>Ga0209279_10000205_pt1 | contig 40843 bp, 69 predicted proteins | sample CoawatmetaG00DNA_3_FD_187508 | JGI IMG/M metagenome (GOLD analysis project Ga0209279, IMG submission 187508) | Marine microbial communities from the West Antarctic Peninsula - Coastal water metaG006-DNA (SPAdes) (version 2) | ecosystem: Environmental > Aquatic > Marine > Coastal ...
CAGTATGTCTTTATCCAGGTGTTTGTTTTCCCAATCCTGCTTAACCATCCAAGCTTTAAAGTTAGAAAAAGTCAGCCACTCTTCAATTGCCGAACACCCAATATATGTCGGGAATTTAGCGTGGTACTTTTCTGAATAGCACCGTGTAAGCATACTATGCCATCTATCATAATACGGACATACTACAGTTTTACCGCCAATTAACGGTTGAGTAACATAGTCAGCATCATTAACACCGCAGCCCAGTATAAGTTTACGTCTAGGAAATAGTGACTTACTTTCTTTTACTTTCTTAAAACTGTACATATGACATCCTTTAACTACCTACACGAGGTTTAGTAACTCATTGGCCTTATTCGAATACCAAGCAGCTTTAGCCATATCTTCATGAGGGTTTTTAATTCGCCAAGAGTACTTTATTACATTACCTCTACAGTAAGCTATAGCGCCTTCTTTACCAAGTGCTGCTATGATTGCATCAATACACTCAATACCGTTCTCAGATTGGTAGTGTGGAGGGCTGTTAACCATATCGGGTTTACACTTAGCTCCTTTATCAATTTCTGATATCGGAGAAACCCTCACATCTTCAGGCCTAGTACAAAAATGGTAGTTCTTTCCATCAGTGTAGCGTGATAGGTTTACTGAATTTACGTACCTTGGATGTGATACTGAATCATCACCTTCATCTAGTTTGTATACACCTTCAGGTAAATCTTTTTTACTTGTCATTGTTCTCACCTGCCCATTCTTTTATAGATGTTATTAATTCTGCTTCTACAAATACCATAGGAAGTGATGGGTCAACATGAGTATCGAACATTTCGTTAAACACTTCTTTTTTCATAAGTATATAATCCCCAGTACGCTCAGCATCTTCTTGCTTCAAGTATCCATTTTCGCCTTGGTTTCCCACACCTATCAGTCCTATAAAACCTTCATCGAACTTATCTTGATGCTCTTTGCACAATCCTTCACCGGTGAATGTTTTATCATCAGGTATGGCTTTAAGGTTTTTATGTAGCAGTATTTCAGCGTTGTGTGAATGTACCTCTAAGCATATAGGACATTGTTTAGTAGCTATTTTTACGTAGTCATCTGATATTTTCATAGCAGTTCCTTAAGTTAAATCTAAGTGTGAGAACAGTGTGTCATCACGTTCAAAGTCTACAGTATCTGATGTGAGCCAAGCTAATGCGTCATTGATAACTATTTCCGAGTTATAAGTATCTTCTACCCAATCATTCCAGTACATTTTACCTTCAGCTAGAAGTGCCCAAATATCTACTTCATCACTAAGCGCACTTAAATCTAAGTCTGTGATTCTGCTTTCGTAATAATCAGTAGTTGCTATTCTAGGCTCACCATCTGTTATTGGTTCAGCTTCACGAATGCATACTATTCCACCATCTTCTGTTACAACAGTAAGTTCGTCTGGTGTTTCTATTAATCTGTATTTCATAGTACTTCCCTAATTTAATTTTTTAATTGAAAAGCCCCTAGCTCTCGACAAACTAGGGGCTTAATGAACATGTATATAATACCTATAAGGAGTACCCGCTAGCGATACTATATACTTACCGACTGTTCTACACCGGTTAACTTAGCTAACGGGCTGACAAATTAATCTTTATTTTCTTGATACCACGCAGCTATCCCTACAGACCAAGTGGCGAATGTTTCTTTATAGAATCTGAACACTCTAGCAGGGCTTACAAATGGGTTAGGTGCTGAAGGGGAACCATCGGCGACCATAATAATAAAAACACCTACAAAACAGCTTCCCGCAAATACAAATGGGTACGTTATTACTGTTAATAGTATTAAAAATATAAACATTAGTTTCCTTAACAGTTATAAAAAATCCCACCTAACTTTAGATGGGATTTATATTTTACTGTGCTGCTTCTAGTACTGCTCTAGCTTGTGCCAGGGTCTGAATACGGGCAACCTGTCCATCAATAAATACAGTTTTGTACGCACCGATAGACTCTTCAAGAGAAGAGCACTGGTCCTTGAAACAAAGTTTACCTGTATTTTTATCGTAGTATGCCATAAGTAAACCTTTAGCAGATTTCTTAGTTCCGTCATCAGTAGCCGGGTCTTTAAACAACTCAACAACTTCACCGTTGATACAACCCCAAGTAGCTTTAACAGCCATTCCGAATGTATCACGAGTAAGATACTGATAAGTGTATGAACCAATACCAAGTACAATATTGCTTGAAGCAAAGCCTTTAGCTTTTAAACGTTCAAAGATTTCTTTAGCCCGGGCTAGTGTAATAGAGTCACCATAGATTAATCCAATGTGTTCATCCAATACTTTGAAGCCTTTACCGTTAGTAGCTCCACCAAAAGTTTCCCAAAGTAGCTCAATAGCACCCTTAGCTTCTGATTCAGATACATCTCTAGATGTGGTTCTGCTGTCTGCTGGGTCACCGTCAAATACACGGTACATACCATTTTCTAGCTTACTTCCACCAGTACCGCAAATAATATCTACTGGGTCACCTGAGTCAGGACGTACTACGAACTTGCCATCTCTGGCTATGATAATATCTTTAAGCTTAGGTAACATTTCTGTCAATACTTTAAAGAAGTCCCATGTGTCTAATACACAACTGAATATTCCAGAAGGGTAGATTTTAGTAAGTAGACGTTCAACAGTTTCTTGCTCATCATTCTTCCCACCCATACACATGACACTGTGTTCAGTAGCTGGTACAGAAGCACCTACTAGTTCTTTACCTGAGTTAGCACCGTAATACTGCTCTAAGTAATCAATTGCAGGAACTGTATCAGTACCAGAAAATGATAATAAGTGGCCAGTACTGGTACGAGCTGCATCATGCCAACCAGACATTCCCCGCATACTAAAGTCATGGCACTGGAACTGAATGTGGTCAGTATTGTCACAAGTATCTTCAGCAAACTGTAAACATAATTTCTTATATTCGTAAGCAATTGTCGCAGTAGCTATTGGTTTCCACACTTCCGCAGAAATAACAGTTTCTAACAAGTTAGTTAACCAAAAAAATTTCTTATCTGTATTTATAATTGTAAATACAGGCATACCGATAGGAACTAGTGTTCCTTCAGGTAACGCCTTAACTTTGATAGGTAAAAATTGCAAGTCATGCAACTCTTCAATATGTTTAGTATCGATAGGCGCTACTGCATTTTGCATACGACGCTTAAAGTAGGAAACACACTTTGTTTTAGATTGTTTGAAGAATCCTTCATTCCAGCCATCAACAAGAATTTCTTGAATAAGTCCTTGAAGACCCCACAAAACTACATATCCTGTGTCTGCTTGTACCCAATCAAAATGTTTGTTTGAGCGGGCAGTTAGGTTTGAGTAAACGAATTCGGTACCTTCTGGGTACTGTGGCATGTGTCCTGTCTTATAAAAGTCTAAGGCAGTTAATGGATTAAATTTAAACATGGTTTTCCTTTATACATCTTTCAGTATATTAAGTACGTTAATAACTTTAGGGTGGTTACGAATAAACGTATCTGTTGTATGAATTGTTGTGTAGATTTCTAGTAGCTTATCGTAACCTTTTGAAAAGATTCCGTGAGTCACATACAAATCCACTGATTTTGGCTTTAACTTATTAAGTTCTTCGCCTAAGCCTATGAATGTTCCACCCCCGTCACAAATGTCATCAACGACAACCAGGTGACAACCTTCAATACTTTTACCGCCATCGTCTACAGAGAACCCTGATAGAGCACCTGTTTTAGGGTCACGAACTTTGTCACCTTGTATCCAACGACGACTTATATGTTCAGCCAGGTCTTTAACTTTATTAGTAGCACCTTTGTCAGGAGCAACTAATACACATCCTGGAGGAAATACACTGCTGTAGTTATTTCTTTCCATAATATGGGTTAAAGTGTAATGGTGTATTGCTGCAGATAAAAACGGAGCATCTTCATTATGGATATCTACTGAAATAATAACTGCATTATCTGGAAGCAGACTTGCAATAACTTCTGTGCCTATAGCTTCACCTATGGCGCACACTCTGTCCTGTCTTGCATACGGAAGATAAGGAATAAGTAGTCTAATAGGTACACTACCAAATTGATTCTTTATAGCGTTCATTACTAATAACATTTCCATGATGTCATCACTTGATTGACACCAGGCAATAACGTTCATTTCACCGGACTTAAGACCAGTAGGTAGATGAGGATTCATTTCACCACCTGAAAATTTCATTGACCCGACTTGGAGTCCATTTACAGTAATCATTATTTTTCCTTTATGTGTTTATTTCAATTACAGATAGCCATAGTATCCATAGAGTTATTGCCGCTATCCACAGCAATGCACCAAATACCCTACAGTACCAATGCTTACTGCTAAACAATGCGTCACTGAACGTAGGTACTGTTATAAAGAATACTAGTATTGATGCCCAAGCTAACGCTAGACCACATAGCAACCAGCCAAGTATTTCAAACATAAGCAGTCCTTAAGGTAAATCATAAACGATGATGTTAACTTCATTATTAAAATGGTTATCTATAGTAGTAAGCATTGGGCCTACTTCTGTTTCCCAACTTAACCCGGCTAAACCACAAGCTATTCTAGGTAGATGAAGAGGCACAGCATATACGTGTGCATTACCTACGACTTGAAAAAGTGCTTCTTTTACTGCTTGAGGAGATGCGTATATACGTATTTTTCTACCATAAAATTCTTGTGTATAGCAATTAGCTATAGTCACTAAGCCTTCTTTAACGTAGTCAACTTTGCCTAGGTATTTTGGTCCGTAGTAATGTCGTTTCAGGAATTGGTTTCTTACATTAGGCCATTTTTCGTATAACGCTTTAGCTACTCCGCTACCCATGGCAACTTGGCAGTTGACCCCGTGTGCAATAACACCTTCGGTTACAGTAGTTATATCCTGCTTTACAAATGTAATAGTCATGTATTTTCCTTTATTGAATTGGTTCACTAGCTTGTTGAGGAATTTAACCCCTCCGACCATACAAGCGCTTGAATCAAATGGTCATCACAGTAGATAAAATGCCTCCTATTCAATGAAGAGGTAGGACTCATATATTAATCATACTGAAATTTGGTGCATGTCGAAGGTTTCGAACCTTCTGCCGTCTTTGAATTCCCTGCTAATCAACTAAGGACTTATTATATAAGCCCGTGTGTGTATGTAACCATGTTAGCCATTTAAGGTAGTATCTCAACACCAGCTGCACAATGTGCTAGCCAATCGTCATTCGGACATAGGTTTATACTATAGGAGAGCCATTCTCCATGACATGCTTAATTAGGTGCGCATATCTGAAATCGAATCAGAATCTCTGCAGAGATGTAACCCCCTACCCAACTAGTATTTAGCATAGGTTATGCGCGTTAAAATTTGACAAGGCTTCTCACCTTGATTGTAGGCTAATTTACTAAGACTTACTTTTGGGCTTAGTAACGCAGGCATATCCACGTATTCAACGCAGCTCATAGCAGCCCTCACAAGAGCATGTGATTACAGGGACAATACCTGAATTGAGCAGGTAGCTACTTACGTTTGAATTTACAGAATTTTACTATTTGCTTCAATCCACTCAGCCTCAGTTTTAGTGCCTTTACGTTTGGCCTTACTGTTTGAGTAAGTGTAACTATTAGAACGCATTACTGCTGCATCTCTACGGTCTGCTTTTGATTTCTTAGACATTATATGTCTCCTTCAAATGAATTTAGTCCCTTTACATAAAGTATGAAAGGGTAAATACTACCGTTTACATCACAGGATTTTGAGAATACCTCACAACACTTGAGGGGAGTGTTCCCTTTCAGGAATTTTTTACTAAGTTTTTGCTAACTCAGCTTCAAGGGCTTCAATAGACATACTAGAAGTAGCTTCCAGTTTCTTCTGTTGAATTAAACCTTTAAGAAGAGTACGTTTTTGCTCAGTTTCTACGGCATCGACTTTAGCAGAAGCTTCACTAGCACGAATGGCTAATACTTCTAAAATAATGTCTAAACGTAGTTTATCCGTAACATCAGAAGAAGACGTAGTAGCAAACAAGTCATCACTCTTTTTCGTATTACGATTAATTGTATTAGCCATATCTTTTAAAGATGCTACAGGGAATGTCCATAAGTCACTTAAACCTATAGTGCCTTTCTTAGACTTAAATAATAAGTCGTCTTTACTTGCTTGTGCAAAAATATTCATTATATTTCCTTAATTAAATTTAACACTAAATGTTTTATTGATGTCACCACGAACTTTAACAGTTACACGGTTAGTCTGAGTTTCTGAGAAGCCTAAGCCACTTAACTGAACCTCTTCGAATGGTACTTTCATCTGACTGCCGAGTACTTCAAATACTTTACGGTCATCGTGTAATGCATCAGCTAAGAATTCATTGTAGAAACCGCGAACATCATCAGGATTTTTACAACCTTCTAAGATGAAGAAGTAATGCTTATTACCTTTAGGGTTGGCTTCACAGTCCCAGTAGTTAGGTGAATTCATAAGTAATGATACTTTTCGGAACTCTTTAGTATCGATACCATAAACAGTCTTTTTAGACTCAGTATTTTCTATAGCTTTAGTTACAGTAAAAGTGTCACCTTTTTTAGCAATTGTAGCAACTGCTACATCAGAACCACCATGCATAGGCTTGATGTAATCAAAACTTAAGATAGCACCACCAAATTCAATTTCAGCTGTGAAGCCTTTATTGTTAGTTCTGCTACTGTAGTTATTAACTACGAATCTATAGTCACCATCTGGCATTTTTTTAATATCTGTGTAGATAATATTTTCAACAGCTACACCACGAGGTGTTTGGATATCCACGTCTAAAGTACCAGACTTCCCACTACCACGTTTGTTTTGGTAGCTAATATGCTCTCCTTTAGGACCATTACAATGCGCATCTAGGTCACCTTGGTACAGTCTGCCTGGAGTGTTCCATTGAATACTAAATCGTAATGCACCATCAACTTTACCGCCTAGAGCTTTAACGTTATCACGCATAGAGCTATCAGCAAGTTCACCATTGTACGACCATGAGAAGTTGTTAGCCCATTTTGTCATAGGTGGAGAATCTTTAACTACCGGAGCAACTAATGACATGAAGTTATTGCTGTGTGTGTTTTCTACTAATACTTCCATAGAGTCAGCACAAGGAATGACAGTATTCATGAAATCTACAATAGAGATATCAGTAGCTTTACCAATAGCAACTTCTTTAGAAGCAGTAGGTTTCAAACCAGCAAGTACACCCATCGCAACTTTAGCAGTACGGTCAGCAAATAAGACATCATTGATAGTGATATCTTCTGTTACAGCGTGACGACGTTTAGTACTTTCTTCCATACCACGATTTACAAGAGTATCTTGTGCACGATTAATCATTGCTTGAGTAATTAGTGAAGAAGAACGTTTGTAGTTTTCAGGTGCTACTTTCGTTTCGTAACTTTTAACAGCTGCTGTTAAATCCATATCTTCGCTTAAATCAGTCAATAATGTACCGATAGCAGAGTTACGGAAAGCAGATGCTTCGCCAAGTTTTAAAGATGTTTCCCATAGGAACTCTTCTTTATTTGATGCAGCTTTAAACTTCTGTTGGTACATCGCTAAGTCAGTAACACGCTTTTTATTTTCAGCACCTTTGTAGATACTTTTTGACGCAATTAAATCAATTACTGCATTAACAGCCTCTTGAGTAATTTCAGCCAATGAACGTTTCAGAACATTGTAGTTATTTACAGCTTTACCTTTTAAAGTGGCAATCTGGCTTTTAGGCTTAACGAATGCACTTGGTAACTTCATATAGAAGTGGTCCCAAATAATATCAGTAGTCAGGTCAGGAGTTTTATCAATTCCGACTGTTTTGAATTCATGTAAGAAGATACCGCTGATAGTAGATTCACGAACAATTTTTGCTAATGCATCTACGATAGGTTGGTATTCACCACCTACTTGTATATCCCACATTGTAACTAATTCACCATCGATGAATGCCACTACTCCACCTGAAGCACGGATGTAACGTCTACAACAGTTACAGTCTAAAGCTCCACGTTCACGGAATATGTCATTAAGACCTTGCTCTGTACCTTTATTAAGGTATGTGTCCCACAAGTTGTCTTTATCTGCAGAGGTAGTTAAAACCATACCTGTGTCTAACATTTTTGAGAATTGGGCACTAATGGCCTGTTTTACTGGTAAAAATTCCATAATTTTTCCTGTTATTTAGTTAAGTTAGTTAATACTGTATTTATCTAATATAGCTTGAGCAGCTAACATATTTTTAGTTATACGTTTACGGTCTAGTTGAATAACCCAACCTTTGACTGGTTTAAGTAAAAAACTTGAAGACATACGCTCACAAGAAGATACTACATAGGAATAGTATTTACGTACTTCTTGTAATTTAACTGTATCCTTTTTAGGACTGCGCCTAATACTTACATCAATCCACGACATTGACTCGTGTGCTTTATTTTCTATACGGTCTAATGCCAGTTTTTCTATGATTGTGAACTTATTAGGGTTGAGTTTGGATAGTGCAATTATCCCATCTACATATTCTTGTGACATAACTACTTCTCCAGAATTTGGTTCCCAGGGTAGGATTTTAACCTACGACCTCCATTAAGTTGGCAAGCCCTACACGATTCGAACGTGTGACCTTACCCCATTCCTGGGGCATGCTCTAACCAACTGAGCTAAGGGCTTAGATATGGCGCTCTGACAGACTGAGCTACCTGGGACATTGAAACTTTTAGTATCTACGCTTAGTAGAACTGGACTTCTTACGTGTTACAGGTTTTCTTGGTGTTTTGTAACTACTGTAAGTTTTCTTGGCCACATACCTAGTAGCAGGTTTTTTACTGTTCTTAGCCATAACTGCTTTTTGCTTATTCTTTTCAAACGTATTCTTAAATCCACCTTTAGCGTAAGTAGGAGCAGCTTTACGCTTACTATCCCACTTTGACGGAGCTTTCTTCACAGCAGGTTTAACCACAGTAGATTTTACTGTAGTAGCCTTAGCACGAGTCTTATACTTCGTGGTCACTGCTTTATTTCTAGTGGTGTAAGTAGCCTTATCAATAGGCTTACCAGTAGTTGACGTGTAGTTGTTTACTGTAACGTTTTTCTGTTGCCAGCCAGAACTATTGTTACTGTTGAACAATGCCTGAGTTAATACCGCAGTAGCCACTACACCAGTTGCCATTTGGTAATCTACGTATTGACGAGATTGCATAGCATACGGACTTTGTGGGTTATTCCATGCCCAACTACCACTATTCCAATAACCATATTGAGTATTACCACGGTAATCGGTGTAGGCTCCTGGAGCTACTGGTCGTTGTATGTAAGCCATACTACGTTCATGACGCATTTCTTGTTCAATAACATCTTGGCCACTAGAAATTTTAGCCAGTTTAATTTGATGTTCACGGTCAAGTCGTACTTGACGTTCATTGTCCGATTCACAGCCTGATGCCAATAGAGCACAAGCAGTAATTAATAATGTACTAAGTAATTTTTTCATCTTTATGCTCCGTTGTTTAAGTTGTTTTGACAGGATTCTCACCTGATTTTAGCCGAACAGTATTCACTGTTCTGGTTAGTATTTATATTTTAGTAGACCTCTCCAGTACTACGACTTAACCACTAACTAATTAGCTTTGAGCCTTAACACAAGGTATTTCAACCTTGCATTACTACTTGCTAGATGTGTTTATATAATTGGTTACTAACGGTAACCACTCGGCAGTTTACAGTCTTCGCCTCTGAAATTTTTTCGTCTTAATACGCAAATGCGTGTGCACCCAGCGCTGGTATAACATTATTGTAAAATTCTGACGTATTTTTAATACTTTAATGTACAAGCTCCCTCGGCTTACAGAGGATATTTCGGAATAACTCCCAATTTTTAAACATAGCTTATTTGCTATGCCATACAATTTATTTACTACCTGTCGTATGAAATTACGGAATACAGGGCACCGTTACCCAGGGCTGCTGGTGTTACGTCGTGCAGCTCGACGGTTCCCAGGCTTTACACCTGTTATGTTCTTGAATTTGGTTTAAAGTAGGTTACGCCTACCACTCGACCTGCCTGTAGCTTAAAGTCCGACTAACGCAGATATTCCAGACTGCTATTTTTTGTTTTAAGAGATATTCCATAACTGGACCACTCAAACACCTAACGGAAGTGTGACCGAAGTTTTAACGTCGTTACTGTGCACTGGGTGTACACCTAAGCTCAGGTTTATAGCACACAGCAGTTCTGACGGATTTGGACTGTTTACTCAGCAGGCCAGACCTGAGTAAGTTAAGTACCTTAATAACAAACATGCCATAAGTTTAGTGGGCGAAAGCTAATTCAGGTTAGTTTGGTAGACTATTAGTTTAACTTACTCAGAAGGTTTACTTTAAAATTGTATACGTTGCTTTACCATCGTTTACAACTTTCGTTACGTAACAAAATACGTACCATTTACCGTCAATTGAAACCGGAATAGTTAAAAATGAATTATGTGGCTTATTTTTCATACCGTTATCTTCTTCATGCAACCAACGGTCAGGGAATTTCATTCTCAGTATTCCAAAAGTATTGGCTACAATGTAAATAACTGACAGTATAATAGTAAGTTTTACCGGTAAAACTAGCAGTAAGATGAAACCAACCACAGTAGTGATTAGCATATTCATAGACATTTCAGGTAGTAATTTTTTCATTGTATTTCCTAATTAATTTGTTGGTGGTAACACAGTACATTCAATACCATAAATGTATGGGTACCAGTCGAGTGGTTTAAAACGTTTACCGTAAGCGGTAACTGAACAGTAGTTTAATTCAGACAGTAAGATGCCGGCTACATCTGCAGGGTCATAAGGTTCAAACTTAGTTATCCACTTCACAGCGTCTAAGTAGATTGAATCTCTGAATCTGTATTCAATAGACGAATCAGCATCACAATGTCTTGTTGCACAAGAGAACACTGATAGCACTTTATCTCCCTCAGAACCTGTAGCATCAACCCATTGAGGGCTAGAGAAGTACATTTCTTCAGTTTTATACGAGAATAAGTTATACGCTACAGCATCATAAGTTAACTTAACTGCTCCAGGTATGATGTACCAAATATTCAAATACAGACCCAGTACAGTTCCTGCTGTTAAAGTAGCTAACGCTGCAGCACCTTTTGATGCTACATGCTTACCATCCCTATATGCCATTTTCTGGTAGATTGACACGTACTTAGGTGCCAACCATCCCCAGATTGGGGCAAAGAATGACATAACAGGTTTGAAATACTCAAAATATGCTATCTTAATTGTTTTATAAAATTCAGATGCTATATGTTTATAGTTAGCCATCCAACCACGTACTCTATTCATCACTAATCTCCCATATTTTGGTACATTGCTCTTAGTTCCTTCTGCCAGATTCTCTTCTGTATTAACGCCCAGTTGTTTTTCATATCGCTAGAAGTAAATTCAGAATATTCATCATCAGTAAGTTTGACCACCTTTTGATGGTCTTTAGTGAACAATGTTAGTGTGGTTTGTTTTAATTGAGGACAGTAGGATGAATGCATATGTACATTATGATTATGCCAAGGAATACTTTCCCAGTCAGATATATGTATAGCACCTTTCAACAATTCACCCATAACTATCTCCTATACTTCCATAGAAGGTTCAAGAATAAATTCACCATCAGTAAATTGAACGTCTACCGTGTCACACAATTCACCAGTTTTAATGATACGTGCTAACTTCGGATACACATTTGTTCTGAATACTCCGTCAATACCACGAGCACCACGTTCAGGATGGTACTGATGTTTACATAGTGCAGAAATGCACTCATCAGACATGCGAATTTTTAAAGTAACACCGGCTTCAATTAAGTCACTGTTAACTTTGTTAAGTTGGCAGCGAGTAATGAACTCAATGACTTCAATAGGAAGTACTTTAAACGCAACAATGTTTTCACGTCCACCAAAACGATTTAGGAACTCAGCACGGTATTCTTTGCCAAGAGCTTCAATTGTTTTTTCAACCTGGATTTCAAATTCAAGTTCTTCATTAAGTAAATGCTCAGCACCTGTATTGGTAGTAAATATCAATATGGTGTGTTCAAAACTTACTGTACGACCTTGAGTATCGGTTAATCGTCCGTCATCTAAAACCTGAAGGAAGATATCAAAAATACTTGGATGAGCTTTTTCAATTTCATCAAAAAGAATAATTGAGTTTGGATTCTTACGTACAGCGTTAGTTAAAACACCGCCGTTTTCAAATCCTGCATACCCTGGAGGAGCACCAATCAATGATGTCACGTTATTCTTTTCAGAATACTCAGACATATCGAATCGTAACATTGCACCTTCATCATCTTTAAGTATGCCAGCAAGAGCTTTAGCTAAGGCTGTTTTACCTACGCCAGATGAACCACAGAACATAAATGCTGCATCAGGTTTGCCACGTTCTTTAAGACCTGGAGTACGAGCAGTTAATAACGCATCAGATAACTGGTCAATAACATGGTCTTGGCCAAAGATTTTCTTTTTAAGTTCAGCAGGAAGACTAAGTAATTTCTCACTTTCATCTTCATTTAGCTTATCGAATGGGATACCAGATAAACGAGAGAATTCTGCAAATACATCATCAGAAGACAGCTCTAAACCTGCATTTATTTCAGCTGTCATAGCATTGAATTTTTCACTACTAGCTTTAACAATAGTTCTAGCATTGCTGATTTGTTGATTTAATTCTTGCTCTTCCCGGCTAGACATCATAAATGATGCTTCAGGGTCTTTGTTTTCAAGTATCGTAACCATCTCAGCTTCTAATGCCACTAAGTGTTGTTCACCGGTAGCTTGAGCTTCACAGGCTTCAGCCATAACTTTACGTTTAGCTGCCCACTCAGTAGATAGTACTAGTTCCATATCTTTAAGTACTACATTATCCGGGTCTGTTTCTAACTCTGCACGAACAGTAGTTAGCTTTGAAGAACTGGCATGATTCACATTTTTGTAAGTAGCTAGTGCTCTATCCAATAATGTTAAAGACGCTTCCGGCTGAGAGCGCATAAGACTACGTTCTTTGCCTGGATAAGTTGTTGTTAGGTAGATTGCTTGGTCAACTGCTTCATCGGCTATTTTGATACCGTGATGCTTGTGTAATTTGATGCTTGTACCAGTAACTATGTCATTAAGTTTATCAGCAGCTGGTGGGGCAATTTCTAGTACAGTGAATTGTTCATTCATGCTGCTATGACAATTTAGAACAAAATCAAGATTGGCATCTTTAACTTCAAATATTACCTGAAATCTACCATTTTCAATATTGCGCATTAGCTGGTTTAGAAAAGCACCATTACCAGAGCTATTCATCGAATCAATAAAGTTACGGGTATCTTCAACAACAAGAATAGTATCTTTATCCATAGTGCTTGAAATAGTACTCATCATACTATCGAAGTGTTCTTGAGTTTTATCAGGGTCTGAAAATAGACCATCTGTATCAAGCCACCACATACGTTTATGTAAAATATCAAATGGAGTATCAGGATTAGATTTAGCTTGCTGTAAACCTAAACATAGCGCTGAACAGCCTGAACCCCCTTGGCCAGTTAATAAAACATTGTGAGCAAATTTTCTACCTAAGATGTTAATCATTTTAGATAGTTCTTCGTCACGACCAATTAAGGTAAAGTCAGGACGTTCTCTAAGAACTTTTGAACCTGATTTAAGGATTTCAGTTTTCATTATAACTCCATTATCCTGCCAGAATTGACTGACAGGTATTTATTTTATTGGCTAATTTCGTCAGAAATAGTAGATGATACAATTTCTAATGTTTCGTTGGCTGAACGATTAACATCATCTGCCATTTCACGTAAACTACTAGTAATATCACGACTTTCTTCAATCGCATTACGTGTAGCATCATTAGCAATTTCTATCACTTCACCAAAACTAGCGAACTGTTCTAAGCTCTTAATTAGTGCTGCATTATCAGCTTGTTGACCTTTAGCAGCATTTAACATACCTTCTTTAGTCAATTCCATAGTATTAGTATTCATACGACGTAGAGATTGTTGGGCTGCAGTAGATGCCTGACCAATAGCTGCCTGATTAATAGCTGTTAATACTGAAGACAAATTATCTGCAACACCGGCAATACCAGAAGTTTGGATTTGCTCAGTTTTCTTAATTTGAGCTACGTTAGCAGCTTCCATTGTTTCAATACGTTGAGAGGACATTGTAAGGTCAGAGATTACATCAGTGGTTTCACTGGCTGCATCATTAAGCGTTGTAATATGTTTAGACATATCACGGCTAATTTTCTCTTTAGTTATCTTATCAAGAGGGTTATCGATATTCTCTAATTCAGATTTTATAGCTTCATGTGCGTCAGAGTTAACTACTTCAGCTTCTTTGGCAGCTTCTGAAAGTATTGAATAACTTCCACGCATAGTGAATGCTAAATCAGATAAACTCTTGATTTGTCCACCCATCTTAACTGAATGACTTAAGGTATCAGTCACACGTTCTTTAGTAGTTGTTACAAAACTTACTGCAGTCTTGACTAACTCTTCATGACGTTCTTCATGGTCACCTTTAGAAAGGTCTAACATGGTTGACATGATTTTCTTAGCTTCATTAAGATGAGTAAACTTAGAATTTGATTCACGAACTTCATTTTTCAACTCGGTACGACGATTTTCTAAACCTTTATGGGATTTCTCTAATTCTTCAACATCTGATTCTAATCCAGCAATAATAATTAATGCTGATGATTTAGTGTTACCAAAACCAAAGAACGACTTATCTTCACGGTGAGCGGCAATTTCGATATAAATATCACGAATTTCCATATTAATTATAGAAGCTTCGTTAGATATTTGTCTTAGAGTACTTTCTAAGGCTGCTTCAGCTTTATCATCTTGACGCATTTCTGCCAGGATATCAGTAGTTGCATCTTCTTCTTGTATAAGACGAACAGCATTAATAATATCCATGAATGGTTTAATTTGTTCTTCAAAATCTAGAACACCATCATTAATATCTACCAGTACACTTTGCATGTTGCTGAATGTTTTAGTGTCCGTCATCTCGATAAGTTGTAAAGCTAGACGTTGACGTTCAGACTGCATGTAAGCACTGTACTCAGATAGTGCTTTGTTGTTCACTGCTGTAGTTTCAGCATCAACGTAGGTCATCAATTTGACCATTTTATCTTTTTGGACTTGTGGGTCTGGACTAGACATCGCTATTTGCGCAAAAGGATTATTTTCGATTGAAGGTGCTGTTGATTTTTTAGCAGCTTTACGTTTTGATACAAATGCTGAGGTTTTCTTTTCTTCAGACTTACCGGTTGATTTAGATAACTGTGCTTGAAATGCTTCACTAGACATGAGATTACTCCGTTAATTGTTAAGGTTGTTAAAATATACTTTGTAAAACTGAAAGCTTTTCAAAACATACTTAGGAAAATTAGGTGAAAGATAGGAGTTAACCTACTCCTATCCTTCGGGTGACGTTACAATTGCTCTACCAACTGAGCTACAGGGCCATAGAATTTAAGGCGGCCCTGAATGGAGTCGAACCATTGACCGATTGTTTCAGTGTCAACTGTCGTACCTACTTGTTACTTTGCTTATATCATACTGTTTAGGCTTATTGCAGCTGTAAACCTCTCTACTAACTCGCCCCGAAATATACTCAATGAATATACTTTGGTGGCAAGTATGGGATTCGAACCCATGTCTTCTGCTTTTCGGGCTACGAACCCGATAAGTATGATTAACTTATTTATAACTTTTAATACTTGAACTTAAATGAGTGCAAAACGATAAAGCTTGGTTGTCTGGTTGAAAGTCAGACGATTTAATTTAACGATTAGGCTAAAGCTACTCATTTATTTTTAACTGGCTACCCTAATAGGTATTTAGTCAAATTCTTTCCGATGTGGACGCTTTGTACTTCCACACAGTTCGCACGTTGTCTTGCTTGTTTAACGGCGCTTAATAAGGTTTGAAGACGGGTCATATACTTGGCTTTAGCCAATGATGAGACTTGTCCAGAATAGTTTGTAACTGTGAACTTACCGGTCTGCACAGTAGTTTCAAACTCTCTAATTTGGGCTTTATGTTCTTTAGTTGCTTCATACAACACTTTAAAATCAGGTACCTGATGTGACTGAGTACGTTCTTCTTTTAACGGGTCAACAAGAACACCTTTACGTTGGTTTTCATCTTGTACCCAAGTACGGCCAGAAGGCAGTGAAGGGATAGCTTGAAATACATGGAGTAACTTACCTAGTTTAGCTTCTAAACCAAGTAGTGTTGTTCCTGCTACGTCAGCAACGATTACTTCACCGTCGATAACGATATCTGCTTTTGAACGTTGGTTAGCTTCATCTTTCTGTGCAACAGCATCCCAGTAAGGAGCTAAGCCAGTATCGAATAAGTACTGCAGGTTTTCTTCCACCGTAGTTTCTACTTCAACTACTACATCTGCTTGTACAGCATGCTGCATGTTATCGTCAAAAACTGAATGAACTTTGATTTGTCCTTTAAACAAATTTTCTTTGTTAAAAGTTTTAGTTGATTCTTTTGTTAGCTGTTCAGCAACGTTTGATAGGCTCGATTCAACGGCCAAGACTTCATGTAATTTAGACATGGTTATTCCTTAGATTTAAGTTTAGGTTTAGTTTAAGATTTAATTTGAAATGGTACGCCTTGCTGGACTCGAACCAGCTACCCACGGATTAGAAATCCGTTGCTCTATCCAGATGAGCTAAAGGCGCAGAAGTGGCGGTGGGTAAGAGATTCGAACTCTTACAACCTTTCGGTCGATGGCTTAGCAAGCCACTGCAATACCATTATGCGAACCCACCTGTAAGTAAAATACTTAGGGGTGACTGACGAGCCTCGAACTCGCAACCGTCTGCACCACAAGCAGAAGCTCTACCAATTGAGCTACAGTCACACCTAAGTATTCTAATAAAAAAGACCATATGTTAGGGAACATCCATCCAAGGGTAGGATTGTATTTACCTAGTTAACAGTCAAAAGTGGTAGCCCTTCCTAGAGTTGAACTAGGGACCTATTCCTTATGAGGGAAGTGCTCTAACCTGACTGAGCTAAAGGGCCATAATAAAATGGTAGACCCACCAGGACTTGAACCTGGGACAACTCCGTTAAAAGCGGAGTGCTCTACGCAACTGAGCTATAGGTCTAAAAAATTTATATATAAGAATAAGCTAAGAGTAGTTGATAAATTCTACTTAACACCTGAGCGTATCAATAGCTATAAACGGGTTATTCGCTCTAACTTATTCATATATATAAACTGTAAAAATATGGCATAGGTACTAGGATTCGAACCTAGAAGAGTTTTTACACTCACGGTTTTGGAAACCGCTTAACTCGCCAATGTAAGTACCTATAGCAAAATTGGCGGGTAGAGGATGAATCGAACACCTGCCCTTTCGGACTCACCGGTTTTCAAGACCGGGGTGAACTCCAATGTCCACTACACTACCCTAAAATTGGTCGTGAGGAGTGAGGTATTATAGGCTTTTGTTTAGCCTCACTCGCTTATGTTTACTCCGCTTCGAGAGTCCCACGATTGTTTGGTACCACCATCTGGATTCGAACCAATGACCTCTTACTTATCAGGTAAGCGCTCTACCGCTGAGCTATAGTGGTATTAAAAATTGGTGCCGTCAACAGGAGTTGAACCTATGACCTGATGCTTACAAGGCAACTGCTCTACCATCTGAGCTATAACGGCATACTATATTGGCAGAGATATCGGGATTCGAACCCAACCTAACAGTGTCAAAGACTGCGGTGCTAACCAGACTACACTATATCTCAACTATTTGGCGGATTCTGGTAGACTCGAACTACCGACATTTCGCTTAACAGGCGAACACTCTAACCAACTGAGTTAAGAATCCTAAAAATGGTGGTCGTGGTAAGATTCGAACCTACTCACCCAGGGGGAACGGATTTACAATCCGATGCATCTCTCCAACTTTGCCGCACGACCAGTATACTTTAAGCAACGTATGTTATACATACACCACAGTATTGTCAACATTAAAGATAAGCTTTGTCCATAGTAATACGAAGACTACTCGAACATTTAAAACTTGGAGTGTAACTTAACTCTTTTGTTACAGATTCACCAGTTTTAGGATTACGCTTCACTCTTCCTTCTGATTTAGTGAATGTAGAAAACACACCTAAACCACGAATTTCAACACGGGAACTACCATCAGCTATTTGAGATATGAATTTATAAAACATATTTCTTACTTCAACAGATGTGTCTGAAGAATAGCCTTTATCCATCATGTATTCAGTAAACGTGTTTTTGGTAAGCTTGCCATACTCACAAAGAGCACCTAAGTTGCTATGACTAGCACGAATAGAGTGTCTAGCAGTAATCAATGCGTACTCACCTGTTTTAGGATTACGTCCAGGTCTTTCATCTTTCACAGTAGATATAATTCGCATAAGTTTAGGTATGTATACCCACTTACGTTCAAATAGCGCCGATGTAACTGTACTTATAACGTCTTCAGTTACTTTTTTTGCTAATGATTTAGGCATGCATAAATCATCAATAAATAAATTTGTTAAATCCATCTTAGTATACGTTTTCATTCTATTTCCTTTTAAGTTTAATGAATTGGTGTTCCATAGGGAATTTAACCCTTCCAACCACAGGAACCGATGGTTATCCATGTAGGTCATCTGCGCAGAACTAACTGGACTTACAAGTCTTACACGTACAAGAATAAAATGGTACATGTGATACCGGTATTGAATATCTAAAGAGTTAACCTTCTCCCATGCACACTTTGATTATTAACCTCATTTACTTGAGTGTGCTCTGTTGTAGGTCAGCACTTAGGACCATTATTCATGTTGCCACACTTCTGCGCCAAGCAGTGGCCTCTTGCAATGAAAGGAGTCCCCTCCTTATACGCATTTTAATTTGGCAGATGACGGTGGATTCGAACCACTTACTCACTCCCAGTACTATGCCAGTTAACAACACGTTTATGTACTGAATGTAGAGCCACCAGCTCTTTAACGTCACCTATTGCACCCTGTGATACCTTATATCCTCCCGCATTTGGGACTAGGGCATCTTTTACCACCACAAGGAGTGGTAACGTTTAACGACTACTAGTTATTTTGTCGCTTACCAACCTAATTCAAAGGTAAGGTGGTAAGATTACACTACCCAAGGTTCAGCAAGGGCAATTAGTTTTAAGATTCGGCTTTTTGAGCTTGAATCTTGTTATGAATTTCTTCACGATGTACGCTAACTTCTTTTGGTGCGTTAACACCAATACGTACTTGATTTCCTTTAACACCTAAAACAGTAACAGTAATATTATCGTTAATTACTAGTGTTTCACCTACTCTTCTTGTCAATATCAGCAAAGTATTCTCCTTAAAATGGTATTTTTGAACCAGGGTGAAACACCCCAATAATTACGTTTTCTGATTCCACTACAACTACCGTTCTACCTAACTTTGATACAAAGCAGGCAGAGCGTATAACATCCAGTAGATTATTATCTTCTAATGATGAGTACGCACCGTACAGTACAATAGTGTAATGCATATTTAATGACACAGCTTCTTCATACGATTCAAATAAATTTGCGTCATATAGTTGTAGTGTAATCTCCATAGCTACTCCTCTTTCGGCTCTTCTTCCAGATAGATTCTGTAGTTGAATGTCCGAGGTGAACCAGTTACCTTTTCTATAGCATTATTAATGTTATAGCAGGCTATCTTTACAAGATTCTCTACTTCTTTCTGGCACTTACCCACACCAATATAAATTTCTATTTGCATACCTTTAGGTAGTTCATTTATCTTTTTTAAGATACGGTTGGTCCAAGAACCTCCACCAGTTGACCTGCCGGATATTTCAATTTGATTAGTTTCCATTTTGTACTCCCATACTTGCCATATCTAAGTCACCAACATCAACGTTGCCGCCTTGTAGTTTAAATTTACGCAATAAATCACCTGCTACATCCATTGTAGATTTCTTAGGCTTAAATCCGCCTTTAGGAACCTGACACAGCACAGGCATGTTATCGCTATCTAGTGCAATAAGTTTTCCTATCCCATCTTTATGCATACACAGTAGAGTAGTTTGCTTTTCTATTACTCCACGAATGGCCATGGTTAATCTAGCAGGGAATACCATTAAATTATCATTACCGTCAGAATATACAGTTGTCATTGTCTGAACTTTAAGCTCAGTTTCACGAGCATCAGAACGCACAATCATCGCATCCATCTCCTTACGGTAATTTTTAATTGTAGTCTTACCTAAATTGATTACACGTAGAGACTCAGTAGCTTTAATTTTGTAAGCTTTAACTTGGTCTTTAATTTTTTTAGGTGTTCCAAGAAGCTTATACTGCGACAGTAGCATAGTTACTTGTGTAACTTTTGCTATCGCCTGTTCTTTCTCTCTCTTAGCTTGTACGGCACTATTAAGATGCTTTTCAGCATTAGCCATTATAGTGTCAGTAGCTCCTGAAAGTTTTTTAAGTTCTTGATGAACATTTTCAGACTCTTGACGAGAATCACCCAAGTAGCCGGTCATTTTATATAACTGTTCACGAAGGGATTTGTTTTCTAATTCAGATTTCTCTAACGCATCGTAGACAGTATTGAACTCACCTACTTCTTTATCACTTGCGATTACCAGCAGTTCAGATAAATCTGATACTGATAGTGTACTTAAGTCTGTCATTTTACTGCTCCATTAATTTTTATGTTCTGCACTTACTTTATAGTTTTAACTATCATCATCGTCACTACGTAACCACACATATATTTCTATTAGTGCTAAAGTAATTACTACTGTTAAAAGTACACTTTTAAGGCATTCCATAAGCTATTTCTTCTTATTTAGGCGTTTACGTTGATTTTTAGTTAATGTATTTACCGGAGGTCTAGTTACAGTTTTTTCTCTTCTGTAGAGTCCACCATACTCTTGAGAAAATGTAGGTGTTGGTTCAACACTACGCTCAACTCCTAATTCCTCATCGGTGAGTTTTACACCTCGTCCCAACAGTGTATCAAGTAGTTCAGTATCTTCAGGTCTAGCCGACATTCCTAATGAAACACTGTGGCCAACACACTCACCATCTACTACAAACCCACCTGCTATAGCTCTCATATCACTATAAGAAGCTTGAATTACTGCTTTAGCAAACTGTAAATGTTGTAGATGTGCCGGGAATACAATTATTTGCTCTCCATGGTAATCATAGAAAGTTACGAATTTCATTTTCATCTAACTAAGCTCCTTAACACCTAAAGATTTAAGTATTCTATTTGTATAGGCGAGTTCTTTATCAATCAGTTCAACAAGCGCTCCAGGACGAATAGGTACAGTTAAATGTGTATTATCACCATCTAGTTCACTGTACGGCAGCTCTACAGGCACCAATGATGAAGTGTCCAGTTTTAGTGTTTTATGTTTTATAGCGCGTAAATCTCTTTTGGTTTTCAGAAGGGTTCTGGCTTGGTCTAAATTAGCTTCTTGCATCTTTAAATTCCTTAATTCGTGCTTTCATTTCTATAAGATTTTTTCTACCTCTACGTTCTATACCTCTTATGTGTAAAAAATGATGGTAGTCTTCAATAAGTTTGCATTGTTCCAGTGTCAGAATACTGGAGTCTATTCTAGTTATATCAACCAGCTTATGGATTACATTAACGTCTACCTCAGCCATAAAGCACTGACGTAGTTCAAATAAGAAATCTATTTTACGTTTTTTGAATGCTCGTCCTCTTACTTCAAACCAGCATTTATCTCCCATAAGATACTCACCTGTTCTATTAAACACAGGAGCAATTTCTTCGTGGTAGTTATCTAGCTCAAGCAGTAAACGTTTATCTCTATGTTTACTAACTTGGTATACTGTGTGAGGTAATACTTTGATTCTCATAGTTTAATCCTTTAAATACACTCTATCAAAGTCCCTTGCACAGACTTCTAAGAATTTACTTAGCTCGCATATCCATAATAGGCATAGCAGAGCCGCCCATAACTGTAGTCGGTAGTTTGCCATCCCAGTTCTGTGCTTCAGTTAGCTTAACAATATTTGTATTGCTGCCAAGAGCTTTTGCTTTAGCTGTAATAGCTTCAGCTTCAGCAAGACCTTCACGAGATATGGCAGCAGCTTTTTCTACAGAAATTGCCTTGATACCTGCTGCTTTAGCTTTATCTATGTTAGTAGACTCTTGAGCTTCCAAATCTTGTTTAGCAAGTATGTCTCGTTGTTCTTGTAGAGCTAATTTAGCAACCTGCTTTTTAGTAACAGCTGCTGCAATCTTTCCATGGAAGGCGATGTTTTCCAGGTTTACCGCAGAAACAATTGCTGTGCTTTTTCCCAGTAAAGCTTTAAGTGTGTCTTCTATTTCTACACGTACAGTTTCACGGTCACTGATAATGGTTTCAATATCATAGTGTGAAAACGCTTGTTTTACTGCGTTAGAGAATTTTGGGTCTAAAATACGTTTTTCATATTGGTCTAAACTTCCAAAATCTTTATACACTGTTAAGGCATCATCTCGCGGAATACTCCAGTTAGCTGAGATTGTGACTCTTGATGGCATTTGAAGCTCTACTGCACCAGTCTCAGGATTTTTACCTACCGTAGATGCTGTTAGTACTGTGGAGTATTTTTTAGTTCTTACTTCCATAGGCACTACTTCATCAATAAAAGGTACTTTTGCATGTAGGCCAGGTTCTACTTGAGCAACGGCTTTTCCGTTACGTTTTATAATACCTACATCGCGTTCATCTACTGTGTAAATAGTTCCGTATAATAGCACTACTGCTGTGATTATCAGCACTAAAGAGATACCTGCTGTTTTTAAATGTGAGTTAGTTATTTGCATTCTTTTTCCTTAAAATTAATTGGTTTTGGTTTGTTTAACATATGCCAGATTGTCGATTTACTCATCTTCGTCCTCTGGTAATGCATCAATAGCCGTAATAACGTTAGTACGAGCTTCTTTTAATGCTTTAACTTGTTTAGTAATACGGCTACTATCTTTACCTGTTTTAAGGTCTTTAAGAACTGTTAGCTCACCGTCAATTTGCTGTAATGCAGCGAATAGTTCATATTCACCAAGGTCAGCTGCTGGACTACCGTAAATGGTGTTAAATGCCGGAACTGTTGCGAATGCTTTTGTTGATACTTCTACTGCGATTGTTGTTTTTGAGTTATTCATAATTTTCTCTTTTTTGTTAGTTAAAATTTCTTCTCTTGTTCCAAAAGACGGAGTTTTGTATGTGCCTAATCCGAAATCTACTGAAGCCATTACTGGTTCTCCTTTACTTGGGTGTGTTAATCTTACGGCATTGGCGGAATTTGTAGTACTTTGCAGGTTTGTAGGGTTTGCAACTTCTGTAGGAGGTTCACATTTTCTGAAATTACCGCTTAAATGAAAATCTTGTGTTCCGTTGCTATTACTGGCATGTACCCATTTTACATCAGAGTTCTGTGAATTGCTGTACGGTTCAGTATTTGTACATAAGAACTTTTCACCATACCTGAAATTTTTTACACTATTGTCAGCACCAACATTTTTTTCGGCACGTTCAAACCAATCTCCTTTTTGTATAGCAATACTACATGTTTTTAGAAGCTTTATTCCGTCAGTAGATATTAAGTAGTGTTCATCTTTAACCAAAACAACAACAATAATATTATTACTATTTTGCCTTACACTAACACTTAGAATCTTGCCTCTATTTCCTTTTCTTAGACTGTTACCTTTGTATTTATCTGCGTTAAGTTGTCTGGCTAGACTTGGCTGACCACTGTAAGAGTAACCACCATCAGTAACTTCTACTATGTCATTAATTTTGAATAACACTTCTTTAGGCTCTTCTACTTTTTCTTCCCATACCCATTTTTCATCTTTAAATTTTCCTTCCAGCTCATCAAATCTCCAGTCACTTGAACCAGAACCTTTCAACCATTCTACATGGTATCGTTGGTTTCTAATTCCAGTTACTTTCCCTTTTAAGCTTTTATTTACAGTAAAACATCTACCAATAAACGCTTCATTTCCTGTCATTATTAAATCCTCATCTATAGGAATTAAAGTACCGTCTTCAATCCAACTACGAATACTTAAAATACTTACATCCCAGTCTTTAGCAGCAGATTCTATATAGCATATACGCACATCAAAATCATAATTAGTAGAGTCTCGAATAACTACACTCAAGTTGTTATTTAGGAATTTTTTACCAATTAGGTCATCAGCGTCTTTTGATATTCTTTGTTTTGGTTTTTTGGTAGGACTACTTTTAATTTCCCAGTAGCCAGTTTTGAAGTTTCGTCGTACATCTTTTACTAGATGACGAGATTCCTGACCTTTGTTTCCCCCACCTAGTGCTATTATGTAAATACGCTGTCCATAAGGTGTAGTAGAAGCTTCTCTACTTATTATTTCATATAGAATTCCACTACCTCTACTGAACACCGTACCAATTAAATCTTTACCATTATCTTTCATTGTTTACTCCTTAATAATATATTTGTCCATCTGTCCCTCCACAGTTTTATCAAACAGGCCTGACAGATTCCCGGTAGATATTAGTACATGAGAGTATTCCTCAGGTAAGTCACCTGCTGCCTTAAGTAGTTGCTCCATTGCACAAGAGTATTGCGTTATCAGCATTAAAGCTTCAATAGCATCTTTATGTTTTTCTTCTAGCTTAGCCATAATTACCCTTATCTGTAGAACAGACCAGCATAGACCGCTATCGCAGTTATTAAAAATATAACAATAGGTACAGAGTAGTTTACTCTACACCTGTCACCGATACGTCTATGCTTATTTTTCATTACTATTCCTTAGTATATAAATGCTCTTACAGAATCTGGATATTCTTGACTCACTGGCTCTAAAAGACCTACAAATAGATAAGTTTTTATGTCTTCTCTATTCTCAGGGAATCGTCTTTTTAATGCTGCTGCAGATATAACAGATTTATCTTTAGTTACTTCCATCAGGTAGATTTTTAACATGTCTTTAACACGTATTTTACTACCCTCTTTAAGTAACTGCTCATTTGTAACAGAGGCAGATACTTTCCACCCCTTTTTAAAATAGAGAGAGTACAAACTATCACCAACTTTACAGTAGTCACCTTTAAATAAGTGTGTAGCTCCGCCTTCTTTGTTCATAATACTTAGTCCTCTTCAAATAATGCTTTATCATGTTTTGGTACTAGCTGTCGGTGTTGAATCCAACTGACAAAATTACCAGAACCCATAGTACCGTCACGACGTACATGTGTCACGCCTGTAGGCAGGTTAAACATAATAGCTGCAAAGTCACCCGAATCTGTACTATATTCACCAATAGGTGATGCTTGATGTTCAAATGGTGAAGCGTGTACTCTACGACCATTAACTAACATACCCTGCATACCAGAAGCTTTTTCTAAAGCGTAGTCAGCTTTACGGTAGCTAATCTGAGCACATACAGAAGATGAGACAGCTTTAGCTTCTTCAGTAGTTAACTCTGTTCTACTCCCTAATTTACCATTAGGTAATTCTATACGTTCACTGGTATATACTAGTCTACTGTTGACTGTTTCACGTTCACGGTTAACGTAAGGTACGTGCCACTCACCTTCTTTAAGTACCATTATTTCAGCTGTATCACGAGCTTCTTTAATAGCATGGGCTAAGTCAGCAATTTCACCTTGAGCGTCTGGGTCATCACGCAACCAATCCCAATTTACCCATTCAGTAGATGTAAGAACAATTTTAATATTTTGGAAAGGTTCCAATAAACGTCCAGCATTTTGCTTATGGATGTTCTGGCCCCAACTACGTTTAGACGACAAATTACGAGCAATATGAATCATATTCATTTTGGCAATATGGAATAAACGTTCTGCACCAGCTAATTTATCTGGGTCAGTAATAACTGCACCTTGCATACCTGACTGATTTTCAGTCCAGATGTAATGTGCCGGGTTTGCTAAAATTTGTTTAATTGCTGCTTCTAATGGAACAGCACGAGTTGAACTCGAATTTTTACTAAATGCACCGTGAGTTAACAATTGAGCATGCACAGCGCGAGGGTACTCAAGTTCTAAAGTGAATATTTCTTTACCAGTGTAAAAGCATCGAGAAGCTTGAATACAAGTAACAGTAGATACACCTGTTCTAATTGTTTGGTTCATTATTTATCCTTTTTTGTTTCTTGAATGAAGTCATGTACAAAACTAATTGCTGCTTGGTTACATGATAAATGTTCTGAACTAGCACCGTTAAAGATTATTGGCATAGCTCCACTTTGGGCTTTGAATCTTAACACCTCAAAGTCACCTTTGTTATCCTTAATAACAATATCTTTATCAATTAACCATTCACGAAATTCTTCTAATTTACTACGATGTAATACGTTTTTACTACTCATTTTAATTTCCATCAGGTTTTTGTTGTTTATTGCTACCACTACTATATTTTACGTTACCTCACACCACACCGTTATTATCATATACAATTAGTGTTTAGAAATGGATTTACCTTTGGTGATAATACTTACATGCATATCGTGTTCACCCATAGGAATAGTAATACCTGCAGTGTTATTATATTCCATGTAGGCAGTTACCAGCTTCAAAGCAACAAACATTACTTCGTTAGAGTCGTCTGCTATATCTCCTACTGCTTTTATACATTTTTCTAATTTTTTCTGGTCCATAATTTAGTACTCCGGGAAAGGTCTACCTTCCAGTTTAATTGTGTCAAAATACGATAAGTCTTTACAGCATATAAGACATCCATGACCCCGTAGATTAATTGAGAATTCTTCTACATCTCTACTACTGACTATTTCAAGCACATCTACAACTTCCTCTAAAAACCCACAAGGAATTTTATTGCGTGTCATTGGGGCACCTTCAACATAAACATGGCCATGTACAACATACTTTATGTTAGGAAATAAGCTGAATAGCATTAATTGTACTGGCGCATCTACTGATGGCTTATTACTCCCATAGTATTCAACACACTTTTCAGGCATAGATACTTCTACGAAATCTTCAGAACTCATAGTTTTCTTATCTACATTCCTTCTAGAAACGTATATCTTTTCATTTTCCTTAACAGCAGGAAATCCACTAGCACACCGAGTAGATGCATTACCTAATAACCGGTTAGGATTTATCGCATTAACAAATGTTGAGAATTGTGTACCAAGGTCTTTTACAATTTCTATAAACTTGTGGTTTAATTTAAAGTCATTTACATCCCCAACATTTTTACTTCCCATACGGGTCATGTTATTTATTTTCCATACACGTCTATTTAAAGAGTGGCATAGTGTGCTTAACTCACTAGTTCTGCAATGTAAGTTACCTAGAGGGTCCAGTAGTTGAAACATGTAACCTCCTGGTACTTTTTCTATAGTAACTCCTAAAAGAGAATGAGATTTTAACAGTCTGCCTACAATATCTGCATTTGTATAATTCCCTTTTTCTATTCTTTTAGACTGAACTAAAAGCATATGAGGGTATTTAACTTTCAGTGTAGGAAGTATTTTATCTTCCTCATTATCTATATTAGGCATCCAAATAAGAATTTCAGTAAAAGAAAAATCTATTTGTAAGTCAGATAAGTCTCCTCCATTAATACCTGAACAACCGAGTAGTTCCATCATCTGACTTATAAAGTATGATGGCTTACCACCATCTTTATCAAAAGTTCCACCAACAATAAACATAACTATATCCTTAAAAAAAATCTGTTCTATCTTCCCGCAAAAAGAGAAGAAAAAAAATTAAAATCTCAACATCCCTTATTAAAAATTTTCTGTCTTTCCTTTTCTATCCTATCTTAATAAAAAATAAAGAAAAAAAAAAATTATACTAAAAGCATTTAAGCTTCTAATATAATTTCTTATTCTTCCTTATAAAAAATAAAGCTACTACAAATTAATGTAATAGCTTTTTATTTTCTCTTCTTTTCTGCTTCCGGTTACTTCACCATTATGTGGCACGACATTAAGGCATGCCGTTTCATTGTATCTATCAGTATTCGTCTATTACGGATTTTCTTTGTCATACTCGTTTTAAACTTTCTATTCATAAATACCTCTAAGGATGTTGTTCTAGAATTGAATGTAACTGCCTTTCTAATGTACTAAGTTTTTGACTGTGCTGTCTATCAATATCTAACAGAAACTTAACCAATTCACGTTCCAGGTGTAGCGTAGGTGTTTTAGCTAAGAACGTACTTACCACATCTCTCATACGTTGCTCTTTTACGTCTGCAAGATGACGTTCTTGTGATAACGATAATGTCATTAGAAGTCACTTCCATAAGTTATGAACCACCAAGTTTTAACAACTACTACGGCTCCAATAGTATTTAGACAAGCAGCTGTCTTATTAATACCATCAGTGAACACAGTAGATTCTTCACCTGCAGTAGCATAAGTAGTTAACGTTTCATCTGAATGGAATTGGAACCTATCAAAGTCGTAGTCATCAGCTGCAGACATATCATAGTTAGGCATTTCAGGATACTCAGGCATTTCATTTAATTTAGATATAGTATTTACCTGTGACACATTTCTACTCCAATAACGAGTTTCTAATGATGTTGATACATTGCCGTCACCGTCAATATGTGTTGCCGTGTAGTCTTCTGAGTACTCAGCAGTTACATACTTACTTACTCTGGCAGTACATGTTTCAACCTTAAAGATTTCATCTCCAAAACCTAATCCTATAAATATCAACAAACACGCAATTACTGCTAGATTTCGTTGTGCATCAGTTAAGTTTCTAATTCTTTTCATACTAATGTTCATGTTTATTCCTTAAAATTTATTAAACTTCTTAACTAAGTCGTTATACACTTCTGGTCTAGCTATAAGAACTCCATCACAAATTATGGTTGAAGTTACCAGCTTTCTAAACAGTTCTTTTATTTCATCTACTTCAGCCACTCCATCTTCTATGAATTTTTGCAGTGATTCTTCTGGGTAGTCAGATACTGTTGTTTCAGCCAGAATTCTTAATTTTGTTATTGTCATACTATTCCCTTATTAAAGTTACGTCGTTTATTCTTCTTTTCAAATTGTCTATACCACCCATAATCGTGATTTGGCGCTATAAACACATCTTGGAAGTTTTCCCTATGTGCTTTGACTTCTAGCACGTATGGTACAACATTAGGTACCAACTGCTCACTAGCACCTTCACTAAGAGCACTCCGTAGTTCATCCATAATCATTTCACGAGTTATGTGTTTATTGTCTAATACATAAATACCACTCACTAGTCCTCTCCACATTCAGTTAAGATATTCATAACTATCATACCATGACCTGTAAGAGTTAATTTATCTCTATGGTTGTACCAAGTAGTTACCGGCACTTCTTTAGGGTTTTCATCCTTAATAGAAGCCTGTAACAGTACAAGTACTTGCTCTTTTGTCATATTAGAGTTTATTTTAGATGGACCTGTTCTATCACATTTAGCTATTAACTCCTGTAAGTGTCCATAAGTCATATTACCAACATAAGCTAATGACTTTGCTCTTGATTTACGCATGGTTGTATCCTTTTATTAAGTTTATTGGTAGTTTTTCTTCGTCTGTAGCACCTAGTTCTGCATTTTGAAGAGCAGTAGACATGGACTTTGTTGTTTGAGCAAAACCACTCTTCACATTCAATGCATTGTTTTAATTTAGTACCGCAATACGTGCAATATCCCTTGGCTGTAACGTGACGCTGTGACATTTTCTTACTCCCGTAGATTTATTACGTGTTTTTTATTATAAATAGTAAGCCGGCAAAGTCATATCAGGTCTTTCCTGATTAATTAGTATTCTATACATATAAGTGAGAAATATCATGGAAAACGGTTCTATTAATCCAAGTGAAGTTGCAACATTATCTCTTTTAGGTGGTGGTGGTGGTTATGGTTACGGTGGTGGTAATCGTGGTTATAACATTGGTAACCAAGTATTAGCTGCAGAAGCTCATGCAAACGGTACAGCAGTAGATGCTAAAATTGAGAATCTTCAAGATGGTCAGCGTTTAGCTTTTGATAGCATACAGGAGCAGATTCGTGAGAGTCGTAACTTAGACCAGACTTCTCGTCTTTCTGATAATCAGTACCGTTCTGAGAGTCGTGCAGCTGACCAACATGCAGGAATTTTACAGCGTCAATCTGATATGGAGTTAAGACTCAGCACCAACCATGTTGCTATTCAGAAAGATATTACTGACCAAGAGTTTCGCAGCTTAGACCGTCAACGTGATATTACCGCAATGTTGGTTGATAATGCTAAAGAAGCTGCTAAGTGCTGTTGTGAAACTCAGAAGCTTATTGCCGCTGAAGCAGGTGAAACTCGTGCACTAGTTCTTGCAGTTGAAGGTCGTACGAACGTAGCAAGTTTAGCTGCAGCAAATGCCAAGATTACTCAGCTTGAAACCATCAATGCTTTGCATGGTCATGGTCGAGGTTGAGCTGGTAACAGACCTGAAGGGGAAGATGATATGAATATGCATCAAACCATTAATATCACTATTGACAATAAGGACAATCAGGAGCAGAAGCAAAAACAAGATGTTGAAGTTTCTGCTGATGATAGTCCAGGAAATAGCGGTAACAACGGTAACTCTGTTGCTAAAGCAAAGTCTTCTACTAAGAAGTCTGTAAAAGACGTTAAGTAATTACTGAGGGGTTAATAGCCCCTCTTTATTTTTGGAATTATTATGAAACTTGAAACAGAAACTGAGATAAGACTCAACCCTGAAGAGTTGCACACACTGTGGGGTATATTTGACCATCATACTAACTTAGAACAGTTAGACAGAAATGAGTGTTCATTCAGAACTAAATTTCTTATGTTGATAGACCCTGATAAAGAATATGCACGTAAGTACGGAGAACAACTATGAGTGAAGTTATTAGAATAGTGGAATCAGTTATACAAGGATTCACTAACAAAGAAGAGCGTTATACTATGCTAGATGAAATGCATTTAACTGATGATACTACAGGTTTTAAGTTTCATCTGTATGACGAAAGTTTTAAAATTACTCAAAATGGTAAGCTAGTTGCTACTAGTAATGATTTTATAGTTACTGATAGACCAGTATTTTTAAAACTAAAGGGTGAATTGCATAAACAGTATGCTCCTATCAAAGAAGCACGCGTAAAAGAATTTATCACACCTTATACAGCATAAAATATTACCGAGGCTTATACGCCTCGATATTTTATTTATCTGTTATTTATATTGTTAGTGGACACAATTCATAAGAATTGATTGTAATGGCCACTTCACTACCCATATCGTCATAAACACATACTTTATTCATACCGCTTACGTATTCATACTTCAAGAATGCTGTTGCTTGTGCCGACGTAGATGCTACTAATAACGCTAATACTAATACTAATTTTTTCATGGTAATTCCTTTAATTTAATTGAGTTATTTTAGTAAGTTTACTAAGTCATTTACATCCATACTATTGGCATCATGACCGGTTGGCAGATATACAGCTTCATCACAACAATTGACTAACATCTTCCCAGCTTTATCACCTTCACATAAAGCTACTGTTTTACACGGAAAGCTAGCTAACCATCTTTTAAGTTGCTTTGGGTTATTAGATAAAGTTGCTACACACGCTTTACCTGCATTCATTACACTAACTGCATCGAACACTCCTTCACATACGTAGAGCTTAGGTACTTCAGTCATACTTAAGTACTCTAATCCCCAGGCTGTTAATGAATCTTTTCTTCGGTAGGTGCAATACCTACCTTTACAATCGTTACTTTTTTCTTTACCAGCTCTCCAGTCATACTGCTGATATCCAACAAGTTGGCCATACATTGTCCATAATGGAAATGTTACCAACTGATTTTTAGTATCCTGCCAGTATGTGAATTTATTACCTGAAGCAACCAATCCTCTTTCTGCTAGATGCCTAGCAAAGTCTAATGCTGTCTCATTAACCATTACTTTTAACTCCTCTTATTGCGTCAATTCTGGCAACTCTGATACCTTCTCCAATCTCAATACCAGATTTACCTTTTAACGTAAGTAATCCTGATAGGTGACCTGAATCTACATTCTGTGCTGCTGTTAGGCATTCCAGTAAGTAACTCATTTGTTGATAAGGCTTATTAGGATAATCTCCTCCTCTGCCCTTGGCATCTGATTCACAAGCCTGTAAGAACTTTGTAAAACGTTCTGGTTTAGCTAATGCGTTAGTATCAGTGAACAACTTCATTACTGATTTAGGACGCATAGCAGCATTACTACCACGACCTAAACAGCCATGTACTTTAGTATGATATTCACAGGTCATTAGTGCTAAGTCACGATACACATTTGGCACTTTCAAACGCTTACAGAACTCTTCAATAACAGGTAAACCTTTTATCTCATGCTCTAAAGCGTTACCAGTAGCTTTATATGAAACGGGTTTACCAAAGTCATGGCATAAACCGGCAAATACTACTTCACTACAGTAATGTTTAGCTGCATAATCAACTACCATATCTGTATGAGTCTTTACATCTCCTTCTGGGTGGTGTTCTTCATTCTGAGGAGTAAACATACATCTCAGTAGCTCTGGTAATAGGTTGTTTCTCGCCATACCGTGAAAGAATCTACTTGGTTTAGTGCCTTTTAACGCTTTCTCCATTTCAATCCATATACGTTCAGGAGTTATATCATCCAGCATTCCTGCCATACGCATACAATTTGTATTTCCTAGAGTTGTTCTGTATATTGTCCAATCTTCTCCTAGAGTTGCCTGAAATCTATGCAGCCTAAGAACTCTTACAGGGTCGTCTACGAAGTGTTTAGATACTTGCCTTAGCACTTTGTTCTTTATGTCCTCCATACCGTTAAATGGGTCAATGTACTCACCTGTGTCTAAGTCTTTAGCTATCGCATTGATGGTTAAGTCTCTACGATATAAGTCATCTTCTAGAGTTACATCTTCACCAAAGTAACAGTCAAAGTCTTGGTACTTATCCCCAGTAGATTTCTCTGTTCTGGCAAGTGCGTATTCATCTTTAGTTTCTGGATGTAAGAAGACAGGAAAATCCTTTCCTACTTGCTTAAATCCTTTTGATAACATTTCTTCTGGCGTACTACCAACTACTACGTAATCTAAATCTTTAGGTGTTACACCCATTAATTCATCTCTAACTGAACCTCCAACACTGTAAATTTTCATAGTTATTCCTTATTTAAGTTAGCCACAACCTTCACAAAATACTTTTTTAGTTTTTTGGTGAAGAACTTTTACAGCTAATAGACCGAACTTAGCCTTACAAGCTGCACAATGAGTAGCTTCATCTATTAACTTCCTTATATCTTTCTTTTTCATATCTGCTCCTTAATACAATTCTAAGTTAAGTTAGAACCTGCCAACCGAAGCTGACAGGTATGGGTTTATTTGAATATTTCTACTTGAAGTTCATGAAGTGATTGGCCATCTACTGGATAACTACCGTCCTCTTGGTCTTGAGGTAGATACTCAAACAGTGCAGCTATATCACTACTTGCTTCGTTATAGGAATTTAAAACTTTACATTACAGGGTACGTTGAACCCGTAAACTCTACCACCTAACGTAGCATCATCAACTTCAACCCCTGTTACGAAATTAGGGGTATGATGTCTTGCGTTTTCCGACACACGAAGTTTTACCTTAATATCCAACTGGTTGGTTGTTCGCATTGCGTTCAGGGTTGCTACAACACCCTCAACTATCAGGCTTTTTAACTCTTTTTCAGTCATTGTTACTATTTTATCTGTCATTGTACTTCCTATTTAAGCGCCATACTGAAACATTTAAAATCACCTTCAAACGGTACAACTTTAGCTTTTATTGCTTCCCACTGTTCAGCAGCTGCGGCAGTTATACCAATACTCTTAAAGTAGTTGCTAAGTATCTCTTTACGATTAGCATGTATGTAATCCAATTCAGATGCATACCATGTACGTGTATCTTCAGCAGCAGCAGGACTTACTACAGCAGCGTCATGTATAGGTATAGCAAATGTGTACTTATCTACTACTTTATCGATGGTGGTGTCCATAACTTGACTATCAAGGTTATGGATTAAGCATGTTACGAAGAACCTTCTGAACTGCTCTAAATCAGGAATTTTCTTAGTATCTGTATGCAGTACCATATTATAAGTTTGAGTAGTACTATCCCAAATCTTATAAGCTTTAGTCTTCTCTCCTACATTTCTAAATCTATTACAGCTAATTTTGAACTTATCACTACCAATAACTATATCCATGTTTGCTTTAGGATTGCAGTTACTTATAATAAAGTCTTTAAGCATATTCACTAAGCCTAATGGCCCACTAGACATCTCATCACTGTACGTTTCAATATCCTTAGTTGTGAACTTCATATTGGCTTTACGCCATAAATCACTACACGTCATTGATGAGCCATAAAGCATAGGAGTAGCTGCTTCCTTAAATACTTTTCTCTTCATACCTTTCAGGTGCCATGGGTCTTGTAACGTATCACCGATAACATTAGTCATTTCCATCAATCTACGGTCATTCAGCAGAATACCCATGTATTGTAGAACACTTGCTGATGCGTCAAGTTCAATCGGTACAGTCCATTTATACGTATCCTCTCTATACGCTTCTGCAGCAATAGACAGTGCTCTTAGTGAACGTATACCTTCAATTTCAAAATAGTCATCAAGTTCTGCGTATAATCTCTCTAACCACACAACTTCGTGTAAATCTTTTCTATCCTCTTCGTCAGTTAAATCTAATTTAGGTAGATGATTAGTTACGTAGTCATCTTGCCCGCATTTAATTTTGTCTTCTTTAGTTCCAGACCCTGGCTTAAAACTACCGGTTAACTCTGCTACGAATAGCAAGATTGCGTTCACTTCAGTTTTCATTGCTAATCCTTAATAAGGTATTACTAAACTTGCTCTAAAATCTTTAGAGCTTATTGGGTTGGCAACTTTACTAAGTGACTGGCTTATAGCTCTGCCTCTGCTATCACTAATACTGTTACCTGTTGTAAATACTTCTAATTCATTTTCTTTATGCCAATCATAAATACCGGCCGATACACTATCGTAAGTACTATCACTAGACCGCATTTCTGGATACATACCTTTAATCTTATCCATAGACTTAGTTAAGTTTTTAACAATAGCTTCTTCATATTCAGCAAGCTTGCCCATATCAAATCCAAATTGAGTATCACCAGCTTTCATGAAACCTTTTCTGACTAAACCAGTAGATTTTAATTCACCATTTTGACGTACTTGAGCACATTTAGTAGATGAAGAGAACTCCAACGTATACTTGCTGTACTTATACTGTGCCTTAACGTTTTCTAATTCATCTGTGGTAACGAACTCCAGTAGTTTATCAACTTTAATTTCTACACTTGCCCATTTACGTCCTGACAAACTAATACTGGTTAACCAACCATGATGGCAAAGTCTTCTAACCATATCGTTATACAGTTTTATCCCTAATTCGTCATACCAGTACAAACCATTCGTATCACTATTATTTAAGAAGTTGTACCAAATAGCTTTCCAAAATCTATTTATGTCATCTTCTTTATCTGGATAAGCCTCAATTAATGCACTACCAGGTAAACTCAGCTTTCCAGCCATTATTTCTTCACGCATATATTTCTCCTACTCTCTTGGTATCAATACAGTAGCTGATGTTTTACTGTAGATTCGTTGGTTCTCATGGACCAGTACTTTACACTTACCGTTACTAAATTCAGTAACCTCTCCATACAGAAGTCTTTTACTTTTAGAGCCTGGTCTAGCAGCATCTATAATGTAAATTCCTGCACCTACTGTTACGTTATTTCCATGAATATCTAACATAAGTTTCCCCTACTAAAATGTTACTATTAGGTATACTATCCAAGAAGGTACTGATGTAAGTACTATTAAACCCCATACACCAAGTACCAAGTGTAACCACCTTTTTTTGTCTAACTCTTCTTTAGTGAATAGTATTGTCATTAGTACTATTAACGATATAAAAACCACTATGTTTATTAAGAACAGTTTTGTGTAAAAATCCATAATTTTCCCTTATCTTTAAAACGTAAAATGGCCAGTACATTACATACTAGCCATCATCAACATACTTATTTGGTTATTACAGAGCTAAATCTGCTTCAGCAATAGCTTCTTGCGCTTTAAGTAAATCAGATTGTGAAGTTATTTCTGCTTTACCGAACTCCATGCTGAAGTTAGCAGTAGTCAGTTGTGACGTATCTACAATCACACCTAATACAGACTGCATTACCGATATATTGCCTAATACAGCAGCTACGTCGTACATCTTACTCTCAATCAAGATATTGTTGTTACGTGAGTAGTATGCCGGAGTACCAAATGACGCTACAAACTGTTCAATTAACTCACTATCTAAACCGGTGTGAGCCATTAACAATTGCTTATGGTCAGCACAGCTATACATAATACCAGTAGCTAATTGGTACATTAAATTAATCTGATTACCGAATGAGAATCTTTGACTTCCTGCCCATACACGAGTGGTATGCGTTTTGTTATTAGTAATTGGAGTACCTGTAATAATGCCTTCACATACGCTTACCAACTCCTGCAACTTCTTAGTGTGTTGGCTTACTACTTCCAGTGCTACTTTAGATTTGAACAGTTCTGCACTACTCTCTAACTTAAGCGTAGCTTCAAGACTTGCACGCAATGCTGCTTCAGTAATCTTAGCTGCATTAGCTTTTTGTGCTGCTTTAACTGATGCTTTTAATTGTGTCATTGTTAATACTTTAGATTTAGTCATTTTCTTTATACCTTTTTATATAGTTTAGGGGTTATTTTTACATTTTTATGTGTCAAGGTTTGTACGTTAAATATGGCGTTTTTAGCTATATCGTGTGTACGCTTTCTGCTTTTACTCAGTACTACTTTTTACTACTCTTCAAGCCCATCTGAATGGTTCAATATGTCCTTATTAAACTGTTCAGCTGTATACTCACCATTAGCTATTTCTAGCAGGTACTCAATCGGGTCTTGTTCTGAGCCTATAAAGCTCATCATAAGTTCTTTAGTTATTACTTTTGCCATACGTACTCTCCTTTAGTTCACTACTTTCTAAGTACTCTACGTGGCACTTACCATTACCTGTTTTAATGTCCTTACGTTCTACTCCATACTTTACATATTTAGCAATACATACACTCTCAGCTTCATACATAAGGTAGTCTCTTTTACCTACTGATATACCTATATCAAACATAATGTACATCATTACTATCAGCATAAACGTAGCTACTGTCTTAATCATCAATCTTCTCCACTAATACTACATACAGGTCTTCAATTATAACGTCACCATTACTTAGTAGACTATCTAACAGAGTACCTCCAATAGGCTCCCAGTCATCATTGAAGGCACCTACAGATATGCGACCACCTACATTTTTCATGTATTGTAGATACTTATCTGACTTCACTAGTTTTCTCCTTAACAGCTACTAATACGCATATCTCATTACGTGGCAGGTCCTTTTCACATACCTCTATTAGTACTTTGGCTTCTGTACCTAGCTTGTATGGCACACCTTCTTTTATGCTTACTGAAGTTAGCCATGCTGCTGCCATTATTCCTGCTATTCCTGCTACTACATCCATCGCTATTCTCCTTATACTAATTCTGAGTAACTACATACATTGCACACTAGTCTGTTCCATTGTGTGCATTTCAACAGTCCTGTATCACATGATTTACACTTAACTACTGCTACATAGTCAGGTCGAGTTCGTTTAGCAAACACTCTTTTAACTTCATTATTATTAACAACTTTAGGTCTGCCTTTAAACTTCTTCTTAATTTGTACTTTCATGATTTAACCTCTTCTTCTAAATTTTGCAATATTAAGGTTACTTGCCATTTGTATAGCATAGGTTCTTCATCACGTACATCAGCTACGTCTGGAGCTTCTGCTAACTTATTCATGCTGTCATAAGCATTACTAAATGCTTTATCGATATTCATTATTTTCTCCTAGTACACTAGTACATCAGTACAGCCACATTCACATTTATCACATAGTTTTACACCACACTTCATACTTCCCCAACCACCATTAGGCGTATCATTACAGACATGAGTTGAATCTTTACCACATTTAGAACATGGCAGTACTTCAGATTTATCAACACCATATGCGTACATACGGTTCATCAAATCAGCTGCTTCAAGCAGAGTAGTATCGTTTCTTTGCCATGGCTTCATACTAAATTCAGCTAGTAGCCTTTCAAGCATTTCAGTTACTTCCTTCTTACCTACTTCCATACCTTAGTCCTCCCAGACCTCTTTAAATACGTACTCATCTTTAATAGCTTCTATCTTTTTACGGCTGATAGAATTTCTCTGTTCTGCATGCTGATTACGAGTCTTATACTGAGCTTCTCTAATACAGGCTACACATCCACCAGATTTAGTTACCTGTGCAGAATCATGACCATTAGCGCACTCTATACCTCTGTAGTACCGTTTAGACTTCAACCTCAGCGCATCTTTACGGCACGTAGGTAAGTCTTTATTTTTATCGGTATTCATAATTACCATAATTTATTCCTCTAGAGTGAACTCTATACCCTGATTTGTTAGCTGTTCTTTGAACCAATGCATATCTACTACAGGTCTACTTCCAGGTCGTACTTCTAGCTTAAGTACTGAACCATAAGGTAGTGGGTAGTAGATTGAATTATTACATAATATTCCCATGAAACTAGTACCTGACACACCAGCGTCGTATACTAGTTTGTCTGCAGGTGTTTCAAATGCCCACCAACAACCCTCACCATTACCTCGTTCATACCCTTGCTTGCTATCAGGTATATTACCTTTAAATAAACTACCTGATAGATTTGATGCAGTACCTGCTTCTTCTTCTTTATTTACAAACGGTTGTTCTTTACTTAATTCACTCATAATTTATTCCTTTGCTATTGCTTTCATCTTCATAACTACCAATTCAATCAACAGGTTAACCTGCTTTACAGTAACTATATCCGTACCGAAATAACCATCATCAAGGAAGGTCGCTAACTCCCCAATTTCTTCTTTAACATCATCAATATTGCCTGAAGCCATTATATTTTCCTTTTCAGTTATTAGTTTATAATTAACATACTCATTATCAGGTCTACTAGAGGCTGTGCACCCAACAGGTAACTCTATTCCTCTACAATCAGCTACCGTATTATTGAAATCACAGGCTGAGCATTTATTATCAATAGGCTTTATAGCTTTGTACTTCAAGCCGTCCACCTCAATTACGTTATGTGTAATCACAACCTACTCCGGCACTATCTTCTTTGCATTATGCATTACACTCGGACTACCGACAGTAACCCAGTCAGCACTAACAGCATCAGTAGTTAGCATGCCCTCTTTACGTTCATGCTCTATAGCATCACCTAAATTCTCAACCATAGCGTTTTCACATATATGTGTATCATCTTCAGTACTGTACTTAATAGTAACTACTACTTTAATTGTCTTTTCCATACCATTAACCTCCAGTAGATTTTCTATTTTCCATAATTAAATCAAGACGATGCTGCAATAACGCATTCATAGCTAATCTCATACCATATTGAAGAGCTTCTAAGTCATCTCTCCACTCAGCCCAACACGCATTATGTTTACGTTCCATATCCTGTCTTTCTTCAGGTGGTATCTTATTCCACTCAGTAAAACCCATTCTGGCTAACGGCTTCATAGGCTCATTCAAATCATGTTCATCAATAAGCATCTTTGCAATACACTTATCTTCTTCTAACTCTGTTCTAGTAGCTTCACTCATAACAATTCCTTTAAGCTCCTCAGAGCCATTCTAAGCCATTAACAATCCTTTTAAGCACACTTACTCAAAACGGATAAACAAGTTCTATCTTGAGGTGCTGAGGAGTCATGTTGCTCTGTTCATAAGACATAAACGTACATGGAACTTTGTTAACCCATGGACCTGTACTATCTTCAATCTCAACAGCTTCAACTTTATCCCCCTTCTCAAACTCATTAACATTATTTTCTTTAACATTAAACACGACTAACACACTAATATTATTAAGCTTAACAACATTAACGTATTCAGCTTTTATTTTAAGTATCATAACTATTCCTTAATATTATCAAGTACTTCAATACAGTACTTAGGTATCAGATTAGATAGTCTAATAATACCTTTGAACTCTTCTACAAAATTATCAATATGTGTCTTATCAAGAGAATCATGAATACTCTGCAGCCTACCTAGTAGGAGTATTTGGTTAGTGCTAAGTTCTCCATACTGACTTACTAGTACTTCTTCTACTTCAGAGGAACTTGAACTATTGCTCTCTAAGCCTTCATAGTAGAACTCATCATCTATCATATGGCCTACAATACAACACGTATTAAAGTTACCTCTGTACATACAACAGCCATTATCATCTAGGCTAGCTCTACCCTGCTTAATTACAGCAGTTATAGCGTGTTTAACACCTTCTTCAAAGTTAGTAATCATTTTTGTACTCCTACTGATTTAAGTAACTGTTCCAAAGCGGTAATATCAATCATCTTCTTATCCTTTATAGCTTTCTAAGTAGTTAATACAATGTTCTAACAAATCTTTACGTAGATTCCCATACGGATTATCACCATACATAGCATCTCTACCTATAGAC
>Ga0209279_10000206_pt1 | contig 40774 bp, 44 predicted proteins | sample CoawatmetaG00DNA_3_FD_187508 | JGI IMG/M metagenome (GOLD analysis project Ga0209279, IMG submission 187508) | Marine microbial communities from the West Antarctic Peninsula - Coastal water metaG006-DNA (SPAdes) (version 2) | ecosystem: Environmental > Aquatic > Marine > Coastal ...
AGGCGATGTGAGCGGCGTAGCGGTCTGACATGTTTTGTTTTTGACCCGCTGGGGGTGGATGCACAACCGTCAGTTACACCTTGTGCGGATGCCCCCCGTTATTTAGACCGTTTCCAACAGAATTTCAGTAAAAGGGGCCAATCCCATGACCGATAAGACAAACCTCCCAAGCCGCCACGTCACCGAAGGGCCGTCCCGCGCCCCGCACCGGTCGTATTTTTATGCGATGGGTCTGGATCAAGAAGCGATTGATCAGCCGTGGGTTGGCGTTGCGACATGTTGGAATGAAGCGGCCCCATGTAATATTTCACTGAACCGTCAGGCTCAGGCCGTGAAGATGGGCGTGAAAAAGGGCAAAGGCACACCGCGCGAGTTTACCACAATTACCGTCACTGACGGTATTGCGATGGGTCACGAGGGCATGCGCTCGTCGCTTGCATCGCGTGAAGCGATTGCAGACACCGTTGAATTGACGATGCGCGGTCACTGCTATGACGCGATTGTAGGTCTGGCTGGGTGCGACAAATCCTTGCCTGGTATGATGATGGCGATGGTCCGTTTGAACACACCGTCGGTGTTTATCTATGGGGGCTCAATTTTGCCGGGCCGTGTGCATGCGGGTGCGGATGTGCCAGCGGAATACATTGGTCGTGACCTGACCGTACAAGACATGTTTGAGGCCGTTGGTCGCCATCAAAATGGTGACTTGTCTGACGCCGCACTTGAAATTCTAGAGCGCGTTGCGTGTCCGTCTGCGGGTGCTTGTGGTGGTCAGTTCACTGCCAACACAATGGCATGTGTGTCCGAGGCAATCGGCCTTGCGCTGATGAATTCATCCGGTGCACCTGCGCCGTACGAGAGCCGTGACCAATACGGCGTTGCGTCCGGTGAAGCGGTCATGAACTTGATCGCCAAAAATATTCGTGCGCGCGATGTTGTGACGCGCAAGTCATTGGAAAATGCGGCCCGTGTTGTTGCCTGTACGGGCGGGTCGACCAATGCTGGTCTGCACCTTCCTGCGATTGCACATGAGGCGGGTATCGATTTTGACCTGTCGGATGTTTGTGACATTTTCCGCGACACCCCATATTTTGTCGACCTCAAGCCGGGTGGTCAGTATGTGGCCAAAGACCTTTATGAAGCGGGCGGCGTGCCGGTTGTCTTAAAGGAACTGCGTAAAGCAGGCCTGATCCATGAGGACTGCATGACCGCCACAGGGCGTGTGATGGGTGAAGAGTTGGACCTGATCAAAGGCGAGGCAGATGGCCGCGTAATCTATTCAGTTGAAACACCAATCACCAAAACGGGTGGCGTTGTTGGCCTGAAAGGCAACTTGGCCCCTGAAGGTGCGATTGTTAAAGTTGCTGGCATGACCGCTAACGAGCAAGTGTTCAGCGGCCCAGCCCGTGTGTTTGAATGCGAAGAAGATGCGTTTGAAGCCGTCAAAGCCCGCGAATATGAAGAAGGCGAAGTGCTTGTTATTCGCAATGAGGGCCCCGCTGGTGGTCCGGGAATGCGCGAAATGCTGTCGACCACTGCTGCGCTGTCCGGTCAGGGCATGGGCAAAAAGGTGGCTTTGATCACGGATGGTCGCTTTTCTGGCGCGACACGCGGTTTCTGCGTGGGTCACGTTGGCCCAGAGGCTGCGCATGGTGGTCCGATTGCGATGCTGCAGAACGGCGATATCATCACGATGAATGCGATCACAGGCGAACTGTCGGTGAACATTTCGGATGATGACATGGCTGCGCGTCGTGCTGCGTGGGCTGGCCCGCGCGAAACGATTTATGCATCTGGTGCGCTGTGGAAATACAGCCAGTTGGTTGGTGGTGCCCGTTTGGGGGCCACGACCCATCCGGGTGCGCGTGTTGAGCGCCACATCTATATGGATCTGTGATCCGGTGCGGATGATACGTATCGTACTTGCAGGGGCGACGCTGGCCCTTGCTGGCTGTGCAGGCTTGCCGGCAGCCCAGCTTGCAATGTTTGACGGCAATGTGGTGACGGTTGGCCCTAATGGATATTGCGCCGATGCGGTCGCATCGCGCCCGGATAAAGGGTTCGCGATCTTTGCGCCTTGTGCGACGTTGGGCGCGAGCGGCGCAGCCACCGCGCTAAGCGCGATCACGACAGTGCAAGTCGGCGACAGCGGGTCCGCGATTGTGCAAAGCGATCCGGCTGGATTTGCGGCCGTGCTTTCGGAGGATACCGGCCCGAAAATCTTGGCGCGTGGCAGTGATGCAACAACCGTGACGATCAATATGGTTATTCAGGACGGCGCCCGCGTGTCTGTCTACTTCACCGACGACGCTGCAACCGCAATTAAGGGTATGCAAAACGCTGAATGGCGCAGCTTTTTTGATCTGGATGACCGCTTGGTCACGGTATCGGTGCGAGGCATTGATGCGGCCCCGCTTTCTGAGCGCGATGGTGTTGTCTTGTTGGATCAGGCCATCGCTGCGTTGATTGTTGCCAATACATCGGCTGACGGCTAACAATTGTTTCCTTTTAGTCAACAGTTTGGCACATAGGTTGCGTGGCTGGCTTCCGGTCTAATGGTCCTAAGGTGAAATATAGCGATGGCGCAAATACGTGAAAATCTGATTGTGCGCTTATTGCAGCGTGGTGCAATCGCGCGCTGGGCTGCCGCTGCACGCAGAGCGACAGCTGCTGACTTGGATGTATTGCGCAACCAGCGCCACCGCGCCCGCCAAATTCGCGCCCATGTTGATGAGCTGATGCATGTCGCAGACAATCGGCTCGCGTTGCCGCGGATCGGGTCAAATGCATTTTCCCGTCCAGGCGGGACAGAATGGTCATGGCGTCCGCGTTTGTGGCGTGGCCCATTGGCGCGCAAGGGCATGTCAGCAGTGCCTTCAAAGACGAACCTCGGCGAAGAGGTCACCGTATTTCACGACTGCAAAATATCAGAGCTGACCCTGCGCCAAGTCCGTAATACCCGCGAGGCCGATCTGGCCCCATTTGGGCTTCGAATGGATGTGTTCCGGTTCGATGGTAGTTTCCTGTCGGTTGTGATCGGCGCCCCGCAAAGCGCATGTGACGGATTGCAGCGCCGCCATATCGTCCGTGTGAACGCGATTATGGAGGTTGAAAAGCCGATCGAGGTCTTCGCCCGTCTGAATATTAAACATGGCCCCAATACCGAACAATTGGTTCTGGAACTGCCTCATGGCCAAGAAGACAGCATGGTCGAATTTGATTTGGGTTATTCCGAGCTGAACGAAAAGCGCGTTGAGCGCATGTGGCTGGATTTGATCTTTGAAAGCCCAGAAATGAACCAAGTGACGATCCGCGACATCACATTCTGCCGCTACACGCGCGCTGAAATTTAAGGAGCTTACCGCAATGACTATTACATTGACCAAGACACGCATGATCGCGGGCGTTTGGGAAGGTATCTTTGCAGGCGTTATAGATGCGCCGCCCCCAATTGCAGTTACCCATCACGGCGAGCAGGTCGATGGCGCAGCGGTTAAGAAAGCCGCCCAATCCGATGACTGGGTGTTGCACGTGCCGTTTCCTGCCCATCTTTTGGCTGACGGTGTGCAGACATTTTTGATTTCTGATGTCGAAACCGGAGAGACCCTGAACAGTTTTACACTGCTTGCAGGCGAAGCCTTGGCCGAAGATATCCGTGAAGAGATGGCATTGCTGCGCGAAGAGCTGGACATGCTCAAAAGCGCATTTCGCAGGCACTGCGTCGAAACCACATAGTCTGACGTGGCGTTCTGGGTGACGTGACCGTCCACCTATGGCCAATGTGTAACTGACATTTTCAGGAGTTTTTTATGACCGCATATCCGCATTTGCTTGCCCCGCTTGATCTTGGGTTCACCACGTTAAAGAATCGAGTGTTGATGGGGTCAATGCATACCGGATTGGAAGAAACCCGCGACTGGAACCGCGTCGCGGAATTTTATGCGACCCGTGCGCGTGGTGGCGTTGCCCTGATGGTCACAGGCGGCATGGCCCCCAATGCTGAGGGCGGTGTGTTTCCGGGTGCCGCTGGTCTGTTTTCAGATGATGACATTGCCAACCATAAGATTGTGACCGACCGTGTGCATGACGCGGGTGGTAAGATCGCGATGCAGATTTTGCATGCTGGTCGCTATGCCTATTCCCAAGATTGCGTGTCCGCGTCTGCTGTGAAATCCCCGATCTCTCCGTTTGTGCCCAAGGAATTGGACGCTGACGGCATCGAGAAACAGATATCTGATATTGTGACCGCCGCTGTGCGTGCCCGCCAAGCTGGGTATGACGGCGTTGAGGTGATGGGATCGGAAGGGTATTTTCTGAACCAGTTTTTGGTCACCCATGTGAACAAGCGAACGGATGAATGGGGTGGCTCATACGAGAATCGCATGCGTTTGCCCATTGAGGTGGTCACCCGTGTCCGCGAGGCAGTTGGCGCTGATTTCATCCTTATCTATCGCTTGTCGATGATTGATCTGATCCCGAATGGGTCAACGTGGGCAGAGGTAGTGCAATTGGCCAAAGCCATTGAAGCCGCTGGCGCCACGATCCTGAACACGGGAATCGGCTGGCACGAGGCCCGTATTCCGACGATCGCCACGTCCGTGCCACGCGCTGCGTTTTCTTGGGTGACGAAAAAGCTGATGGGCGAGGTCGGTATTCCTGTCATCACGTCCAACCGGATCAATACCCCGCAGGTCGCCGAAGATGTGTTGTCGGATGGCTGCGCCGATATGGTCAGCATGGCCCGTCCGTTCTTGGCTGATCCTGATTTCGTCGCCAAAGCCGCTGCAGGGCAGGCCGCCCAGATTACACCCTGTATTGCGTGTAACCAAGCCTGCTTGGACCATACGTTTAGCGGTAAAATGTCGACTTGTTTGGTCAACCCGCGGGCTTGTTATGAAACTGAGCTGGTGTTGTCGCCCGCGTCTGCGGTCAAGACTATCGCCGTGGTTGGTGCCGGTCCCGCTGGATTATCGACCGCACTGGCTTTGTCCGAGCGCGGGCATATGGTGAGTATTTTTGAAAAAGCGAAGCAGATCGGTGGTCAGTTGAATATGGCCAAGCAGGTTCCGGGCAAAGAAGAGTTCTGGGGCTTGGTTGAATATTACGAGGCGATGGTGGCGGAAGCTGGTATTAAGCTGCGTTTGGGCGAAGTTGCTGATGTGGATGCTTTGGCTGGGTTTGACGAGGTGGTGATCGCCACGGGTGTTCTGCCGCGTGATCCTGCCATCCCCGGTCAAGATGGCCCCAATGTGCTGTCCTATATAGATGTGCTGCGTGGCAAAGCGCCTGTTGGCAAGCGTGTCGCTGTTATTGGTGCTGGTGGCATCGGTTTTGACGTGGCCGAATTTTTGGTCACGGATGACAGCCCGACGGACGATTTGCAGGCTTGGTTGACCGAATGGGGTGTGGCCGACCCTCAAGATGTGCGTGGCGGTGTTGCAGCGGCTGGTCCGCAGCCAGAGCCGCCAGTGCGTGAAGTCACGTTGTTGCAGCGTAAGGCGCAAAAGCTGGGCAAGAACCTTGGTAAAACGACGGGTTGGATTCACCGCGCTGCATTGCAGATGAAGAATGTTAAGATGATCGGCGGCGTGAATTATGAACGTATCGATGCGGACGGCCTGCATGTGTCGTACGGAGAGGCCCGCGAAAACCCGACGTTGATCGCGGTGGATACCATTGTTTTGTGCGCTGGGCAGGTGTCCGAGCGTAGCTTGGCCGATGCGTTGATTGCGGCTGGTCGGACTTGCCATGTTATTGGCGGTGCTGATGTGGCGTCCGAGCTGGATGCCAAGCGTGCGATTGATCAAGGGACGCGGTTGGCGGCTACCTTATAAGGTGGCCTGCTTGGCAAAAAGGTATCCTTTGCCGTCTTTGCCAATCGTCCAAGTTTGATCAGATGCCGTCAGCACGTCACGAAAGGCCTGCATATTTGACGCCTCGTCAGCGATAAGCAGCCAACCGTTTGGGGTGACATGTCCGATTAGCTTGGTCAGGACGTCGCGCTGAGCTGCCTTTGGCAACATGTGCAGTGTTCGGTCAATAAGCACCACGTCAAACATCCCGCTAGGTGTATAGGTCGTGATGTCGGCGACGTCACCTGTGATAGCGAGGTTTTCGTCTTTTGCGGCGGCCAGCATGTCACGGACCCCGTGGGCAGACATATCAACGCCGACAACGCTGTGCCCGATCCGCCCGATGAACAGCGCGTCGCGTCCTTGGCCGCAACCCACATCCAAAATCCGTGCATTTTGCCGTTCGAATGTTTCGAAAAATACAACGAATGCAGCAGTGGGTGCACCAAGCGCATCGGGCTGATCTGCGTAAAGTTTGTCATAATCATAGGCCATAACCCATATATTAAGGGGTTTGAGCTGAACTCCAACTGTATTCGCAACGTGCACAGTCGTTTCTCTGCCTTCACCAGTTCGCGACATAACCCCTCTATTGTCGCGGGATTGTCGCATTCGTGCCTGATTTGACGGTCAAACATATCCCAACGAATTTGACTAATCACAGGAGCGAGCATGGATCGCCTCACCGAAATGGAAGCCTTTGCCACAGTTGTGGACCAAGGTGGATTTACCGATGCGGCCAAGAAAATGGGGATTTCAAAATCCGCGGTTTCAAAGCACGTATCGTCCCTAGAAGCCCGCCTTGGTGCGCGGCTTTTGAACCGCACGACACGCCGTGTTAGCCCGACCGAGATTGGTTTGGCCTATTACGACCGTGCACGGCGCGTTCTAAATGATGCAGGAGAGGCCGACGCGTTGGTCACATCCATGCAATCCGCCCCATCTGGATTACTACGCATATCGGTGGCGACAGATTTCGGGGTAAACCACTTGTCTCCGGTCTTGGGTGATTTCCTAACGGAATTTCCAGACATCACGGTCAATATGGTTCTGAACAACCGTTATGTTGAGCTGATCTCTGAAGGGTTCGATATGGCCGTGCGGATTGGTGAGCTGGAAGACAGCACCCTAAAAGCCCGCAAACTGACCGAAACGACCAAGCGGATGATCGCAAGCCCTGCCTATTTCGAACAATATGGTCGCCCGGAAAAGATCGACGATCTGAACGATCATAAGCTGCTGCATTATTCCAACAATTCCAATTCGGCTGTTTGGAAGCTGACCGCGCCTTCGGGTGAAAAGCGGCAAGTTCGCACGGCTGGCTGGCTGACAGTGAACGATGGTCAATCACTGCTGAACGCCTGTGTTGGCGGCCTCGGCATCGCATATTTGCCAAGCTTCCTTTATGCGGATGCAATGGCCCAAGGGCTGGTTGAAGTGGCGATCCCTGATCTGCCCATCGAGACCCAAGGCATCTATGCAGTGTACCCACCGGGCCGGTTTACGCAGCCCAAGGTGCGCGCCTTTATTGACTATCTCGTGCATACGCTGGCTGACAAAGGCCCCGACGTCTGGACCTGAACGAATTCCCAACGGTGTTATACACCTGACTTGCGCGGCCCCAATAAATTGGTGGCCGCGTTTTTTTATTTGGCTTCATTAAAGTGTTTTCAACACCTCGTTTCTAAAGTGAACAGACGAGGTACTGCAATTGAACAAAATTTTTAAACTTCTTGCTCCACAAAGTCTGGTCGGCGTTGCTGCTGTATGCGCCGTCATGCTGTGTCTTGTCACGGCAATGAACCTTGGGTTCATACTCGTTGCCGACGGCATGTTTGTGCGCCCCGTCTCATTTTACGCCGTGCAAGCGATCGTCGTTGGCGCGCCGTTTGTTGCTGGTTTTACTACGATTACAACATATCAGCTGCGCCTTCAGCGCCATTTATCCTTGCTTTCGCGCAAAGACGGCCTGACAGGCCTGAATAACCGGCGCACATTTTTGCAGCTTGCGCAAAAGCGGCTTGATGGCGGAAGCGCGGGCGTTCTTATTTTGCTTGATGCGGATCACTTTAAGCGCATCAACGATAAATGGGGGCACGCCGTTGGCGATCGCTGTTTGCTTGAGATTTCCCACCGGCTTAAGTGGAATTTGCGCCCATGCGATGTCGCCGGCCGCATCGGTGGAGAGGAATTCGCCGTTCTGTTGTCGAGCGCGACACTGCATGAAGCGCGCGTCATTGGGTGGCGGATCGGTCAGCCGATCCCATTTCGTGCCGTCGATAATGGCCCGCACCTATCTGTAACGCTGTCGATGGGGGCCGCTGAAATTGCACCTGGTATAGCACTAGATACGCATTTGATCCGCGCCGATGAGGCGCTTTACCACGCCAAGTCAAAGGGTCGCGCACGTATGGTTGTTTGGGAACCCATGGACAAAACTGAGGAAAATGCCGCCTAGTTTGAAGTGGTTATTATGACCTCGACCCGTCGGTTCGCGGTGCGGCCGTCTTGGGTCAAATTTGATGCGATGGGCGCAAGGTATCCCATGCCTTGTGCGTCTAGTTGCGATCGGTTGACCCCATAGTCGGATGCCAATCGTTCCAAGACGGACCTTGCTCGCCGCTTGGACAACGCGATGTTTCCGTCAAGTGACCCAGACGAATCTGTGTGCCCGACAAGCGCAACTTGCAGGTTGGGTTGCGCAGCCAATAAATCGGCGAGCGCGTGCAGGTTGTCGACCGGTCCGGCGCCCAATTTTGATGACCCCGTTTCGAATTGAAGGCCATAAAGGACGGCGCGACCTGTTTGCGTCAGGGCTTCGCCGAAATTGCTGATTTGCAAAATAGCCGTTTCACCGTGCAATGGCTCTGCGTCGGCAGAGGCGACTGTTTCGGTGGCTGGGCCAACGCGGGTGACTTGCACAAATCCAGCCCTTGCTGACCGACTGGCTAGAATGCTGATCAGCTCGGCGCCATCTGTTTTACGGGCCGCCAAATATCGAAAGTCACCCAGGTTAACCTGCATTTCGGGTGGCGGCAGTACGTCAGTTTGAAACCTAAAATCAAATCCACCGCAATCTTGAGCCCTGCACTCGTAAACAATGTCGAACCCGTCGTTGCGCAGTTGGTCGCGCAGGGGCCGGATCATTTGCAATGTCGTCAAACCTGTGGCTGCGATTGTCCACGCCTGTTGGCTGAACTGCCCCTCCGCAGTCTCATTGGGTAAAACCCCGTTGGCCCATGGCCCAATTGGCATGGCATAGCTATCGACGGCGCGCGTGATCTCGCGGGTCACTGCCGCGTTGCTGGGAAAGCTTAGGTTTTGCCCAAGCGCAGAAGTCCCCAATATCGCGCAGACGATGGCCAGCCCTGCGCGAATCATCGTGCGAGCGCGTGATATTCGTCGTTGGGGCGCATGTCGGTGGCAGATGCCATGCGGTTGGTCATGTTGTAAAAGCTGGCGGTTGCAGCGATGTCCCAAATGTCGCGGTCGCTAAACCCAACTTGGCGCAATGCGTCGCGGTCGGTTTCGGTTATGCTGGCTGAGTTTACCGTCATGAGCTCAGAAAATTGCAGCATAGCGTGTTGGCGTGCGTCCAAATCAGCGACGCGCCAATTCATCACAAGCGCTTCGCCCAACTTTGGATCACCCGACAATTGCCGCACAGTGGCCCCATGCGCCGTCAGGCAATAAAAGCATTTGTTGATCGACGACACCGTCACGGCGATCATTTCGCGTTCCAGTTTTGACAGCCCTGATTCCGCAAACATCACATCGTTATAGAGCCCCGTGAACGCGTTTAATTTTTCGATATCAAACGCATAGGCCTGCAATACGTTGGGGATCATACCTAGCTTGTCGGTACAAATGTCAAAGTACTTTTGCGTGGCGTCAGGAAGCGGGTCGACCATTGGCAGGTCAAGGGCGGTTGGTGTTTTTGTCACGGGCACTACTCACTGGTTTTGATACGGTAGTGATACTGTCCCACAACCGACATCCCGAGGGAAGCGTAGAGCGCATTTGCGCCGGTATTTGCTTTGGTGGTCAGCAGCGACAGGTGGCTGGCGCCTTGGCTTTGTGCCCAGATAGCGACTGCGCGGGTCAGGTGGCGCCCCAGACCTTGTCGCTGAAATGCAGGGTCGATTTCCAGCGCGTGCAACATCGCAATACGCGCGTGGATCGCGGCATAAACGGTCCCTACGGGCCTGTCGTTCGCTCGCCCCAAAAAGGTACTTTTTGGCCCGAGCGTGCGGTCCATGATCGCGACCCGCTCTGGTCCAATGCCACCCTTGGCCCAAACCTCAGTTTGTGCTGCGAGGGGTGGCCATGCTGCAAAACAGGTTTTATGCGGCGGGCGGTCTAGGGTCAGGGTCGCGATTGGCGCAATGTATAGGCTGACAGGGTCCTTGATGATGTAGCCCGCGCCGTCCAATTGTGCGTCGAAATCGTCTTGCCCGCCTTTAAGCATAAATAGGGCGGGTTGGCCCATATCTTGCATGGCCTGCTCGGCCCGCGCGATGCCCTGATCAGTGGCAACCCCATCCAGTGTTGTCGCACTAACCCGACTGCCGCCGCCATCCCCACGTCGCAGGGTGAACGGGCCGTCAGTCCATGTCTTGGCGGCAGGCCAGGTCTGATCGATCACATCGTAAAGCGTGTGAATAGCTGGCTGTGTCATGTAAAAACCTGAGCAAGTTCTGCCATGGCTGTGTCCAATGCGCTTGCGTCTTTGCCGCGCACGACAAGGTTTGCGCCGTAAATGCCGTCATCCTGAAACGGGTAGGACCCGACGGAAAGATCAGGGTGGCGGTGTGCGAATTCACCAAGCGGGCCTGCGATATCACCTTCACCGCGCACAACGCGCAGGGTTTGTGACAGCAATGGCTTTCCGCCTGTCAGCGTCGGCAAGATTGACGCCACCATGGCTTGGAAAACCGAGGGCACCCCTGCCATAACGTGAACGTTTTGCAGGCTGAATCCGGGTGCGATGCTGACCGGATTGTCGATCAGGGTCGCCCCGTCAGGGATGCGCGCCATGCGCAGGCGCGCCGAATTTAGTTCTTTTCCGCTTTTGTCGTAATGCGCTTGCAGCAGTGCGCGCGCGTCGTCGCGCACGTCGATCTGCGCGTCAAATGCTGTGGCGATGCAATCGGCGGTGATGTCATCATGGGTTGGCCCGATCCCGCCGGATGTGAAAACATGGGTATAGCTGCCAGACAACGCCTTAACTGCGGCCACGATCGCGGGCGCGTCGTCGGACACGATCCGTACTTCGGTCAGGTCGATCCCTGCTTGGGTCAATTGCCCTGCAAGGTGATACATGTTCGCATCCCGCGTCCGCCCTGACAGGATTTCATCGCCGATCACAAGCATTGCCGCGGTGGGGTTCGTCATTGGTGTTTCTCCTGCTCAGTTGAAACGGTTATAGGTGGCTGTATGGAATTTGCCACGCCCCTTATCGCCGCCCGCCTGATCCGCCGCTACAAACGGTTCCTCGCGGATGTCCGTTTGCCTGACGGTACGGAAGCTGTGGCCCATTGCCCCAATCCTGGGTCGATGATGGGCATGGCGGATGAGGGGATCAAAATTTGGCTAGAGCCAAACGACGACCCGCATAAAAAGCTGAAATACGGCTGGCGTTTGATTGAACAAGATGACGGGCATTTTGTTGGGGTGGACACAGGCGTGCCAAACCGCGTGGTTGGTCCCGCGTTGTTGGCGCATCAGATTGCAGGCTTGCCGCCTTATGATGCGGTGCGCGCCGAGGTGAAATATGCCGACAAAAGCCGGATTGATTTTCTGCTGAGCGGTGCGGTCGATACCTATGTTGAGGTGAAAAGCGTCACGCTGTCACGTACGGCTGGGCTGGCCGAATTTCCTGATAGTGTGACCGCGCGGGGTGCCAAACACCTTGAGGCCTTGACCCAGATGGTAGCGCAAGGGCACCGCGCTGTGATGTTTTACATGGTGCAACGTACCGATTGCGCGGCACTCTCGCTGGCCGCGGACATCGACCCCGCATATGCTGCGGCTTTTGCGCGTGCCACAAAGGCCGGTGTGCAGGTGCTCGCGTATGACTGCGCGATTGATCCCAAGGGCGTCAAATTACGCCGTCCGGTGCCATTTGCTTGGGATCGCGCGGATATTTGAAAACCAAAGTGCAGAGGCTGGTTTTTTGCCTGAGATTGTCCTATGTGCTGGCCCAAGTGGATAAAGGAATGTTGCTGTGCAGACTAACAAAGGCCGTGTCACCAAGGATGGTATTCGCATTTATGAGGCGGATGATTTTGCTGGCATGAATGTTGCAGGTCGTTTGGCCGCGCAGATTCTGGACGATATTGCCGCCCATGTTTTCGTCGGGCAGACCACTGCTGAGGTTGACCGCTTGATCACGCAGATGGTTGTTGATGCAGGCGCGACGTCCGCCACGATTGGCTATAAGGGCTACCAGCACGCAAGCTGCATCTCGATTAACCATGTCGTATGTCACGGTATCCCGGGCGAAAAGCAGTTGAAAGACGGTGATATCGTCAATATCGACGTCACAGTTATCGTTGATGGTTGGTTCGGTGACACGTCGCGGATGTATGTCGCGGGCAAGCTGTCACGTAAGGCAGAGCGTCTGATCCAAGTGACCCATGATGCCTTGATGATGGGGATCGAGGCCGCAAAGCCGGGCAATACGTTTGGCGATATTGGTCACGCCATTCAAGTCTACGCCGAAAGCCAGCGCATGTCTGTTGTACGCGATTTTTGCGGACACGGCCTTGGCCGCGTGTTCCATTCGCCGCCGAACGTTCTGCATTACGGTCGTGCCGGTACTGGGTCCGTGCTGGAAGAGGGCATGTTTTTCACCATCGAGCCGATGATCAATCTGGGCCGCCCAGAGACCAAGGTTTTGGCAGATGACTGGACAGCAGTGACGCGCGATAAATCGCTGTCTGCACAGTTCGAGCATTCGATCGGGATTACGGCAAACGGTGCCGAGATTTTCACGCTGTCGCCATCGGGAAAATTCCACCCGACCTATACTGTTTAAGCGGTAGTTGTCAGGAACGTCACCCATGTGTCGCCGTATTTCCGACTGTCGAGGGTCTGGAAACCGATGGGTGCGGGTTGCGCGCTGCTTTCTTCCCAGATGATCAGGGCACTGTCTGCGACCCAGCCTTGCGATAGTGCCGATTTCAGGGCGCTGATCCCCAATCCTTGACCATAAGGTGGATCGAGGAAGATCAGATCGCAGGCTTTGCCTGCAGGCAGCCGCGTGGCGTTTGTGCTGATCAGCGTGCAATCGCTGCCGCGCCGCAGCTTGGCGATGTTATCACGGATCAGTTTGCCAGCGACCTTACCATCGTCAACAAACGTGACGTGCGCCGCCCCGCGTGACAGGGATTCTAGCCCCAATGCGCCTGTGCCCGCGAATAGGTCCAAGACCTGCGCACCTGCAATCGGGTTTCCGAACCGTCCGCCTTGCAACACGTTAAACAGGCTTTCGCGCACGCGGTCAGATGTTGGTCGCAGGTGCGCCTTTGCGTCGCCCGCGCCAACCTCGGTTAAATGTGTGCCGCGATGTGTGCCGCCGATGATCCTCACGGTTTTAACAGCGCCTTCATGTCAGTTTCAGGGTCGGTGATTTGCGCGGGCGTCGGGCTGCGCCCTGCCTCGATCAGCCGCTTGCCAACCATATAGTTGCGCGGGTCGTTCATGGCGTCGACGGCCAGCAGCGTGTCGCCGCGATAATACCAGTGCGATTGCCCCTTATCGCCCATGCGCACATGAACCGCGTCATAACCGATGTTCAGCCCTGCGATTTGCAGTTTACAGTCGTATTGATCAGACCAGAACCACGGCTTTGGCGTATAAGTCACATCGCCGCCGCTGATGTTTTGGGCCGCCACTTCGGCCTGATCAATCGCGTTTCCAACGCTTTCAAGCCGGATGGTTTGGCCTTTGAATGTCAGCGTCGCACAGTCGCCCGCCGCATAGATATCAGGGTCGGATGTTTGCGCATGATCGTTGGTGACGATGCCGTTATCGACACTCACACCCGCGCTTTGCGCCAGTGCAGTCGCGGGCATAATCCCGACGCCGACCACCGCAAAACCGATGTCGATTTTGGTGCCATCGGTTAGCTGCGCGCCGGTGACATGATCGTCGCCCAAAAGCCGATCAAGCCCGACACCCTCGCGGATATCGACACCGTGGGCCGTGTGCAGTTCGCGAAAGAAGTCGGATGTTTGCGGGGCTGCGACCCGTTGCAAAATACGATCGCCCATTTCAACAAGCGTGACTTGAAGTCCCAGTTTTGACGCGACCGCCGCCGCCTCTAACCCGATATAGCCACCGCCAATGATCAGCAGTTTTTTGCCAGCGGTGAATGCGGGGGCCATCGCATCGGCGTCTTTTAGATCACGCACGCCAAATACCCCGTCGAGCGTGCCGCCAATGGCCGCTGGTAATGTGCGTGGATCCGATCCCGTGGTCAGCGCCAGTTTGTCATAATGCAGCGTGCTGCCGTCCGATAATTCAACCGTCTTGGCCGCGCTGTCCACGCCCACCGCGCGCGTATCAAGCCGCAGATCGATGTTGCTGTCGGTGTAAAATGCGGCGGGGCGCAGATATAACCGTTCTTGCGCCATGTCGCCAAGCAGGTAGGCTTTGGACAGTGGTGGGCGCTGATAGGGCGGAACATCTTCGGCCCCGATCAGGGTGATATCCCCATCAAAGCCGGTGCTGCGCAGCTTGGCCACAAGCGATAATCCGGCCTGTCCGGCCCCGATAACGACGATATGGGTCATGCTGATTTCCACCTTTGATTGCTGGCCAATTGTTACCGCGACCCTACATGTGACTAGAACACAGACGCAATTCCAAACGAGGACAAATTATATGACGATAACGACAGGAACTAAGCTACCGGATGCAACACTTTGCCGGATGGGCGACAATGGGCCGGAAACGGTGCAGATGAACGATCTGCTTGCCGGTCGCAAAGTGGTGATCTTTGGCTTGCCGGGCGCCTATACAGGCAAATGTTCCACCGCGCACGTGCCGTCATTTATGCGCACTGCTGATGCGTTCAAGCAAAAGGGTGTGGATGCAGTGATTTGTCTTTCGGTGAATGACCCATTCGTGATGGCCGCATGGTCCAAGGACACAGGCGCTGGCGATGCGGGCATCATGATGTTGGGCGATGCGTCTGCTGAATTTACCAAAGGCATCGGCATGGACTTTGACGCGCCACCTGTTGGGTTCGTCAGCCGCTCCAAACGGTATTCGATGCTGGTAGATGATGGCGTTGTTACCATCCTGAACGAAGAAGGCAGCCCAGGCGAATGCGAAATCTCTGCCGGTGAAACACTGCTCGCGACGCTATAAGTTCTGACCCGCATTAACTTCACCCTTCCGCATTTACGCCCGCACACAACGCGCGCCGCGATGCCGGAAGGGTTGGTTTAGTCGGCGACTTGCACAATTGTACGCGTTGGGAACGGAATATCGATTCCCCCCGCATCAAGCGCCTCTTTGACCTGTCGTTTCATATCGGCCTGATAGCCGAAATATTCAGTCCGGTCACACCAGACACGCACCAAAAAATCGACGGAACTGGCGTTAAGATTGTTCACCTGAATGAACGGTTCAGGGTCCACATGGCTGCGCGGATCGGCCATGATCGTGTCGCGAATGATCGTTTCAGCGGCGGCCAGATTGGCGCCATAACCCACACCAAATTCCCACTCGGCACGACGGGTCGGGTACGCGGAATAGTTGGTAATCGTATTGCCCCAGACTTGAGAATTGGGGATGATAATCTGCACGTTCACGACTGATGCTAGCTCGGTAAAGTTCAGCGTGATGTCTTTGACCGTGCCCATTTGGCCGTTGACCGAGACAAAGTCGTCAATCTTGATCGGTCGAAAAAGGATAATCATGACGCCAGCGGCCACGTTGGACAGTGTTCCTTGCAAGGCAAGGCCGATGGCCAGACCCGCGGCACCAATGACAGCGACAATAGATGTCGTCTGAATCCCAAATGTGTTGAGTACAAACAAGCACGAAAATCCGATGATCACATAGCGGATGATGTTGCCCGCAAACTTAAACAAGGTGTCATCAAGGTGCGCGTACTTTGCGCCCAGTTTGGTGATCCGACGACCGACCCAGCCTGCAACTATGAAGCCAACAACCAAAATTGCGACCGCGCCCATGACGCTGCCCACAATGGATGCCAAAAATTCGAGCGTCAGCAGATCGGCCAGCGATTTGCCGTCCCAGATTGGAGTGTTGAGAAAATCTTGCACGTTATTCCTTTGCCAGCGCGTCCATTTTTGCGCCTAGTTTTGCATCCAATACCGACAGCCCATCCACGGTATGCGTGATTAGCGTGACATTGACGGTTTTATATACGTTGGACCATTCCGGATGGTGATCCAGCTTTTCCGCCCAAATTGCGGTTTGCGTCATAAACCCAAAAGCGTCAATAAAATTGCGAAAGACATATGATTTCTGGATCGCATCACGGCCATCAACCATTGCCCATCCGGTCGCCAAAAGCGGATCAATCAGGTCGCACCGTTGGGTGTCTGTCAGTTTCATGGCTGTTCCTCTGGGTTGGATTTGCGGAAAGGGCCGTAGCTTGTCAGGACTTCAATTTCATGGTCAATCGCATTGCGTTCCTCAATCAAATACCGGCCAACCGCGTCCCGAAATCCTGGATCGCCGAACCAGTGCAGCGAATGGGTCGGGCAAGGCAGATAGCCGCGCGCAAGCTTATGCTCGCCCTGTGCGCCCGCCTCGACGCGGGCCATTTGGTGTTCAATCGCAAAGTCGATGGCGGTGTAATAGCACAGTTCGAAATGCAAACAGTCGTGGTGTTCCGTACAGCCCCAGTACCGTCCAAAAAGCGTATCGCGCCCGATGAAATTTAGCGCCCCTGCAACGGGTTTGCCGTCGCGGATTGCCAGCACCAACAGGATATCGTCGCGCAATGTATCGTGGGCGATATCGAAAAACGCCCGCGTTAGATAGGGCGTTCCCCATTTACGATCGCCCGTGTCTTGGTAAAATTCCCAGAACGCATCCCAGTGTTCAGGCTGGATCGCTTCGCCTGTTAGCATCACGATATCGCCGCCGAACGCTTGGGCAGATGCCCGTTCACGCCGTATATTCTTGCGTTTGCGGCTGGCGAGCGTGGCAAGGAACCCATCGAAATTCGCATAGCTGTCGTTGACCCAGTGAAATTGCTGTCCGATGCGCGCCATAAGACCCAGTTCCTCGCCCGCTATCGCCTCTGCCTGCGTGCAGAACGTCGCGTGGACCGATGACACTTGGTTGTCGGCTGCGGTTTGCACGGCTCCTTGGATCAACGCGCTCATGCCCACCGCATCGAACCCCGTGCGGGTCAAAAACCGCCTGCCTGTCGCGGGCGTAAACGGCACCGCGATCTGCAGTTTAGGGTAGTACCGTCCGCCGGAATTTTCATAGGCCTGCGCCCAGTTGTGGTCGAACATATATTCGCCCTGACTGTGCCCCTTGGCATAAAGCGGGGCGACAGCGATGACTTGCCCGCCCTGCTTGGCCCGCAAATATCGCGGTTGCCAGCCAGTGTTTTTCCCGACAGATCCGCTGGCTTCCAAGGCGTGCAGGAACCTATAGGTCGTGAACGGATCAATCGGTCGCCCATCTTCGGGGCAGGCGCAAGCATCCCAATCGGCTTGTCCGATCTCGGCAATAGTTGGGTGCGTGCTAATTTCGATCGCTTGGTCTGTCATGGTGCAACAGGTGGGCGTCTGCGGGCTTGGGTCAAGCCAGATACCCTTCAAACGTGATATTATCTGCGAATTTGCGGGCGCGAGTTTCAACTTTGGCGGACTTTACGGTCCAGCAGAAAACCGCGGCCCCAGCAGATTTTAGAGCGGCCACAGGTGCCGCATCCAGATCAGCCTGATTGTGACTAATGAAGCACGATCCGGTGCGTGCATAGTCAGGAATACCGCGCAGATGATCACGAACATGCGCGGGCAATATAGGCCAATCACTGGCTGAATAAGGGTCTGTGACGATGCCGCGCGGGGCGTCCGGCAACAAGCGTTGCAGCTCGTCCACCGCATGCGGATTGAACGACATCACCGCAAACGCACCCGTGTAATCGCGCAAAATTTGCGCTGCAGCATTGCCCATTGGCCCGACGTTTTGGCCCATCTGACCGTCTTGATCCTTGAATTCAATTAATAGGGGGGCTTGGCCCGCTACGAGGTTCAACATCTGCGCAAGGGTCGGAATGCCGCCGCCGTCATGCAGTAACGGGATCGCGCCAAGTTCGGCAGCGGTTCGCTGTGCAATCGGACCTGCGACGCCAGTCAATCGGCCCAGATCATAGTCGTGGAACACCATTGGCACGCCGTCGGATGATAGCTGCAGATCAACCTCGATGCCGTAACCCGCCGCAATCGCCGCCGCGATGGACTTGGTGCTGTTTTCAGCTCGGCCCAAGCCAACGTCATGCAAGGCGCGGTGCGCAAACGGGCGATCAAAGAAGGCGGCGAGCAGCATCATTTGATCGCAAAGATCGCTTCGATCTCGACGGTCACGCCAAGCGGTAAGCTGGCTGCACTGACAGCGGACCGCGCATGGCGGCCTTTGTCGCCCAATGCTTCGACAAGGAAATCTGATGCGCCGTTGACGACCTTTGGTTGCTCGGTGAAATCGGCGGTAGAGTTCACAAATGCGGTTAGTTTGATGACGCGGTCGAGCCGATCAATGTCGCCGCCACACGCCACCTTGAGCTGCGCAAGCAGGCTGATGGCACAAGACCGCGCCGCAGCTGCCCCGTCTTCAATCGATACGCCAGCACCCAGTTTCCCAGTGATCAAACCATCAGGTCCTGATGAAATTTGACCCGACACATAAACTGTGTTCCCGTCCACGACAAACGGCACGTAGTTGGCCGCAGGGGCAGGCGCATCGGGCAAGGTGACGCCAAGCGTGGCGAGTTTAGCTTCGATCTGGGACATGAGTTGGCTCCTTGATATGCATATTTGCGCCGACGCTAGCGGGCAATGGCATGGGGCGCAATCACTGCTCGCGGAATGCCTTGGCGAAATAGTCGGCGAGCGGTTTGAGCAGGTAATCCATCGGGCTGCGGTCGGCAGTGCGCACGAACGCCTCTACTGGCATGCCCGGGATCAAGACCATGTCTTCGGGCAACTTTTCAGCCTCGCCTTCATTCAACTGAACTTCAGCCTGATAATACGATACTTGCGTCGCATCATCGAGAAAGATGTCAGCGGACACCAGCGTGACGGTGCCCATCAATTCAGGGGTGCGCCGTTGATCAAATGCAGAAAAGCGCAATGTCACATCTTGGCCCAAATGAATTTGGTCAATATCTGTCGGCTGTACTTTGGTCGCGATGACCAGCGGGCGGTCTTGCGGGACCAAGAACATTACAGGTTCGGCGCCGCGAATGACTGATTGTTCGGCGAATACTTGCATCCCATAGACAATGCCCGACACTGGCGCGCGCAGGTCAAGCCGGTCAAGCCGTTGGCGCAGCGTGCGACGGCGCTCGGACAGTTCCAATTCGTTATATTGCAGGTCACGCAGGCGGGTAATAGCCTCTTCTCGACGGGTCGAGGCAAGGGTCAGGATCTGGATCTCAATCTCGGTTCGGCGTTCAGCGGCTTGGGCGGCAGATGCAGTTAGTTCGCCGACGCGGCCTAGCAAATTGGCCTCTTGGCGTTGCAATGCAAGCACACGGCTGGCTTGGATCAGCTGCTGTCGCAGCAACGTCTGCTGGTCGATCAATTCTTGTTGGATCAGGTCGCTTTGAGTGTCCAACGCTGTTTGCTGCGCTGCGATCCCTGATATTTGGCTGGAAATCTGGGCGCGTTGCTGTTGCAACTGTTCAATCGCGCGCATGTTGCTTTCTAAGCGGGCATCAAACAGGCGGGTCTGACCGGCGATCAGCGACGGACCTTGGGGGACATCGGACAGCAGCGGGTCGAACGTTAAAGCCGTTTCGCCGTCGCGTTCCGCCTCGAGCCTGCCACGGCGCGCGATGATCTCAAACAATTGCCCTTCGACGACTGCCAATTCAGATTTCAACAGCGACGCATCAAGCCGGATCAGGGTGTCGCCCTTAACAACAGCGTCGCCCTCTTGGACCAAAATCGCGTCAACGACACCGCCGTCGGGGTGTTGAATGACTTGGCGGTTGCGGTCGACCTCGATCTGACCGGACGCGATAACCGCACCCGTGATCTGCGCCATGACGGCCCATGTACCAAAGCCACCGACCAGCACCAACAGTGCAATCAGGCCAAGCGTCATCGGACCTGTCGTGGACCACCGTTGTTTTGGATTGTCGGATGGGTTGGTCATGATACGCCTGCACTTTTTCCGGCCGCTTTAACAATTTCGTTGCGGTTTTTGGTCACTTGTTTAAGGACTTCATCCTTGGGGCCATAGGCCCGCTTTGTTCCGTCTTCGAGCACCAGCAATGTATCGCAATGGAAAATCGCGTCCGGCCTGTGGGCCATGACAAACACGATCCCGCCCGCGGCTTTTTGCTGCTCTACGGCAGAGTTAAGCGCTGCCGATCCGGTGTTATCAAGGTTTGAGTTTGGCTCGTCTAATACCAGCACAACGGGGTCGCCGTACATGGTGCGTGCTAGCCCAATCCGTTGGATTTGACCACCCGATAACAGCCCGCCGTTGGCCGCGACGCGGGTGTCGTACCCGTCCGGCAACCGTAGGATCATTTCATGTGCATCAGCTTTTTTCGCGGCCTCTACAACCTTGGCGTCGTCAGGTGTCAGCGACATGCGGGCGATGTTTTCTTTTATCGTGCCGTCAAATAATTGAACCCGCTGTGGAAGATAGCCGATATGCTGGCCCAGAACGTCAGGATCATATTGATCCAACGCGGCGCCATCGAGCCGAATTTTTCCGCCTGCGGGCTTCCAAACACCCGTCAATGCGCGCGCCAACGTCGATTTCCCGGCACCCGATGTGCCGATGATGCCGACCGCCTGACCGGGTTCAACCGCAAAGCTGATAGCGCGCAATGTCGCTTGCTGGCCACCTGGAGGCAACATCGTGACCTGATCCGCTACCAGTCGCGCGGTTGGTTTTGGTAGGTTGGTGCGTTTTGGTTCTGGCATAATGGCACCCAGTAAGATCGCCAATTTGCCCCAGCCCTCGCGGCCCTTTTGGTACACGGCCCATTGGTTAACGATCATTTCAATCGGGGCAAGCCCGCGGCCCAACAGAATGGACCCAGCGATCATCGCACCGGGTGTCAATTCGCCTTGCAACACCAGATAGGCCCCAAGGCCAAGCATCGCAGACTGCAGAAACAGGCGGAACGCTTTGGTCATTGAGGTGAACGTACCAGAGGCGTCAGTGGCCGCAATTGTGGCGTCTAGCGATGCGCCGCGTGCAATCTGCCAGCGGTCGAACGCCGACCCACGCATGCCCAATGAATGGACCATTTCGCTTTCGCCACGGATTTGCGCACCCAGTTGCTAGGACGCAAATGTGGCGGCGTTGGCATCTTGCAACGGGCCTTTGGTGGATGCTTGGTTGACCAGCGCCACAAGGATAAGTGCTGCCGCACCGACCAAGGCCAGCACACCCATCATCGGATGAAAGATAAAGATGCCAACGAAAAACAGCGGCGCCCAAGGCAGATCAAACAGCGCCATCAAGGCAGGCGACGTAATCAGGCGTTGCACCGCCTCAAGGTCACGCAGACCCGTTGCAGCCTCTCTCGGCGCGCGATTTAGCGTTGTGGCTTTCAGCACAGCGGAAAATACACGGCGGTCCATTTTGGCCTGAAACCGTGCGCCGATCCGGCCCATCACACGGCCACGGACGAAATCTAGGATGCCCATGCAGGCGTAGAGAAACCCGACCAACACTGACAATGCGATCAGCGTTTCAAGGCTGCGGCTGCCCAAAACGCGGTCGTACACGTTCAACATATACAGCGGGCCCGTCAGCATCAGCATGTTCACAAAAAAGCTGAACAGGGCAACCATCCAGTAAAGTGTGCGGCTTTCGCGCCGCGCGCTAAGCAATTCGGCCCTGCCTCGGGCGGTAAGTTCATCGGACATGCGCGTAATTTCGCCTTTGGGGTTGGTGTCTGCTTATTGATTTTCTCTAAATTACGCAGAAAACCCACCGATGTTAATGCGCTATCTGATAACAGTGCATTTTCATCGCCACAGTGGCACAATGGGTCTATATCAGCGCCTGAACCTGCCTTTTGTCAAAGTGTATTTTAGAATGATGAAGATATCCGCCCCAATTTTGATCTCAACCCTATTTCTTGGGGCCTGCTCGCCTGCGCCGCAGGGCGTATCGGTGCATGACCCTTACGAAGCACAAAACCGTCGCACGCATGCGTTTAACAAATCGTTCAGTGATACGCTGTCGGGGCCAGCCGGCGATCCGGTGCGCGCGATCCCGCCCGAGTTGTCCGCCCGCGTTATTGATTTTAGCGATAATGTCAGTCTGCCAGGCATGGTTGTGAACGGGGTGCTGCAAGGCGACCTCGACGGTGCGATTAGCAATTCAGTCCGCTTTTTGATCAACACAACCGTTGGCATTCTGGGTCTGTTTGATCCAGCCGATGCGATGGGAATCCCCGAACAAGAAACTGACTTTGGCGAAACGCTGGCGGTTTGGGGTGTACCAGAAGGGGCCTATCTCGAACTGCCCCTGCTTGGCCCGACAACGGAACGCGCCTTTTTTGGTCGCATTGTGGATGCGCTGATCGACCCGCTTGATGCGGTGGGCACGCAGGAACAAATCGACTATGGCACCGTCGGTAAAGTTGCCGGTCGCGTTATAAAAATCACCCAAGCAGGCGACACCATCGACAGCGTGCTGAACGACAGTGTCGACAGTTATGCGCAACTGCGCTTGATCTATCTGCAAAACCGCCGATTTGAATTGGGCACCACCCCGCCCGAGGATGCAGTTGACCCTTACGACGAAATTTTTGGAGATCAATAACATGACCCTTATGACCCGCCGTTCGCTTATGGCTGCTGGTGCCGCCGCCGTTGTGTTTCCGCAGCCCGGCTTTGCGCTGTCCGCCCCTGCCGCTCAAGAACTGGTCACAAAGCTGATTGCAGACGTGAACACCGTCATCAGTTCGGGCAAGTCAGAGGCAGGCATGATCGCTGATTTTGCCAAGGTCCTTGATCGCCACGCTGATGTGCCCACAATCGCGCGCTATTGCCTTGGGGCTGATGCGCGGGCCGCGTCTGCATCCCAGATGGCGGCATATACGCCTGCGTTTGCCAACTATATCGCGACCAAATATGGGCGTCGGTTCCGCGAATTCATCGGCGGCGAAATCACTGTGCAAGGCGCGCGGCCCATCAAAAGTTGGATCGAAGTCGAGACAACGGTGCTGTTGCGCGGACGGTCACCATTGCGGATGGATTGGCATGTGTCGGATAGGTCCGGCAGGCACCTGTTCTTTAACTTCATCATTGAAGGCGTGAATATGCTGTTGACCGAACGGGCAGAGGTCGGCGCGATGCTTGACCGGCAGCGCGGTGATCTGGATAAGCTCATCGCCGAAATGCGCGCGGTATGATCCGGTTGGCCATCGCATTTGCGGTCCTGCCTGGTCTCGCGCTGGCTGGGCCGTTTGACGGCGTCTACAAGCAAACGGCGAACGCGGAATGTTTCCTTGTTGGCGTGGATGGCGGATCGCTACAGATCAAAGACGACATCTTTTACGGCGTGGGTATGGAATGCCGGATGGCAAGTCCGGTGCAGGTCGTCAATATGGACGCGACGCTTTACAACATGCAATGCGCGGGCGAAGACGCCGCGTGGTCTGAGCGCGCGATGCTGATGAACGACAAAGAATCCGGAGGGCTTATTATGGTCTGGAACGGCTATGCGTTTAGGTATGACCGCTGTGCGGATGACGCCAACTAATCAATTTCCGTTAAGGATACCGTTAAGCACATCCATCAACACCTGATCGGCGACCTCGTCTGTAGTGCCACCACCCAAAACCGTGTTGCTTGTGGCATTTCCGGGGGCTTGCATCGGCAATGGTGTTGGTTGCTGATCTGCCAAAACACGGGTCATGGTTTCGCGCCAGATTTCCGCGGGAAGGCTACCACCCGTCACGCCACTCAAGGGGCGGTTGTCGTCGTAGCCCATCCAAACGCCAGTTACATAATCGCCAGTGAAGGCAATGAACCACGCATCGCGCGAAGCTTGGGTCGTGCCGGATTTTCCCGCAATGTCCCAACCGTCGATTTGGGCGCGCCTGCCTGTACCTTCGGCCACAACCCGCGACATCATCCACGTCAGTTCACGCGCGGCCGTTTCTTGGATCACACGTTCACCGATGCCGGTGCCTGTGCTGTCCATCAACGGTTCGTCGTCGCCCTGAAACCGCAATTCCACCAGCCCGTAAGGGGTCACTGATGATCCGCCGTTCAAAATGCCTGCAAATGCGCCTGTCATTTCGATCAACGTGCTTTCCGACACCCCAAGCGCCAGCGCAGGACCAGCCGCCAGATCGCTCTCAATGCCGAAACCAGTGGCGACACTGCGCACAATTTCACGGCCCATCTGTTCGGACAAGATGACGGCAGGGATGTTGCGGCTTTCGGATAGGGCTTGGGTCAGGGTGACCGGCCCCTTAAACTCGCGGTCATAGTTGGCGGGGCACCATTCACCGGATCCGCGCACGGTCCAGCACGTTGGCGCGTCGTCAACCAAATCGTTGGGCGACATGCCAAGGTCCAGCGCGGTGGCATAAACAAACGGTTTGAACGCCGATCCAGTTTGGCGGCGGGCTTGGGTGGCGCGGTTAAACGCACCTGCGACGGTGTTGTCGCGGCCACCAACCATGGCGCGCACGGCACCATCAGCTGACATCACGACGATTGCGGCCTGTGCCTGCGACCCAGTTGTGACCTTATTGTCGAACACCCACTGCAAGCCGTCTTCGGCCGCGCGTTGAATGCGCTGGTCGAGGGTGGTTTTGATGATGACGTCTTCGGTCGTGTTGCGGGTGAAAAACTCGGGGCCGGATGCCATAACCCAATCAGCGAAATAACCACCGGCCTTTTGTTCGGCAGCGGCAGACAAGGTCGCTGGGTTCGCGCGGGCATCGGCTGCGGCGGAATTGGACAAATATCCTTGGGCTTCCATCAGGCCGACAACAACGGCTGCATATTGCTGTGCGCGCACAAGATCACGGGTGGGCGCGCGGCTGGACGGGGCAGGCAGCAAGCTTGATAACATCGCACCCTCAGCGGGGGTGACTTCGGCAGCGGATTTGCTGAAATACCGCTGTGCAGCGGCCTCAAAACCACGGCTGCCAGCACCCAGATAGGCGCGGTTCAGATAGATGGTCAGGATGTCGTCCTTGGTATAGGCGGCCTCCATACCCATCGCGAACACGGCTTCTTTGACTTTGCGCCAAAGTGTGGTGCGGCGGCAGTCGGCCTCATATTCGCGCTCTGACGCCCAAGTGTTGGGATCGTAGGGGACGCCAAGGCATAACAGTTTCGCGACCTGCTGGGTAATCGTCGACCCGCCGTTGCCAGACAACGGACCGCGTCCCGCACGCAGGTTGATGCGCACGGCAGATGCGACACCGCGTGGCGAAATACCAAAGTGGCGGTAGAACCGTTTGTCCTCTGACGCGACAACGGCATTTTTCAGATGCGACGACACAGTGTCAGTCGTGATCATGCCGCCGAATTGATCGCCGCGCCACGCGTATACTGCGCTAGCGCCGTCGGTCATGGTCACAGATCCGCGTGCGCGGCCATCAATGAGCGTATCAATGGGCTGCATTTGGCTGGCAAAATAATAGATGCCAATGCCAACGATCACACCCATCACAACCGCGCCGCGCCACATCAGTTTCCAGATAAGACGCAGGACAAAACCGATGGCCGCCATAATGGCCGCAACCAACCACCCAATTGGGCCACGCGAAGGCTTGCGCTTGGCAGGCTTACGCTTTGCCGCACGTTTTTTCACAGGCGCCGTTTTGGAATAGCGTTTATCTGCCACAAGTGGCCCGCGTTTTTGGTTATTACTCATGCTCTGCTCACTGACATTTGTGCCTGTTTTTTCCATTGATAGCCTGTTGCGCGCGACTTGTAGAGAGCGGGAAGTCGGTCAAGCCAATTTTGAATACGCCTAAATAGTAAGCACCACAGTCGATTTGTGCAAAAATTGTGCAATTGCGCTGAATCTGGGCGGAAATGTTACCCTTGAATCATTGCTGCACCTGCAGCATCGCGGTTGTCTGTTTCCCAAGCAGGCCTGTGCAGATGCAGGCCAGCATCAGACACGCGAAGGAGAACACACGTGAAAATGATCATCGCAGCTATTAAACCGTTCAAACTCGAGGAGGTCCGCGAAGCGCTGACCACCATCGGCGTGCGCGGCATGATGGTATCAGAAGTCAAAGGGTTTGGCGCACAATCGGGCCACACCGAAATTTACCGTGGTGCTGAATATGCCGTGAATTTCGTGCCCAAAGTCAAGCTCGAGATCGTCGTGGCTGACAGCATGGCCGAGCAGGTTGTGAACACCATCACCACTACCGCCAAGACCGACAAAATCGGTGACGGCAAGATTTTCGTAATCGACGTTGAAAGTGCTGTGCGGGTCCGCACCGGCGATCTCAACGACGACGCGCTGTAAGCAGATAAGAGGGAAGACAAACAATGACAATTCGTAAAACTATGATGGTCGCCGCAACCGCAACGCTGCTCCCGACCCTCGCGCTGGCGCAAGACGCCGCTGCGCCGACCTTTGACGAGATCGGCCCGTATATTTTGACAACCCTGCTGTTCCTTGTGGCAGGTTTCCTTGTGTTCTTTATGGCGGCCGGCTTTGCAATGCTTGAGGCAGGCCTTGTGCGGTCCAAGAACGTGGCCATGCAGCTGACAAAGAACATCGCGCTGTTTGGCATCGCATCCATTGCGTATTGGGCCATCGGTTTTAACCTGATGTATCCAGGTGATGCGTGGTCCATTGCGGGTTGGTTGGGTCCATTCTTTGCAATCACAACGCTAGAGCCAGTTGGTCTTGCAGCGGCTGACGCATCGCTTGATTACGCATCTGTTGCGTCTGATTTCTTCTTTCAGCTGATGTTTGTTGCAGCAACCGCATCTATCGTTTCAGGCGCACTTGCAGAACGTATTAAACTTTGGCCATTCCTTGCCTTTGTTGCGATCCTGACGGGTGTCCTTTACCCAATCTCTGGATCTTGGCAGTGGGGCGGCGGCTGGTTGTCTGAGGCTGGTTTCTCTGACTTTGCTGGATCGACTGTTGTGCACTCTGTTGGTGGCTGGGCTGCTTTGGCTGGCGCGATCGTGCTGGGACCACGTATTGGGAAGTACAAAGACGGCAAAACCATTCCAATGCCAGGGTCGAACCTTGCGCTGGCGACATTGGGTATGTTCATCCTGTGGCTTGGTTGGTTCGGCTTTAACGGTGGATCGCAGCTTGCTGCTGGTACTGTTGGCGACATCACGGACATTGGCCGCATCTTTGCGAACACCAACATGGCGGCTGCGTCCGGTGCGGTTGTTGCCTTGGCTGTCACGCAGATCATGTACAAAAAGGCCGACCTGACGATGGTCCTGAACGGTGCGCTTGCTGGTCTGGTATCCATCACGGCTGAACCACTTGCTCCGACGTTGTTTGGCGCGCTTTTGACTGGTGCCGTTGGTGGCGTGATCGTTGTGATCACTGTTCCACTGTTGGACAAGTTCAAGATCGATGACGTTGTTGGTGCCATCCCTGTTCACTTGATCGCGGGTATCTGGGGGACGTTGGCCGTTGGTTTCTACACAGGCAACTTTGGTGCGCAGATCTTGGGTATCGTGGCCTACGGTGCGTTCACATTTTTTGCCAGCCTCGTGATCTGGTACATCTTGAAAATGGTTGTTGGTATCCGCGTATCCGAGGAAGCTGAAATCAACGGTTTGGACATGTCCGAACTGGGCATGGAAGCCTACCCCGAGTTCTCAAGAGGCTAGTTTCTTTCCCTACTAGACCCTGAGGATAACCCGAGCGTTCGCGCTCGGGTTTTTTTGTCGGGCGATGGGTTAAAACCCATCCTACGCAATAACGCGCAAGATTATTCGACGCTATTAACGAAGTGCGCAAGAAGTTGTCGTAATTAGCTGTATCAGTGCCGCACTGTGCAAGGACATTCCCCGCCAGACGCGCAAATCTTCGCGAGACAAGACGAATCTTATACACAGACCGGAGCTGCCCCATGATCCAGACCCCATATCTTTTGTTCCTCGGCGATGCGCCTGACCAACTAGCTGCTAAAGTGGCCCAAGGCATCAAGGATTGGCGCCCAGAAAATGCCGTCGGTCAGTTCCGCATGCCCACATGCGGCACCACTGTCGGTCTTGTAGACATGACATTGGAAGAAGGCCTTGCAGCTGGCGCAAAGACCCTTGTGATTGGTGTCGCCAACCGTGGGGGCTACATTTCTGCTGAGTGGAAAGAGATTTTGGTGTCTGCCTTGAACATGGGCTACGACATTGCATCGGGCTTGCATAATCTGCTGCGTGACGAGAACGAACTGATGGCTGCCGCCCGTGTGAATGGCCGTACATTGTTTGATGTGCGCATCCCATCTGTCGCCTATCCGATCGCCAATGGCAAAAACCGGACTGGTAAGCGTTGCCTCGCAATCGGTACCGATTGTTCAGTCGGTAAGATGTATACAGGTCTTGCGATGGACACTGAGATGCACGCACGCGGCATGAACTCCACGTTCCGCCCAACCGGACAGACAGGTATTTTGATCACAGGTGGCGGCGTGCCGCTGGACGCTGTGATCGCGGACTTCATGGCTGGTGCAGTTGAATATCTGACACCTGACAATGACGCGGATCATTGGGATCATATTGAGGGGCAGGGTAGCCTGTTCCACGTGTCTTATTCCGGTGTGACCATGGCGCTGATCCACGGCGGTCAGCCCGATGCATTGATCCTTTGCCACGAGCCGACCCGCACACATATGCGCGGTCTGCCAGAGTATGATCTGCCGTCGCTTGAAGCATTGCGCGATATGGCCTTGCCAATTGCGCGGGTCGCGAACCCTGCCTGCAAGGTTGTTGGCATTTCGGTGAACACCCAGCATCTGGCTGATGATAAGTTTGAGGCATATCTCGCTGAGGTCGAGGCCCGCATGGGTCTGCCAGCGGTTGACCCGTTCCGTCAGGGTGCTGCGCGTTTGGTTGATGCTTTAGCTGATATCTGATTTGCCTTTGCCCTGCGGGGCAAACCCAAGCCTTCGGCGAGGGTATTTGAGAACCAAAGAGGTGAAGTGATGCGCATTGAAGTGACGCGGGATGTATTCCGGCTGGCCCAAGTGTTTACGATTTCGCGCGGCTCGCGCACGCAGGCGGATGTTTTAACAGTGTCTGTGACAATCGGTGGCGTGAGGGGGCGGGGCGAATGCGTGCCCTACGCCCGCTACGGCGAGACGTTGGACAGTGTGACCGCCCAGATCGAAGGGTTCACAGGCGCTTGGGCAGATTTGCCCGGTGCCTTACCAGCCGGTGCCGCCCGCAATGCGCTTGATTGCGCGTTTTGGGATCATGCTGCCAAGGCCGCTGGGGTGCGTGTTTGGGACTTGCTAAAGCTACCAGCGCCGCGCCCAGAGATTACCGCTTACACCCTGTCGCTCGATACGCCTGATGCGATGCAGGTGCAGGCCGCACAGAATGCTGCCCGTCCATTGCTGAAAATTAAGCTCGGCACGCCGGATGATATGGCACGGCTCGAGGCAGTCCGTCGTGGCGCCCCCGACAGCCGCATTATCGTCGATGCCAATGAAGGTTGGAGCGCCGAAGTCTACGCCGATCTTGCCCCGCATTTGATCCGGCTTGGCGTGCAAATGGTCGAACAGCCAATGCCTGCCGGTGCCGATGATATGTTGGGTGAAATTGCCCGCCCGCTGCCTGTATGCGCCGACGAGAGCTGTCATGACCGCACATCTTTACCTGCACTTCGCGGCAAATACGATATGGTGAATATCAAGCTCGATAAAACTGGTGGGTTGACTGAAGCACTGGCGTTGAAAGGCGAATCTATTGCCCAAGGCTACGGCGTGATGGTTGGCTGCATGGTGGGGTCGTCGCTGGCCATGGCCCCCGCGACGATTTTGGCCCAAGGTGTTGCGTTCACGGACCTTGACGGTCCACTGCTTTTGGCCGAGGACCGTGCCGAGCCTTTGATTTTTGACGCGGCAGGGGTGCACGCACCAACCGCCGGACTATGGGGATAACCAAAATGCGCACAGTATATTTGAACGGCGAATACGTCGCTGAAAACGAAGCCAAGGTATCGATCTTTGATCGCGGGTTCCTGATGGCCGATGGGGTCTATGAGGTGACCACCGTTCTTGACGGCAAACTGATCGACTTTGACGGGCATGCCATTCGCTTGGCGCGGTCACTGTCTGAACTTGGCATGGGTAACCCGATTTCCAAGGATGACCTGTTAGAGGTTCACCGCGAATTGGTCCGGCTCAACGAGATCGATCAAGGCATGATCTATTTGCAGATCACACGCGGCGCGCCTGATGATCGTGACTTTGCCTATCCACCGACGGATACGCCGCAGACGATCGTGCTGTTCACGCAAAACAAACCGACCCTTGCAGATAACCCTGTCGCCAAAAAGGGCATCAAGGTGATCAGTATAGAAGATCAGCGCTGGGCGCGTCGTGACATCAAAACGGTGCAATTGCTGTACCCGTCGATGGGCAAAATGATGGCCAAGGCGGCGGGCTGTGACGATGCTTGGATGGTCGAAGACGGTCACGTGACCGAGGGCACATCAAACAACGCCTATATTATCAAAGGCGACACGATTATCACCCGCCATTTGGGCAACGAGATTTTGCACGGGATCACCCGCGCTGCCGTTCTGCGGTTCGCAGAAGAAGCCCAGATGCAGGTCGCAGAACGCAGCTTTACAATTGCAGAGGCCCAAGATGCGGACGAGGCGTTCATCACATCCGCAAGCACATTCGTGATGCCCGTGGTCGAAGTGGACGGCGCGCCCGTTGGCACTGGAAAAGTCGGGCCAATCGCCACACGCCTGCGCGAAATATATCTGGAAGAAAGCCGCAAAGTCGCGGTCTAAGTCTGCCAAACAAATAGGGGCCGCTGGAGTGATCCAGCGGCCCCTATTTTGTGCCTTAACTGCCTCGCTGCAGTTAAGGAGTAACGTTGGTATTTGTGACGTTGGCGTTGCCCGCGTTCAGCGTACTTGGGTCCACGCCGACCAAGAAGGCGACGACATTGCCGTCAACAAGCAGGTTCGTACCCGACCCGCCTGCGGCGATTTCATAGGTGATTGTAGGCACCGCATCCACTGCCAGTGATACATCAATGCTCAGCTGCTCGGTTGCTGGATCAAAGTCGTCAATTGCCACAGCAGTTGCTGCCGGATCGCTGAAGTCGATGTTGAATTCGTCAGCTCCGGTACCACCGATAAGCGCATCGCCACCATCTGCAAAGAAGGTGTCATCACCTGCGCCGCCGAATACTGTGTCAGCCAGATCGCCCGCAGGACCAGCTGAATTCAACATATCGTTGCCGTAGCCACCATAAAATTCGTCAGAGCCGCCGCCACCGAAAATCGTATCAGCGCCAAGTCCGCCTTGAACGCTGTCGTCACCCAAGCCAAGCGTGATTGTATCGTCGCCAGATCCGCCCATGACGTCCATGTCGCGGCCAGTGGTGTCTTCACCGGCTGCAAAGCTGATGACATCATCGCCATCAAACCCAATCACACGGTCACCAAATTCGCCAATTTCAAGCGTGTCCGCTTCAAGTGTACCAAAGATTGCTGGCGCAGTCGGGTTGTCGATCGCGCCGTCAGCAAGCACTGTTGTGCCTTCAAGAATAACCGCCACAACACCGTCGAGCAGCACATTTGTGCCTTCGCCATCTGCGGTCAGTTCAGTGGTAATGCGCTCTTGGATGACATAGCCACCATTTGCGTCGCGCAAGTACAGCGTATCGCCATCCTCAAAGTCAGTGATCGTCACAGCATCGCCTTCAACGTCTGTGATAACTTGAAAACGGTCGTCATGCGCGCCGCCAGAGACGACATCACCGTTGTCGACAAACATCACGTCTTCGCCAAATCCGCCAAACACTGTGTCCGGAGTATCCTGCGACGTATCATCATCAACGGTGCTGATCCGGTCGTAGCCAAGGTCGCCATAAATAGTGTTGCTGCCTAGCGCATCGATCAGAATATCGCGGCCATTGCCGCCACGGATCAGATCGTCGCCTTCCATGCCTGCGGTGTCAAAGGTGCCGTCTTCATTCAAAACGACCGTTTGGTCTGCGCCATCACCAAGGAAAACTTTGTCATCACCTGCGCCGCCGGACGCCATGTCATCACCATCGTTCAGGAATAGGTAATCAGTAACATCTGTACCGGTGGTTGTGTCGTCTTCGGCGCCAAATGATTGACGATTAAGATCTGGATTGGTTTCCGGCGCCGGAGTGTTGTCTGGATCATCATCGCTGTCGGTGTCGAAGAGAAAAACCAATCCCAGTAACGCCAAAATTGGTAACAACATCATTTCCATAAAACTTCTCCCACAACACGCAAACACAAGACGATTCGATTGGTGTTAATTTCTTTGGTTGCCATAAAAATGTCAATTTCTAAACATATTTATGATGTATTCCAATACGATGGGCGGAAAAGCGAGGGAATTGTTTCCAATGCTGAAACAGTAGGCGTTAACCTTTGGGGTGTGTTCCATCAAACGCGGCTTGGGCCGCGGGCCCCGCGTCGGTTTGATATTTTGCTTTCCAGTCTGCAAACGGCATTCCGTAATACGCCGCGCGGCCTTCGTCCTTTGACATCTCGATCCCGCGCTCCACTGCGGCTTCTTGATACCAGCGCGACAGGCAATTCCGGCAAAACCCCGTTAGGTTCATCATGTCGATGTTTTGCACGTCAGTGCGGTCTTCCATCAGGTGTTTTTGCAGGCGGCGAAATGCGGCGGCTTCAAGTTCTAGCTTGGTTTGGGCGTCCATTGGTGTCTCTCTTTCAAAGGCCAGATGTGGCCAGCACGTCTATTAAAATGGGGGCAAGTCGGTCGGCCCACAAGGTCTGGCCAGCATCGTCAGCAATCAAATCATTGCGCAGCTCAATCAACACATTTGGCCGTCCCGCGCGCAGTGCATGACGGTCCACAGCATCCCCAGGAAGGTGACCAACATAGGGTTCATTGTCGCCGACGCACCACCCTTGGTCGCGGCATGCGGCCATAAACGGACGGGCCAATCTGTCGTCCCCCGCATAAAGCACGCCAATTTCCCACGGACGGGTCGGGCGGCCTTTTAATTGCGGGGTAAAGCTATGGATCGCACAAACCACAACACTATCATGGCGGCGCGCCAAGTCAGCATAGGCGGCATGGTACGGGCGGTGGAGTTCGGTCAAACGACGCTCACGCTCGGCTGCATCTGCGTGCCTATTGGCGGGAATAATCGTGCCGTCATAAAGCTGCATCAGCAACGTCGGGTCGTCTTCGCCGCGGTTGGGGTCAATTACAAGTCGCGAGAAATTGGACAGCACAGCAGGGCTATCCATTGCGCCAGCCAATTTGCGGGTGACCGCAGCCGCCCCAATATCAAACGCGATGTGGCGTTCCATGTCGGATGGATGCAGCCCAAGGTCGCCACCGCCGACCCAGTCAGGCACACGGTTGGTCGCGTGATCGCATGTAAAAAGCCAGCGTCCTGCGCGTTCAGCACCGTCAATATGAAAAGATGGTTGTGTCATGTTACCTGCCATTCAGTTGCCATTGCATTTAGGCTAGTTGTGAAGCGAATGGAATTGCGTATATACGGACGCAACGTGCGGCGTTACCGCTAACAGCCGCCATTTGACGCTTGATTAAGGATTACAACATGAGACGCCACCGCAATGTAAAGATCGTCGCGACACTTGGGCCTGCGTCCAATGACTATGAGATGATCCGCGCTTTGGTCGAAGCCGGCGCAGACGTGTTCCGCCTCAACATGAGCCACGGCGATCATGATGAAATCCGTGTCCGTCACGCGATTATCCGTAAAGTAGAAGAAGACCTCGACACGCCAATCGGAATCCTTGCTGACCTTCAGGGGCCAAAACTGCGTGTTGGTGTCTTTGCAGATGACGACGGTGTTGAACTGATCCCGGGTGCCGCGTTCCGCTTGGACCTGAATGATGCAGCTGGCGACGTAAACCGCGTGCAACTTCCACATATTGAGATTTTCGACGCGCTGGAACCCGGTGCGCACCTGCTGGTGAATGACGGTAAGATCAAACTGCGGGTCAAAGACTGCGGCGCGGATTTTGCTGATTGTGAAGTCATCGTTGGCGGTCAGATTTCCAACCGTAAAGGCGTGAACGTCCCCGACGTGATCCTGCCGCTTGCGGCCTTGTCCGAAAAAGATCGCCGCGATCTGGATTTCGTCTGCGATCTTGGCGTCGACTGGCTGGCCCTGTCATTTGTCCAACGTGCCGCTGATGTGAACGAGGCGCGCGCGCTGGCCAAAGGCCGTGCTGCAATCCTGTCCAAAATCGAAAAGCCAAGCGCGGTAACATTGTTCGACGAAATCCTTGCGGTGTCCGACGGTATCATGGTTGCTCGTGGCGACCTTGGGGTTGAACTGCCTGTGCAAAACGTGCCGCCGATCCAAAAACGGCTTATCCGCAAATGCCGCGCGGCTGCGAAACCTGTGATTGTTGCGACGCAAATGCTTGAGTCGATGATCGACAGCCCGATGCCGACCCGCGCCGAAGTGTCCGACGTGGCGACCGCGATCTATGAGGGTGCCGACGCGATCATGCTGTCCGCAGAATCCGCGGCTGGCTCGTATCCGATTGAAGCCGTCACAACCATGAGCAACGTCGCAGCCGAGGTTGAAGCCGACCCGACTTATACGGAAATTATCGAAGCATCCCGTCGCATCAAACGGACAACCGTTGCCGACGGGATCGTCTCTGCGGCCCGCGAAATCGCGGAAACCACAGACGTCAAAGCGATCTGCTGCTTCACGCAATCCGGTACGACTGCCTTGCTGGTTGCACGCGAACGGCCACGTGTGCCGATCATCGCGTTGACCAGCTATCGGTCCACTGCGCGGCGACTTTGCTTGTCATGGGGTACCAACTGCGTGGTCACAGGTGCTGTTGATCGGTTTAAGACCGCCGTGATTGCCGCTGTACGTGCTGCAGTAAGCGAGGAATTGGCGTCAGAGAAAGACCAAATCGTCGTAACAGCGGGTGTGCCCTTTAACACTACAGGGTCTACCAACATCCTGCGCGTCGCCCCTTGCGACGAACGTTTGATTTACGCCGCCGATCCAGAGTAAGCTCCATACCATAGTTTATTTTAGGTATAAATATTATGGATCTAGATCTGATTTTTGTTTTGGGGTGCATCATCACCGCTTTCGCAATTCCTGCGATCGTGAGTGCTTTTTCCTACAACCGCACACCGCGCTATCCGGCTCTGATTATCTTAATCGGGGTCCTTATGGTGGGGTATGCGGTCAGCGAACGGCCCGGTGCGTTTACATTTGAAGCCTTGCCTGATGTATTTATGCGCGTGATTGGTCGATATATCGGCTAATCCACTTGCATGGCGGATTGATTCCCCCTAAACGACAAATTCAATCCGCGCGTCCGGCCGATATGGCATGCCGAGTCGCGCGTTCCGACCAATCCCTTATAGAGGAGACGGAAATGCCGAAGATGAAGACAAAATCGAGCTGCAAAAAGCGGTTCAAAATGACTGCCACTGGTAAAGTCAAAGCGGGTCAAGCGGGCAAACAGCACGGTATGATCAAGCGCTCCAACAAATTCATTCGTGACGCACGCGGCACGACAACCCTTTCAGCTCCTGATGCGAAAATCATCAAGAGCATGATGCCCTACGCACGTTAAGGAGAATTTGATATGCGAGTTAAAGGTGGTACAGTCACGCATCGTCGTCACAAGAAAGTTCTTGACGCTGCAAAAGGTTATTATGATCGTCGGTCCAAGACCTTCAAGGTCGCCAAACAGGCCGTCGAAAAAGCGAACCAGTACGCAACACGCGACCGGCACAATCGTAAGCGGAACTTCCGCGCATTGTGGATCCAGCGGATCAACGCGGGTGTTCGGGCTATCGACGATACACTGAACTATTCCAAGTTCATCAATGGTCTGGTTCTTGCCGGCATTGAAGTCGACCGTAAGGTTCTTGCCGATCTGGCTGTAAACGAACCAGAAGCGTTTGCGACAATCGTTGGCAAAGCAAAAGACGCGCTGGCTGCTTAACGCACCACCGTCTGATCTGAATAGACTAAGGGCTGCCCTAAATGGGTGGCCCTTTTTCCGTTTGTAGGGACAAATCGAAACGAAAACGAAACGAATTTGCCCGATCCTGCAACTCTACACTTATGGCAGGATGCAAATGCGCTGGATTTTTGGCTTTTTAATATGGGCGTTACCCGTGGCAGGACTGGCTGAAATGGAGTCGTTGCTGGGGGGCGGCGCTTTCGGGCAGGGGCGGATTCCGTTTTTTCAGTCCAACGACACAACCAGCAATGGCGCTAGCCTTTTCACGGGCAGGGCCCAGGGTGGTCTGCTTGCGCTTTATCCAAAGCGCGTCAAGGCGGTGCCGCCAAAGCCCCCAACGACTGCACCCGCCAGCAATGCCGTTCACCTCATCCGCAATATCATCGGACAGGCAGAATCTCCGCGTGCGGGGTATGATGCGGTACAACATGGGGCGGCAATAAAACCGCCCAAACGCCCGACAGATATGACGATTGGCGAAATCTACGATTGGATTGCCGCGACACCGGGGCAACCGCACGCCATTGGCCGCTATCAATTTATCCCCGACACCCTGCGCCGCGTCGTGACCAAAGTGGGTGCCAAACGCAGCGACCGCTTTACCCCCGCACTCCAAGACGCGCTGGCTGATGTGTTGCTCGCAGACGCAGGGTTCCGCGACTTTGTCGCAGGTGATCTGGACCAGCAAAAGTTCATGAACAACCTCGCGGGCATTTGGGCAGGGCTGCCGACCTCGTCGGGCCGATCAAAGTATCACGGCGTCGCCGGAAACAGGGCAACCATCACGCTGGCGCATTTCCGATCAGAGGTTGCCAAAATACACCCCAGCTAGCCCGCGATACTTGCAACCCATGCCCCCATTGGGTAACCGATAGGCTGGATATGCAAGAGGCCTGTGATGGACGATCTGAAATCAAAATACCTGACCCTGATTGCCAGTGTGGGGGACGAAACCGGCCTCGAGGATCTGCGCGTGCAGGCCCTTGGTAAAAAGGGCGAGATATCGTTGCAGATGCGCGAGCTGGGCAAAATGACGCCCGAGGAACGCCAAACCGCTGGTCCCGCGCTGAACGCGCTTAAAGACACGATCAACAGCGCCTTGATAGCCAAAAAATCCGCCCTCGCAGATGCCGCCCTCGACGCGCGCTTGGCGGGCGAATGGCTCGACGTGACACTGCCCGCGCGCGACCGTCCCGCAGGCACAATCCACCCGATCTCCCAAGTCACCGAAGAAGTCACTGCGATCTTCGCCGACATGGGTTTCTCGGTCGCCGAAGGCCCGCAAATTGAATCCGATTGGTACAATTTCGACGCGCTCAACATTCCTGGCCACCATCCGGCCCGCGCCGAAATGGACACGTTCTATACGCACCGCGCTGAGGGCGACGACCGCCCGCCACACGTCTTGCGCACCCACACTTCGCCTGTGCAAATCCGAACCATGGAAGCCCAAGGCGCGCCCTTGCGCATCATCTGCCCGGGCCGCGTGTACCGCGCTGACTACGACCAAACACACACGCCCATGTTCAACCAAATCGAAGGCTTGGCTATCGACAAAGACATCTCCATGGCCAATCTCAAATGGGTGCTCGAAGAATTCGCTGCCGCCTTCTTTGAGGTCGACAAAATAGAGGTCCGCTTCCGCGCCTCACACTTCCCGTTCACCGAACCATCTGCCGAAATCGACTTCCGCTGCTCTTGGGTTGACGGTCAACTCAAACTTGGCGAAGGCGACGACTGGCTGGAAGCGGGCGGCTCCGGCATGGTCCACCCCAAGGTGCTAGAGGCCGCAGGCGTCGATAGCTCCGTCTACCAAGGTTTCGCCTTCGGCCTCGGCATCGACCGCCTCGCCATGCTGAAATACGGCATCCCCGACCTGCGGGCCTTCTTTGATTCCGACCTACGCTGGCTACGCCACTACGGCTTCCAACCCCGCGACGTACCCACGCTGCACGGAGGGCTTTCCAAATGAAATTCACACTCTCTTGGCTGAAAAAGCACCTCGACACCACGGCCACCGTCGATGAAATATCCGACGCGCTGACCGATCTGGGGCTCGAAGTCGAAGGCATCGAAAACCCGTATGACAAGCTCAAGGATTTCACCCTTGGCTACGTCAAACACGCCGAAAAGCACCCCGATGCGGATAAGCTGCGGGTTTGTAAGGTCGACACCGATGAAGGCGAATTGCAGATCATCTGCGGCGCGCCAAATGCCCGCGAAGGTATCACCGTCGTCGTCGCCAAACCGGGCGTCTACGTGCCGGGGATCGATACGACAATCGGCGTCGGTAAAATCCGTGGCATCGAATCTTACGGCATGATGGCGTCAGAGCGCGAGATGGAACTGTCCGACGAACACGACGGCATCATTGAATTACCGTCGGGCAATGTCGGTGATCGTTTTGTTGATTGGCTCGCGATTAACGATCCTGCAAAAGTTGACACTGTGATTGAAATCGCCATCACACCCAACCGCCCTGACGCGCTTGGCGTGCGCGGAATTGCGCGTGATCTGGCGGCCCGTGGCTTGGGCAAAATGAAACCCTGTGAGGTTGAATTCGTCGCGGCGACATTTACCGCCGACCTGTCCGTTGGCATTGATGCAGACACGCTCGACGGCTGCCCCGTGTTCACAGGCCGCCTGATCAAAGGCGTGAAAAATGGCCCATCCCCCGCATGGTTGCAAGACCTGTTGCGCGCGATTGGCCTGCGTCCGATCTCGTTCTTGGTCGATGTAACGAACTTTTTCACCTACGATCAAAACCGGCCCTTGCACGTTTTTGACGCCGACAAAGTCGCTGGTAATCTACGGGTTCACCGCGCTGCGGGCGGCGAAACGCTGATGGCGCTCGACGACAAAGACTACACGTTGCAAGCAGGCCAAATGGTCATTTCCGACGACACTGGCGCGCAAAGCATCGCGGGCATCATGGGTGGGCGAAATACCGGCTGTACCGAGGACACGGTAAATGTGTTCGTCGAAAGCGCTTATTGGGACCCAGTCCAGATTGCTTATGCGGGGCGTGCGCTGAAAATTCATTCTGACGCGCGCTACCGTTTTGAACGCGGCGTTGACCCCGCGTTCACGCCTGAAGGGCTGGAACATGCGGTGCGGATGATCGTCGATCATGCGGGCGGCGAGGCGTCCAATCTGATCGTCGCGGGCCAAGTCCCTGACGTATCGCGCGCCTATAAACTTGACGCCAAACGGGTTATTTCGCTTGTGGGCATGGATATTTCCGAAAGCACGCAACGCCAAACACTGACCGCACTTGGCTTTCGTTTGCAAGGCGACATGGCACATGTACCAAGCTGGCGGCCCGACGTTCAAGGGGAGGCTGACCTCGTCGAAGAAGTCGCGCGCATTGCGTCCTTGACCAAACTTGTCGGCAAACCCCTGCCACGTTTGGCTGGTGTCGCAAGACCAGTTTTGACCCCGCTGCAATTGCGCCAACAGGCTGCAAAGCGGACAGCGGCGGCGCTGGGATACAACGAATGCGTCACCTATTCGTTCATCGACCGCGACGCGGCGGCGTTGTTTGGCGGCGGTGATGATGCCACGATGTTGCAAAACCCGATCTCGGCAGACATGTCGCACATGCGCCCCGGCCTATTGCCTGGATTGCTGCGTGCAGCGGCGCGCAACCAAGCTCGTGGCTTTGCCAACATGGGCTTGTTCGAGGTTGGACACGCGTTCCACGGCGGCGAGCCGGGTGAACAACATGTGCAGGTCGCCGGTATCCTGATCGGGCGCACTGGTCCAAAAGACGTGTACGGCGAGGCCCGCGCGGTCGACATCTATGATGCCAAGGCCGACGCCGAGGCTGTTTTATCCGCCATCGGCGCGCCTGTAAAAGTACAAATCATGCGCGGTGCGGATGCGTGGTGGCACCCTGGCCGGCACGGTAAAATCTGCCTTGGCCCCAAAAAGGTACTTGGCGTATTTGGCGAATTGCACCCCAAAGTGCTACGCGAAATGGACATCAAAGGGCCCGCCGTGGCCTTTGTCTTGTACCCAGAAGACGTGCCGCTGCCAAAAAAGAAATCAACAGCCCGCGCCGCATTGCAAGCCACAGATTTGCAAGCAGTGGACCGTGATTTTGCCTTTGTCGTGGATGCAGACGTCGAGGCATTGACCTTGGTCAATGCGGCGTCTGGTGCTGATAAGGCGCTGATCACAAGCGTGCGTGTCTTTGATGAATTTATCGACGGCAGTTTGGGCGAAGGCAAAAAATCACTCGCGATCACTGTGCGTTTGCAGCCCACAGTGGCCACGTTGAAAGACGCGGACATCGAAGCCGTCGCAGCCAAAATTGTTGAAAAAGTCACCAAGGCAACGGGTGGTGTGCTGCGCGGATGATTAGACCAGCGACGCTCGACGACGCTGTTGGCCTGCGGGCGGCAGTTATTGCCGCCTACGCGCCCTTTGTGGCAAAAGGGATTGGCCTGCCGCCTGTCGCCGATTGGCTGGATGATGACATCCGCGACCACCACGTTTGGGTCGCGGATGTCATC
>Ga0209279_10000208_pt1 | contig 40624 bp, 39 predicted proteins | sample CoawatmetaG00DNA_3_FD_187508 | JGI IMG/M metagenome (GOLD analysis project Ga0209279, IMG submission 187508) | Marine microbial communities from the West Antarctic Peninsula - Coastal water metaG006-DNA (SPAdes) (version 2) | ecosystem: Environmental > Aquatic > Marine > Coastal ...
GTAATGCTATTTCACATGGTGCTACGGGTAAGGGCAATGATCAAGTGAGGTTTGAGCTTGGAGCTTATGCTATTGATCCTGATATAAAGATTATCGCACCCTGGAGAGAATGGGATCTTTTGAGTAGGAAAAAATTACTGAAATATGCGACTGAAAATAATATACCCGTAGAAATGAAACATAAATCCGGAGGCACTCCCTACAGTATGGATGCTAACTTACTTCATATTTCCTATGAAGGAAGGCATCTTGAGGACCCAAAAAATGAGCCGGAAGAATCTATGTGGAGATGGTCAGTTGATCCTAAAAATGCACCTGACAAAATGCAAGAAATTACAATTGGTTTTGAAAATGGCGACCCAGATAGCTTAAATGGTAAAAAATTACTTCCTCATGAAATATTAGAAGAGCTTAATGTTCTAGGCGGAGAGAATGGCATAGGTAGACTGGACTTAGTTGAAAATAGATATGTCGGTATGAAAGCGAGAGGGTGCTATGAAACACCTGGGGGAACGATACTTTTAAAAGCGCATAGAGCCATTGAATCACTGACGCTTGATAGGGAGGTTGCCCATTTAAAGGATGAGTTAATGCCAAGATATGCCTCCTTAATTTATAATGGCTATTGGTGGAGCCCAGAAAGAATAGCTATGCAAACATTAATAAACCACACCCAAAAAAATGTAAATGGATGGGTTAAATTAAATTTATATAAAGGCAATGTCATATTAGTTGCTAGAGATAGCAAGGACTCTTTATTTGATTCAGAGGTCGCCACATTTGAGGATGATGATGGTGCTTTTGATCATCAAGATGCAGCTGGATTTATTAAGATTAATGCACTTAGATTAAGATTAAATAAAAAAAAGAAAAAATCATAGGAGAAAAAAAATGCCTTCGTTTGATATAACCTCAAAAGCAAATTTCGAAAATATTAAAAATGCTATTGATGTTTCAATGAAAATAATTATAAATCGCTACGATTTTAAAGGAACAAGTGCAAAGGTAGCGCTAAATGAAAGTGAAATGAAAATTGAGATCAGCGCTGATTCTGAGTTTCAATTAGAACAAATTAAAGACATTCTTTTTCCTGCTTTGGAGAAAAAAGAACCTGATAGCTCAAAAAGAATGAGCCCAGAAAATATTGAAACTGTTTCTGGAAATAAGCTTAAGCAACCTCTAGTAATTAAAAGTGGAATTTCGATGGAGCTATCAAAAGAAATAATAAAAACAGTAAAAGAGTCAAAGATAAAAGTTCAATGCAGCATCCAAGGCGATGAACTTAGGGTAAAAGGTTCAAAAAGAGATGTTTTACAGGAATGCATAGCACTCATAAAAACTAAGCATAACGAATTTCCTTTGAATTTTGTTAACTTTAGAGATTGATTTAAATGGCACTAACTCTTTACGAAAAAATTTTTAATAGGCATATTGTTCTAGAGGATAATAGTACCTACTTGATTTACATTGATCGTCATCTTGTGCATGAGGTAACAAGTCCACAAGCTTTTGAAGGCTTAAGAATAGCGAATAGAGAGATATGGCGAACAAATTCTATATTAGCTGTTCCAGATCATAATGTTCCTACCACTGATCGTGAAAAAGGAATCCTTGATCCAATCTCTAAAATTCAAATAGATACTTTGGATGATAATTGTAAAAAAAATAAATTAATGCAGTTTCAAATGGATGATATTAGGCAAGGTATAGTCCATGTTATCGGCCCTGAGCAGGGGTCAACACTCCCGGGGATGACAATTGTTTGCGGAGATTCGCATACGAGTACTCATGGAGCTTTTGGTGCATTAGCAGTTGGAATAGGAACTTCAGAGGTTGAACATGTTTTAGCAACACAGTGCTTAATATTAAAAAAATTCAAGACTATGCTTATTAATGTCAATGGCACTTTAGGTGATCATATCTCAGCAAAAGATATAGCTTTACATATAATAGGTCAGATAGGTACAGCCGGAGGGACTGGGTATGCCATAGAATTTTCAGGCTCAGCTATTAAAGATTTAAGCATGGAAGGTAGAATGACTTTATGCAACATGGCTATTGAAGCTGGTTCAAGAGCAGGCTTGGTAGGTGTAGACGACAAAACAATTGACTATTTGAAATCAAGACCATTTTCGCCAACTGGTGAGAATTGGGGAAAAGCTGTTGCCGATTGGAAAAATTTGGTCAGTGACAAAGATGCTAAATTTGATAAGGCAATTGATATTGATGCTTCATCTATTGAACCACAAGTTACTTGGGGGACTTCACCTGAGATGGTATGCAGTATAAATGGTAAGATACCCGACCCTTTGCAAGAGAATAATCTATCAAATCAAAAAGGTTATCAAAGTGCACTAGATTATATGGGTCTTAAAAAAGGGACAAGCATAAAAGATATTAAGTTAGATAAGATTTTTATAGGCTCTTGTACAAACTCCAGAATTGAAGACCTTCGAAAAGCAGCAGATATTGTCAAATCAAAAAAGATTGCAACAAACATTAAACAAGCATTAGTGGTTCCAGGTTCAGGGTTAGTTAAAAACCAAGCTGAAGAGGAAGGGTTAGATAAAATTTTTATTAGTGCAGGTTTTGAATGGCGCGACCCTGGTTGCTCAATGTGCCTCGCAATGAATGCAGATAGGCTTGAACCTTATGAACGTTGTGCATCAACGTCAAATAGAAATTTTGAAGGAAGACAAGGACAAGGTGGCAGAACACATCTTGTAAGCCCTGAGATGGCAGCAGCAGCAGCCATCCATGGTAGTTTTGTTGATATACGTAAGGATTTTTAATGTTACCAATAAACAAACATGAAGGAATAGTTATACCGTTGGATAGAGCAAATGTAGACACTGACGCAATTATCCCTAAACAATTTTTAAAGTCTATTAAGAAATCTGGCTTTGGTCCAAACTTATTTGATGGGTGGCGTTATCTTGACCAAGGTGAGCCAGGCATTAATCCAACAGAAAGAGAGCCCAACCCAGATTTTATTTTAAATAAAGATAGCTATCGCAAAGGCACTATTCTATTAGCAAGAGAGAATTTTGGTTGCGGATCCAGTCGTGAACATGCCCCTTGGGCATTGCTTGATTTCGGTATTAGAGTCATCTTAGCACCAAGCTTTGCTGATATATTTTATGGAAATTGTTTTAAAAATGGAATTTTACCAATTGAAATTAATGCTGAATTAACTGATTTATTTTTTAAAAAATCACTATCTGAAACTGGTTTAAAGTTGATGATTGACTTAGAAAAGCAATTGATCATTGATGACAATCAAAAATATGATTTCAAAGTAGATGAATTTAAAAAACATTGTCTTATTAAGGGGCTCGATGATATTGGCTTAACTCTTGAAAATAGAGAAAGCATTAAAGATTTTGAAAGTAAATATTCCAACCAATATCCGTGGTTGGTAAAATAGGAGATGCAATGAAAATTGCTGTTTTACCTGGTGATGGAATTGGGCCAGAAATTATTTCACAAGCTGTCAAAGTCTTGGGTTTCTTTGGTTTAAAGGAGTCATTAGCTTACTCCTCAATCGGAGGAGCAGGTTATGATGAGTTTAAAGACCCTCTCCCAGATGTAACCTTAAAACTTGCTTTAGAGGCTGATGCTGTTTTACTCGGTGCTGTTGGTGGTTGGCAGTATGATGAATTGCCAAGGGAGATGAGGCCAGAGAGGGGATTGCTTAGGATTAGGCAGGCGCTTAATTTGTTTGCCAATCTTAGGCCTGCTTTGATGTTTCCTGAACTTGTCGCCGCATCCAGCTTAAAGCCAGAAATAGTGTCAGATCTTGATATTATGATTATACGAGAGCTTACGGGTGATATTTATTTCGGCGAACCTCGTGGGATATCAAAAAATGAAAAAGGAGAGCTGGAAGGGTTTAATACAATGCGCTATTCAGAATCCGAAATAAAAAGAATTTCTCATGTCGCATTCAAGACAGCTTCAAAAAGATCAAAAAAACTATGTTCTGTTGATAAAGCAAATGTATTGGAGTCTACAGAATTATGGAGAAAGGTAATTAGTGAGGTCGCTTCTGAATATCCCGATGTAGAATTAAGTCACATGTATGTAGACAATGCAGCAATGCAACTTGTGAGTGAGCCTAAACAATTTGATGTGATTGTAACTGGAAACATATTTGGAGATATTTTATCAGATGAGGCATCAATGTTAACTGGCTCAATTGGAATGCTTCCCTCAGCTTCATTAGATCAAAACAATAAAGGAATGTATGAGCCAAGCCATGGCTCAGCACCTGATATTGCTGGTAAGGACATAGCAAATCCATTAGCTACTATTTTGTCCCTATCAATGATGTTTAAATATACATTTAATGATAATGACAAGGCCGAAAGAATTGAAAATGCTGTCAGAAATGTTTTAAGCAAAGGCTTTAGAACAAAAGATATTTTCTCAGAAAATATGTTACTTATTGGTTGTGAAGAAATGGGCGATAAAATTATTGAGGAATTAGAAAATGTTTAAAGTTGGCATTATTGGTTGGAGGGGGATGGTCGGCTCTGTTTTAATCCAAAGGATGCATGAGAAAAATGACTTTGAAAGTATTGATGTACATTTCTTCTCTACTTCTCAATCTGGTGAAAAAGTTCGCATACTTAAAACTCAAGAATCTATTTTATTGGACGCTTTTGATGTCGATGAACTTATAAAAATGGATATTTTATTATCATGTCAGGGTGGAGACTATACAAAGAAAATACTATATTTACTTAGGGAAAAAAACTGGAGTGGACATTGGATAGATGCAGCATCAACCTTAAGAATGAATTTTGATGCAATGATTGTTCTAGATCCGATTAATAAAGATGCAATTGACAAAGCTATTGAGCGAGGCAATAAAAACTGGGTTGGCGGAAATTGTACGGTCTCTCTGATGCTACTGGCAATTCATGGCTTAATCAAAGAAGATTTAGTTGAATGGGTTTCGTCTATGACATACCAAGCGGCTAGCGGAGCTGGTGCGCAAAATATGAAAGAACTCTTGATTCAAATGGGTGAGTTATCAGAATCTTTGAGTAATATAAAGTCTGATACAAACATCCTTGATTTAGATAAAGAAGTTCAGTTAACAATGAACTCTGATGGGTTTACCAAAAAATTATTTTCAGTACCACTTGCGGGTAGTTTAATTCCATGGATAGATGAAGAGTTAGAAAATGGTCAAAGTAGAGAGGAGTGGAAGGGCAATGTTGAGACAAATAAAATTTTAAAATCAAACGGGTATAGAGCTTTTGATGTTGATGGTTTATGTGTTCGAATTGGGGCTATGAGATCTCATAGCCAGGCACTAACAATTAAATTAAATAAAGATTATCCAATAAAAGAAATTGAAAAATTAATAGCTTCAGCGAACCCATGGGTAAATTTTGTTCAAAATAATAAAGATTCATCAATAAAAAACTTAAGCCCTGCAGCTGTTTCAGGTAAACTTTCAATTGCTGTAGGAAGGGTAAGAAAACTAAATGTTGGCGAGAATTTAGTATCTGTATTCACAGTGGGTGATCAATTGTTATGGGGCGCGGCAGAGCCGGTAAGGCGAATGCTTAATATTTTAACGAATAAAAAATTATGATAAAAATGATAAATTGTTTAAAAAAAATTGCATTAGCTTTATTTTTCTTAATTTTTTCATTTAATGCTGTAGCGCTTCAATTAGGTCAAATTTCGGTAAACTCAACACAAGATCAGCCTTTAAATGCTGAAATTGAATTAGTGGTATCCAGTGGAGATGATCTAGACTCTCTAAAGATAAAAATTGCAGGAAAAGATATTTATCAAGCACAATCAATCGAAAGAGTTCCTGTTCATGAAGATATCAAAATTACTGTTATCAAAGATGGAAAAAAATCAAAATTAAAGCTTAGCTCTGAAAAACCAGTCCTTGATCCTTTTTTAGATTTACTAATTCAAATTGATTCACCAAAAGGTAGAAATTTTAGAGAATATACTGTTCTACTTGACCCATTACCTGCTAGTCAATCACAAGTTGAGAGCTTGATAGAACCTGCACCAGAACCTGCACCAGAACCTGCACCAGAACCTGCACCAGAACCTGCACCAGAACCAGAACCAGAACCTGCACCAGAACCAGAACCAGAACCTGCACCAGAACCTGCACCAGAACCTGCACCAGATGTAAGGTCTGTTGTTTCTAAAAAAGGTGTGACTCTATATCAAATCGCAAGAGATAATAAGCTTGAGGGTATAACACTTCAACAAATCGTTGTAGGGATTTACCAGACAAATCCAAAAGCATTTGCCAATAACAATATTAATGGATTAGAAGACGGTAATAAGTTAACACTTCCAAACAAAGCTTACTATGAGAATCTCTCCCATGTGGAAGCAACAAAGATATTAAAAAAAGATAACGATTCATGGAAGTTAATTAAAAATAAGAAAAAAGAAGTTAAGCCTACAGAGCCTGTGATAGAAGTTGTTGAAGAGCCTGTGATAGAAGTTGTTGAAGAGCCTGTGATAGAAGTTGTTGAAGAGCCTGTGATAGAAGTTGTTGAAGAGCCTGTGATAGAAGTTGTTGAAGAGCCTGTGATAGAAGTTGTTGAAGAAGAACCTACCGTTGAAGCAGATACAAAAATCTTTAAATCATCTATTTCAAGTGCTGATGAGAATATTACTGAAGTTATTATTAAGGACAAGGAAGAAGGAAGTTTAAATACTTTACACATACTGCTTCTTGCGCTTTTATTAGTATCTATAGTTGGTTTATTAATTATTCTCTCAAGAAAAAAACATAAAGCTTCATTGATATTTGAGGAAAGTTTAGACGAAAAATCTAGCATTCAGAATAGCTCTGAGGAAATATCAATTAAACCATCGGAATCTTTAAAGCCGACAGATCGATATATTGCATCAATGAATAAGACAAACAAAGAATAAATATGAAAAGATGTTCTACTTATACATATTATTCTTTGGATTAATTTTCTTTATCACTATGCTTAACTTATTAACCAAATGAGAATAGCAGCTTCATTGGAGTATGCTGGACAATATTTTTCTGGATGGCAAAAGCAACCTAAAGTAAGAACAATTCAAGGCGAGATTGAAAAAGCTATTTTTTCTATAACTAAAGAAAATATAGGTACTACAGCAGCAGGAAGGACTGATGCAGGTGTTCATGCTTTGGGACAAATCATTCATTTTGATACAGATTTAAGAAGACCTATGCATTCATGGGTGAAGGGTATTAATTCATTCTTACCACCTTCAATACGTATTAAGTGGACACATGAAGTCCCTGGAGACTTCCATGCTAGGTTTTCAGCGAAAGGAAGAGAGTATCAATACTTACTTTTAAATCAACCAATAAACTCTGCCATTATGAATCATTATTGTGGATGGACTTTCTATAAATTAAATATTGATTTGATGAAGGAATCCTTACTAAAATTTAAAGGAAAGCACGATTTTAATGCATTTAGATCTTCAGAGTGTCAAGCAAATTCATCAGTTAGAACTATTTCTAAAATAAGTGTAAAACAGCAAAAAAATTATTTTTTATTTACTTTTATTGCAGATGCTTTTTTACAACATCAAGTAAGAAATATGATGGGTACAATCATTAAGGTAGGTTATGGTGCAATTCATGCTGACCAGATTAATCTTCTTTTGCAAAAAAAAGACCGATGTTTAGTACCAGCAACTTTTTCACCTAATGGTTTATATCTCTCTAATATTCGGTATGATTCAAAGTGGGGTTTACCAAAGACCAACAACAAAATAAGTATTAATACATAGGTTATTTAAGAGATTGAGAACAAGAGTAAAAATTTGTGGGATAACAAAAAAAGAAGACGCACTTCTTGCATCTAATTTAGGTGCAGATGCTGTCGGATTTGTATTTTATAAAGATAGCCCAAGATACATAGACCCTATTAATGCTGGTAAAATTATCGCATGTATGCACCCTTTTATTTTAAGAGTTGGGCTATTCGTGAATGAAAATCCAGAGTTTGTAAACGATTCAATCATTAAATCAAAAATAAATTTCCTGCAATTTCATGGTGATGAGTCTGAAGAGTATTGCAATCAATTTAATTTACCCTACATTAAAGCAATAACAATGAAAGATGACATTAATTTGTTAGAATGTTGTAAGAAGTATAAGTCGGCATCAGCCCTTTTGCTTGATACTTTTAGTAAGGAGTTAAGAGGTGGGACAGGAAAAGTTTTTGACTGGAAAAGGATTCCTCAGAACTTAAGTCTTCCGCTAATTATTGCGGGCGGCTTAAATTCTGAGAATATCATTAGTTTAATAAAAACTGTGAATCCCTTTTGTGTGGATGTAAGTGGTGGAGTTGAAAAAAATAAGGGAGTAAAGGATGAAGAAAAAATGAAAAAATTTATGATAGGAGTGCATGATGCAACCTTATGATCTACCCGACGAATTTGGACATTTTGGTCAGTTTGGAGGTACATTCGTTGCCGAAACGCTCATTGAAGCGCTTGATGAGCTCAGAGAAATGTATGCAAAATATAAAGATGATCCAGAATTTTTAGCAGAATTTCATAGTGATCTTAAACATTTTGTTGGAAGACCAAGTCCTATATATTTTGCAGAGCGACTTACAAAACAAGCAGGTGGAGCTAAGATCTATCTAAAAAGGGAAGACTTAAACCATACAGGTGCTCATAAGGTTAATAATACAGTTGGCCAGGCATTGCTGGCAAAAAGAATGGGAAAACCTAGAGTTATTGCTGAAACAGGCGCTGGTCAGCATGGTGTAGCAACAGCAACAATTGCAGCTAGGCTAGGTCTTGAATGCGTTGTTTATATGGGCTCAGAGGATGTCAAAAGGCAGTCCCCTAATGTTTATAGAATGAAATTATTAGGCGCAACTGTAGTTCCAGTTGAAAGTGGCTCCAAGACATTAAAGGATGCACTTAACGAAGCTTTGAGAGATTGGGTGACAAATGTTTCAAATACCTTTTATATTATTGGTACAGTTGCAGGACCTCACCCATACCCAATGATGGTCAGAGATTTTAACTCTGTTGTCGGCAAAGAATGTTTGGACCAAATGCCAGAAATTGCTAATAAGCAACCTGATGTAGTTATTGCATGTGTTGGAGGTGGGTCAAATGCTATGGGTATTTTTTATCCGTATATCGAACATAAGAACGTTAAGTTAATTGGTGTTGAAGCGGCAGGAGAGGGCATTGAGACCGGAAAACACGCGGCACCTTTAACATCTGAAAGTAAAATAGGTGTCCTTCATGGTAATAGAACTTATCTTATGCAAAACTCTGAAGGACAAATAATAGAGACACATTCTGTATCTGCGGGTCTTGATTATCCTGGAGTTGGGCCTGAACATTCATGGCTTAAAGACTCAGGTAGAGCAAGTTATGTTGCGATTAAGGATGATGAAGCCTTGGAAGCTTTTCATAATTTATGCCAGGTTGAGGGAATTATCCCAGCTTTAGAGACAAGTCATGCGCTTGCCTATGCGCAAAAATTAGCCGCTGATATGTCGCCAGATGAAGTTATTTTGGTTAATTTATCAGGAAGAGGGGATAAGGATATAAATACTGTAGCTAATATTTCAGGAATTTCTTTATAAAAAATGTCAAAGATAAAAATTACATTCGAAAAATTAAAACTGTTAAATAAAAGCGCACTAATTCCCTTTATTACAGCTGGTGACCCATCTCCAACAGAAACAGTCTCATTAATGAATGCATTGGTTGAAAATGGTGCTGATATGATTGAATTAGGTATACCTTTTTCGGATCCAATGGCGGATGGGCCAGTTATTCAAAGAGCTAGTGAGCGCGCTCTAAAAAATAAAGTTGGAATTAAAGATACTATAAAGCTTGCTAAAGAATTTAGGAAAACAAATAAAGAGACTCCATTAATTTTAATGGGATATGCAAACCCCATTGAAGCTATTGGTGTGGAAAATTTTATTGTCTTAATTAAAGAGGCACAAATAGATGGAGTTATAACTGTTGATTACCCACCAGAAGAGTCTAGAGAGTTTGTAAAAAAACTTAATAAGGAAGAAATTGATAGTATATTTTTACTTTCACCTACCACGGAAGATGAAAGAATAAAATTAATCGTAAAACAAGCATCCGGGTTTTTATATTATGTATCACTTAAAGGGGTAACAGGTGCAGGCAATATTGATATTGATCAAGTGTCTCAAAAGGTTAAAAATATTCAAAGATATTCAGACCTTCCAATTGCAGTAGGTTTTGGAGTAAGGGATCCAAAAACAGCAAAAGCAGTTTCTGAAATTTCAGATGCAGTTGTGATCGGTAGCAGAATCGTTAAAGAGATTGAAGAGTCTGAGAAAATTGAAATTATTCCAAACGTAAAAAAATTGATGCATAGTATGAAGATTGCAATTGATTCCTCGAGTGCTTAATTAAAATATGAGTTGGTTAAAAAAAGCAATACCACCAAAAATTAAAAATATTTTAGGAAAGGTGAAAAAAAATATCCCTGAGGGATTGTGGCAAAAATGCCCATCATGTCAAACAGTCTTATATGGTACTGATTTGGAAAAAAATAACTATGTTTGTCCCAATTGTGACTTTCATCATCGAATTAATGCTAGAAAAAGAATAAGTCTGCTTCTTGACACCTCCGATCAGAAAGAGCTAGGAAAGGATATTAAACCAATTGATCCTCTAGACTTTAAGGATTCCAAACCTTATATAGAGAGAATTAAGTTATCTCAAAAACAAACTGATGAAAATGATGCGTTAATAACTGTTAAGGGACACTTAGAGTCACTAGATGTGGTAATTGCTTCTTTTGAGTTTAAATTTATGGGTGGCTCAATGGGTTCAGTTGTTGGAGAAAAGTTTGTAGAAGCAGTAAACACGGCCATTAAATTTAAATGTCCATTCATTTGTGTTTCTTCTAGCGGGGGGGCAAGGATGCAAGAAGGTCTGTTATCTTTATTTCAGATGGCAAAAACTAGTGCATCCCTAACTAAGCTTAGTAAGGCCAAGCAACCATTTATATCTGTACTAACTGACCCAACTATGGGTGGTGTTTCAGCTAGCTTTGCAATGCTAGGAGATATAATAATTGCCGAACCAAAAGCATTAATTGGATTTGCCGGACCTAGAGTCATTGAACAAACGGTAAGAGAGAAGCTGCCTGATGGATTTCAAACCTCTGAGTTTTTATTAACTCACGGAGCTATTGATATGATAGTAGATAGGAGGCAGCTGAGAAAAACTTTGGCAGACCTTATTATAAATCTAAAAAATTGACGTGATTGGTGAGTTAGATCAGTTAAGCTCTATTGATGAATGGTTGTATTTCATTGATCAAATAAACTCAGATGAAATAGAACTCGGTCTTGATAGGGTTCATCAGGCTTACACAAACCTAAAAATTGAACAATCTTTCCCGATTGTGATGGTTGGTGGGACAAATGGTAAGGGCTCTACATGTGCTTTTCTTGAATCTATCTATCAAAATGCTGACTATAAAGTAGCTAGTTACTCATCACCACATTTTTTTAAGTTTAATGAGAGAATTAAGATTGATAAAAAATCCTGCTCAGACCAGGTAATTGTTGATGCGCTTTTTAGGGTTAATGAGGCAAGAGAAAATATATCACTAACCTATTTTGAAATGACGACATTGGCAGCAATGTTGATATTCGTTGAAAACGATATCGATATTGCCATTATGGAAGTAGGTTTGGGAGGCAGGCTAGATGCAGTTAATATTTTCGACCCGGAGGTTTCTCTAATTACCTCTTTATCTATAGACCATCAGGAATTTTTAGGAGACTCCATAGAAAAAATATTTAAAGAAAAAGTAGGAATTTTTAGAGAAAATAAAAATGCTATTTTAAATTTTAGCTACGAGGAGGAGTTCATAAGAAAATTTAAAGATGATAGTAAGGCTACTATCTCTGAAGTTAATACTGACTATTTTATAAAGAGGGATGGCTGGAAAATACACTTTTTCAGTAATGAAAATTCTTTTTTAAACTTGCCATTACCAACACTTTGTGGAGACATACAACTTCAAAATCTATCTGGAGCTCTTCGAGTCGTTGAGCTTTTGAATGATAATTTTCCAGTAACACAAAGTGCTTTAAAAAAAGGAATAAAAGAAACAAATATAATTGGGAGATTGCAGTGCATCAGTAAAAAGCCATTAATTATTTTGGACGTCGCACATAATAAAGAATCTGCTGAATCTTTAAGCCAATTTTTTAAAAAACAAAAACTTAGAGGCAAAGTTCGTTGTATTTTTTCATTACTTAAAGACAAAAATATCAATGACATTACAGAACAATTTATAGGTTACGTAGATGAATGGTACATTTCAGAAATTGACTCCCCAAGAGCATCAAAAGCATCAGAAATTATTTCAACATTAATTGAACAAAAAAAAGATATAAACTTCTTTACTTTTAAAACCACACAAGAAGCTTTTTCAATGGCACACAAAAATAGTGACGATGATGATAATATAATAGCGTTTGGTTCCTTTTTCATTGTAAGTGAAATCTTAAAAGATAATTCGATATGGCAAATTCAAAAGACTCAGTAAGCAATATTCTTTTAATAAAAAGAGCTAAGAGAAGGCTTGTAGGCGCAGTAATAATTCTAATAATCTTATTTTTCCTATCTATTTTTTTTGTAAAAACTAAAACAGAGGCTATAAAAAGCAATCCAAAAATTTCATTTTTAGAGACTATGCAACAATATGCTATTTCAGAAAGAATATTAGATGAGGATGTAAGTGTGCTATCTCCACAAAAAGAAGAACTAATGATTAATCATACTTCTGAAAAAAAAAAGGGCTTTACAGTTCAGTTAGGTATTTTTTCGGACCAGATAAATATGAAGAAGGTAAAAGATCAAATTAACTCTATGGGCTACAAAACAAATACACAGATGATAAAAATGAATAATGAAGACAAAATAAGATTAACAACAGAATTTTTTTCTAATGAAAAACAAGCGAGAATAATTCTCCAAAAAATCAAGAAAGCAAATTTATCAGGTTTTATTAAAAAGCTTCCATAGATTTATGTCATTGATTGATATCATAGTAATTTTTGTTTTATTTGCTTCTCTAATTTTTGGGTTTTTTAGGGGCTTTGTTAAAGAACTTTTAAGCCTAATGGCATGGGTGTTTGCTTTTTTTGTAGCATATTATTTTTCTTTAAGCGTTGCAATAATTCTCCCTTTTGAAACAGATTTTTCAATAAAATATGTGAGTAGCTTTGTTCTAATATTTATATTTGTTTTAATTATTTCGTCTATATTGATATCATTTATAAATTCATTTGTTTATAAAATTGGCTTGGGTGCTTCAAATATTATCCTTGGAGGTTTTTTCGGTATATTAAGAGGAATAATTATTGTTTATTTTCTAATTTTTGTTATTGAAACAACTTCTTTTGCTGAAGAGCCAACCTGGCAACAGTCAAATTCAATTACTCTCATAAAATTATTAGTAAAAAAAACATTTCCTTATTTGCCCCAGGAATGGCTTAACAAGGTAAAATATGAGGAGACTTCAACCTAAATGAGAATCATATGTGCGGGATAATTGGAATAGTTTCAAATAACCCTGTAAATCAAATGCTTTATGATGGATTATTAGTCCTTCAACATAGAGGCCAAGATGCAGCTGGAATTGCTACGTGTGATAATGGTCGTATTAAAATGTACAAAAATAATGGTCTAGTGAAAGATGTTTTTCGTACTAGACATATGAGACATTTATCTGGAAATATAGGTATTGGCCACGTTAGGTATCCTACAGCAGGGTCTTCATCTGCAGCAGAAGCACAACCTTTTTATGTAAATTCACCTTATGGTTTAGTTCTTGGCCATAATGGAAATTTGACTAATTCTGAAAAATTGAAGGAGGATATGTTTAAGCAAGATTTAAGACATATTAATACAAACTCAGACTCAGAGGTATTGCTTAATGTTTTAGCAGATGGAATTGAAAAATCAACAAAAAAAAATGTACTAACTTCAGATATTGTCTTTGATTCTGTTAGCTCTGTATATAAGAGGTGTAAAGGTGCTTACGCAGTAGTTTCAATGATAAATAACTTTGGACTACTTGCTTTTAGAGACCCTCATGGAATAAGGCCGCTAGTTATTGGAATTAAACAATCTGAAGATGGCCCAGAATATGTTGTTGCCTCTGAAACAGTCGCACTCGATATTTTAGGTTTTAAATTACTCAGAGATGTTGAGCCCGGTGAAGCAGTTTTCATAGACCTTGATAGAAACTTTTTCTCAAAAATTTGTTGTGAAGTTGTTAAAAAAACACCATGTATATTTGAATATGTTTATTTAGCTCGCCCTGACTCTATGATTGATAATATTTCAGTCTACCAAGCAAGATTAAATATGGGCAGGTCGCTAGCAAAAAAAATTAAGAGTGAATGGAAAGACCTTGATATAGACGTTGTTATACCAATTCCAGATACAAGCAGACCAATTGCGCATGAGGTAGCTCTAGTGCTTAATGCTGAATTTAGGGAAGGTTTTATTAAAAATAGGTATATTGGAAGAACCTTCATTATGCCAGGTCAAGAACTAAGAAAAAAATCTGTACGACAGAAACTTAATCCGATTAAAGTAGAGTTTCAAAATAAAAATGTACTTCTGATAGATGATTCAATTGTTCGTGGCACTACATCGAGAGAGATAATTCAAATGGCAAGGGATGCTGGAGCAAAAAATGTATTTTTTGCATCAGCTGCTCCGCCAGTAAGATTTCCCAATGTATACGGAATTGATATGCCATCAAGAGATGAGCTAGTGGCTTTCAATAAAGATGATGAGCAAATTCGTAAGGAGATTGGAGCTGATGCTTTAATTTATCAAGATCTTGAGGAACTTAAGAAGAATATTCGTCAGGAGGGAAATTTAATTGAAGATTTTGATTGTTCTTGCTTCGATGGAAAATATGTAACTAATGATATTGATGATGCATACCTTAATAAAATTGAAATGCTTAGATCAGATGAAACCTTGAATAAACCATCAAAAAGCTCTTCGCAACTTGATTTGATGTTAGATCCAACATCAGAAGAAGAGGAAGAGCATGTATAAGCAACACTTGCTATTGTCTTTTGTAAGGTTGTATAATTTTTAATTAATGATGGTTAAATGATTTTAAGTTTAATTTAAAGTTATTTTCATGGGTGAATTTAGTCCAACTTGCTCCGCCCGCAAATAAAAAAAGGAAGCTAAAAAGGAAATTAATGAAGAAAAAAAAATTACGAATTGCTAAATTTGAAACAAATACCGTGCGCGCTGGAACGATACGTTCAAGCCAAGGTGAACACTCAGAGTCTATATATTTAACCTCAAGTTTTATTTTTGAAAGTGCTGAAGAAGCTGCAGAAAGATTCTCAAACCAAGAAACTGGCAATGTTTATTCTAGATTCACAAATCCCTCCGTTAAGATGTTTGAAGATAGGTTGGCTATCCTTGAGGAAACTGAAGATTGTGTTGCAACCTCAACTGGGATGTCAGCGATTTTGTCATGCATTATGAGTTTATGCAGACCAGGAGAACATATAATAGTTTCAAGAAGTGTATTTGGTACTACAGTTAAGCTATTTGATAATATTTTATCTGAATGGGGCTTAGTAGTTAGTTATGTTTCACTTTCTAATAAAGATGAGTGGAAAGGGGCGTTAAGAAAAAATACAAAACTTTTTTTCGTTGAAACTCCCTCAAACCCTCTCATGGAGATTTGTGATATTAAATTTTTAGCAGATTTAGCGCATGAAAACAAATGTTTATTAGTTGTAGATAATTGTTTCTGCACCCCTGCACATCAAATTCCGACTAGGTTTGGGGCAGATATTATAATTCATTCAGCAACTAAATATCTTGATGGGCAAGGCAGATGCTTAGGAGGTGCTGTTCTGGGAAGTAGTTCATTAATGAAAAAAGTAAGAGGTTTTTTAAGGTCGGCTGGAACATCAATGAGCCCTTTTAATGCCTGGATTTTTTTAAAAGGTCTAGAAACTCTCAAGATAAGAATGGACGCGCATGCAAATAATGCAAATAAATTAGCAGTTTGGTTAGAGCAAAATAAAAAAATTGAAAAAGTTTACTACCCTGGTATAGCTTCACATCCTCAGTATGAATTGGTTAAAAAGCAACAAAACACCGGTGGTGGAATTGTCTCATTCAAAGTTAAGGGCGGAAAAGAAGAGGCATGGAATTTAATTAACAACACAAAGCTATTATCAATAACAGCAAATTTGGGTGATACTAGATCGACTATAACTCATCCATCAACAACAACGCATTCAAGGTTAAATCAAGACCAAAAAGATCTTGCAGGAATTACTGAAAATCTAATTAGAATTTCAGTTGGCCTAGAAGACATTGATGATATAAAAGCAGATATTAATTAGACATAGAGTTAAAAATTCGCACTTAGTAACACAGCTATACATGGTAAAATATTTTTAAATAAATCAAAGAATTTATAAATTATGAATGATCAATTCGCAAAAGAAACAATCCCAGTAAGTCTCGACGGAGAAATGAAAAAATCGTACCTCGATTACGCAATGAGTGTGATTGTTGGTCGAGCTTTACCTGATGTTCGGGATGGATTAAAACCTGTTCACAGACGTGTTTTATATGCGATGCATGAATTAAGTAACAGCTTCAATCGACCCTATAAAAAGTCTGCCAGAATTGTCGGTGATGTTATCGGTAAATATCATCCCCATGGGGATACAGCAGTTTATGACACCATCGTAAGAATGGCGCAAGATTTCAGTTTAAGATATATGCTAATTGACGGTCAAGGAAATTTTGGTTCTGTTGATGGAGACAATGCTGCGGCAATGCGATATACCGAAATTAGAATGTCCAAAATTTCACATGAATTATTATGTGATATAGAAAAAGAGACAGTCGATTTTGGGCCTAATTATGATGGTTCGGAGCATGAGCCACTTATTATGCCAACAAAGCTTCCTAACCTTCTTATTAACGGGAGTTCTGGAATAGCGGTTGGTATGGCAACAAATATACCACCTCATAATTTAACTGAAGTGATAGATGGATTGCAGGAGCTTTTAAAGAAGCCTGAAATGTCTATTGATGAGCTTATTGAGAAAATACCAGCTCCAGATTTTCCAACAGCAGGAATAATTCATGGCATATCTGGTGTTAGAGATGGTTATAGGACAGGGCGTGGCAGGGTTGTAATGAGAGGCAGGACTCATACCGAAGAGCTTGATAGAGGAAAGCGAGAATCAATTATAGTTGACGAACTCCCCTACCAGGTAAATAAGAAAAATTTTATCGAAAAAATTGCAGAACTGGTAAACGGTAAGAAAATTGATGGAATTTCAGATTTAAGGGATGAGTCTGACAAATCAGGAATGAGAGTGGTTATTGAGTTAAAACGTGGAGAAATTCCAGATGTTGTGCTTAATAATTTGTACAAACAAACTCAACTACAGGATAGCTTTGGAATGAATATGGTTGCCCTAATCGACGGACAACCTAAACTTCTTAATCTCAAAGAAATCCTAGATGCCTTCCTAAGGCATAGAAGAGAGGTTATTACACGAAGAACTGTCTATGACTTGAAAAAAGCTAGAGATAGAGGTCATGTATTGGAGGGTTTGGCGGTAGCATTAGAAAATGTCGATGAAATGATTAAAATCATTAAGTCTGCAAAGACTCCTCCAGAGGCAAAAATTGAATTAATGGAGCATACGTGGAAATCAACTGTAGTTGAAAATATGCTCCAAAAAACTTTAACCGGCCTTTCAAAACCAAAAGGTTTATCTGATAAATTTGGTCTCACAGAAAAAGGTTATAAACTCTCCGATAATCAAGCTCAAGAAATACTCCAATTAAGATTACAAAGACTAACAGGCCTTGAGCAAGAAAAAATTGTTACCGAATACAAGAGTATTCTTGATGTTATTAGTGATCTCTTAGATATTTTAGAAAACGCGGAACGAGTTACCAAGATAATTCAAACTGAACTTGATGAAATCAAAGCTCAATATGGTGACGATCGAAGAAGTGAGATTATTGAAGATGCATATGATTTATCTATCGAAGATCTAATTACGCCTCAAGATCTAGTTGTGACTATATCCAACACAGGATATATCAAAGCTCAAGTGCTCGATGAGTACAGAGCTCAGCGAAGAGGTGGACGTGGTAAGCAGGCAATGACTGCTAAGGAAGACGATTTTATTGAGCAAATGTTCGTTGCTAACACACATGATAATATTTTATGCTTTTCAAGTAGGGGGCAGGTTTATTGGTTAAAAGTTTATGAGGTACCACAGGGTAGCAGGGTAAGTAAAGGGAAGCCGATCGTAAATTTATTTCCCTTAATGCCTGGAGAAAAAATAAATGCGACACTTGTCGTTAAAGACTTTGTTGATGATAAATTTATTTTTATGGCAACATCCAAAGGCACTGTAAAGAAAACGCCACTTTCTGACTTTTCAAATCCTAGAAAGAATGGAATTATTGCAATAAAGCTCGATAACGGAGACTATTTAATTGGAGCGGAAATTACGAACGGGGAAAATGATATTGTCCTTGTCTCTAATGGTGGTAAAGCAGTATGGTTTGATGAAAGCGGTGTGAGAAGTATGGGAAGAAATGCAAGAGGTGTTAGGGGTATGAAGATTCCAGATGAAAATCAGGCTCTATCACTTCTAATTGCATCATCTGAAGATGAATCTGTTTTAGTTGCAACAGAAAACGGTTTCGGGAAAAGAACGGTGTTATCTGACTTTAGAAAGTCAGGTAGGGGCACTCAAGGTGTAAAGGCTATTCAGGTGAGTGATCGAAATGGCATTGTAGTGGCTGCAAGATTAGTTGGTGACTCCGATGAAATTATGCTAATTACTACAGGAGGCGTTTTGATAAGAACACGTGTTTCGGAAATTAGAGAGCTAGGAAGAGCAACCCAAGGTGTGACATTAATCAACTTAACGAAAGATGAGAAGCTATCAGGGCTAGCTAAGATAGTAGAGCCAGAACAAATTGAAATGAATCAAGATGAGCTACCAATATAATTTTTCTGCTGGGCCAGCAATGTTACCAAAAGAGGTTATGTTGCAAGCACAGCATGAATTTTTAAATTTTAATGAGACTGGGATTTCCGTAATGGAAATGTCTCATAGAAGCAAAGAATATGTTCCGATTGTCGAAAAAGCTGAAAAAAATTTAAGAAACTTACTCAACATACCAAATAACTATAAGGTGCTTTTTTTACAAGGAGGTGCTATAACTCAAAACTTTATGGTCCCTATGAATTTACTCAATAATAGATCAGCAAGCTATGTTGTTTCGGGGTATTGGTCAAAGCGAACTTATAATGATGCCCAGCCTTTTGGCAAAATAAAATTAGCTGCTTCATCAGAGCCAAGTAACTTTAAAAAAGTACCTAGTTTTGAATCTTGGAATTTTGATAACAATGATGCCTATGTTCACTTTTGTCAAAATGAAACTGTCCATGGTGCTGAGTATTTTGATACATTTAAAATACCTGAAGTTCCTCTAGTTTGTGACATGTCATCAACAATTTTATCAAGACCTATAAATATTGATGATTATGGAGTGATATATGCAGGAGCTCAAAAAAATATTGGCCCTTCTGGGCTAACTATAGTGATAGTTAAAGACGATTTACTTTCATTCGCAGATCAAAAAACACCATCAACCTTAAACTGGAAAATTCAATCTGAAAATAATTCAATGATTAATACGCCTACTACATTTAGTATTTATATGGCTGGATTAGTTTTTGAATGGCTTTTAGACTTGGGAGGCTTAAAAAAAATAGAAGAATTAAACATTAAAAAATCTAATTATTTATATAGCTTCATTGATGCGGATGACTTTTATATTAATGATATTGAAATTAAAAACAGATCTAGGATGAATGTACCCTTTAAATTAGTTAAAGATGACTTAACAAAAAAATTTGTTGCTAAAGCAGAGGAGAAGGGATTGTATGCCCTGAAGGGACACAGGGAAGTTGGAGGTTTAAGAGCTTCCTTATATAACGCTATGCCTTTTGATGGAGTAGAATGTTTAGTAGAGTTTATGAAAGATTTTAAAAAAAATAATACATGACAAAAAAATTAGAAAAATTAAGAAAAAACATTGATGAGATAGATAAAAAACTACTGGAGTTAATATCTAACAGAGGAATATTAGCAAAAGAAATAGGACTTCTAAAGAATGATGGTGTTATATATAAACCTGAAAGAGAGGCGCAAGTTATTTCAAAGCTTATTAAGGATAATAAAGGTCCACTCTCAAATGAGAGCGTGGTAAATATCTATAAAGCAATTATCTCAAATTGCAGAGCTTTAGAAAAAAAATTGGCCATTTCTTTTTTAGGTCCATCAGGTACCTTCAGTGAAGAAGCAACCATTAAACATTTTGGTGAAAATGTAAAATCAATACCAACCAATAGTATTGATGAGGTATTTAATAATGTACAGTCAGAAAAAGTACACTATGGCGTGGTGCCTATAGAGAATTCAACCGAAGGAGGTATTAGCCGAACTCTTGATCTATTGTTAATGAAAGATTTGAGTGTATGTGGAGAGATTACATTACCTGTTCATCATTGCCTTATATCAAAATCTAAAGATTTAAAAAAAATAACAAGCATCTATGCTCATGGTCAATCATTAGCTCAATGCCATGACTGGATAGCAAGCAATCTCCCTAATGCTGAAAAAATTACAGTTTTAAGTAATGCCGAAGGTGCAAAAATTGCATCAAAAGAGAAATATTCCGCTGCAATTGCCAGTGCAAGAGCAGCGAGCATTTTTAAACTTAATATATTGCAAAATCATATTGAAGATGAGCCAAACAATACTACAAGATTTTTAATTCTATCTGACCAAGAGATTGCTCCATCTGGCAATGATAAAACATCCATAGTTGTTGCTACAAAAAATAAACCTGGTGCCATTGTTGATTTAATACAACCATTCGCTTCAAGAAAAGTTAGCCTAACAAAGTTAGAATCTAGACCTTCAGGGATTGGTATGTGGGAATATGTTTTTTTTATAGATGTTGAGGGGCATAGAGAGGATCCTAAAGTGAAATTATGCCTAACAGATATTGAAAATAAATCTTCATTTATGAAATTTTTAGGTTCTTATCCAAAAAATTAAATCTTAATTATTTATGGCTATAACTACTCCAAAATATATTTCAGAATTGGAGCCCTATCAAGGCGGGAGACCAATAAAGGAAGTTTCAAGAGAGCTTGGAATATCTGCTGAAAAAATTGTTAAGCTGGCTTCAAATGAAAATCCTCTTGGTATAAGCCCAAAAGTAAAATCTGCTATAGATGAGTGTGTTAAAGAAATCTATAGATACCCTGATGGAAATGGCTATTATCTAAAATTAGCTATTTGTAATAAATTTATTCTAAATTCAGATCAAATTATTCTTGGAAATGGATCAAATGACATCTTAGAGCTCGCAGCAAGGACTGTTTTATCTCCAGGCGATGAAGCTATATACTCGAAACATGCATTCGCTGTATATGAAATTGTAACCAAAGCTGTTGGCGGCATTGGCATAAAGGCCAAACCTTCAGAAGATCTTGGTCATAATTTAGATGAATTTATTAAGCTAATTTCTAAAAAGACGAAGCTTATTTTCATTGCTAATCCGAATAATCCCACAGGTAATCTTATCGGACGATCTGAGATATTAAATTTCTTATCTAAGATCCCAAAACATATTATGGTTGTCCTCGATGAAGCATATGATGAATATTTAAATGATGATGAAAAATCAATTGCCTTCAGTTGGCTTTCGGAGCATAAAAATTTATTAATATCTCGAAGCTTTTCAAAGGCACATGGCTTAGCTGGATTGAGAATAGGTTATGGCGTAGGAGATACAGAAGTAATTAATCTAATGAATAGGGTTAGACAACCCTTCAATGTTAACCTTGTAGCTCAAGCTGCAGCAATAGCATCACTCAAAGATGATGACTTTATTAATCAAAGTAGATTGATTAACAACCAAGGCAGAAAGCAGTTAGAAGAATGTTTTAGGGAGCAGAGAATTCAATTTATACCTTCTTACGGTAATTTTATAAGTTTTAATTTAGGAGACGAAACAAAAGCAATGATGTATTATCAGCATTTATTAGAAAATGGCGTCATTGTAAGGCCAATTCAGAACTATGAGCTGCCTTCTTTTTTGAGGGTGAGCATAGGCCTTAAGAATGAAAATGATATATTTATTAAATATTTAAGAAGCTTCAAGAAATAGGATAGTTATGATTATTGTGATGAATAATTCAGCAACGGATAAGGAGATTGATTTCGTTGTTTCGAGAATAAAAGAGAAAGGCTTAGATGCGAATATCTCTAAGGGCACTGAAAAAACAGTTATTGGTGCTGTTGGTGACGAGAGACTTCTAGACCCTAAGCTTCTTGATAATTTACCTGGTGTTGAACAAGCTTTAAGGATTGTAAAGCCATATAAAATTGTGGCACGAGAGTGGCATCCCGAAGATACTGTCATCGATATTAATGGTCACTCAATTGGTGGAAAAAATATACAAGTTATCTCAGGCCCATGCTCTGTAGAAACGCCTGATCAAATGAGAAATGCTGCTGACGGAGTAAAAGCAGCAGGCGTTAAGATAATGAGAGGGGGTGCATTTAAACCAAGAACAAGTCCCTATAGCTTTCAAGGAACTGGATTTGAAGGTTTAGAGATGTTTAGAAAGGCTGCAGATAATGCAGGCCTACCTATAGTCACCGAACTCCTAGATGTTAGGCACTTAGATAAATTTTTAGAGCAAAATGTTGACGTGATTCAGATTGGCACACGTAGCATGCAGAACTTTGAATTATTGCGCGAGGTTGGAAGATTAAAAGTACCAGTTATTCTTAAAAGAGGCATGTCAGCCACGATTTCTGAGTGGCTAATGGCTGCCGAATATATTGCCTCAGGTGGTAACCATAACATCATATTTTGTGAGAGAGGAATAAGAACGTTCGAAACTTACTATAGAAATGTACTTGATGTGACTGCTATCCCTGTATTAAAGAAAGAAACTCACCTACCTGTAATCATTGATCCATCTCATTCAGGTGGAAAAGCATGGATGGTTGCTGCCTTATCAAGAGCAGGAATTGCCGCTGGCGCAGATGGCTTACTTGTTGAAATGCACCCTACACCAAGTGAAGCATGGTGCGATGCAGACCAAGCAATAACCCCGACTGAGTTAAAAGAACTAATGAAAGAACTTACTGCCATTGCTAATATTTTAGGTAGAGATATATCTAAGTAACTCATGATATCCATGAGTTTTTTTTAGACATTTTCCCCTGTCTGTCAATTGTATTCTCATACATCATCTTGATTTGGTTAATATTTAAGATTGGAGAAGTATGCATATTCGCGTCCTAGGTTCAGGTGCAGGTGGAGGTTTCCCTCAATGGAATTGCAACTGTGAGAATTGCTCAGGGTTAAGAAAGAACAATTCAAATGTTAAAGCAAGAAACCAATCATCGATAACAGTAAGCTCTAATGGTGAAGATTGGATTTTATTTAATGCTTCGCCAGATATTAGGGCTCAAATTGAATCATTTCCACCACTTCAGCCAGCAAGAAAAATTCGTGACACAGGAATTTCCTCTATTGTTATCACAGACGGTCAGATAGACCATACAACAGGCCTATTAATTCTAAGAGAGCATGACAAGCCTTGGGATATTTATTGTACCAAAGAAGTTTATGAGGATATGACAACAGGTTTTCCTATTTTTAATATTTTAGAGCACTTTAGAGGGATTAATTGGCACGAAGTCTTAACTGACCAAAGTACCTACACAATCCCTAAGGCAGATGGTCTAGTTTTTACGGCAGTCCCATTAAAAAGTGAAGCGCCGCCATATTCACCGCACAGACATAACACTGTCCCAGGAGATAATGTGGGATATAGAATTGAAGATACGAAGAAAGGAAAAAACCTTTTTTATGCACCTGGGCTTGGCGTGATTGAAGATCATGTTTTGGAGTATATGAAAAATGCCGACGTTGTTCTTATTGATGGGACTGTCTGGACAGATGACGAGATGTCCAGACATGGCATTAGTAATAAAAAGGCAAGTGAAATGGGTCATTTAGATCAGTCGAGTAAAGGCGGAATTATGGAAACACTAAGTTCGCTTCAGAAGCCGAGAAAAATTTTAATTCACATAAATAATACAAATCCAATTTTAAGAGAAGATTCTGATGAACGGAAACTTCTAGAAGCAAATGGAATTGAAGTTTCTTGTGATGGAATGGATATAATTTTATAAAGGGTATGTATATGTCAGCACCATGGCCGAGAAAAGAGTTTGAAGAAAAGTTAAGAGAGAAGGGTAAGGGTTACCATATATATCATCCCTTCCATGTAATGATGTATGAGGGCAAGTTATCAAAAGAACAGCTACAAAGCTGGGTAAGGAATAGATTTTATTACCAAATTAGTATCCCTTTAAAGGATGCAGCAATACTATCAAATTGCCCTATTCAGGAAATTAGAAAAGAATGGATAGTTAGAATTTTAGATCACGATGGTGAAGGTGATGCTGAGGGTGGAATTGAGGCATGGATAAACCTAGGTAAAGCAGTAGGTTTGAAGAGAGAGGAAGTAACCTCCCTCAAAGGAGTAAGCCCTGGGGTAAGGTTTGCTGTCGATGCGTATATTAATTTTGCCAAACAAAGAATATGGCAAGAGTCTGTATGTTCCTCTTTGACTGAGTTATTTGCCCCTCATATTCATCAACAAAGAATTAGTTCATGGCCAGATATGTACCCATGGATTGACGAATCAGGCTTAAGTTATTTTAAAAAAAGATTAACTGAAGCAAGAAGAGACGTCGAGCACGGATTAGGCGTGACCCTAGATTATTTTAGTACATCAAGAGAAATGCAAGAAAAGGCACTTGATATATTGCAATTTAAACTTAATGTTTTATGGGTTATTGCAGATTCAATTATGTTAGCATCTTCTAATATAAAAGTTGAGGATCGCGATTATATGAGGCAACCAAAATAAAATGACCATTAAACTAGAAGATATATACAAAATTGCTCCTCACCACAGGTTTCAGTGGGAAAAAGCCCAGGATTGTTATGTTATTTTATTTCCAGAGGGTATGGTTAAATTAAATGGTGGAGCGGGCGAAGTGTTAAATTTAGTTGATGGCAATCATTCTGTTGAAAAAATCACAGAGGAATTGGTCAAAAAATTTCCAGACACTAATGGAATTGATAAGGACATTATAGGGATGATTGAAATGGCTCTTGAAAAAGCCTGGATTGAGAAGACTAATTAAGAGGTGCAAAATGGCTGAAAAAAATAATGGTGTATCAAGCAATACAACTGCGACACAACCACTTTGGTTGCTGGCAGAAATAACTTATCAGTGCCCCCTTCAATGTGCTTTTTGTTATAACCCTACAGATTTTGATAAACATACTCAAAATGAGCTAGATACGGAATCATGGATTAAGGTTTTAAGACAATCAAGGGAGCTGGGAGCAGCACAACTTGGAATTTCTGGTGGAGAGCCTTTATTAAGAAAAGATATTGAAGAGATTGTAATTGAAGCTAGTTCGTTGGGTTACTACAGTAATTTAATAACATCTGGTGCAGGAATGAATGAAAAAAGAATTGATGCATTAAAAGATGGAGGTCTTGACCATATCCAACTATCAATGCATGACATAACAGAAGAAATAAACAATTTTATAACCAACACTAAAACATTCAAATTAAAACAAAAAATAGCGGCTATGATTAAAGACAGAGGCTATCCAATGGTACTCAATGTCGTTTTGCATAGATACAATATTGACCATATCAAAGAGATCTTGGAAATGGCTGAGGGTTTAGGAGCTGATTATATTGAGTTAGCAAATACCCAATATTACGGATGGTCATTAGTAAATAGAGACCAGCTGATGCCAAAAAAAGAACAAGTTCTGTATGCAGAAAAAGTCACAAATGAATTCAGAGAACGAATCGGTAATAAAATGAAAATATTTTTTGTAGTACCAGATTACTACGAAGATCGACCAAAAAAATGTATGAATGGTTGGGGGGAAGTATTCATGATCGTTACTGCCAATGGAGATGTTTTACCATGTCACTCAGCGAGAGTAATACCGAATTTAGAATTTCCTAATGTAAGAAATACAGATGTGAAACAGATTTGGTATGATTCACCCGCTTTCAATAAATTTCGGGGAACTGATTGGATGAAGGAGCCATGTAGATCATGCTCTGAAAAAGAAAATGATTTAGGTGGTTGCAGATGCCAAGCTATGCTGTTAGCTGGTGATGCGGAAAGTGCTGACCCAGTTTGCTCAAAGTCACCAAATCGTCATTTAATTGATCAGGCAATAAAAGATACTGAAAATCCTGGTCTTGAAGCTAAACCGATAATGTTTAGATCAAACAAAAATTCTAAGAAAATTTCTGATGGAGAGGAAAAAGAGAGATTAGCAAAATTTCATGCCCTTCCTTAATTAATTTATAATTAAAAGCATGAGTCTCTTTCTTAACCCTAAAGTAATTGCACTTGCTGTGCTAGCAAGTCTCGCACCGTTTGCAATTGATACCTATTTACCTGGCTTTCATATTATTGCTGCTGATTTATCATCAACGCCAGGATACGTTCAACAAAGTCTGACTTTTTATCTCATCCCTTACACAATAATGACCTTATTCCATGGGGCAATATCCGATTCAATCGGTCGAATAACGACTATTAAATGGGGGTTGGCATTATTCTTTTTTGCCTCGATAGGCTGCGCATTAGCAAACTCGATAGAAGAATTATGGTTTTTTAGGGCTCTCCAAGGAATAGGTGGTGGTGCTGGAAATGTCGTTGCACGTGCAATGGTTCGTGATCTCTATGAAGGAGCGCAAGCTCAAAGAGTAATGGCAACTATTCAAATAATGTTTGGGATTGCACCTGCTGTAGCTCCTATTTTCGGTGGTTTTTTACTTGATTATGGGTGGCAAAGTATATTTGTTTTCCTAGCTCTTTATGCTGGTATTGCTATCTACTTTAGCTCAAGGGTATTACCTGAGACTATGCTTTTAAAAGACAGACTCCCATTTGATCTGAAATCAATAGCAATTCGTTATCGCTCAATATTTAAAGATAAGGAATTTTTACTTCTGATACTATCTCTCTCAGCAAATTTTTCAGCCTTCTTTCTTTATGTGCTTGCAAGTCCAGTGTTCTTGGTAGATTTATTGGGATTTACTGAAAAACAGTTTGCTTACTTATTTGTTCCAACGGTCTGTGGAATGATCTTAGGTTCATTTATTGCCAAAAAGACAGCAGGCATAATCAATCCATCAAGGGTCACAAAGTTTGGTTATTTTTGGATGCTTTTAATAGCACTATCAAATTTAATATTTTGTTATTTTTTTGATAATAACCCGATATTTAATATAGGCTTCATAGCTCTATACAATATTGGCATGGCTGCAATTATGCCAATAATATCTATTGCTGCTCTAGACTGCTTCCCCAAAACAAGAGGAACTGCTGCATCAGGTCAAGCCTTCATGCAAATGTTCTTTTCATCTGCGGTTGCGGGCTTAATAGTGCCAATTTGTTGGTTCTCAACATTTGGGTTGTCTTTAGGATTATTTTTTATTTTAATATTTGGGTTAATTTGTATCATCCGAACAAAACTTTGGACATCTTAAACTTAAAACTAATAAGCCTTAACTACAATTATAGATCTGATAAACGGCTGATTGCGTTCCTTTACCTGCTTCAGGATGATCAATCATATATATAGTATTCCCCTGGCCTTCAACTGCGGCATTTTTACCGAGCTGTATTAAGTCACTTTCTGTGTTATTTCCCCTTCTTTCAGCATAACCGGTTATTCTCACTTTGGCTTGACCTTTAAGTTCACATTTACTCTGATTAATTGAGTTAACTACATTTATATTTTCTGAGCCTGTTTTAACCTCTACGTACTGAGGCCCTCCACAAGCAGCTAGAAAAGTTAAGGTTGTTGCAATAATAATTTTTTTGTTTAACATGATCATCCCCATTAAATCAGATTGTTATCTGCAGTCATAAATTTTGAAAGTAGCTGACTGTGTTCTTTTATATTGTTTGTAATTAAGCATTATGATGGCATTACCATTTTCTTCAACAGCTGCATTTTTACCGAGCTGAATTAAGTTTTTTTCTGTATTGTTGAGACTACTATCCGAATATCCTTTGACACTATCTTTTACTTCGCCTTTAAGTTCACATTGAGTTTGATCGACCGACTCAACTAAATTTACATGTTCGGTACCAGGCATTTCTTCTACATACTTTACTCCACCACAAGAGATTAAAAATAAAATAATAATAACTATATATTTTTTTTTATTAAACATAACTTTTATCCTTCATTCTCTATTAATAAAGCACGCTTATCTGTTATTGTAGAAAATTCTTCAGCCTCAGGTAATGGATCTTTTCTTGAGGTAATAATAGGCCATACCTTAGACAATCTTTCGTTGATTTCAATAAATTCTTGTTGATCTTCCGGTACATCATCATCAGCATAGATTGCTTCTACAGGACATTCAGCTACGCACAATGTGCAATCAATACACTCTTCTGGATCGATGGCTAAAAAATTGGGCCCCTCAACAAAACAATCTACCGGGCAGACATCGACACAGTCTGTATATTTACATTTAATACAACTTTGTGTTACTACATACGTCATTTTTTATTTCCTTTACTTAATGTTGAATTTTAAATTATTTTTTTTAAAACTATCCTATGGTTTCAATCATACCTGCGCCAACTGTATGAAGGGTTGTCTCATCAATAATAATGAAACAACCTGTGCTTCTATTGTATGAGTACTGATCAATAATTAAGGGCTGTGCTAACTTAAAACTGATGTTGGCAATATCGTTAGTTTGAAGTTCGGTAGCTTGTTCAGTCTCTAAAGTATTAATATTAATTTTGTAATTGATACTTGAAATTTTTGCTTTAGATAATCTTGTAGTATGCATAATGAAATAAGTTCTGTTTGGTGTTAAATTTGATTCAGATAACCAACAAACGTTCGCTATAAAACTTTTGGAGCCCTTTAAGATATCTTCTTTTTGAACAAGCATATCTCCTCTGGAAATATCAATTTCATCATTTAGCGATACGGTCACAGATTGTTCATAAGTTGCTTCAGAAATAAGTTTCTCCCCAATACGAATTTCTTTGACACTTGATTCATGGTTTGATGGAAGAACTTTTATTTTATCGTTTATTTTTAATGAGCCAGACTCAATTCTTCCCATAAAGGCTCTAAAATCATGCAAATCTTCATTCGTTGAATCTCTTGGACGACAAACATACTGAATTGGGAGTCTTAATTGTGATTTTTTTGTTTTTTTTGATGTATCAATAGTTTCAAGAGTTTCCAAAAGTGTTGAACCTTTGTACCAATTTAATGATTCACCTCTATCTACAATCATATCTCCATTGAGAGCTGACATAGGAATAAAATTAATATTAACCTCTGGCTGATTTAATTTAATAGCTGACGCAAATGAATTGTATTCTTCGCATATAGCTTTATATTCACTCTCACCATAATTAATTAAATCCATTTTATTGATTGCAACAATAATATATTTAATCCCAACAAGTTTTGTTAGGTAGGAATGTCTTCTAGTCTGAGTAAGCATTCCTTTTCTGGCATCAATAAGGATAATTGCAAGCTGAGCAGTTGATGCTGCGGTAACCATATTTCTTGTATATTGCTCATGACCAGGCGCGTCAGCAATAATATATTTTCTAGAACCTGTGCTGAAATATCTATATGCGACATCAATAGTTATTCCTTGTTCTCTTTCAGCTTGTAGCCCATCTGTAATTAAGGATAAATCAAGCGCAGTCATGCCTTTTTTCTTTGAAGTTTTTTCAATTTGACTCAAAGTGTCTGTAAGGATGGTTTTAGTATCAAAAAGAAGCCTTCCTATAAGCGTACTTTTCCCATCATCAACACTGCCACATGTCATGAACCTAAGAACTATATTATTTTTATTTGTATCGTTCATTAGAAATAACCCTCTTTTTTTCTTTGCTCCATAGAGGCCTCTGAAACTTGATCATCTAATCGAGTTTCACCTCTTTCCGTAATTAAAGTTGAAGCAGTTTCCAAAATTATTTTTTCAATTGAGTCTGCTGTGCTTTCAACAGGTGCGGTACATGTAATATCCCCAACAGTTCTAAATCTAACCATCATATTTTGTATTTTTTCATCTGGAGCAGCGGGAGTAACCTCAGTGATTGGAACAATGGCCCCATTTCTTTTTACAATATCTCTTTTATGAGCAAAGTAGATGCTCGGAAGCTCTAAGTTCTCTCTTTCGATATATTGCCAAACATCCATCTCGGTCCAATTAGAAATTGGAAAAGACCTAATATTTTCTCCTTTATGAACCTTAGCATTATATAAATTCCATAATTCTGGTCGTTGATTTTTGGGATCCCACTGTCCAAATTCATCACGAAAGCTCATAATTCTCTCTTTTGCTCTCGCTTTTTCTTCATCTCTTCTTGCACCACCAATGCAGCAATCAAATTCATTTTCCTCAATAGCTTCAAGTAATGTAATTGATTGGTATTTATTCCTTGGCTCATCTGCAGATTTTAATACTATGGTTCCTCTTTCCATAGATTCTTCAAGTGATGCAACAATCAATCTTTCCCCAAGTTCTTTCGTTTTTTTATCTCTAAAATTAATGACTTCAGGATAATTATGGCCTGTATCAATATGCATTAAAGGAAAGGGAAAGCGACCTGGTCTAAAAGCTTTTTCCGCAATTCTAAGAAGACACAGTGAGTCTTTTCCTCCAGAAAAAAGTAAAACAGGATTTGAACACTGTCCAGCAACCTCCCGCATTATATGGATTGCTTCTGACTCAAGCCAGTCAAGGTGACTAAGTTTATTTTCCATTATTTACCCTCTAGATTATGAAGTCCACATTCACGCTTTTCATCTACCTTTGTTGGGTCATAATAATCGTATTCATTCACCAAGTTATATTTTTTCATATAAGCATCTAGGTCATTGTCTGTCCAATAATAAAAAGGACTGATTTTTAATAGACCAGTTTCAGTTTTATTAAGAATATCTAATTTATCTCGAAACGTAGTTTGACCTTTCCTTAAGTTTGTAACCCATAAATCTGGCTTAATTTCAGCCATTGCCCTTCTAAAAGGCTCTAGCTTAACTTGTTCAGTAAACACTTTGTGGTGGGGGTCATTAATTTCAGGCATTTTACCCATGACGGCATCTCTAAAGGCCGCTGTTTGCATTGGTGTATATAATTTTATATTTAAATTCAATTCTCTAATAATTTTTTCAGCATACAAATAAGTGGCTTGTGTGTTGTAACCTGAATCACACCAAACAACCTTTAAATTTGGCATGAGACTAGTGCACAAATAAAGAATCGCAACTTCGTAAGGCCTAAAATTTGTTGTGAGAATAGGATTTTTAGTCTCATTAAATGCCCACCTTACAATTTCTTCGGGTGTCCTTTGACTAAAATCTTTATTTAATTTTTTCAAATCACTCATCTTTTAATTATTTTCCATGCAGGTTTTTTTTGATCAACAGCACCTTGGTATGGTGTGGTGAAATCGTTCAGACCCAATAAGGCATCTTTAGCATCTCTATCTTCCCTAATATGAAAGCTATTAAAGCCAGACCTTTTAAGAAAAAAAAGTTGATCTCTTAACACATCACCAATCGCTCTTAGTTCGTTTTTGTATTTGTATTTCATCCTCAAAAGATTACCAATGGAAAAAATTCTACCGTCTGCAAATTTTTTTACTTTTACTGAAATTAACGGTAAATGATTTATATCATCGACTTCATTAATAAAGCTATCAATCTCTTCGTGTGTTTCCATCCATAGGCCAATTTCTTGCTTTGTTATTCTTTTTTTTAAAACTTTTTGATGGAATAAAAAAACGCCTACTGGCAATATAACTTTTCCATTCTTAGGAAATATTGTATTTTTAATTTGTTCATTTGTAAGCGAACCTTCTCCAGTCAGTTTATATATAACAACCTTACCAGCTTGCTTTTTAACTTCTTCATCAGCTGCTGGTGGCATTACAAGTTTCCACTCATCATCCACAATACTATTATTTATAATTAATTGAGAACTCATGTTTTCTTTTCCTTCTTTCCGTATACCTCTTCTTTAAAAGGTTCAAGCCCGATCCTTGAAACACAATCAATAAAAATTTCATCTAGATGTCGATGCTTGATGAAAGTAGATATAATTTTTTTTATTACAATCGGTAATTCCTCTTCAGAAAATGAAGGCCCGATAACTTTGCCAATACTAGCGAAGTTTCCTTGATTCCCACCTAAGGTCAATTGATACCATTCACTTCCATCTTTATCGACTCCTAAAATACCAATATGTCCAACATGATGATGTCCACAAGCATTCATACAACCTGAAATATTTAAATTTATTTCACCTATGTCATGCAGATAATCCATATCATCAAAGAGATCTTGAATAGAATTTGCTATGGGGATACTTTTGGCATTAGCTAGTGAACAAAAGTCTCCACCAGGGCAACATATAATATCGGTTAGTAACCCAATATTTGGGGTTGTTAGTTTTTGAACTTTAGCCCTTTCCCAAAGCTCATAAAGGTTATCTTCTAAAACGTCAGCTAAAATTAAATTTTGTTCATGAGAAACACGAATTTCACCAAAGCTATATTGGTCAGCAAGTGAGGCAACAGCTCTCATTTGATCTGATGTCGCATCACCTGGTGCCTGCTTATTATTTTTGAGTGATAGCGTCACTGACCTGTAACCTTCTTTTTTATGACTATGGGTACATCTAGACAACCACTGCGAAAAAGATTTATTTGTTACGTGTTTTTTAAGATTATTTTGTTTATTAGTTTTATAGTTTGGCTCAGAAAAGAAAGCTTTTATTCTATTAATTTCTGAATAATCTATGGTGTTGGGACCATCTTTAATTGACGCCCATTCCTTTTCAACTAATTGTTTAAATTTTTCAATACCAAGTGCTTTTACTAAAATCTTAATTCTTGCTTTATACATATTATCTCTTCGACCATAGAGATTGTAGACACGAAGAATTGCTTCGCTATAGGTGAGAATATGTTTCCAGGATAAGCTTTCTTTAATAATTGAGCCTAAAATTGGAGTTCGTCCGAGACCGCCACCAACCCAAACCTTAACTGCCATTTCATTATCCTCATCGGAGAAAATTTCAAGCCCAATATCGTGAGCTTGAACAATTGCACGGTCCCTAGATGAGCCTGTAATTGCTATTTTAAACTTCCTTGGGAGAAGTGCAAATTCTGGATGAAAGGTACTCCACTGTCTGATGATTTCTGCTAAATATCGAGGATCAATTATTTCGTCTGGTGTAACTCCAGAAAATTGGTCAGTTGTAATATTTCTGATGCAGTTACCAGAAGTTTGAATTGCATGCATTTCGACTGTGGCAAGTTCTTTTAAAATTTGAGGTGTATCCTCTAATTTGGGCCAATTAAATTGAATGTTTTGTCGTGTACTAAAATGACCATAACCACGATCATATTTATCAGAGATATATGCGAGCTTATATAATTGCGTCGAAGATAATAATCCATAGGGAACTGCTACTCTGAGCATTGGCGCATGTCTCTGAATATAAAGACCATTTTGAAGCCTGAGTGGTCTAAACTCTTCCTCAGTCAATTCCTTATTTAAAAAACGTGTAAGTTGGCCCTTGTATTGAGCTACCCTTTCATCTACTAAGCTTTGATCTAATGAATCGTACTTATACATAATTAGCCTTAAATATTAATTGCACACCTACTACAAGTAAGATTATAACCAATATAAATCGTAAAAATTTTTCATCTATTCTTGCACTTAGTTTGCTGCCGACTAGAACGCCAGGAACTGAACCAATTAACAAGGCCATTAATAAATTTATATCGACTGTGCCTAAATTAAAATGACCGATCCCAGCGAAAAGAGTTAAGGGTACAGCATGCGCAATATCAGTCCCAATAATCTTTCTAAGATGTATTTTAGGATAAAGTAATAGTAAAGCGGTTACTCCAATTGCACCAGCACCAACAGAAGTCAATGTAACAACAGCTCCTAAAAAAACACCCAATATCACTGTCAATATGTTTATATTTAAACTTGTTTTTAATTTCTGATTTACCGATTTTTTAATAATAATTGGCTGAAATAAAACGGCTATTGAAGTTAAAATGAGAGCTATACCAAGCGATGTATTTATTATTTGTACATTTTGAAGTGAATAAAGATCAACATCTCTGAGATAATGGGTTACGAGGTATGACGCAGGGATGCTACCTATAAGTAAATTCCTGACAATCTTCCAGTCAACATGCCCTAATTTATGGTGAGAAATAGCCCCCGCAGATTTAGTAATGGCTGCATACAAAAGGTCAGTCCCAACAGCAACTGCTGTAGGGAATTTAAAAAATAATACAAGCAATGGTGTCATGAGTGACCCACCACCTACACCAGTTAACCCCACAAGAGTTCCAACTACAAAACCAGAAACAATGTATTCAAAAATCACGATAAATGTATTAAAGAAAATTTATAAATTAAATGCAATATAACAGTTTTTAATATACTATAAAATAATAATAACTTCTAATTATATAACTTTTTATTATATGAAATTACAACAGCTGAAATGTATTTTTCAAATTGTTCAATCTGATTTTAATATCTCAAAAGCATCAGAGGCTTTAAACACTTCTCAACCTGGAGTTAGTAAGCAGGTTAAGCTCCTTGAGAATGAAATTGGTATTAAAATTTTCCAAAGGAATGGCAAGAGGCTCATTAGTTTAACTGAGCCAGGGGAAGCGGTGCTGAACTCTATAGAAGCAATTCTTCAAGAGTCTAGCAATATAAAAGTTATTTCTGAGGAATTTATAGAAAAAAATCAAGGTACTTTTACCATTGCTACAACCCATACCCAAGCAAGATATAAATTACCAAAGGTTGTCGAAGAATTTGTAAAAAAATATCCAAAAATTAATTTGAATATTCACCAGGGAAATCCATCGCAAGTTACTGATCAGATCATCAAAGGTGTTGCGGATGTGGGAATTGCTACCGAGTCTATTAGTCTAAATAAAAATATATACACGATCCCCTGCTATCAATGGAATCGATGCATCGTGATGCCAAAAAATCACCCATTAACTAAAGTTATGCATATTACTTTGGAAGATTTAGCTGCATATCCAATGATCACTTATGACTACGCCTTCACTGGAAGCACGATTGTCTCTGAAGTTTTTAAAAATGCAAATATTGAGCCAAACATAATGTTGACTGCTATTGATGCTGATGTCATTAAAACATATGTCAGCCTTAATATGGGCATAGGATTAATTGCTGAGATGGCCTATGATGCAACTAAAGATCTTCAAATGGTCAGTAAAGATGTTAGTCATTTATTTCCACTTAGTACGACTTATATAGGTATAAGACGAGATAACTTTTTAAGAAAATTTACCTCTGACTTTATACGTATGTTCATTCCACAAACAAGTGAAAAAGAACTAAAAAAAATCTTGAGTAAAAGACATTCTAAATAATATAAATTAAGCTAATGTGAGGTCTTATTAAAAAAATATTGTTTATAAACAACTAGTTATGCTATTGATGAATCTCAATGAATGCTATATACTTAATTTAAGATCGTTCACATAACATTATCCATTGTTAACCACGGTCAGTGTAATCCATGACCAAAAGTCTTCAAAAAACAAATCGCGACCAAAAGTCTTATTGTTTTAAAACCTGATGATTAAATCTCGTTAAATCGAATATATTATGCAAACGTTATTTACTAAATCGTCAATATAAAAATAAACAATTTAAGGAATAAAATACTATTATGAAATCAGATCTAGAAATAGCACAAAGTGCTTACTTGGAAAAAATTGAAGACGTCGCAAAAAAAATAAGTATTACTCAAGATGCATTAATTAATTTTGGCCCATATATGGCAAAAATTAATTCTAAAAAGTTAGGCCACAGAGAAAAAAAGAAGGCAAAGCTAATTTTAGTGACTGCAATGAGTCCAACACCAGCAGGTGAAGGCAAGACAACCACGACTATTGGTTTAACAGATGCACTCGCGAGTCAAGGTAAAAGTGTCGTAGCATGTTTAAGAGAGCCCTCATTAGGGCCTGTATTTGGTATGAAAGGTGGAGCAACAGGGGGTGGGTATGCGCAGGCAATTCCAATGGAGAATATTAATCTACATTTTACCGGTGATTTTCATGCGATTACCTCAGCAAATAACCTTCTTGCCGCTTTAATAGATAATCATATTTATCATGGAAATGAGCTAGGGATCGACCCTGATGCAATTACCTTTAAAAGAGGGTTGGATATGAATGATAGATCCTTAAGGAAGGTAAATATAGATAATGCACGTTATCAATATCAAGGAGGATTTGATATTTCTGTAGCAAGTGAGGTGATGGCAATTTTTTGCTTAGCCTCATCATTAGATGATTTGACTTATAGATTAGGAGAAATACAAGTAGCTCAAAACCTTGATAAGAATAAATCACCTATATATGCAAAAGATATTAAGGCTCAAGGAGCAATGGCGGCCTTATTGAAAGATGCTTTTATGCCTAACATAGTTCAAACTCTTGAACACAACCCGGTCTTAATTCATGGAGGCCCTTTTGCTAATATTGCGCATGGATGTAACTCATACGTGGCTACCCAACTAGGATCTGATATGGCCGATTATGTTGTTACAGAAGCCGGTTTTGGTTCAGACCTAGGAGCAGAAAAATTTATTGACATCAAATGTAGACAAACAGGTCTTGAGCCAAGCTTAATTGTCATTGTTGCTACCATTAGAGCCATGAAATACCACGGTGGTAAAAAAGTCGAAGAGCTTAATAATGAAGATTTAGCGTCCCTTGAAAAGGGCTTCTCTAACCTTGAGCGCCATATTGAAAATTGCAGCCAACATTTTGGATTAAATTTAGTGGTTGCTATCAATCATTTTCAAACCGATACCGATGAAGAGGTTAAGCTTGTCCAAGAAAAAGTCGACAAACTAGGCTTCAAGGCTATCTTATGTTCGCACTGGGGGGAGGGCTCCAAAGGTGCTGCATTACTCGCCAAAGAGGTAATCAATCTTGCTGAAAAACCAAATCAATTTAAGTTTCTTTATGATACAAAAGACTCTATCAAATCCAAACTAAATACAATTGCTCAAAATATTTACCGAGCTAAAGATGTCATTTTTGAAGATGAGGCTTTAAGTCAGCTCATTGTTATTGAGGCTAAATATGCTCACCTTCCTGTATGTATTGCAAAAACTCCTTATTCTTTTTCAGGAGACGCAAAGCAGATTGGTGCTGTTTCAGATCATATATTAACTATTAGAGAGATTAGGTTGGTTAGGGGTGCGGGATTCATTGTTGCCATTTGTGGCAGTGTTATGACTATGCCTGGCCTACCTATAAAACCAGCGAGTGAAGGAATTTTAATTAATGCTAATGGAGAAATTGAGGGCCTCAGTTAAGAGTGCTTATAATAACTTCAGAAGAACAATCTGAGTTAATTGTAAATAAATCAAAATTTATTGGTTATAGCATCATTGCTAACTCAAGAGAACAATTTTTAAATAGAGTAAGTGAGATAAAAAAAATTAATCCATCATCAAGCCATACCGTTTATGGCTTAAGGATTAAAAAGAATATTATCGAACCTTATTTTAGTGATGATGGTGAGCCTTCAGGGACAGCAGGAAAGCCATTAATTAATATATTAGAATCCAAAAAAATTATCAACGGGGGTCTTATAGTTGTTCGTTATTATGGTGGAATTAATTTAGGTATGGGAGGGCTTGCAAGAGCTTATAGTCAAGCAGGCATGAAGGCGCTTTTAACCTCAAAATTAATTAATTATATAGAACAATTTAAATTTTTATTAACTATTGAATACAACAGTTTAGACTATATTACTAAAGTTATAAATGACAATAAAGGTGTGATATTAGATCGTAACTTTGATCAAAATATTACGCTTAAAATCAAAATTAGCACCCACACCAAAGGCTTGATATTAAAAAAATTTTCTATGCTAAATATTCAATCTTTGTCATAGAATTTTCTCGTTAATTTGTATTAAAAAGTTTAACTGAGGAGCATTGACCTACTTAGTTAAATCTATAAGGTAATTCTGTTATTATTTGATGTAAACAATCAAAGGGGCGTACCAATGAAACTAGAATCAATAGCACTTCATCATGGTTATGAATCAAAAAAAAATGATCAGAAAGCGGCAACAGTACCAATTTACCAAACTTCAGGATTTACCATTGACGATACGCAACATGGTGCAGATTTATTTGATCTTAAGGTTGAGGGCAATATTTATACAAGAATAGGCAATCCTACCAACGATGTCCTTGAGAAAAGGGTTGCAGAAATGGAAGGCGGGATTGCTGGTTTATCTCTTGCTTCTGGAATGGCTGCAATTACTTATGCTATTCAGACCATTACAAGATCGGGCGATAATATTATAAGTACCAACCAACTATATGGTGGAACATATAACTGCTTTACGCATAGCTTCCCTAAGCAGGGCATTACTGTGAAAATGGTTGATGGAGCAGATTATGAGGGGATTGAGGCAGCCATAGATGAAAAAACTAAAGCTTTATATTGTGAATCAATTGGTAATCCTCTAGGAAATATTATTGATTTAAAGAAGTTTGCAGATATTGCCCATAGGCATGGCATTCCCTTGATTGTGGATAATACTGTTGCAACGCCTTATTTATGCAGGCCTATTGATTTTGGCGCAGATATTGTGGTTCATTCCTTAACAAAATATATAGATGGTCACGGAGCCACTATTGGAGGGATTATTGTAGATTCTGGAAAATTTGACTGGACTAAAGACGCAAAAAAATTCCCTATGCTTAATGAACCAGACCCTTCTTATCACGGTGTTGTTTATACCGAAACATTTGGAGCCGCTGCATTTATTGGTTGTTGTCGGGTCGTTCCTTTGAGAGAAACAGGCGCATGTTTGGCTCCCAATAATGCTTATATTATTATGCTGGGTCTTGAGTCACTAGGCGTAAGAATGGAACGACATTGTGAGAATGCACTCGCGTTAGCGAAATATCTAGAAAGTCATGATCGTGTGGAATGGGTAAATTATGCCGCTCTTCCTAAGGATAAATACAATGATGTTTGTAAAAAAATTACTAATGGCCAGGCATCGGGCATTGTTAGTTTTGGTCTCAAAGGTGGAATAGATGCAGGCACTAAATTTATTGACGCACTTCAAATGATTTTGAGAGTACTTAGTATGGGAGATGCAAAGTCACTTGCCTGTCATCCAGCATCAACATTACATAGGCAATTAACTCCAGAACAGAAAGTTTTAGCAGGTGTAAGTGAGGACTTGGTAAGAATCTCTGTGGGCATTGAGCATATTGATGACATTATTCAGGATGTTGAGCAAGCAATTGAGGCTTCAAAAAAATAATGCATTATTTTAATTTAATTAGAAAATAATCAAAGGAATATAAGATATGAAACTTGAATCGATAGCACTTCATCATGGTTATGAATCAGAAAAAACTACAAAAGCAGCCACAACGCCTATTTATCAAACAACTTCATTTACCTTTGATGACACAAAGCATGGAGCAGATCTATTTGACCTTAAAGTCGAAGGAAATATTTATACAAGAATAATGAACCCTACCAACGGGGTGTTAGAGCAAAGAGTTGCGGAAATGGAAGGCGGGATTGCCGCCTTATCTCTTGCTTCTGGAATGTCTGCAATAACCTATGCCATCCAATGTATTACAAGAACAGGCGATAATATTGTGAGTACCAATCAATTGTACGGCGGTACATATAACTTGTTCGCGCATAGCTTCCCTCAACAGGGCATTACTGTAAAAATGGTTGATGGAGCAGACTATGAGGGTATTGAAGCTGCGATTGATGAAAAAACGAAGGCTTTGTATTGTGAGTCCATTGGCAACCCTTTAGGTAATATTATTGACTTAAAGGAATTAGCAGGAATTGCTCGTAAGCATGGCATACCTCTGATTGTTGACAATACCGTACCTACACCTTACTTATGCAGACCCATTGATTTTGGAGCAGACATCGTTATTCATTCCCTTACAAAATATATGGGTGGTCACGGAACAACGCTTGGTGGAATTATTGTAGACTCTGGGAAATTTGATTGGGCCAAGCAGGCAAAAAAATATCCTATGCTTAATGAACCAGACCCTTCTTATCACGGTGTTGTTTATACCGAAGCATTAGGCCCTGCTGCGTTTATTGGAAGATGTAGGGTTGTCCCTTTAAGAAATACAGGCGCAGCACTTTCACCACATAGTGCATTTTTGATAATGCAGGGACTTGAAACGTTAGGTCTAAGGATTAAGCAGCAT
>Ga0209279_10000210_pt1 | contig 40288 bp, 27 predicted proteins | sample CoawatmetaG00DNA_3_FD_187508 | JGI IMG/M metagenome (GOLD analysis project Ga0209279, IMG submission 187508) | Marine microbial communities from the West Antarctic Peninsula - Coastal water metaG006-DNA (SPAdes) (version 2) | ecosystem: Environmental > Aquatic > Marine > Coastal ...
GAAGTGTGTAGTGAACCTCCATCGTGGTAGCTAGTAGGTAAGATAGATAGTAACTCGAAGAAGAATAGTGAACCTAAGAAGGCTCCCATAGGTAAGCTTTGAGTGTACTCTTGTCCAGTTTCAATTAGCTCAACAAGTCGAAGGTTAAGCATCATGATTACGAACAGGAATAGAATAGCAATAGCTCCAACATATACGATTAGGTATACAAGTCCAAGGTAAGCTACTCCAAGTAGTACTAGGTATCCAGCTACGTTTAGGAATACAGCAATTAGGAATAGTACTGAGATAACAGGGTTCTTAGCAGTAATAACCATGATTCCTGAGAAGATAGCACCTAATGCTAATAGGTCAAGTAGGAAGCTGTTCATATGTAAATTATAGTACTCTGGCTCTCATATAGAGGCATAATAGAGTCATAGACTGAGTAGGCAAACCATGAGTATATCGTAACTGGTACGATAGTTGTACATTCCTTAAGTATTAGATTAAGGAAGTCCCTAACTGGAGTCGAACCAGCTCTCTAAGAATTAACAGTTCTTCGCTGCACCGTATAGCTCTAAGGACGATGTTAGTACCTCTAAGGCCACTCTTATATTGTATAGATCTTTAGCATATAAGGTAGTATTTGTAAGGATATGCCTTATAACTTATAATGGAGTAAGTTGAATTCATAGTATCTTATATGTCACCATGAAACTATAAGAGACTCATCATAGCTCTCAGTCTAACTACAGCTATGTATTTTAATGCGATCAGAATATCTCAAACACACTAGATTTGACACGTTGGCTTTTCAGTACTAACGCCAAAGATATTGGTACACTATACCTAATCTTTGCTGTCTTCAGTGGAATGCTTGGAACTGCCTTCAGTGTGCTAATTCGAATGGAGTTAGCATCACCTGGAGTACAATACTTACAAGGAAACCACCAACTTTACAACGTAATTATTACGGCTCACGCCCTACTAATGATTTTCTTCATGGTTATGCTTTATGTCCTATCAGATGAACACCGAATTTATATGACTGTATATGTGCTAGAAAAGGTCTTGTTCTGGGTCTTTTGCTTTGTAGTCCTATTTATTGTCTATGTAGTACTCTTTATTTGTGCACGTATCTCCTACTACTGGACTGCATTTTGTAATGTAAGTCGAACTTCTGCCAACTATATTCAATCTTGTATTGAAGGTAAAGACGTTCCACCTCACATGAAATCTGTAGTCATCGACGACCCCTACCACAACCGTAAGCTAATTTCTACTCATGGTAAAGGTATGCCAGGTGTCTATGTCTTCCAAGATAAGGAGACTGGAGCTATGTATGTAGGAGGTGCAGTGAACTTATACAATCGAGTTACATCTTACTTTATGCCTTCAATCGTTAAGTCTGGATCACGACGAGTGTACCGATACTTCAACAACTATGGATATGACAATCTTCGACTAACTCTCTTTATTCTACCTACAGGAGCCACTGTAACTACTATTGAGTCATTTGAGCAATTCTTCATTGACCATCTCAAACCTGATCTCAATGTAGACTTAATTGCAGGAGGTTATACAGGTTATCATCGACCGATGGTGCCAGAAATGCGAGAGAAGCTACGAATTGAACGAGGTCACTCTTTCTATATTTACGACCTGTCACTAAAAGCATGCATCTTCCGGTTTGATTCTAAGCAATATGCTTTAGGTCAATTGGGTATGCATCATAAGACTCTGGACAAGTGTTTACTAACTGGTGCAGTGTACTTAGACCGATTTGTGTTCAGTCACACTCCTTTACCTACATACCCTTTAGATGCACACTTATCTTTACAAGACCTAAGCCAACTCTTTAACGAATTACGTAGTGCACACACTCCTAGTCAGCCAGCTGCTAAGCCATTCTATGCAGAAAATGTGCTAAACTCTGACTTATCTGGTACATTCCAATCTATCAACGATTTTGTACGACTCCACGGCGGTGATCGTGGTACTATTCGACACTATCTTGATGGTACGAAACCAGCCTCATCACTATACCGTAAACAATGGCGATTCTCATCTAATACGGACATTTAACAAAGCTACATTGGCATAGCCCAGCCTAGGAGTAATCCTTTGTCTGCCATTTACTATATTCAAGGACACCCTTAAGTGATTCGAACTAGCATACTAGTTACATCGAATCAATTGGGCGATTTGTAGAGATCACTCTTAACGACTATTTGTAAGATATCCTAATTTTCACTACACTAGCAGTAAGTATAGGATAAAGACATAGTCTGACCCCGCTCGAGAGAGTGGGAGACTCGTATGCCTGCCCTTGTGGGTGGATTCGGTAACTACCTTGTACCTGTACAAATTGGTGCACCGGATATGGCCTTCCCTCGACTAAACAACATTAGTTTCTGGCTTCTACCACCTTCACTAATTCTACTACTTGCTAGTGCACTAGTAGAGCAAGGAGCTGGTACAGGATGGACAATTTACCCTCCACTATCAGGAATCCAAAGCCACTCAGGTGGATCAGTTGACCTGGCTATCTTCAGCCTACACCTATCAGGTATCAGTTCAATGTTAGGAGCGATGAACTTCATCACTACAATCCTAAACATGCGACACCCTGGTATGTCAATGCACAAACTTCCTCTATTCTGTTGGGCTATCTTCATTACAGCTATTCTACTTCTACTATCACTACCAGTGCTAGCAGGTGGAATTACAATGCTGCTAACAGATCGAAACTTCAACACATCATTCTACGACCCAGCTGGAGGAGGTGACCCAATCCTATTCCAACACCTATTCTGGTTCTTCGGACACCCTGAGGTTTACATCCTTATTATCCCTGCCTTCGGTATTGTATCACACGTAGTTGCAACATTCTCTGGAAAACCTGTATTCGGATACCTAGGAATGGTATACGCTATGTTCAGTATTGGTATTCTTGGATTCATCGTTTGGTCTCACCACATGTTCGCGGTAGGATTAGACGTTGATACACGAGCTTACTTCACAGCTGCCACAATGATTATTGCGGTTCCTACAGGAATTAAAATCTTCTCATGGCTAGCTACATGTTACGGTGGATCACTACGATACACTGCTCCAATGGTATTCGCTCTAGGATTCATTGCTCTATTCACTATTGGTGGACTGACAGGTGTAGTTCTTGCAAACGCTTCACTAGACGTTGCAATTCACGACACATACTACGTAGTAGCCCACTTCCACTACGTTCTGTCAATGGGAGCTGTATTCGGTATGTTTGCTGGATACTACTTCTGGGGACCAAAAATCATTGGTAAAACATACAACGAGCAATTAGCTCACATCCACTTCTGGACAATGTTCGTAGGAGTAAACCTTACTTTCTTCCCACAACACTTCTTAGGTCTTGCCGGTATGCCTCGACGAATTCCTGACTACCCTGACGCATTTGCTGGATGGAACCTTATCTCAAGTTTCGGTTCAATCATTTCAGTAGTTGCTACAGCTATCTTCCTATACATCATTTGGGACCAGTTCGTACACGGTAAAGCCGTTGCAAACAACCCATGGGCTGTGCCACAATTCTTCACAAGCACACCAGAGTTCCTAAGCGGACCACAATACGCTCACTCACTAGAGTGGACTCTTGCTAGCCCAGTACCATTCCACTCATACAACACTCTACCAGTACAATCATAGTATTGTTTACGAGCATCGTATAATGGAATAACAACCCCTTTTCCTGGCCCCCCTTGGGCTCTCACCCTCCAGGTCTTTATCCGCAAGCAGGGTGCGAAAACTATGCTTTATAAGTAATATACACTATCCAGCCTTAAGCCCTCAAAATCAGAAATGATGCGAGGAGTATATTTATATACATCTAATTGAAGATTCAATCAGACAAGGCATGCCAGCAGTACCTCTTAGCAATTGACCATCCTCTCTTTCGCTTTTTGCAAAAAAGAGAACTAAAGAAGAGTAAGAATCAATATAGAGGTAACAATGTTAGGCTACATATCATATTTAACTATGCCACAACTACTACCATTCTACTTCGTTAACCAACTATCATTTGCATTCCTAGTACTTATCACTCTAGTATACGTATTCGGTACATACATTCTACCTGCATTTGTTGAGCTGTTCGTAACACGAATGTACATCACTAAACTATAATAGCTGATTACTCCCCCTTTAGAAATAAGAGCTATAATATACTCTGGCTTGGTGATGTTTGTATATATAAGATACGTATAAGTCAGTCTCATATCATCTTAAGGAGTACTAGAAGGTCTCATCACCTCTCCTATGTACAACTTTGGTGCAATCACTTGCATCTTGAACACAGCAATAGTTACGCTCCTTCGGACTTATGTAAATAGTCCAATGTACTGTATTAGTGTTTAGTATGTTGCGCCGCTTTTTCGAAACAGGCGAATACTCACTCTATTGCCTATTAATATACCTATACTATCAATTAACTATGACAACATATATGTTCAACAAGTCTAACCAGATGAATACTATGTCAATGCAACGTCAAGCTACATCTATGATCAAAGCCTTCTTTGCCAAATATAAGGCCTTAGTTGGTAAACCTGTATATTCAGTAACACCTGATAAAGTGATTATCTCTATCTTCTACTATGCTCCTACAGAAGCACTCTCTAACAGTAGTATTGCAGCCTTAGGTAACGCTCTAACAGTATGTTGGGGACGTACAGTAGAATTACGACTAATCCGTATGGCACATTCAGCTTTAGATAGCTCTATTCTAGCTCAATATCTAACAGCTAATGGAGGTAAAATGTCATTTGCACGTATGTTAGATATGCTGAAGAATACATTACCTACTGTAGTATCAGAAGGGTCAGTTACAGATACTTTACCTACTTCACATATTACTGGAGTAGAATTAAAGCTGTCAGGACGACTAACAACACAACGATCAGGTCCACGTCAAACTGTAAGTGCAGGAGGACTAGGATCATCTGCTAAAGGTCAAAGCCGTACAGTAGATTACAGTAAATATGCAGGAAAGAACAAGCTTGGTGCATTCACAATGAAAGTCTGGATCAGTCAACAAAGCCAGTAATTATCCCCCCCCCCTTTTGCATATCATGACCATACTTCATAAAGGTCTATGTATACCTATTTAAAGAACTGAATGCGTGCCACCCACCCATTCCAGCCTTCCTATTGAATTAGCTTATGGCCCCTCCGAGATCGAGTCTTAGCCATTTGGTAGTGCTAAGCGTTTGTCTTTATGGCGTATCTTATATATTAGTCTATAATATAAGGTACAAACAATATATACGAAAAGGGGATTATGATTTTGACTCTGTAGCGATGTCTAGTAGAGTGTTCTCTACAACTCCTACTACAGGAACAACGATTAGGAACCAAGCAAAGTAGAATGCAGTTGAAATTGCTCCTACAGTGATAAATGGCTCTTCAACGTGTTGGCTTCCAATGTACATTAGTACGAAGAAGTTTGATACGAATAGCCAGAAGGCCCATCGCATTAGTGGTCGGAATTGTGATCCTCGTACTCGTGATGTGTCAACAATTGGCATAGCTAGTAGGATCAGTAGTGATGCGAACATAGCTAGTACTCCTAATAGTTTGTTAGGAATAGATCGTAGAATTGCGTAGAATGGAAGTAGGTACCACTCTGGAACAATTGATGGAGGTGTTTGCATTGGGTTAGCTGGGATGTAGTTGTCACTGTGTCCCAGGTAGTTTGGTGCGTAGAATACCATTAGCCCTAGTACAAGAAGGAATAGGAAGATTGTTACTAGATCCTTGAATGTGAAGTAAGGGTGGAATGGTAGTCGGTCAGTGTTACCTGATAGACCTAATGGGTTACTACTTCCGTGCTCGTGTAGTGCTAGTAGGTGCATTGCTGCTAGAGCAGCTAGAATGAATGGTAGTAGGTAGTGTAGTGAGAAGAATCGGTTAAGAGTAGCGTTGTTTACACTGAAACCTCCCCAGACAAATTGTACGAAGTCAGTACCAATCCATGGGATGGCAGATAGAAGGTTAGTAATAACTGTAGCTCCCCATAGTGACATTTGCCCATAAGGTAGAACATACAATACCTCTAGCTATGAGTCTGTTGCTAAGCAACTTATGTTAGGACTGATAGTAGTTGTACCTAATCAATTAATGAATCCCGACAACTGTCAATTGAATTTATCATTAACATCATTTTAGGCCTTGAGAACTTTAAGCTCAGGTATCCGACTGTACATTAAGCAGCATTTCAGCCACCTACAAGTGACCCAGTCTGTAGCGATTGTATACACAACCGACGGTCTGAAGAGCTAATTACTCCCTTTAACCGTTTTCACTTGTATTGCCAATCAGTACATGCTAAATGCATGAACTAATCAATATCCCTGTCAGGACATTTACTGTGATTCTTTAAGATCAGAATAGCCTTTTTCCCTGTATAGGTTGCAAAGGGGGATACACAGTACGACTATGATGTCATGTTCATGGCAAGACCTAGTGATTTAACTAGCCATTTACCTTTGATGATACCATTGCCTTTAAGTGCACGACGGACTGTCTTTTCATTGCAGTTACAGTACTCTGCAACTACAGGAACAGTGCGAAGCACAATAGAGGTAGTACCGTCGGGTAAGGCCGAACCATCAACCATACTCAACTCCAAGAGTAGAGCTTTGGCTGAGTTTGCGGATACTTTTGCTCGACTCTCATCTGACATAGGTTGACGAGAAAGAGCAGCAGCTCGCATAAGTTCCACTGTCTCAGGACGCAGCTTCTTACCACGATTCAGTGCTCCAATAGCATCACGACGTGCCTGAGAATAGTTAGCACGCATAGCTTCTCGTTGAGCTTCTGTGTGAGTTACACCTAGAGTGTTACCAGCCTCTCGAGCGATGTTGTAGTCACCGTAAGCGGCAATGTAAGCAGTCTCAAGGTCAAGTAACTGTTGATTCATGTTTGAGGTAAAGTCAGGAATCTCATCAATGACCAAGAATGCGAAGTTCTCTAGTCCATATTTCTGTACTGCATTCCATAGAGGTTTGTTACCTGTTCCTCCAAAGAGATGCTTGTGAAACCGAATGTGCATGCGACCCAGTACAGCGCTACCGATGTAGGACTGACCAGTAACTAGGTTTACGATAAGGTAAATACCTGCTACTTGTTTTAGGGTAGGGTATACAATTTCCTTAATGTTCGGTAAATGTAGACCTTCCCAAGTAAAGATGGGAGTGATCTCACTGCGCTTAGACAGGTATGCTTTTAGACGTTCAGAATAAAGAATAGGTGTAACAGAACAGATGCTAATAGTATCAATAGATAATGTGTGCAAGAACATGTCATCATTTTGGGCTAATAATTTACCCAGGAATGCTGTAGCCATCATTAGAACCAGAATAATTACTCCAATAGACCATAGTAGAACTCGAGGTGATCGGTATGATCCGTAGTATAGACCTCGACCAATGTGTAGGTATACGAAGATAAAGAAGAATGAAGCAACGTTAGCGTGTAGGTATCGGATTAACCATCCGTAGTGTACATCTCGCATAATGTGCTCAACACTGATGAATGCAAGATCAATGTTAGGTGTGTAGTGCATAGCTAGAGTAATTCCAGTAATAATTTGGATAACTAGACATACACCAAGTAGTGAACCGAAGTTCCACATGTAACTTAAGCTAGCAGGTTGAGGGCTATCAATCATGTAGCTGTTAGCTAGTCCAAGAATTGGGTGTGATTTTAGTAGACGCATAAAGGCGAATAAATACCTAACTAGTCATAGATAGAGTGATAGTCTAACCTCTTGATAGAGTATGATCTCAAATATGGTAGTTAGTCCATCCAAATACAATATAGATTTGGTGAAGTAAGTCGAACACTTACGTGTAATTTAGTAGATTGAATACAGTTATAAAAAATAAGATGCTTAACGACTTAGAGGTAGCAATCTGAATAGAGCTTAGTTAGTACGTCAATATTTAGTTAGGTATGAACTACGTAACTAAAGGAGATAGTGTTAGGTATCTCTGTAAGGCCAAGTTGCTTATAGTGATCTAAGACATATAAGGTACGCTCATTACTGAACATATATATGATCTATGTGTGTGAAAGGGGGGATATCTACTTGTATAGTAGTGTAGATACAGAGTAGTGAATGTCTGATAGAATAATGTTAGGGAAGATACCGAATAGGAACATACAGAATAGTAGTGGTAGTAGTACCATGAACTCTCGTCGAGTAAGATCTACAGCGTATCCTAAGTAAGGACTCCATGCTCCACCTGACATACGTGCGTATAGCCAAATAGAGTAAGCAGCTGAGAAGATAATACCTAGACTCATAGCTACACCTACTAATGGACTTCGTTGCATTGCTCCTAATAGTGCTAGTACCTCACCAGCCCAGTTAACTGTAAGTGGTGTTGACATGTTACCTAGAATAAATAGGAAGAATAGTAGTGAGAATACAGGCATGTATTGGATTAGACCTCGGTAGTACCGGATTACTCGCGTATGGTATCGATCGTAAATAATACCACCTAGACAGTAGAATAGAGCAGGGCTTACGAAACCGTGGGCAATTCCTAGTAGAATTCCTCCTTCAATTCCTTGTAGTGTGTTAGAGAATAGTCCAATTACAACTACAGCCATGTGAGCAATTGATGAGTAGGCAATTAGTACCTTGAAATCTGTTTGTCGTAGTGTAGTTAGTGAACTGTATACTAGTGTTACAACACAGATAGTCTGTACTAATGGTGCAAAGTATGATGTAGCTTCAGGTAGGAATGGAATTAGAATTCGGATGTAACCGTATGTAGCTAATTTCAGAATTAACCCAGCTAGAATCATTGACACAGCAACTGAAGCTTGAACGTGAGCTCGGCTTAGCCAAATGTGTACAGGTAATAGAGGTGTTTTGATAGCAAGGCTTAGGAAGATAGCAAGCCATAGCCATCGTTGGTGCTCGAAGCTAATATCAGCTAATGATAGTACTTCAAAGTCAGTACTTCCAACGTGGTAGAAGATAACTAGGAAGGCAAGTAGCATGAATAGAGATCCGAATAGAGTGTAAAGGAATAGTAAGAATGAAGCTCGGATTCGGTCAGCGCTAGCTCCCCATACTCCAACAAGTACAAATAGAGGGATAAGTACAGCCTCGAAGAATACATAGAATAGTAGTAGGTCAAGTACTACGAATACTGCAATTAGTAGACTTTCTAGTACTAATAGAGCAATCATGTAAGCTTTAATATTGTGTGTTACGTTATCCCAGCTAGCTAAGATACAGATTGGTAATGTGAATGTTGTAAGTAGTACAAAGTATAGTGATAGACCATCTACACCCATGTGCATGTGTAGGAAGCTAAGTGTGTTGTACTCAACAGTAAATTGGTACTGGCTTGAGCTTGAGTCGAACTCACCCCACATAATCATTGATAGTGCAAATGTAACAACAGTTGTTAGTAAAGCAACACGTTTGATTCGTGAGATTTGTTGTGGTGTTGACTCTGTCATAGGAGCTAGAGTTAGTGCTCCTAGTAAAGGAATCAGTAGTAGAGCTGTTAGCATATTTATATAGTAGATAGTTGATCTCCTACTCATCATTATTTCGGCCCTCTTTCAACAAAAGGCGACCTATCTGTCTTGTAGTAACAGTATAGGAGTAATGACATAGTATGAGGGCTTAACAAAGTAACCCTTCACGATAGAAACGTATAGCAATGATAGTCTATACGATGGTCAAGAAGACTCGACGTTACTATTAGTAGGAAGTGTCATATAAGATACGTATAATTACATCACATGCCATACCTATCTTATACTTACATAAACACTATAAGGAACTTAAGTTAGACTATAGGCCCTTACTAAGGTTCCATTGCTTTAGTCCTTTAATGCACATATAAGACGTAAAGACAAAGCACTGCTAGGTTAATGGTAGACCACCTCACTTCGGATGAGGCTGTGGAGGTTCGAGTCCTTCGCGGTGTGATACTAGGTCAACAGTACATCAGTAATAGTTACCCATCTAATGTTAACTAAACAAGGGCTGAGGCGGTAGTATGGTACTACACACGGATTGCAAATCTGTTGACTTTAGGGTTCGATCCCCTCTTAGCCCTCTAGTATATTATGAACAAATATAGGCCTGAATATTAGTACTCTATTGCATACTGTTTAACAAATAGGAATGTGGTGTCAATGGTAGCATGCAGATCTCCAAAGTCTCGCGGAGCTTGTTCGAGTCAAGCCATTCCTGTGCAATTATGTTCCTTTTATAGAGTTACTTAAGAAACAAAAGGGTAAATAAGATATAGATGTACGATACAAGTAATGGGAATCGAACCCATACAACATAGCGTCATGGTTGCTTAAGAACCACCTGTCTACCTATTCCAGCATACTTGCACTAATGAGAATCTCACTTATACAGAGCATATAGTAAAATATTGTATCTTATAAGGTCTAACAAATTATAAGGATAGTGTACGAAGTACTACCTATCAATACAAGGATAAATGACAGAGTGGTTTAATGTGTTCACCTTGAAAGTGAAAGTGCCTCCCAGGTACCATAGGTTCGAATCCTATTTTATCCGACTCCAGGGCCAGTCATGCCCATAATTTGATCTACTGTAATACATGTAGTGACATATAAGATACTAACATTATCTCACTACTATAAGTAACTCTCTACATCTACTACCCTCCTATAGGACAAAGGTAGTAAGAATAGGAGCATACTACGAGCTATTGATTAGCTTAGCCAAGTATCTACAGTTATCCTACTAAATAGGCCTGTACATTTCTGACTCTCTTAAATTACTCGTCATGCAAGTATCACGAGCTCAATTCCAAGCACACCCATTCCATTTAGTTACACCATCTCCATGGCCACTACTAACTTCATTCTCACTACTTATCCTTACAATTGCCGCTGCAATGTACTTCAACGGATTCTCTAACGGAGGATACCTTGTAATTATCGGATTCATTACTACTGTAAGCTCAATGGCTCTATGGTTCCGAGACGTTGTAGCAGAGGGAACTCTACTAGGAAACCACACATTTGCTGTACAGAAAGGTCTTAACCTTGGTGTAGCATTATTCATTATTAGTGAGGTATTCTTCTTCATCTCAATCTTCTGGGCCTCAAGTATGAAGTGGGCCCATTAAACTATATTATATGCTAGAACTAGTGTAACTATAGGTACTATATTAGTCACAATCCTATAGATTTCTTTGACTAGCAGTTACAAACTCAACGACTATACATATAGATGATGCTATCACATCATGAGACATAGTCTAACCTATTAACGGCTTAACCGACTTCTTGCACTTCTACATGAGTGTCAGTGATCAAATTTTAGTACTAGAATGCAGTGCTCCTGTGCTAATTACTAACTACTTCTCAGGGAACAAACCTCGTACACTTGTTGAGGAAGTAATCCCTATGCCGTACAATGATCCTGATGCTTCTAAACAAACGCTACCCCGACAACTATACGCAGCTTTGATGGGGCTATTGTCCAGTAGTGGTGCCACTATCATGAAAGGGCCTCACAATTGGCATTTTCCACGAAGCACTGTCCTGAAGTTATCTTCTACGGACTTAGTGTTTCTTCAATGGTTAATGGACTTATTTACTCCCTATCTTGAATGGAACCCTATTCGTAATGCTTCACTTAAGGGAGCTTCAAGCTCTTTAGCTGCTGTTAGTTTGGATAGCTTCTACCTTTATATCTTACGTATGCACTGGCAACACGAAGGGCTGCATTTACTGCCAATTCACTTTGAAGAGTACTTTGATTGGATCACACTTGCTTTCTGGGCAATGCGAAACGGTCAATGGACTAACAACTACTTTGTGATTGGAGTATCTCGCTTGAATGCTAGTGAACGGCAACGACTTATCGACGTTTTACAGTCTAAGTTGGGTTTAAGCTCTAAACTCATCATGGGAGGTAAGAAACTTGCTATTTCAGATCCTCAACGTGTAGTAGATAATATCTCACCACACTTCCATGGTAGCCAATTACATCGATTGAGCAAGATTAGCCGATAATTTTAGGTATACTAGACTTCCACTCAGCACTAGCACCTACTGTAGAGCTAGGAAACGCATGGCCTCCAGCAGGTATTGACCCTCTAAACCCTTACGAGATCCCATTACTTAACACTGTACTACTACTTTCATCAGGAGCAAGTGTTACATACGCACACCACTCACTAATTGAAGGTAACCGACGAGGAACTATCTTAGGTATCATCATTACTATTGTACTGGCTCTATTCTTCACAGCTCTTCAAGGACTTGAGTACTACGAGGCAGGATTCACAATCACTGACGGTGCTTACGGATCTACATTCTTCTTCGCTACAGGATTCCACGGACTTCACGTTATCATTGGTACACTATTCATTGCTGTAGCCTTTGGTCGAATTCTATCATACCACCTAACAGACCACCACCACCTTGGATTCGAAGCGTCAATCCTATACTGGCACGCACCCATCAAACCCTTCTATCACCCTTTGAAGGTTTGCCGTCTTACTGTGTAAACAGTACGATTACCACTCTACTAAATGCTGGGAACAGTCTACTAGATAGCAGTTCAATGAACTCATAGCCTAGCTAGTGATAGACCCATCAGCAAGTAACACTACTTCAGAGACTTCATGTAGAGCTCCTCGTCTTTACACTAAGACAAGGATGAAGATATAGTCCAAGGCATAGATACTTACACTATGCTTTGACTTCGTTGATGTTGTATGGCTTTTCTTGTACGTATCAATCTACTGGTGGGGATCTTAATCTGCACTATCATTCTTACTTTCAACCCCCTTTTCATGTCTGTTGTTAAGCGTACCTTTTCTTCAAATGCGTCTAGCCTATTAGGTCCTGACAACAAGACACCATTAGTAGATTACATCATGCAGATGATCACTGGATTACTCTTAAGCGATGCAACTCTAGTTAAGAAGTACGCTAATGGAGGTACATACTTACAACTTGCACAAAGTGTAATTCACGGTCCTTTCATTGTTTTTGTGCACAATCTGATGTACACTGCAGGCTTGTGTAACATGACAGCTCCATCTACTAGTACTGCTGTAGCAAATGGTTACAAGTACCTCTACTTAAGCTTTGCTACTCGTAGCTTCGTAAGCTGGAATGTACTACACTCAGCTTGGTATCAGGAAGGTATCAAGGTACTTCCTCATAACATCTCTGATTTGTTAACACCTATCTCTTTAGCATATTGGCTAATGGGTGATGGTGGATGGAATGGAAATGGTATCAATTTAGCTACTAACAACTTCTCTCGTACAGAGATTGAGTTGCTTGTAAGTATTCTGGCAAGCAAATTTGGTCTTCACTGTAGTATTCAGTCTCGCAATCGACTGTATATCTGGGCTCGTTCTGTACCGAAATTTGTTGAGATTGTACGACCACACATGGAAGAATCTATGATGTACAAAATTGACAAATCATGCCCTAAACCTATCAAACAAACACCAATCAAGGTGTCATAACTCCCCCCTTTTGGCTTCCTTACTCTCTAACCTAAGGATTCGAAGCTGTGTAGGAGGGGGTTAAGCACTTCGTTGACGTAGTATGGCTATTCCTATACGTATCAATCTACTGGTGGGGATCATAAGTCTCATCAATCACCCCTTTTGTATCATTTATGTTCGTATCTTATATGTGTACGAATAAGGTACTATCATGCCTATTAAGTGCTTAAAAAAAGGGGAGATTAGTATGGTGCAATGTCGAATGCTACTAGAATGCTAGGTACTAGAATAATTAGTGCAATTACAACAGGTAGCATACCCATCCAACAGAATTGCATTAGTTGGTCATATCGTAATCGTGGTAGAGTAGCTCGGAACCATACGAATACGAAACAGAAGATACAAGTCTTCAGTGCTAGTACAATACTTTGAATGTTGATGAATGTGTCGTTAGGCACAATCTCTGGCATAATGTATCCTCCAAGGAATAGAATAGCTGTTAATGCTGACATTAGTACAATACTACAGTACTCAGCTAGGAAGAAGAATACGAAGATCATTCCACTATGCTCAGTGAAGAATCCGGCAACTAGCTCTGACTCAGCCTCTGGCAGGTCAAATGGAGTACGGTTAGTCTCAGCTAGTACAGAGATGAAGAAAATGATGAATAGAGGGAATAGAGGTACAAGGAACCAAACGCTTTGCTGGCTCTCAATGATTGTTGTGTAATGGAATGTTCCTGTTAGTAGGATTACAGCCAGTACTGCAGAGCTTAGAATTAGCTCGTAACTAATCATTTGGGCTGTACTTCGAAGTGAACCAAGGAAGGCATACTTAGAGTTCGCAGACCATCCAGCGAATAGTACACCGTATACTCCAATAGATGAAATAGCTAGTGAGTATAGAATTCCAAGGCTAAAATCTGATAGTGCTAATCCACTACCAAATGGGATCACGGCCCAACCTAGAAGGCTGAACACTAGACTAATAACAGGGGCTAAGAAGAATAGACTTCGTGTAGCATGTTGTGGTACTACAGTTTCCTTCACTACCAGCTTAAGAGCATCGGCGAATGGTTGTAGTACTCCGTAGTATCCTACTGTGTTAGGTCCTACTCGTCGCTGCATACTAGCAAGAACTTTACGCTCAATGATAGTCATGAAAGCTACGGATAATAGGATTGGCACTAGTACGATTACTACTTCAAGTAGGCTGTATAGAACTGATAACATATTATAAAATAGAGGTTGTCTGTGGATCACCTAACCTACGGTAGGGTTAAACTCTGTATTAGAGTTTGCCTTCTAATAGTTCCTGTATATCTACAAGTTTTCGCACCCTCTCTGCTTTCGAAAGAGAGCAATAGCTCGGGATAAGAAAGATCTGGAGGCCAGGAAAAGAAGGAATACTGTGTAGGAGTGTCGCACTCGTAAGGGTATGTTAAAGGGGATATTAGAAGCTATGCTCCTATTTAGTACTATACTTGGCTATCAAGCCAGCTTAGGTACTTCTCAAGTGAAACAGCCTCTACAACGATAGGCATAACTTAAAATGCTATGTAGTACGATTCGTGGTGCATAGCATTTAAGGGACTATGTATTCATTCCTGGCCCCTAGGCTCTAACCCTCCAGGGTGGCGAAAACTAAAATGATACACGTATAGTCTCTGAAGATGTTATCTTGCTAGTTGTCTATAGATGAATGTGGTTCTGTCTCCTAATTATAGGCGGACATTCATAGAGTTTCTAGCATACAGTGTGTTATTGTCGGGCTTATGCGATCAACCCGTGGTATACACCACAAATCTCGCTACATTGTCCGTAGTATACTCCTTCACGTTGAATAATTACTGATGTTTGGTTTAATCGACCTGGTACAGCGTCCATTTTCACTCCTAGTGCTGGAACGGCCCAATCGTGGATAACGTCTTGTCCTGTAACGATGAATCGAATGTGTGTGTCTACTGGTACTACAACTCGGTTGTCTACCTCAAGTAGTCGTAATTGTCCTAACTCTAGGTCTGACTCTGGTACCATGTATGAGTCGAACTCAATTGACTCACCATCAGCGCTTACAAAGTCAGAGTACTCGTATGCAACTCTATACTCTCTAGAATTTGAGTAGATGTATAGAGTCGGACTATGTCATATAGGTAAACCTATTTGCATGTATAGTCTCTGAGGTATTACCTACTAATTAGGATCATGGTCATATTGTCACTCCAATGGGAGTAAAGACCAAACTCGGTTTTAGTATAGTATGCAATTCTCAATAGTACGGCTTACTAGATAGTGATCTATCTTTACTATGTACTATTAGGGGCCTATTGCCCTGATGTGAATTTGAATCGTCGTGTACCATCTAAGCTCGTATAGGCACCTCGGTCCAAGTGCTTGTTGATGAAGTCATGATGGAGCTTCAGTGCCTTAGAAGCTTTGGTAACACTAGGGTACTGTCGGCTGATGCCAGTGTTAAGATCTAACACTAGAACAGGCTTAGACTCATGTGGCTTACGGTCAGAGATCTTCTTTAAAGTCTCTTCATGAGCTGTGAAATAGAAAGTTCCTAAGTTCGTCTTAATTAACTTCTTCATACCTACATACCGATTGATACGTTTGTAGTCTACAACTTGATGAGCTGCAGCTGCTGCGTACACACTAGGATAGTTACCAAAAATGGTCTTAAGATCCGCGGTAATAGCATAGACACGATCTTCAACCAATTCTAAGTTGTGAACTAGAGCTGGATGGGAGTTAGAAGTAGGATGAACTACAGTACCTTCTTTGTCAGTACCTTTAATCTCAATGTGAATCTCAATGTCCAAGTAAGGTGAATGCCAATGACTTACAGATTTAGCGTAACGTGATAGTAATTGATGTGAAGTATGAAGTTCTCGCGCTGCTGAACGTAGTGACTTGAAAGAACCTAGTGGGTTTGAATTCATATCATAGATCTGCACAGGTAAATTTTCATCTGTAACCCAGTGTGAAATGTCGACTTTAGGTGTAGTGTTTACCTCATGGTTAAGTTCTTCACTTAGTGTTTCTTCAACAACAAATGGAACTTCAGTACTAGAGTCTACGACAGGTGCGAGCATATGAGGATGTGTGCTAGTAGTAGCAATGAACCGACCGTTTAAGGATGGTTTAAATGCATCAAGGTAAGCTTGTTCAACTACAGCTAATTCATACTTTGTAAAGGCGGTTAACAATTCAATGTCCTTTGCAGTTAAATTGTATTTAGGATGTGTAGAGATGAACTCTTCTACAAAGTTAGTCCCTGTATGAATATGGTGGAAAGTAAAGCTATCAGCTGAGTGTTCTTGTACTAAGCTATACAGCCGGTGTTGAGTTTCTGTCATAGAACTAGAGAAAGCTAAATCTCGATGTGATCGTAGTCGTGAAGCAAGATCAATAGAAGATCCAATATACCCGTTGTCACTGTCACTTTGTAGAATCATATAGATACCAGAAGTACGAGTTAGGCTAGGTAGTTGACCTAAATGTCCTAACGATGTACCTTTCGGTAGTACTAGGTCTCCTGTCTCAGTGATGTGACAAAGTGAGTCGTAGTGTTGTCCTCGTACCTTTGTAATGAACTCACGAACTTCACTTGAGAATAGGTCAGAATCTAGGGCTTGATTCAATACATCTAAGGTGTTGTTGTGATTTTGACTAGGTACAAGTGGAATATCTGAAGAAAGCAATGGTCGACAAGTACTCTTAAGATCTTCTACTGATGTGATGAAATGTGTAAGAGCGGAAGCATTGAAAATATGAGGTTCAAATCCCAATTCATCAGGGCAATTTACTGACCAGTACCACTGGTGTCCTGCAACTTTAACTGTCATTGTAGGTGAAATTACCTCATCCATTAGGTATAGAAGTTTGAAGCTAGGGAATGCGATAGCAATTAGGATTAGAGCTGGAGTAATTGTCCAAATTAGCTCGATTAGTGTACCGTGGTTGCTGTACTTGTGTACAATTCCTACTTTGTTGCTGCTGAATTTCATTAGAATTACTGCAAGCATCCAGAATACTAGGAAACTAATTACAACAAGGTAGAAGAAGATAGTGTCGTGTAACTCGACGATACCCTCGAAAGTAGGTGTAGCACCGTCCTGGAACCCAATTTGCCATGGGTACGGAACGTCACAGTGAAGTGGAGCTACAAGTGATAGTAGGCTTGTAAAGATTGCCATAATTATTGTATGGGTATACGCTCAATAGCCCTATTGACATACAGTACTGCATTGAGTACTAGTAGGTTAAAGGAGATAGTAAAGACTAAACGACCAAGGGTTATGACCCTGACCATCCTTTGTTAGAACAACTCTAGTGTATACAAGTAGTGGGACTTGAACCCACATGGTTGAGAACCACAGTTTCCTAAGAACTGCCCGGCTACCAATTACGGCATACTTGCATTTAGTTTATCTTGAGAGTAACTCTTCTATGTAATATAGTATACAATACTCCTCTGTCTCTCATAGGTAGTGTTGAAATACACTTACATACCTTATAATTTTTATATCAAAAAGGGGGTTAAGAATGTCATATACAACTATGAGTATAGAAGTAGGAATGACATCATACATCTGCTAACATTTAGTATAGCAGATAGATCATCTCTTTGTAAATATGGTGTTAAGTTTACATCAGGTATATGATCGTTGAAGTTTACACTTGCTGGTTGAGGTATGGCATACTCTGTAACTTAGTATAAGTGCGCAGCCTTGATCCTTTCCAGCATATTGCCTGATACGCACCTATTTGTGTAGTGCGAATAGTCCTGTAGCCTCTGATAGAGCGAATCCTAGGATCGCGTATGAGAATAGTTGCCAATACACTAGACATTTGGTAGTTTTACAGTGATCAAATACTTGCCACGGAATAGATTTTTACGATTGTTCTTGAACACACCTACATCGCACGTGCAGCTTCATTTTTAGAACGATACGTAACAGTCACTTGGGTAGTAGTATCTAGTACACATACTGCCATATTTCCACCAGTACGTTGTGGAAGACTTTTCAGTTCAGCCACATACTTGCATAAATCCTCTTGAGACATGTGACAATCAAGAGTTTCGTCAAGTGGTACCTTGGAGAAGAATACAGATTGTCGATACCAGCCTCCTCGTTTCATCACGTTCTTAAGCCACGTACGTTCATAGCCAAACAACTCAGAAACATGACCCATAGAGTCAGCTGTGTACACTAGTTCCAGCTCAGAAGCTTGATCAGACTCAATACTACGATAGATATATACGGGTTCACCTGTAGCAGCACGGTGTTGAGCAATAGCCTGTTCAGTCCATGGAATCCCAGGCTTAGCTACAAATGCGGCATTGATGCAAGGTCGGTACTTGAAGAATAAGTACTGTTCTAATACACAAAGGAATTGCGTTAACGTTAGTCCTTCAGGCAATTTAGATAGTACTTCAGGGGTTAGTAGGAAAAGTTGAACCTCACCGTTCCCTTGCATGCTCTCTACAAATTTAGCAGTACGTGGATCTTTACCGTTAGCGTGGTCCTTAACTCGGTTACCAGTATGAACTGATTGACCTACATACGAGTTAGACATATTGTCATCACCTTTGGGCTTAATTAAGTAACACCCAGGTGTTCGCTTAGCAGGATCTTTCGAGTTCTCAGGTCCAGCCACTGCAGCAAATGGAAGTACATGCTCTGTATTAGGTACAGGCAGACTCAATACAATAGGGTTAGATGTAATTTCTTCACACAAACTGATGTGCTCATCCGTTACATTATCATACTCAAGAACAGTCTGGATGATGCTTCGAGTAGGTCCACCATTGTTGCGCATATGGCTAACTGCAAGGTTGTTCAAGCGAAAATAATTGTCTCGTTTCTTAGCAACTGTAGAAAATTGCCATTGTCTAGTACAATGAGATCATATCAAGCACGGTAAGTGCATTAACGTATGATCGTTGGAGAGTTTCCTCTTGCTGGTTGCTTTCATGTGCCTAAGTTATCACCAAATTTCTGGTAGTAGACATGTAAAGGTGCCAGCATATAGTTAATTAAGACCCCAATAATTTAGGTCGTAGAGCAGGGTTTCGAGCTGTAGCAGTGATTAGTCCTGAGAATACAACTCCGATACCAACTCCGGCTCCGGCTAGCCCGATAGTAGCTAGTCCTGATCCAATGTATTTTGCAGCTTGTAGCATGGTTAATATGGGTTATTAGCTCTGTCACTTTAGTACATCAATTTAATGCACCACAGACTGGGCTCTAATTATGAGTAGAGGTCAAGAGTCACCGCTCAAGACTTACCGTTGCTTATAATAGTATAGACTATATAAGATACGTTAGTTTGACTAATTCCTATCATGCCTATTGAATCATATGTAGGTATCTTATATGAGCTTTCTCTATGTAAGGAACTGCATATAGAAATATGCATAGCTCCAATACCATTCTGTGACAGTAAGTGAAGGAACGTATCCTATAAGAGGTCGGCTTAGTTCAACGGTAGAACACTAGTTTGTGGATCTAAAGATTCCAGTTCGATTCTGGGAGTTGATCCAGATATTGCTTAACTACAATCACATGATAGTACGAGTATTAATTACAGGGGGTTACGAGGTTGATAGCTATCTATAGCTACAGGAAAGTCCTATGTGTATATATATCCTCTTAGGAACAACTAAAGTTGTGACAAGGTTTACAGAAATATCACGCTGTAACTCCAGTAGTTTCAGTGGCGCACTTCATGTCATCTCTCACTTACACTGTGATGAGGTATACACTTAAATAATCAGTAAATGTTGTACTTTATCAACCAACTAGTAGTGTTACTAGTACAGAATTAGGCTTATAGTAACCCCTTTAAAGCTAATATAGTTCAACGGTTAGAACATATCCCTCATATGGATACAATGTAAGTTCGATTCTTACTATTAGCTAGGTCTAAAGAAGCTTGTACATCTAATCAGCTAACTTTCATGAGATACCTTATAATGACATCTCACTTATAAGGAATATCATATAGATGTTTAATACTTATAAGAGTGACTAATGGGATCATAGCTCAACGGTAGAGCGCTCAGCCGATAATTGATCGATGGTGGTTCGATTCCCCCTGGTCCTAAGTCCATTACAGTACTATCATAAAGTACTATCTACTATAGTGAGTATAGTTTAACTGGTAAAACACTTCAGTGTCATTGAAGTAGATGCGGGTTCGAGTCCCGTTGCTCTCGTCTCCTTTACTATAATTGGTTAGGTATTTGGTCTCTAGACTCACTCTTTCGTTTGATAGCCTAGTCAAACAGCTATAATTAGTTCAAGGCATTATAAGGTCTACGTAACCTTTGACAACATTCTCAGAGTATCATTACTCTAGACTTCTATGTCTCAATTGCTAACTCTATTCTGTAGTTACATTGTTATCTATCATATTACAAAGGCAACCAATAGGAACTACTACAAGATGCATGACATTAGCTCTAGTGTTATTCCTTGTAGGTATTTTAGGCTTCGTGCTTAACCGTAAAAACATCATTCTAATGCTAATCAGTATTGAGATGATGCTACTAGCGGTGACTCTACTAGTGATTGTTAGCTCATTTAGCTTCGATGACATTGTTGGTCAAACCTACAGCATCTACATCATTGCCATTGCTGGTGCAGAATCAGCTATTGGTCTTGGTATCTTAGTTGCATTCTACCGTATCCGTGGTTCAATTACTTTACGTTAGATGTACCTATCAATTCTTGCTCTACCTCTTCTTGGAGCTGCCTCAGCCGGGCTTCTTGGACGTAAATTAGGTGTAACTGGTGCACAAATCGTTACAACTGTATGTATGTGTTCATCAGCTCTACTATCTATTGTAGCTTTCTACGAAGTTGCATTATGCGGATCATCAGTATCTATCTACTTAAGTAGCTGGATCGATTCAGGTCTTATGTCTGTTGACTGGGCCTTCATGTTTGACAGCCTAACAGTATCAATGCTATTACCTGTAACTCTTGTATCTTCAATGGTACACATCTACTCTATGAGTTACATGGCTGCAGACCCACACAACCAACGATTCTTCTCATACCTTTCAATGTTCACTTTCTTCATGTTAGTACTAGTAGCTGGTGACAACTACTTCATCTTATTCCTTGGATGGGAGGGTATTGGAGTATCTTCATACTTACTAATTAACTTCTGGTTCACACGTGTACAAGCTAACAAGTCTGCTATCAAAGCTATGACTGTTAACCGTGTTGGTGATATGTTCCTAACTATTGCCTTTTTCGGTGTATTCTGGGCCTTCGGTAACCTTGACTACGCTACAGTATTCAGTCTATCACCATACATGAACGAGACTGTACTAACTCTAATTGGGCTACTATTCCTATTAGCTGCTATGGGTAAATCAGCTCAACTTGGACTACACATGTGGCTGCCAGATGCTATGGAGGGACCTACACCAGTTTCAGCGCTAATTCACGCGGCCAATCGAAAGCACACTATTTTAGGGATTGCCATTTACTCACTACCTATCGTCTGTCCTCTACTCACAGGCCTTATTCTGTTCCATGACCTATTGCCTTCTACATTACACCTATGTAATTACTTACTATACATCTTAATCATTGCTCTTGTACTTTGGATCATCTGTTTCTTAGTAATCGGATGGCTAACTTCTCCTCACCTACATTCTCTAACATGCTTCATCTTACTATTGACTTTATTAGCCTTCATTGTGACCCAATATGTTAACCTTGTGTTCTCAGTTTGTGTCAATACACTTAGTCTGATTAATGTCAATACCCCTGAGTATGTGATGTCTTTCACTGCTTTAGTGCCCACTAACCCTAGTGTAGAGCAGAAAGCTATGGGAAACACACACTACATTCCTTGGCATATCACATCTGCTATTGAGAAAGCACAGGCCACGTTGACTACATTCTATGATTGGGTGCCACAAGGCACACCTCATCGTGAGTTCTTGGACAACCACTGTGTACACTTGATCAAACCTGCCCCACACTTAAACAACATGGAACACACTGGAATCCCTACTCATCTATTTAGTAAAGAGTACTTATTAGCTTCAGACAAATTGATTGACTGCGCAGTACTACGATCTAAAACAGAAGTGCCTGATCAAGGTATGATCTATGCCTTCATCAACAAGGAAACTAACCGAATGTATGTAGGTTCTAGCATCAATATGACTTCACGACTACACACGTACATCCACTCTTGGGAGACTAGCCGCCAGCGTTTCTTAGAAGAAATGCGTACTACAGGAGGTGGGTTTGACAATTATCTGTTCGTACCTAATTACGAGGTACCTAACTATCAACTTCTATTCGAGTCTCTATACCCTGATGTTCCTCAAGATCCAAAGATGCGCTATGTTCTAGCTCGATTTACGGAGTATCACTGCCGTATCCTTGAACAGGCAGTCATTTACTATGCTAAACCTGAGATCAATGATCTAAGTACTACTGTAAGCTTTACCTTCCCTAATGTGAATATCGATACTTACACTCCTAATGCACTAGATCGTGCTCACCCTATCTCCGTGTTCACCAGCGATGGTCAACTCTACAACAAGTATGAATCTATCAATATTGCTAAGCGAGCTCTAGGTATCTCAGAACAAAGTCTAATTTGGGCACGTAACCGTGCAGACTATCTAATCTATTGCCCTAATCCAGGTCAAGAGCTACGTATTTTCGACCATGTCATCAATGATGTACTACAGGCACCTTTAAATTCTCACCAGAAACTAATGCCTATTTCTGGGGTATCCTTAGACACAATTCCTATGGGAGAGATTCATGCTATCTTAGACAACAAATCTGACTTATATGGAGTGTATGATAGCTGTACACAGTTCGCGCAAGATCATGATATCAACTCTTGGCAGGCCTATCGTTACTTAAACTTGAACAAGAGTATCCCTATTCTTGGAGGCTCAATTCTAGTCTATCTTTGTTGTAACCCTGCATATCGACAACAAATGTTAGATGTACAAGACAAACGAACATGGCCTGTAGTCTCTATTGACACCAAACAGGACAACCTTGTCCGATATCACGACAATCCTGCTGCAGCTCGTATTGAACTGTCACACTTAGTAGGTATCACTGACCTGAAACCCACTCGTAACTTTACCAAGGACTACATCACAGGTACTAAACGAGCTGGAGTTATCAAGTTCCGACGACGATTTCAGCTAATGTGGCTGAAAGACTACGACCCAAATGTATAATATAATCCCCTTTTTAGTGTAATAACTGCTGTGACCGCCTTGATTGGTAACAATCATGACAAATTTTACTCTATGCTGGAACGGCTTTGTGTCAGTAGTACTACAGTACTTAAAAACTGCTACACATCTGGCCAACCAGCAGGTCCTTGACCTCATCGACTACACGTAATGTCCTATAACAGGAATAAGATATAGTCAATGGTCTCAGACCATGCACACTTGTAACTGCTGGTGTTTACCTACTTCTACGATCTTCACCTCTACTTGAGTTTGCTCCTACTACACTAGTTGTAATCACTTGGGTAGGTGCTATCACAGCATTCTTTGCTGCTACTACTGGACTACTACAGAACGACATTAAACGGGTAATTGCTTACTCTACATGTTCACAAATGGGTTACCTATTCATGGCAGTAGGTATTTCACAATACTCTGTAGCTCTATTCCACCTTGTAAACCACGCCTTCTTCAAAGCTGTTCTATTCCTAGCTGCTGGTGGAGTACTTCACTCAATGGCCGATCAACAGGACATGCGACGACTTGGAGGTCTAATTAACCTTCTACCATTCACTTACACAATCATTCTAATTGGTTCACTAAGTCTAATGGCAATTCCTTTCCTAACAGGATTCTACTCTAAAGACCTGATTCTTGAGTCAGGATATGCTACATACACAATGAGTGGACATATCGTATACTGGTTAGGTACACTAACAGCTATGATCACTGCCTTCTACTCATTCCGTCTAATTAGTATGACATTCTTAACAACACCTAACGCTCCTAAAGTAGATTACGAGCACACACACGAGCAAGACATGATTACAGTAATTCCACTAGTAATCCTTGCTGTAATGTCTATCTTCTTTGGATACATTGCTAAAGATAGCTTCGTAGGTATGGGTAGCGATATGCTAGCTACATCACTATTTGTTCACCCATCACACGTGACATTAGTTGAGGCTGAGTTCTCTATCCCAACATTCTACAAAAACTTACCAGCTATGGGTACAATTGCAGGTGCTTCATTAGCTCTACTATTCTACCACCGATTAGCTAACTTCACAGTAGACTTAGCTCTAAGTGATCTTGGTAAACGAGTATACACATTCTTCAACGCTAAATGGTACTTCGATGCCGTAGTTAACCACTATGTAATCGGTAAAGCCTTAGCACTTGGAGGTATTACATCTAAAGTACTAGATCGAGGTGCTATTGAACTACTAGGTCCATTCGGATTAACTAGCTCACTATATGGAGGTAGCCACACAATTGCTCGACTTGATACTGGAGTTGTAACACAATACGCTCTATACATCATGATCGGACTAATTTCTATCACACTTCTACTATTTGTACCAATTCTTTCTGGAGTATCACTAGACAACATTGGTGATCTACGACTAATTCTTATCTATGTAGCAGGATTACTATTTGTAACAGGAGCATCAAGCTCTAAACGAACTGCATAGAGACAACTCCCCTTTGAGATTGAAGGAGTACTATCTTGTATAATTCTGTGAGATGATCGACTAACTTTGATCTATATAAGATAGATAATATGACTATCCTAACTCTATAAGACAGTCTAATTAGTGACTAAATATAAGGATACTCTATAAGGGATGAGATAACATGGTATCTATATACTAGCGAGATTAGTTTAACGGCTAGAACATTGTCTTTACACGACAAGGGCGTTGGTTCGACTCCAGCATCTTGTAAGTAATGTCATTACTATTGTTTACTGATAGTAAGAGCATTAGTATACTTCTATTAGTACCATAAGTGGATTAGTTAAACGGTATAATCACCGACTCATGATCGGTAGTTCTGGGTTCGATTCCTGGGTCCGCGTATAGCCTATTATGGCCTTTAAATGACAAATAGAGACAGAGGATTGGTCATCTAGTGGTAGGATAACAGCTCTTCATGCTGTGCACGCAGGTTCGATTCCTGTCCAGTCTATATACCTTCTATATAGTGAGGGTACTTAATACAATGCCAGAGTAGTTTAGTGGTAGAACACGATCCTTGTAAGATTGTGGCCTGTGTTCGATTCACAGCTTTGGTAAGTAGCTCTTTCATAGACTTATACTCAATAATAGGTCCTGTTCCCCTCTACGAGGGGAAAAAAAGGGCTCTTACCCTCCAGGTCTTTCTTACCCTTCGCGATTGCTCAGGGTGCGAAAACTATAAGGATAGCGAAATGGGTTATGGTCTAATGGCATGACGGGATTTTTTGGAGGTCCACGATACTTGTTCGATTCAAGTTAACCCAAAGCTCTCCTATACCTAATAGGAGGAAGGGTGTTTAGCTCAGTGGTAGAGCGTCTAGCTTTTAACTAGATGGTCAACAGTTCGATCCTGTTAGCACCTGATTGTAGACACTCTACTCTATCATATGTAGGATAAGTCGCCTATTGGTAAGGGCAAACTGATTGCTATTCAGTGTACGGTAATTCGTACTGTAGGTTCGAATCCTATCTTGTCTGTATACGTACTCTACTCTACTCATTCCTACTAGTAGAGTGATGTATATGTATCTTATAAAGGATCATGACCTATAAGGATATTCAGGGGATATAGTATAATGGCATTACGCGGTGTTTGCATCATTGCGACGCTGGTTCGATTCCAGCTATCTCCATAAGTCATCTATCCGCTTTGTCAGAAGCAGTAAGTATAGAATAAATACGTATAGCCTTGGTAGCATAGTGGTAATGCACTGGACTGAAGTTCTAGGTAGTAAGAGTTCGATTCTCTTCCAAGGCATGTATGAGTGTACACCTCTAATGAAGGGTCATACTGTACATTCATAAATATGGGTAGTTTTCCTAGTTGGTTAAGGAGACTTACTGTAAATAAGTTAGCTATCGCTACCGCATGTTCGAATCATGCCTACCCAATTACACATTATATTAGATAATATACCGTACCACTCAAATAAAACACGACTACAAGTGTTAAATTAGGTAGTACCTAAGTGTTAAATTAGGTAGTACCTAAGTGTTAAATTAGGTAGTACCTTATATTACTACTACTGAGTAGTGTTAGTATCTTATATGTCATAAACTAACATAGCATGTCCAGATGTTAGTTCTTACATTAGACATGTATCTTATACTCTATTCAAAATAGAGTCCTTAAGTTGGGTTACAAAAGGGGGGGGGTTTAAATTGTTACATTTTTCAGCAGCACGTTCCCGTACCACTCCTATATTTCAACTTAGTCCAGATTGAGAAAGCCTACTAAAGAGACTCTTCCTATCTACACATATCAGGCTCTATACTACAGAGATGTAACATAAGTATACTGATAGTTTATATAAGCGTCATCAATTTTCATAAACTCAATTCTTTCCCTTTACCCCTCCTCACAGGAGGAGTAACTTTGATGAGTAACCGTATTCGTACGGACAGATAGACATACACTCTATGCCCTGAGTGGCATGGTAGACTGCACCCCTATAGATCAATGCAGTACAATCTATCTATGTAGATAGTAACGGTGAACATGTAAGGTAGACAAGCTCATGTCACACAAGAATAGTAGGCTGTAGTTGATGTAGACACAGGCACTCTAATAGGCGATAAGTCAATATAAGATGCGTAGAATAGTGAGCAAATATAAGAGAGGGAAAGCACAAACTCTAAATCAAGTAAGTGAAGTACTACTAGTAGTTGCCATTGCTGTAGTGACACGAGCCGACCCTAGAGCTGAGTGAGGTACGAACGACGCTCTAGTAGTAAGGAGGCGAGTAGAGCCGATAGCTATAGTCAGTCCTGTTACTGTGTAGCATAGTACGGTTGAGAGTACACACCTGGCACAGCTGAGTAGCACTGCACATGAGAGCAAGTTACCCTTGTGGAGATAGGGTTGTAACTGGCTTCGTATGCTACTGTTGCGCATCTGATAGAGCCTTCCTAGCCCAGTACAGGCCATGTATGTCATATTATACTTGTCATAGTATCTTATATTGACCAAAAAGGGGGGTGTTAGAAGATAGAATTCCCAACTTGTACATGAAGTCCTTGTGTAAGTGAGGACGTACTAAGTCGATGACAGTTGAAAGACTGCCTTGGTATACACGAATTCGATACTTACCTTTCTGTACGATGAGACCTGTAAGGATAGAGTATTGTGCCAACAGTGCTTGAAGACGAATACAGTCATCTTTACTGAAATTATCGGTACATAGGATGAGCGTCTTGTCCGTGTAGTAGCCATCGTCCATGATCCAATGGGCTAAAGATAGTGGAGAGAACATTAGGTGAATGTCCTTAGGTACCACTTTGATGTACTTACCTAGATCAGGGTTCCAAATATACCATAGTCGATGCAGACAAGTAAGAGCAGGCAATGCTCGTGTGAAAATGTGGTACTGAGTGATGATCTTTTTGTGAATACTAGACAAGAATGTAGTCTCACGGAAGCCTGTACGTGACAGCTCTTTGTAGTAAGTATTGTATGTCTCAGTGACTTGTTCGAAGGCATTTGGACCTTTAGTCATCTCAAACAACACATTACCACGAGGCTCTCCATTCTTGACCTTCTGTCGTAAGCTTCCATCACCTAGCATGTTACCTGTTAAGGCATAGACAGTGTCCTGTCGTAGAGTTGTTGTGGCTAAAATAGGATCCATGTTGAGTAAAGCCTTGTCTTGAGGATCGGTAGGTAAACTTGATAACCAAGTCGCTAGGTTGACAATAGTCGTCATTTGTTGTGTAGTCATAGTCATTTGTTAGCTTTGATTAGAACCAGTCCCTTCATTTGACTCAAATTGAGTAGGTTAGTTGAACTAGATCCATACATGCCATAGGCTATGCCCTTGAACGTACAATTTGTAGTACTTCTCCGCTGATCACGAAGATGAAGGGGGTTCTATTATTACATTATTCAGCAGCACGTTCCCGTACCACTCCTATATTTCGACTTCATCCCAATCGAGATTAGCTGTTCGTTAAAGTAACCATACTTACATCTAAGTCCTTTACACAGAGATTTCTGCACAAGATTTACCTAGACTACCTATATGTTTCGTCTACCTTCACAACTAACGCTCTCTCCAGATGTGACGAGTAATTAGTACATCCCGAGTGGTATGTTCACCGTGGCGCATTACTCCACGATTACTCGCAATTCCTATTTCATGAGGTTAACTTAGCACCTCAATCCGTGTGAATTCCTTTGATGATTAGCTTATTGCCTCACATTGTAGAACTCTTCGCAGCACAACTACAGCCCTAAGCATAAAGGTCATGGGGACCTCTCTTAGCCCTATTCTACGACTATATCAGCCGTACACTGCTAGACAGTAACTAACAGTAAGGATTGCGCATGTTAGCGGATTTAACCAGACATTTGACAACACATGCTGAAGAGGGTCATGTAGCACCTGTCACTAATAGTAAACTATCAGGATTCAAGCTTAGGTAAGATGATGCGCGGGTCATCGCATTAAGTGTCATGCTTCACTGCGGGTCCTCGGGACCGTCTAATCATTTGGTGTTCTGTCGTGTGACTGTACTTCCCAGGCGGAGTGCTTATTGCGTTTGCTAAGAATCTCATCATATGACAAAATACTAGCACTCATAGTTTACAGCGTAGACTACCAGAGTATCTAATTCTGTTTGCTCCCTACGCTTTCGTACCTCAGTGTCAATCTCTAACTAGTTACCTGCTTTCGCCATTGGTAGTCCTTCAAGTATCAAAGCATATCAGCGCTACTCTCGAAATTCTGGTAACTCCTATTGGATTCAAGTTCTCTACTTACATTAGTAGCAAAGAACAACCTACGTACCCTTTACGCCTATTCACAACGAACAATGCTTGCCGTACCGGTGTAACCGCAACTGCTGGCACCGGGATTGGTCACGACTATTAGTAAGACTAGTCATTATCCTGCCTTACTACATCAATTGAACCTAAGCTCATATTGATTCTGGTTTGCACGTTCAGTCTTACGACCATTGACGATGATCCTCCACTGCTGCCCCTCAAATTAGGGTGTGGGACTTTTCATTCTCCACTGCGGGTGTTGAGACTTTCATCCTTCACCTTCACGTCATCGCCTTGGTAAGCCATTACCTCACCAACTAACTGCTGTGAACTAAGAGCATCAATAGGCGGACACGGTCCTTTACACGTAGTGCATATGGCTGATTAAGCCTCCTAAAGGTAGCATCCTAGTTATACTCGCCCGTACGCCACAACTACTTAAGTAATTGTAGACTTGCATGTGTCAAACAACCAGATAGCATTCGTTCGGGGCCATGATTAAGCCCTTAACTTTGTATTGATAGTATACCTCATCAACATTGTCTTAGAGGGATTACTATGGATTATACCTACACAAACACTACTACTTAGCCGATCTTACGACTTAGATTGTAGTTGAGCGTGTATGATTTACATGTTACTGATAGAGATTATGCTATGACTATCTTGTTAGTCTCTTATATACGACTAACTCTAATATTATATATGTCTCTTATACTTTAGATGCAAATCACTTACAGTAGCTGCATAACGTCTAACTATTCAGGTAGTCAAAATACATGAGCAATCTACTATGCTCTATCTACTATATTCTATCATTAGAACCTGTACTGCATTCTCTCAAACAGAAGCTGAAGGAGTGAAGAATAAGGCAACTAAGGTACATTCTATCTTTGTAATGCCTACATGTTGAACCTGAGTATCTTACTCTATGGTAGTGATAGACTCTTCCTAATCAGCTTATTCTTTACTATAGTATAGGTTTCCCTCTCCTTATATTTTAGACTTAGTAAGTATGTCCTTTGTCTCTTTTAGTTGCTAAATCTATCCTATAAGATACTAATAACAAGTCGTACCTTTTTGTTTTCGCCACCCTCAGGGGTCTATTTGTAATTATATAAGATACGAATATCTATAGCATTGATGAGATAAGTATCGATATCAATGTGGAATCTATCGTCAAGTGACTAAAGGGATTGTTAGGGATGACTAGCAAGCGTATCAGAAGAGAAGTGGAAACACTAAATGGACTAAACATGTCCGATCTCAAGGGAAACCATATAGCACATATGTGTATGACTACGGACTGAACCGAAACATCGTAGTAAGTCTAGGAAAGGAAATCAACCGAGACCCTGTGAGTAGCGGCGAGCGAACGCAGGATAGCCTAGTAATAGTGATTAGTAGATCCAATACTCTGGAATGGGTAGAAGCATAGTAATATGTACCATAGAAGGTTATAGTCCTGTAGAACTACTACTCTATTACAACTAGCTAAGTACCTTAATTTTGTATAAAGTTCTGGCTTCTTAGTGAGTAGGGCGGCATCAAACCTGCCCGAATAAGGGTGCACCATCATCCAAGGCTAAGTATGATACGTTTAGCGATAGTGAATAGTACTGTGAAGGAAAGTTTAAAAGAAAGTCGATGACTAGTGAAACAGAGCCTGAACTAGCAATCCTATAAGCAGACAGAGCATTAATGTGTGATGTCGTACCTTTTGCATAATGGGTCAGCAAGTTTGTGTTACAGGTAAGGTGAAAGCCCTAGCGAAAGCGACTATTTGTAACTTAAGTTATGAATGGGTTGAATCTGTAGTACAAGACCCGAAACATCTTGATCTATCCATGGGCAGGTATATAGGACCGAACCAGTGTACGTTGCATAGTACTTGGATGACCTGTGGATAGGAGTGAAATGCTAATCTAAAGATGTGATAGCTGGTTCTCTGCGAAATGCATTGCAGTGCAGCGTCAATGTTAGCTTATGGTAGGTACAGCACTGATTGACATACGGTTTTACCGTTGACTAGGGGGGCGTAACAGCTCTATCTAGGTCAGTTAACCTCGGAATGACTATAAGTGATTATTGGCAGTGAGTCCTAGGGTGATAAGGTCTTAGGACGAGAGGGAAACAGCCCAAACAGTGTGTTAAGGTCCCAAAGATATTGACAAGTGAAATTAAGGAAGTGCATTGCTTTAGACAGCCATGATGTGGGATTGGAAGCGTCCATCATTTAAAGAAAGCGTAACAGCTCAGTGGTCTATCTCTAGAGTAATCTAGAATGGCAGTGTGCGCCGAAGATATACCGGGTCTAATCAATACACCAATACCACTGTCTAGTATCTATATTCAATATCGATACTAAGAGGTAGCAGAGCGTCCAGTACCAATGAAGAGCAGTATGTTATTGTTTGGAGGTCACTGGAGTGAGGATGCTGGCATGAGTAGCAAGAATGGATGTTAAATCATCCACACCGAAAGAGGAAGGGTTCTGAGGGCAAGTTACACTGCCTCAGGTTATAAGCGGTGTCTAAGGAGTTAGCCAATGCGAAACTCCGATGATTATATTGCAGAACGGGCTCATAACTGAGATCCAGGAAAAGAATGCAATTTTACTACCGTACCTTAAACCGACACAGGTCCTCGGGTAGAGTATACTAAGGTGACGAGATAACCAAGTTTAAGGAACTCGGCAAACTGATCTCGTACGTTCGACAATAAGAGATGCCTTTGTACTATTTAGTATGAGGGTGGCACAGAATCAGGGAGTGCGACTGTTTACTCAAAACACAGCAGCCTGCTAACACTAACGTGGTCGTATAGGTTGTGATTCCTGTCCGGTGTCTCGCGATAAAGTTATGGTGTGTATGGCTTACCATGTACATTGAACTAGAAGTCGAGATAAACGACGGTCTTAACTATAAGGATCCTAAGGTAGCAAAATGCTAACTAGTTGTAACATACAATTAGCGCTGCCCCCTTTAACATTATGTTAAATTGATATTTTACTATATACGTGAACCACCTGCTGCAATTAGAGCCATGATCGTGGATACATCAAAGGTTAAGCACAGTTCCTATAATTGGACTTGTTTTAACCCTTCTTTATATGAGAAGATTGTTTAGGTGGAATACGTAGATACGTCGTATCACAGAGACTACACGTAGAAGTGTAATAGAACGCGAATAAGCACCCAGTGCTGGTTAAATAGAGTGTTAGTATCTTATATCTCAATTTGGAGTTTAAGGAACGGTAAGTCTTGAGCGGTGACTTCTGACCTCTGCCTATGATTAGAGCCCAGTCTGATTCACAATCTATCTGGTTGTGGGTACGTGACAGAGCTATTCAACACCTACTTAGCCATGCTACAAGCTGTATTACCATCAGCGCAATGGGTCCTAGGTTTCATTGATGGAGAAGGTTGTTTTCATGTAGCTATTCAGAAGAATAATACCTTACGCTGCGGCTACCAGGTTCAACTTCAGTTTTGCATTACACAACACATTCAAGATCGTGAATTAATGGACCAGCTGATCCTTTTCTTTGGAGTAGGTACGGTGAATAGTGATGGTCCACTGAAGGTACAGTATCGTATCCGAGGTATGGACGACTTAGAATACCACCTATTTCCATTTCTAGAGAAGAACCCGTTGTTGACTAAGAAGCGACTTGACTATGAACAGTTTCGTGCGGTACACGCTTTAATGCGTAAGGGGTTACATTTAACTCCTGAAGGACTAGCACAAATTCGTTTAATCAAGGGACTGATGAATAGATCACGGGTTAAATAGCGCTACTAGACACAAGATATAGTCCTTCTGCTTGAACTCTCTACACCCCCTTATCCTACATGTTAAGTAGGTAGAGGATACTGTTGGAGAGTAAGGCGGAGAGCAAAATGCCTTGGCCACTAATTATGGTCTTGCATGAATGGAATAAATTTAATTATCGCAGTTCCATCGTTCCATGCTCCTACTGTCTTAAACAGACAGTATCAATGAACGAACAATGTCAATATATGCTGGAAAGGCTTGTACAGTTAATTGCTCAAATTGAGATACACTATTAGCTTTAGCTGATCAGCAGTGACTATAATATTTAGTAAAGGAATGTTAGTTTGTATCTTATACAGGTGCAGCATTGAGTGTAAATATCTTATATTCACGTGTTCTAGATAAGAAGTACTAGAAAGGTATCATCCTTCTCATATGTACAACTTTGGTGCAATCACTTGCATCTTGAACACAGCAGTAGTTACATAGGCTTCTCTAAGGAGTCTATTGTATCAGTGTCTAGTACTCTACTGCCTATTAATATACCTATACTAACACAAATATGCCATGACTACAACAACAAGCTTAACTCCGTTTACAATGACGAAGGGCTTCATTCTAGGTTTATTCGAAGGAGATGGGTCACTATTCATCTCTATCAGTCGTAAGACCTCGAATGTCACGGGTTACCAGGTACGACTATCGTTCAAAATTACCTTGCATGAGAAGGACGTAGCAGTGTTACACGCTGTTCGAGACTTCTTAGGTGTAGGTACAGTTGAAGTAGATCACTACTCTACAACAGGTACAGTATACCGATATGTAGTTTGGAATGGTAAGGATATCTTCCGTGTAATTGGTCCATTACTACAATCACAGCCTATGGTATTAGCCAAACGGCAGAATGACGTAGTATTGTATCTAAAGGCTCTAGACATCATGAGTCAGGGTTTACATACAACTCCTGACGGCTTAGAAGAAATGCGTCGACTTAACGCAGGCTTGAGTGGTAAGATGAACAAGGATGACAAGATGCTTCTTGAACCTACGAACACTCCAATCACTAATGAGTGGTTCCAAGGGTTCACGATGGCAGAAGGGTCATTCTACTCTATTGTTACTAACTCTTCTACTAGTGCATTAGGTGTGCGGATCATTGTAGCCTTTGATATTAGTCAAGAGCTATGTGAGTATGAAGCTGTATTACGGTTCCAAGAGTTCTTGGGATGCGGTACAGTTGTCAACAAATCACGACACCCTAGTCTACGAGTACAAAGTCGAGCAGCATTGATCAATAGTGTGTTCCCATTCTTTGATCAGTATCCATTGTTAGGTTCAAAAGCTAACCGTTTAGCTTTACTTAAGGATATTGTGACAATTATGGAGGACAATAAGCCATTGACACAAGCCAACATCACGCAAATCTCAGAGCTCATTGCTTTGATGAAATTGCACTAACATCCCCTTTTTACTAAGATAAATGTCACTCAGAGACTTAGTATGACACATATGTAACCCATATGATTCTAAAGTCCTGGAGAGAGACAAGTGATCAACACACTCTCTCCTGAGCGATGCTCCTACTGTCTTAAACTTGGGCTCGGTGAAATTGAATTAGCCGTGCAGATGCGGTTTACCACCAGATAGACGGGAAGACCCTATGCAACTTTACTATAGCTAGGCATTGTACTAGGCCATCACTTGTCACAGGTATGAGGTAGCTGATAAGGCGTAAGTGAGAGACCTCAACAAGTCATGGTCAGACTTACCTTAGTATGAAACTAAGGGACATTGCCTAGTGGGTAGTTTTACTGGGACGGTACCCTCCAAGAAAGCATCGGAGGGGTCCAATAGGTACACATAGCTTAGCCGGAGACTAAGTGGCTATGAAGAGCCAATAACAGCATAATGGCAAAAGTGTGCTAAACTGTAAGACTGACAGGTCAATCAGGTACGTAAGTAGGGCATAGTGAACCGATAGTATGTTATGGTACAGCTATCGTTCATCGGATAAGTTACGCTAGGGATAACAGGCTGATAGCGCGAAAGAGTTCATATCGTAAGCGCTGTTTGGCACCTCGATGTCGACTCATCACATCCTCCCGGTGTATCAGCTGGGAAGGGTTCAACTGTTCGTTGATTAAAGTGGTACGTGAGTTGGGTTTAATACGACGTGAGTCAGTATAGTCCCTATCTTCTGGTGGGACATATAGGCGAAGAAGAACATCTGGTTAGTACGAAAGGACCATCAGGTGCGCACCTCTGGTGTATCTGCTATAGTTCATTGACTGTACTGCAGAGTAGCTACGTGCGTTAAGGATAAGACCTGAAAGCATATAAGGTCGAAGCTGCTCTTTGGAGACTAAACAGCAACGGGATGTAGACCACGTCCTTGATAGGTCACATGTGTAAGCTCCGTTAAGGAGTGAGCTGAGTGATACTAATGTGTTGCATGACTTGACGATACCACATTGATTACACATATTTACAATTACAATCTTATCATATAAGAATATAAGTCGTATCTACGGAGGGAAGCCTAACGGTCGGGCGCTTCATTTGGGTTGAAGAACGTCTGGGTTCGACTCCCAGTCCTCCGAAATAGACCTTGCCTTCATGTCTTTGTCGTACCTTTTACTAGGTATTATACATAGATGTATGAGTATAAGAGACATACCTAGGTGTCCAATAGGGATTATATAAGATACGTAACTTACATACAAAGTATAAGAGACGGTAGTCACTACTCTAATAGATTCATGATCAAAACTCTACCCATGGTTAATCACATATGTAGAATGCATTGTAGCTAACTTCAATGTATCAGTAGTATCTTAACCTGTATAGGCCTATAGATCTACTGACAAATAGAGAGACGTATAGTAGCTTACCTTAAATTCAACTATGACTATCTTCACATCACCATTAGAGCAGTTCGAGGTATCTCCGTTCGTATCACTGAACGCTCCTATTCTTGGAGGACTGAACCTATCACTAACTAACCTTGGATTCTACACACTAGTTGTACTTGTACTTTCAATTGGAGTACACGTACTAGGATCAAACGATCGACGACTAGTACCTAGCCGATGGTCTATCGGACTAGAGTCATCATACGCGTCACTACACGGTATGGTTAAAGAGCAAATTGGATCAGCGAACGAAGTGTTCCTACCATTCATTTACTCACTATTCTTCTTCATCCTACTAGCTAACCTAAGCGGAAACGTTCCATACAACTTCACTGTAGCTACAAGTGCTGTTGTTTCATTAGGACTAAGCTTCACAATCTTCTTTGGAGTTACAATCCTTGGTCTTTACCGACACGGTGTACACTTCTTCTCATACTTCGTACCTGCTGGAACACCATTCGGAATGGTTCCTTTACTAGTACTAATTGAGCTAATTTCATACCTAGCTCGAGCCTTCAGTCTTGGAGTACGACTGTTATAGTAAGCAGTATATCTTGTGGTATGCTAGAACGTAATGCCTTCGGAGGCATGGACACTACCATTGTATGTGGTTACATTGTGTTACAAATACAACTAGCAAGTATATACTTCAGAGACTATGCACGAGAGAGTACACAGTACTTAAGATATAGTCCGATTTCTATCCATCTGAACAATCAGGCTTCAGATTGCAGGAATATGTTGCTAACATGGTTGCCGGTCACACACTACTTAAAATCTTAAGTGGAATGCTATGGCCTATCCTAACATCTGGTGTAGTAATGTTCTTTGTAGCTCTACTACCAATGGCTATCTTCCTAGCTCTTGTTGGACTAGAGATCGCCGTAAGCTTCATCCAAGCCTACGTATTCGTAGTACTTACATGTGTATACCTACGAGATGCTATTGACCTACACTAATTCATACCCCCTTTCTATCTGAGTATATAAGAGACAGACGACATAAACGACTTGCTAGATAAATAAGAAGGGGAAACCTATACTAAAACTAACTGATTAGGGAAGAATAGGTCAGCACCAGAAAGTGAAGTACTCAACTCGTGGATCTTCAATGATAGTCGAGTAATAGTGATCGTATCAAATATCTATAAGATACGACAATATTTGTAAAGGGGATTATCGTACTTGTGCAGTTGCCGGTGCTTCTGCATGGTGTACTGTGTAAGTTGTATCGTCTAGAGTACTCTCTTGAGCTAATAGATCACTTTCACTGTCTGTAGCAACTTCGATAGTTTCTCGAGAGATAGCAGATCGGTGGTCAGTGAATTTAAGGGCTCCTTTGTTGTACTCGTATACGAATCCTACAGTCAGTAGTACTAAGAAGATCATTGCCACCCAGAATCCGTATACTGATACTTGGTATAGTGTAACGGCTAGTGGGTATAGTACGGCAATTTCAAGGTCAAAGATTAGGAATAGAATACCAACAAGGTAGTATTGTACTGAGAACGGTGCTCGAGTTTGTTGTTGTAGTGGGTTGAATCCACACTCGTAGGCTGATACTTTCTCTGCATCCGGTCGGTGTACAGCTAGTAGAACGTTCAGTAGTAGTAGAATAGCAACTAGTACAGGAACGAAGAAGAATAATACGATCATTGTCATTAGCAACCATAGATAGACATAGCCATTAACTGTGTGCTGTTTAGGAGTAATGAAGGGTGTAGTACAAATAGTACAATAGCAGCTGTTAGTACAGCAATTAGGTAACAGTGTGTGCTTGATAGCTCTACACCATCTCCTGTAGGTTGTGATGACTCTTCAAAGTATAGTACTTTCACAACTCGTAGGTAGTAACCAGCACTTACAACACTAGCTAGAATTCCTACAATAGATAGGAAGTAGTAACCATTGTGAATAGCTGAGTATAGTACCGCATATTTAGCAAAGAATCCCATCATAGGAGGAACACCAGCCATAGAGAATAGACAGATTAGTAGACTAAGTGCTAGGGCAGGGCTTTGACTAAATTGGTTTCGTAGCTCTTTGATGTACTCTACATCACCTGTTCCTTTTTGAGCCCATGGTTTAACTAGTAAGTATCCAAATGCAAGTAGAATTAGGAATACGTTTAGGTTAGTTAGAGTGTATTGGATTAGGTAGAATAGGAATGCATCAATTGATTCTTGACCACTTACAGCTAAGGCAAGTAGCATGAATCCTACATGTGAAATAGTACTGTAAGTTAGCAGTCGTTTGATTCGTACTTGTGATAGTCCTACTACGGTACCAATAATTAGTGAAAGTAGTGAACATACAAGTAGAAGAGCTTGCCATACGTTTACAGTAATGTCACCAAATGTTAGTCCTAGACCTTCAGTTAGTGAGCTTACAGTCAGTAGTAATACAAAGATAGAGATCTTAGGCATTACACTTAACCATGTAGTTACGATTGTAGGAACTCCGTCATATACGTCAGGAGCCCAGTTATGGAATGGAGCAGCTGCAATTTTAAATAAGAATCCAGCAGTCATAACAACTAGACCAAGCATTACACCTTGTGTAACATTGTCAGATGTAGTAGAAACAGAGATAAGACTACTAATAGCATCAAGGTTAGTTAGACCAGTGTATGCGTATACTAGAGCAGATCCAAGTAAAATAAGAGCAGATGATAATGCACCTAATAGGAAGTATTTCAGTCCTGCAGATGTAGCTGATTCGTTTTCTCGGTAAAGAGTAGCAAGAATGTATACAGCAAAGCTCTGAAGCTCAATAGCTAGGTACAGTGATACAAGATCAGTACTAGATACTAAGAATGAGGCACCAATAGTAGTGAATACTAGGATTAGTGCGAACTCAGGGATAGATGGTTTAGCACCAAGTCCAGGAGTGTATCCTTGTCCGAACTCGTTAGTATGGTGAACAACAGAAGTTCGAGAAGCCCAAGGAAGAAGAATCAGTCCTCCAACAACGAAGATAAAGCATTCGATTGCCATTGAGACTGTGCTTACATGGAATAGTCCACTGTATAGACTTACACCAGCACCTAAAGTAGCAACGTAGTAAGCGTTGAATGATAGGGCTGCAGCGAAGAAGAATGTTACAGCAGTTGCCCGATGAAGCTGTTCAGGCGTAAATTTAGTAGATGAAGAAAGCGGTGTCGCAATTAGTAGTGTAAGTAATGTGATAACTAGCATTACGTGGCTTGCAGATATGGATAGATGTCAATGATCTCTTATAAGTAAATATGTGTAATATAAGATATGTACATATGAGCATCTTAACTTATACGCAAAATCGGGATCGAACCGATGAGAGCTCATTGGAAGTGAGCTATGTTACCGCTACATCATTTGCGCAATAACCTGTAGATTAGGCTTGATAGTACTCTATGTATGATCATAGACAACGATACTTATGATAGGGTTTACATGTGATATTGTAATTCTCTTATATGACTAGTAGAACATATAAGATACGACTATACATTTCACCTCTTCGGTTTGTAGTACGCGCGCGAGTCTATTATATACAGTTTCGCCACCTTCTTTTTGCAAAAAGCAAACAACAGTTGCGCTAAGAAAGACCTAGAGGGTGAAAGTACTAGGGGCCAGAAAAGGGGGGGATAATTACTCAGCTTGAGCTGATTGTACTTGTGATCCAGTAGAAGGGCTCATACATAGTACAATAGGTCCAACCATAGCTAGTAAGAAGATTACGCTAGCTACAACTAACCATAATGAAGCGTATGTGTATAGTCCTTGTCCAATGCTCTCAATTTGTGTGAAACCTGTTAGAGCGTTGTCAGCTACTACAGGGTTGAATGCAGCGTGCACTCCTTCTGTAGCAGACATTCCTCCCATATCGGCTTCTTGGTTACCATCTGTAGCAGATAGTAATGTAGAGTTGAACCAAGATAGTACACTTAGTGAAGTGTGTAGTGAACCTCCATCGTGGTAGCTAGTAGGTAAGATAGATAGTAACTCGAAGAAGAATAGTGAACCTAAGAAGGCTCCCATAGGTAAGCTTTGAGTGTACTCTTGTCCAGTTTCAATTA
>Ga0209279_10000211_pt1:0-7500 | contig 40241 bp, 51 predicted proteins | sample CoawatmetaG00DNA_3_FD_187508 | JGI IMG/M metagenome (GOLD analysis project Ga0209279, IMG submission 187508) | Marine microbial communities from the West Antarctic Peninsula - Coastal water metaG006-DNA (SPAdes) (version 2) | ecosystem: Environmental > Aquatic > Marine > Coastal ...
TCTTTAGTACGAGAGGACCGAGAAGGACATACCTCTGGTGTACCAGTTATCGTGCCAACGGTAAACGCTGGGTAGCTATGTATGGAGTGGATAACCGCTGAAAGCATCTAAGTGGGAAGCCCACCTCGAGATAAGTATTCTCATCACGTAAGTGAGTAAGGTCACGGTAAGACTAACCGTTTGATAGGCATCAAGTGTAAGTACAGTAATGTATGTGCTGAGATGTTCTAATAGACCGAGGACTTGAATTTTAAAAATCTTTAAGGTATGAAAAATACCTTAAAGATTTTTTGCTTTGGTGTTTTTAGTGTACTGAGCGGAACCACGCTGATCCATCTCGAACTCAGTTGTGAAACGTTATAAATCGACGACAATACTTGGGGGGAGACCTCCTGGGAAGATAGTTCAATGCCAAAGTTTTAAAAAAAATTGTAAAATACGTACTTTACCGAATTTTTTATTATATATAAAACTTAAAATTATTCTTAAAAAATATTTTAAGTTTTATATATAATATTAAGTATAATACTAGTCATTAACATTATTTTCTGTATTTAAATTTTTAACATTTCTAGAGGATTATCAGTTATGGATACTCGTTTATTAGTAATTGCTGCGCCTGTTTTAGTAGCAGCATCATGGGCTTTATTTAATATTTTTCGTTTAGCAATTCAACAAATTCAACGTTTATCACGTTAAAAAACAATTGCAAGACTACAAAAACCAAAAATAGTCTTGTAATTGTTTTTTTAAAATATTTAGAAATTTTTTTAATTTATCTAATGAGAAGTCATTTTAATTTTCAATAGACTTTTTAAAGGTATTATGAACACATCTAGACAAATTAAATTCTATTTTGTACAATAAATTTAAATTAAAAGGTTATCTTAAATAAAGATAAAAAGATCATGGCTGTACCTAAAAAACGGACATCAAAAGCAAAAAAGAATAGTCGTAAAGCTAATTGGAAAAGAAAAGCAGCAAAATCCGCACAAAAATCTTTATCATTAGCGAAATCAATATTACGAGGTAAAACGACAAGTTTTGTATATCGTCTTTACGTTGATGATTAACTTTGAGATTTTCTTAGTATACGTTTAAATATATATTAAGAAAATTTCAAATTTACTTAATGTTGATGATAGGTAAATTTTAATTTCCGGATCTTAATTAAAACTTAATTTGTTATTTAAAATGTATTTATGTCCATATTAATAAGATAAGATTAGCGGATGTGGCGAAATTGGTAGACGCGCTAGATTTAGGTCCTAGTAACCTTTGTTATTGAGAGTTCGAGTCTCTCCATCCGCATTTAAAAAATTCTTTAATTAACTTCTTGAATATTTGTTATATGGTTCTTCCATTTACTCTACAACAATTACGTATTTTTAAAGCTATTGCTTCCGAAAAAAGTTTTACTCAAGCTGCTGAAATTTTATTTGTTTCCCAACCTTCATTAAGTAAACAAATTAAAACTTTAGAAAATCGTTTAGGGATTTTATTGTTAAACCGAACGGGTAATAAAATATCTTTAACTGAAGCAGGTAATGTTTTTCTTCAATATTCTGAACGGATACTTGCGTTATGTGAAGAAAGTTGTCGGGCTTTAAATGATTTAAAAGACGGTGAACGAGGAAATTTAAAAGTTGGTGCAAGTCAAACTATCGGAGCATACTTAATGCCCCGTGTTTTGACTTTATTTACTCAAAGTTACCCTCAAATTACTTTAAATATTGATATTGATTCGACCCGAATTATTGCAAAAAAAGTCGCGGATCGAATTATTGATATTGCTATTGTAGGAGGTGATATTCCTACTGGTTTAAAAAAAAATTTAGAAATTGAAAATTTTGTTGAAGATGAACTAATCTTAATCATTCCTAAATCGCATCCATTTGCAAGAAAGAAAAAAAAGAAAATTCGACGAGAAGATCTTTACCATTTAAATTTTATAACATTAAACTCGAATTCTACAATTCATAAATTTATTGATAATATTTTGATTCAAAATAATATTCAAACAAAGCAATTTAATATAATTATGGAACTAAATTCTATTGAAGCTATCAAGACTGCCGTTAGTCTTGGCTTAGGGGCTGCTTTTGTATCCTCGTCAGCAATAGAAAAAGAAATTGAATTAAAAACAGTTGAAATTATAACAATTGAAAATATTAAAATAACTCGAACATTATCAATTATTACAAATACGGATTCTCATCGTTCTAAAGCTTTTGACTTTTTTTATAATGAATTATGGTTACTTAAAAATTTATAAACTTATCCAGTTCTAATTAAAGTTGACTTAACTAAAATTTATTTTGTAATATTATTTTATAAAAAGAGAAAATCTTCTAAATTATGAAATACGCAATTGTAGAAATTAGTGGAAGACAATTTTGGATTGAAACAGGAAAATATTACGATTTAAATCGTATCCCAACAGAACTTGGAAAAGAAATTACATTAAATAGGGTTTTACTGGTTAATAATGACGGTGAACTTTTAATAGGGAAACCTTATTTAGAAAGTGTAAAAGTTAAAGGAAAAATTTTAGAACATTTACGCGGTCGTAAAACTATTGTTTATAAAATGCGCCCTAAGAAAAAAACTCGTAAAAAACAAGGTCATCGCCAAGATTTAACTCGAGTTCTTATTGAAGAAATAAAGATTAATTAATATTTAAGGAATATAGATATGGCACATAAAAAAGGTGCAGGGAGCACGAAAAATGGGCGTGATTCAAACGCGAACCGTTTAGGTGTTAAACGATTTGGAGGTGAAATAGTAAAAGCGGGAAGTATTTTAATTCGTCAAAGAGGAATGAAATTTAAACCTGGTTCTAATGTTGGGTATGGAAAAGATTTCACTTTATTCGCATTAGTTGATGGAACTGTGAAGTTTGATTATAAAGATGCTCAACATAAACGAGTAAATATTATTACTTAGTAGAACTTTATAAATTTTTAAAAATGCTAAAAAATCCATTTATTAAAGATTCAGTCACAAACCAATATCAAGCGTTAATTAATCAAATTAATGCTTTAGAAAATAATTTAAAAACATTAACTGATACAGAACTAAGAAATAAAACATTTCAACTAAAAAAACAGTATCAAGAAGAACAAGATTTAAACTCATTAATTGCTGAATCCTTTGCAATTACAAGAGAAGCAAGTTTACGAACTTTAGGTCTTCGTCATTTTGATGTTCAATTAATTGGAGGATTAGTTTTAAATAATGGGGAAATTGGTGAAATGCGGACGGGTGAAGGAAAAACATTAGTCGCAACTTTACCCTCTTATTTAAACGCTTTAACAAATAAAGGTGTTCATATTGTTACGGTAAATGATTATTTAGCAAGTCGTGACCAAATCTCAATGGGGCAAATCTATCGATTTTTAGGATTAGACACAGGTTTAATTCAAGAAGATATGGCCTTTTTAGAACGACAACAAAACTATAAAGCTGATATAACTTATGTAACAAATAATGAAGTAGCTTTTGATTATTTACGTGATAACATGGCATCAAACCTCAATCAAGTTGTTCTACCACCATTTAATTATTGTATTGTAGACGAAGTTGATTCAATATTTATTGATGAAGCACAAGTCCCATTAATTATTTCCCAAGCGGTGGAAACTTGTATTGATAAATATATTGTTGCAGCAGAAGTTGCTGAGTATTTAGAAGTTAATGTTCATTTTAAAGTAGATGAAAAAAATCGAAATATTATTTTAACGGAACAAGGAACAGCCCAAATTGAAAAAATTTTACAAGTTAAAGATTTATATAATCCGAATGATCCTTGGATTCCGTATATTTTAAGTGCTATTAAGGCAACTGCTTTATTCTTCCAAAATGTACATTACATTGTTCAAAATAATCAAATTATTATTGTTGATGAATTTACAGGTCGGATTATGCCAGATAGAAGATGGAATGAAGGTTTGCATCAAGCTGTTGAGGCAAAAGAAGGTGTTCCAATTAGACAAAATACAGAAACAGCCGCATCAATTACTTATCAAAATTTTTTCTTGTTATATCCTAAATTATCAGGTATGACTGGAACGGCCAAAACGTCTGAGGTAGAATTTGAAAAAATTTATAACCTACCAGTAGAAGAAATACCAACAGCTCGACCAAACCTTCGTAAAGACTTACCTGATTTTGTCTATAAAGATAGTTTAACAAAATGGACTGCGGTTGCACGGGAATGTAAATCCATTGCAAGAACAAAACAACCTATTTTGATTGGAACAACAACTGTTGAAAGTTCCGAAATGTTAGCAGATTTATTGAAAGAGTATAAACTATCATACCGATTACTAAATGCAAAACCAGAAAATGTAAAACGAGAATCAGAAATTGTCGCACAAGCAGGGGAAATCGGGAGCATTACAATTGCAACAAATATGGCGGGGCGAGGAACAGATATTATTTTAGGTGGAAATATTACATTTAAGGTTCGAAAACAACTTTATAACATTTTAGTGTCTTATAAAAGCCAAAGTACATCAACAAAATTAAATAATATTTTTCCTTTAACAGAAGATATTAATTTCACTTCACAAATTTTTTTGAGTGTTTTAAATTCGTTACTTAATGATTCTAAATTCTTAAGTTTATCCTCAACTGGTATTTTAAAATTTCTAAATGAAATTGATCAAATTAGAATTCCTAAAATTCCTTATCAATGTTCAATTAAATTTTTATTAAGTGAACTAGGAAAGTTTGAGAAAAAAAATCAAAAGATTAACAATAAAATTGTTAAAAATCTAGGTGGGCTTTATATTATCGGTACCGAACGCAATAATTCTCGTAGAATAGATAATCAATTACGTGGTAGATGTGGTCGTCAAGGTGATCCAGGGACTTCTAGATTTTTCTTAAGTTTAGAAGATTCGTTGTTTCGAAATTTTGGAAGTTCCAAACTTCAAAACTTTATGCAAAATCAACTTTTAGATGATTTACCCTTGGAATCAAAATTACTAACTAAAAGTTTAGATGCTGCTCAAAAGCGAGTAGAAGAAAGAGATTATGATGGACGAAAATATTTATTTGATTATGATGATATATTAAATAAACAACGCAATATCGTATATTATGAACGAAGAAAACTTTTAGAAAGTCAATCTCTTCGCGAAACGATTTTAGCCTATGGTGAGCAAGTTATTAAAGATATTATAAATTTATTGAAAGATCCCAAATTTACAAAAAATAGTTCTTTAATTGAAGAATTATTTAAAACAAGATTTGTAAGTTTAAGCGATAATTTGAGTATTATGGACCCATTTGAATTAAAAACTTATTTATTTCAAGAATTTTGGTTATCTTATGAGGCAAAAGTTCTAGAATTTGAAATATGTCAAATTGGTTTAATTAGATCTTTTGAACGTACAATAATACTTTACTATACAGATATTGCTTGGAAAGAACACTTACAAAAAATCGCATTGTTACGTGATGCTGTAGGTTGGAGGAGTTATGGACAACGTAATCCATTGTTTGAATTTAAAGAAGAAGCTTATAATTTATTTCAAAATCGAAATATAACAATAAGACATTTATTAATTCGTGATTTTTTACATTCCTTTATTTTATAAAGGTTAAATTTGTTTTTATTCAAAAAAAATAACTATATTTATGACAAAACGTACTCTATCAAATAAAACTCGGACGTCTGTTTTAAAAGTTTCGGGCTTTCGTGCCCGTATGGCAACAGCTCAAGGAAGAAAAATAATACGAAATCGAAGAAAAAAAGGTAGAAAGAAATTAGCAATTCCACGTTAATTACCTGAATTATTAGAGTTAATCAGTTTTGTTTACTCTAATAATAAACAATTTTTTATGTAAAATTAATATAATAGTAATTTATTAAATAGAATTTTGATCGAACGATTTTATGAAATTTACTGATGAATTAACACTCTTATTAAAAGCTAGATATCCTATAATCTATATTAACACAATTGAAGAAGACCGCGTAGAATATATTATTCGCAAATATATTAAAACAAGTTTAAATAGAAGTATTTATAGTTGGGATTTTATTGATGGCTATACAAATAACCCAAATAATGAAGGGTTTGCAAAGCGAAACCCAGTACAAGCACTTGAACTTGTGGAACGGTTAACAGCGCAAACACCTGCCTTATTTTTATTAAAAGATTTTAATAGATTTTTAACAGATGTTTCAATTTCGAGAAAATTAAAAAACATAAGTAGAATTTTAAAACTTCAGCCAAAAACAATAATTATTATTGGATCAGAATTAAATATTCCAAAGGAATTATATGATTTAATTACAATTTTACAATTTCAATTACCGGTTCAAAGTGAAATTAATTATGAATTAAAACGGTTGATTGAATCATTAAATATTGAAATCGACCAACAAGTTTTAGAAAGTTTAACAAGAGCATGCCAAGGATTATCTCTTGAACGTATTAGACGTGTTTTATCAAAAATTATCGCAACTTATAAGACGATTGATGAAAATAGTATACAACTTTTACTAAATGAAAAAAAACAGATTATCAGTCAAACAGAAATATTAGAATATTGGTCAGTAGATGAAACAATTTCTAAAATTGGTGGGGTTGATAATTTAAAAAATTGGTTAAAAAAACGAAAAACCTCTTTTGGTATTCAGGCATCAAATTATGGACTACCAACTCCACGTGGTTTATTACTTGTTGGTATTCAAGGAACTGGGAAATCTTTAACGGCTAAAGCCATTGCTACTGAATGGCAACTACCATTATTAAAATTAGATGTTGGAAAACTTTTTGGGGGAATTGTTGGTGAATCCGAATCTCGTCTTCGGCAAATGATTGAAGTAGCAGAAACAATTTCGCCATGTATTTTATGGATTGATGAAATTGATAAAGCTTTTAGTAATAATGGTAGTGCAGGAGATAGCGGTACTAGTAGTCGTGTATTAGGTACATTTATAAGTTGGTTATCAGAAAAAACAAAGCCAGTTTTTGTAGTTGCAACAGCAAATAATGTAGATGTTTTACCATTAGAAATTATTCGAAAAGGTCGATTTGACGAAATTTTTTTCTTAGATTTACCACAAAAACAAGAACGGGAACAAATCTTCAAAATCCATATCCAAGAATTTCGACCTAACCGTTGGGAATCATTTGATTATTCGAAATTAGCCCAACTTTCTGAAGCATTTTCAGGTGCAGAAATTCGTCAAAGTATTATCGAAGCTATGTATTACGCTTTTTATGAAAAAAGGGAATTTACAACTGAAGATATTTGTTTAGCATTAACAGAACTAATACCTCTTTCACAGTTCGAAACTAATCAAACATTAAAGCTAAAGAATTGGGCAGTATCAGGACAAATTCGCCTTGCTTCTTCAAAATCTATTTCTATCAATTAAAATTTTTATGAAACGAAATGTTTTTAAATCAATAGCTGATTTAAGATTTGCTATCTTTATTCTATTAATGATTGCCAGTCTAAGTGTAATTGGAACTGTTA
>Ga0209279_10000211_pt1:12500-40241 | contig 40241 bp, 51 predicted proteins | sample CoawatmetaG00DNA_3_FD_187508 | JGI IMG/M metagenome (GOLD analysis project Ga0209279, IMG submission 187508) | Marine microbial communities from the West Antarctic Peninsula - Coastal water metaG006-DNA (SPAdes) (version 2) | ecosystem: Environmental > Aquatic > Marine > Coastal ...
ATTCTAATAAAAGCTCACCGCGGTCACAATAATTTTTGATGATACCTTCTAATTTTGACTTATCTAGTGTTAAGTGAGTAGGAGGGTCACTAAAATTACTCATTTTTAAATTATTTTCAACTATGTTTTTTGATGTTGATTTTGATTTTACACCGATAGTATCATTAATTTGACATTGAAAACTTGGAATATCAACAACTTTATTGTTCACAGTGATATGACCATGGTTTACTAATTGACGAGCAGCTGCAATTGTTGGAGCAAAACCTAATGAGAAACAAATAGTATCTAATCTCATTTCTAATAATTGTAATAAAATTAGCCCGGTTACACCATTTCGACGACGTGCTTCTTTAATATAATGGTATAATTGACTTTCACTTATTCCATAATTAAACTTTAATTTTTGTTTTTCTTCTAACCGTATTCCGTACTCAGTTGTTTTTCTTTTACCATCACCTAAAGTTTTTCCGTGTTGGCCAGGTCTAGCAGTCTTCTTTGAAGTTTTTTGTGTTAATCCTGGTAATTTACCTAATCGTCTTGTAATGCGTAATTTTGGTCCCCGATAACGTGACATAAAACTAGTATACCTGTATATTTATATATTTGATTTTTCTTACTTTTTACTTTTAAATGTCTGAAGTAGGGCGAATGACCGGACTTGAACCGGCGAATGGTGGAATCACAACCCACTGCCTTAACCACTTGGCCACACCCGCCAAACTATTTACTTACATTATTGTAACAAGTTATAGTAAATCATGTCTAGGTCATCAATAGAATATTTTATTTTTAAAAACTTTAATATGAAAGAAACAAAGAAATTTTTTTTAAATGGTAAAGAGTTTTTTAGCGATACAGCTATTAATTTAGCAGATATAATTAGTTATTTTAATTATAATTCCTCTCTTTTAGTACTCGAATATAATCATTTTATTTGTCCTAAAGAAAATTGGGATACAACTTTTATTATTCATAAAGACAAAATTGAAATAGTAACTATTGTCGGGGGAGGTTGAAAAAATTGAAGTGATCAATAAGAACTTGAATAAAACTCTTTCTTCAGAAATTAAGAAACATTTGATTTTCTTATAGCTTACGTCTTGTCAATTGTCAGACTCGTTTAATATTTTAAATACAATATTAATTAGTTTTTTATCTAAATTTGTGCCTTCTGGGTCAGAGAATACTCTTGATAATCTTTGTTTAAAAAATATATATAAATTTTGAATTCAATAATACAAACTTTCCATATTCAAATATGTAAAAATCTTTTTTTAGTAGGTTATTGGTCATGGTATGAGTCCCGTTAATAGAGTAAACGTCGCTTTTGCAAATATAGAAGGTTATTGTATTCTCTATTAATGGATTAAACTCGCTTAAATTTTAATTTATTAGTCTATAAAGACGTATATAATGCTTAAATTTTTTTTAAAAGTTGTTTGAGGGGGTATTAGGTGGTTTGATTTAGCTTAATCCTTCATTACCAATAGCTGCCGCTGTTGTAGGTATTGATACTGAAACGTGCCTATAAGTAATAGTTGCTTTTGCTTGTGGTATAGCCTTAATATGAGGTCTACATCAAGGTCCTTTTATCGTTATCATTATCTGTACTACCGCTTTTAGAAATGCTAACAAATTATAAATTATAAAATAAAGCCGAAATTTAAACCTAGGTGAAAAGTGTATTTTGTTTTTCATCTAGAAAAAAAAATTGATCTAATAGTAATAAAGAATATAACGACTTTTAAATAGGGTCAAATTTTCTTGAGGTGCCTGTTGACTCACCCTAATGTCTTATCAAAGGCTTATAGGTTAGATTTAATAAAAATATTGGGTATTATTCTATGGTTAGAAGTTGTTTACTTTCATGTAAAGGTATTATTTAAGCAAGTACAAATAAGTGAAGCTTTAATAATAAAAGTTCTAAACAACTTAATATCAAATCTATTAAAGAGACTAATTTACGAAACAAACTATGAATACCTAATCTACTACTTATTCGATATTTATTTTTTAATGTTATTAGGTATTAAAAGTACTGCTTAATATTTGTATTTACAAAAAACTTGTACTAAAAAAAGGAATAAAATCTTTAATAAGAAACAATACTAAAGTTTAAGCCTTTGTAAAGATTAAACTATTACTTTCTCCATACCGTTCCATAAATCGCATAAACCTATCCCAAGCTTCAGGACTCTTCATAATATAAATTGATTCAACCGCTTGAGGTTTTCCGTTAACAAAACGCGCACTAACGTCCCGAGTTTCTAAAACTCCTTCTTTATCGATCATATACATACCAGTAATTTCTCCATTTAATGCTAAACTTTTATCTAGAATATTTGCATTTTTAAAACGAAATGTTGCTGTTCCCGTACTCCCCTCTCTTGAACGAGTTAATCGAATATCAGGTAAAATTTTTTCATCTATACCTTTTATAAATTGAATATGCGCTATCATATTTTTTTTTATTAAGTAAAAATTTTCCTACTCTTCATTGTCTGTTTAATCTATCAAAAAACTTAAAAGAATGAAAATTAAAGAGAAATAATTTTAAAAACTGGGGTGGCAGGATTCGAACCTACGAATGGCGGAGTCAAAGTCCACAGCCTTACCACTTGGCGACACCCCAGTAAGGTAATATAGTAATTCAATTAATTAATATTTATTTAAATATTCCACATAAATATATTTTGATTTATTGGGCAAGAAGGGATTCGAACCCCTGACACCGTAGTTCGTAGCCACGTGCTCTAGTCCACTGAGCTACAAGCCCAAACTATATTACTATTTAATACTACTAGTTTGTGTTATTTTTAGTAAAGCTTTTAAACAAAAAAATCTTAACAAAATTACAAATTTAGCTTGCCGAATTGTTAATTTTTATTTTACAGTTATAAATATACAACTTTTATAAATTTATTAAAATTTAATTTTATGGCAAAAAAAATATTATACCAAGATAATGCACGACGTGCTTTAGAACGTGGTATGGAAATAATGGTAGAAGCAGTTTCTGTAACGTTAGGTCCAAAAGGACGAAATGTTGTTTTAGAAAAAACTTATGGTTCACCACAAATTGTTAACGATGGTGTAACAATTGCGAAAGAAATTAAATTAGAAGACCATATTGAAAATACAGGTGTTTCTCTAATTCGTCAAGCAGCTGCAAAAACAAATGATGTTGCTGGAGATGGAACTACAACTGCAACAGTTTTAGCTTATGCTATGGTTAAAGAAGGCTTGAAAAATGTGGCAGCTGGTGCAAATCCAATTTCAATAAAATTAGGAATGGAAAAAGCTACTCAATATTTAGTTACGCAAATAAATGAATTTGCACAACCAGTCGAAGATATTCATTCAATTAAACAAGTGGCATCAATTTCAGCTGGTAATGACGATATTATTGGAGCTTTAATAGCAGATGCATTAGCAAAAGTTGGTAAAGAAGGTGTAATTTCACTAGAAGAAGGTAAAGGAATTATTACAGAATTAGAAATTACAGAAGGTATGAAATTAGAAAAAGGATTCATATCACCATACTTTATAACCGATACGGAAAAAATGGAAGTATCGTATGAAAATCCTTATATTTTGTTGACTGATAAAAGAATTACATTAGTTCAACAAGATTTATTACCCATTTTAGAACAAATTACGAAAACAAAACGCCCTTTATTAATTATTGCTGAAGATGTTGAAAAAGAAGCGTTAGCAACTTTAATTTTAAATAAATTAAGAGGGATTGTAAACGTTGTCGCGGTTCGTGCTCCAGGGTTTGGAGAATTAAGAAAGTTAATGTTACAAGATATTGCTGTTTTAACTGGTGGAACTGTTATTACTCAAGATGCTGGATTAAGTTTGGATAATATTCAATTAAAATTTTTAGGTCAAGCAAGACGAATTATAGTAAATAAAGATACAACAACAATTGTTGGTGATGGTTTAGAAATTGAAAATATTAAAGGTCGTTGTGAGCAATTACGTAAACAAGTTAATATTGCCGAAACTGGATATGAAAAAGAAAAGTTACAAGATCGTATTGCTAAACTTTCAGGTGGAATTGCGGTCATTCGTGTAGGTGCAGTAACAGAAACGGAAATGAAAGATAAAAAATTACGTTTAGAAGATGCTATTAACGCTACACGAGCAGCGGTTGAAGAAGGGATTGTACCTGGTGGCGGTGCAACATTAGCTCATTTGTCAGAAAATTTAATAATATGGGCAAAAAATAATTTAAAAGAAGATGAGTTAATTGGTGCTCTTATTATTTCACGTGCAATTGTTGCTCCATTAAAAAGAATTGCTGAAAATGCTGGTATTAATGGCCCTGTTATTATCGGAAAAGTTCAAGAAGAAGAATTTGAGATAGGATATAATGCTGCAAAAAATACATTTGGAAATATGTATGAAGAAGGTGTCGTTGATCCTGCAAAAGTAACACGTTCAGGATTACAAAATGCAACATCAATAGCCAGTATGATTTTAACAACAGAATGTATTATTGTTGATGATATAGAAATGGTTAAGTAAAAGGGAAAATAAATTATATTTTATTCAAAAATTTAATTTCAAGTTACAGAAACTATTATTCATTTGATTGTCCGAGTAATATAAGATATATATATATATAAATTAAAATCCCATAATAAGAGGTGTAATTAGGTAAATTGAATAAGAATATTTTTATAATGTGATATAAAATATATTTTATTTATACTAATTAAAAATATAGTATACACATGGTCTAAATATAGTTAAGGGCACTGAAATTAATTTTATAAGTATGAGGGTATTAAAACACTTTTATAATATTTTGTTACTAAATAGTATACACTTACGTCATTTAGGTAGTTTGAGTTTAGTAACCTCTATCAAAAACTATTTAAATATATTAAATTTATTGGAAAAAATAAGATAAAAATTTTAAGTTTAATATCTTTAAACAATTGTCCTATTTTCATTGAAAATCATTTCAGATTTAAAGATTCTATTTTGTTTTATTACTAATAACTTAATATAAAAAATGTAGGAAAAAAATATTTTCCTACATTTTTTATATTAAGTTAATTTTCCTTCTAATAATTTTTGCAATTGTTCAAACGATTCTTTAATTGATTCAGAAGAGTCTTTATTATTCAGTAATATTTCACGAAGATTACTGATTTCTGATTGTATTTCTTTTTTCTCATCTTCAGTACAGTTACTAAGTTCATTATTATCGATTTTTTCTTCTACTGTTTGACAATAATTTGTAGCAGTTAATATTAGGTCACTTTTTTCTTTTTGTTCTTTATCAATTGATGCATATTTTTCTGCTTCTTCTAACATAGTACCAATTTCAGTTTCCGATAAATTAGAACTACCCTGAATTGTTACACTCTGCTCTTTCCCTGACTCATTTTCTTTAGCAGTTACAGATAATAACCCATCAACATTAATATCAAATGTCACTTCAATTTGTGGTCGACCTTTTGGGGCTTCGGGAATGCCTTCTAATTTAAAGTTTCCTAAACTTTTATTCCCACTAACAATTTCTCTTTCCCCTTGCAAAACGTGAATCTCTACATTTGTTTGATTATCTGCCGCAGTTGAGAATAGTTCAGATTTTTTAACAGGAATTGTAGTATTTCGTGAAATTAATTTTGTCATGATTCCACCAACTGTTTCAACACCAAGTGATAACGGTGTAACATCTAACAATAGAATATCTGTTATTTCACCCGCCAAAATACCCGCTTGAATCGCTGCACCAATAGCAACAACTTCATCTGGATTTACGGATTTGTTTGGTTTTTTCCCAGTTAATGACTCTACTAATTGTTGAATTGCTGGAATTCGTGTTGAACCACCTACTAGAACAACTTCATTAATTCCTGATTTATCTAATTTTGCATCTTTTAAAGCTTTTTCAACAGGAATACTACAACGATCGATTAAATTTTTACATAAAGTTTCAAATTTTTCACGTGTTAAATCTTGTTGAATATGTTTTGGCCCATTTTTATCTGCTGTAATAAATGGTAAATTGATTGTTGTTTTTTCAACATTTGATAATTCCATTTTTGCTTTCTCAGCAGCTTCCGTTAAACGTTGTAACGCTTGTATATCTTTAGTTAAATTAGTCCCTTCTTTTGCTTCAAAATCTTGAACTAACCAACGAACTAAAGCTTTATCAAAATCATCACCACCTAAATTTGTATCGCCAGCTGTTGATAATACTTCAAAAATACCATCACCAACTTCTAAAACTGAAACATCAAATGTCCCGCCACCCAAATCAAAGACTAAAATAGTTTCGTTTTGTTTTTTATCTAAACCATAAGCTAAAGAAGCTGCAGTCGGCTCATTAATAATTCTTAAAACTTCAATGCCAGCAATTTTACCAGCATCAACGGTTGCCTGTCTTTGAGAATCATTAAAATAGGCAGGGACTGTAATTACGGCTTTTGTAACATCTTGTCCTAGATACTCTTTGGCATCTGCAATTAATTTTCGTATGACTTGTGCTGAAATTTCTTCAGGGCTAAAATCCTTATTTAAAGAAGAACATTTAATTTTAATATTCCCATTATCATCTTTAATTACTTTATATGGTAATTCTTTTGATTCTTCAGAAACTTCGTCTGCTTTACAACCTATAAATCGTTTAACAGAGAAAAATGTATTTTCTGCATTAACTACTGATTGTCGCTTAGCGAGTTGACCCACTAATAATTCTTCTTTCTTTGTATAAGCTACAATAGATGGTGTTGTTCGAAAACCTTCTGCGTTTGTAATTACTGTAGGTTGTCCTCCTTCAATAGCTGCAACTACAGAGTTTGTCGTTCCTAAATCAATTCCTACTACTTTATTCATATAGATTATTTAATTTTGTATAAATTTATGTTTACTACTATAAATTATATACCATACATATAAATATACCATTATAAGTTTGATACGTTTAATACTCAGCCTATAAATAATCAATTAATAAAAAAATTTAGACAATACCATAATTTATTAATTATTTAATTATAATATTGCATAAATTTCTTATATAGACAAAATCTTTTAATTTTCTTAATATTATAACATAGTTTAATAATTATAATTATCAAACTATTTATTTTTAGATTTACTTAAAATTAAGTTTTATCACTATTAATATATATATAAGTATTTTTTGGAGAAAACTATTGTGTCTTTAGGTCTATTAGGAAACAAAATTGGAATGACCCAAATATTTGATGAATCGGGGAATATAATTCCAGTTACAATTTTAAAAGTTGGGCCCTGTATAATCACACAAGTTAAAACTGTATTAAATGACGGTTATAATGCAATTCAAGTAGGTTATGGGAACGTACCAATAAAATCAGTAACACAACCGCAATTAGGTCATTTGCAAAAGTCGAATATTCAACCTTTAAAATATTTAAAAGAGTTTCGTGTGAATGACCCAGCTGATTTCAATGTTGGACAAGTTTTAAATGTGGAGTCATTTGTTGCAGGACAATTAATAAATGTTACAGGAAAGAGTATAGGTAAAGGTTTCTCAGGTCTTCAAAAACGTCATAATTTCGCAAGGGGTCCTATGACTCATGGATCAAAAAATCATAGAGGTCCAGGGTCAATTGGTATGGGGACATCGCCAGGGCGTGTTTTACCAGGGAAAAAAATGGCTGGTCAGCTTGGAAATAAAATTACAAACGTTAAAAAATTAAAAATCGTTCAAGTAAATAACGATGAGAATATTTTGGTTGTTAAGGGAGCTGTTCCTGGAAAACCTGGAAATTTACTTAGTATTGTTCCTTCAAAATAATGCATAAAAATATTCTTAAATAAATGAACATTAGGAAAAATACTATATGGCTGTTCAAAAAATTATAGAATACAACTCATTAGATTCAAATGGAAAAATATCATCTGATAAATATAACTTTAAACTTAATATATTAGAAGATTCAGGTAATTATTTAATCCATCGAGATATCTTAAGACATCAACTTTCACAAAAGCAAGGAACGGTTTCGACAAAAACTAGAAGTGAAGTTCGAGGTGGAGGTAAAAAACCGTGGCAACAAAAAGGAAGTGGTAGAGCACGGGCCGGGTCAAATCGTTCACCACTATGGAGAGGTGGGGGTGTTATCTTTGGTCCAAAACCAAAAACAACTAATTTAAAATTAAATAAAAAAGAACGTAATTTAGCATTACAAACTTTATTATATAATAAACGTAATACTATCTCAATAATTGGTGAATTAGAATCATTAGTGAATGAATCTAAAACAAAGGGTTTTTGTGATATTTGTAAAAATTATAATATAGATCTAAATCAAAAGATTTTATTAGTTGTTTCTAAAAAAACAACCTCGTTAAAATTATCAACTCGAAATTTGAAAAATGTTGAATTAATTTGTGCATCAAACTTAAATACTTTAAGTTTACTAAAAGCAAAACAAATTTTGTTAACATCATTAGCAGTCAATGATATAAAGGAGATTTATTGTGATTAATTCTTCAGATCTTAATGATATCAATACGAATATTATAAAATATCCAATTATTACAGATAAAGCTACACGATTGTTAGCTAATAACCAATATAGTTTTGTTGTAAGCCCTAAATCTAATAAACCAACAATTAAGGCTACAATTGAATATTTATTTAATGTTAAAGTCGTAAAAATTAATACTGCTCATTTACCGAAAAAGAAAAAAAGAGTCGGTCAATTTATGGGCTGGAAATCACATTATAAAAAAGCAATTGTAACGTTAGCAGAGGGCGATACAATAAACTTATTTGCAGAAGAAAGTTAATAATTAATATAAAACTTAATAAAGTTTATGAGTATTCGTCTTTATAAATCATATACACCAGGGACACGTAATAGGGCCCTTTCATCTTTTTCCGAAATAACAACCGATAAACCTGAAAAAAGTTTGGTTAAAAAGAATCATCGAAATAAAGGTAGAAATAACAGAGGTGTTATTACTATAAGACATAGAGGTGGTGGTCATAAAAAACAATATAGAGTAATTGATTTTAAACGTAGTAAACATAATACACCCGGTATTGTTAATTCAATTGAATATGATCCAAATAGAAATGCACGAATTGCCTTACTCCATTTTACAGACGGTGAAAAACGTTATATTTTACACCCAAATAATTTAAACATAGGTGACACAATTTTATCTGGAAAAGGAATATCATTAGATATTGGAAATACTTTACCCTTAGAAGAAATTCCTTTAGGAACAGCTGTTCATAATGTTGAATTAATTCCCAACCGAGGAGGACAAATTGTTCGTTCCGCAGGAACAGCAGCGAAAATTTTAGCTAAAGAAGGAAATTATGTCACTTTACGATTACCTTCTAAAGAAATTAGATTAATTCGCAAAGAATGTTTTGCTACAATTGGGGAATTAAGTAATAATGATGCATTTTTAGTTCAAAGTGGTAAAGCTGGTCGTACACGTTGGCTAGGAAAACGCCCGACTGTTCGAGGTTCAGTTATGAACCCATGTGATCATCCACATGGAGGTGGAGAAGGACGAGCTCCTATTGGTCGTACTCGACCTCTGACTCCATGGGGGAAACCTGCACTGGGTAAGAAAACACGAAGAACAAAAAATTTGAGTAATGCTTATATTCTTCGCCGATGTTCATAATTAATTCATAAAAAAATTTAGTAATAAAATTTTCAAAAATGTCAAGATCATTAAAAAAAGGACCTTTTGTTGCTTATCATTTATTAAAAAAAGTTAATAAAATGAATGCAGAAGGAAAAAAAGATATAATTACGACTTGGTCACGTAGTTCAACTATACTACCGAATATGATTGGGTTTACAATAGCTATATATAATGGAAAACAACATGTTCCCATTTTTATTTCTGACCAATTAGTGGGCCATAAACTAGGTGAATTTGTTTCCACACGAACATTTAAATCACATATTAAGTCAGATAAAAAAACAAAACGTTAAGAAAAAAGTAAACATGGCACGGTTAGAATTAACATTAAATTTTCCAAAAAATTTCCAAATTAAAACTTTTAATGTTAAATCTGAAAAAAAGTTATCTCCATTAGCAAAATTAATTTTGCAAAGTGTTCAGTTTAAACATTTTTATTATGTGCGTGATGATATATCCTATCTCTTAAAATCTAATCCGATTGAACGGGATTTTCTTTTACAAGCTTTATATTCGATTGTAATTTCTTTACAAAATAATTCATCTATCAATTTCTTTGATATGTGGATTTATGAAATTTATATAAATAAAGTTCCAACTCATAACAAATTTATGAGCCAGAAATCCCAAAATTTAGAACCAGGTGAATATCTAACAATTAAATTAGCGTATGGGAGTAGCATTTCTCAAGAAAAAAAATAATATTTCACTTTTAAAATATAAAATAAAAATTCTTTAGAAGCCTCAAATATATGCAAGAAATATTAAGGAAACTCTATTATGGAGAATGGTCAATCAGTAAAAGCAGTAGCAAAATATGTGCGGATATCCCCACATAAAGTAAGACAAGTTTTAGATCAAATTCGTGGTCGTTCATATCAAGAAGCATTAATGATATTAGAATTTTTACCCTATGATGCAGGTTCATCAATTTGGCAAGTAGTTCATTCTGTAGCAGCGAATGCAAAAAATAATTATAATTTAGATAAAAAAACGTTAATTATTTCAGAAATTTTTGCAGATGAAGGTCCAAAACTAAAACGTATTCGACCACGTGCTCAAGGTCGAGCTTTTAAGATTTTAAAACCGACTTGTCATATTACAGTTGTTGTAAAATCAATTAGTTAAGAAAATAAGAATTAAGGATTTTTCTATGGGACAAAAAACACATCCTTTGGGATTTCGTTTAGGTATTACACAAGAACATCGATCAGCCTGGTATGCAGATTTTAAACATTATTCAACTTTATTAGAAGAAGATGATAAAATCAGAACATACTTCAATAAATTAGCAAAATTCGCTAGTATATCCAATATTTATATTAATAGAAATGGGTTGGGTGATCAAATTGAATTAAATATTGAAACAGGTCGTCCAGGAATACTAGTTGGAGATAATGGTTCAGAGATTAAAACGTTAGCAGCAAATATTAAAAAGTTTATACCTAATAATCGTCAAATTACTATTAACATTTTAGAAGTTGAAAACGTAAATTCAAATGCTTCTCTTATTGCTGATCTTGTAGTTCAACAACTTGAAGATCGTGTTGCATTCCGTCGCGCAATTCGCGAAGCATTAAAATGTGCTCAAGACCCTGAAGTAAATGGTATTAAAATTCAAGTAGCGGGTCGGTTAAATGGTGCAGAAATGGCTAGAACTGAATGGATTCGAGAAGGTCGCGTTCCACTACAAACCTTAAGAGCTGATATTGATTATGCGACAAAGGAAGCAAATACGATTTATGGTGTTTTAGGTGTAAAAGTCTGGTTGTTTAAAAATGAAATATTAAAATAATAATAAAAACACAAAGAGAGCTGTAAGGGTATATTTATTAATTAATCTAATTTCATTATGTTAAGTCCAAAAAGAACAAAATACAGAAAATACCATCGTGGAAGAATGCGTGGTAAGGCAACTCGAGGGAACGAAATTTCATTTGGTAAATATGGTTTACAAGCTTTAGAACCATCATGGATTACTTCACGTCAAATTGAAGCAACACGAAGAACAATTACCCGTTATACTAAACGTGGTGCATCATTATGGATTCGTATTTTTCCTGATAAAAGCGTTACCGCACGTGCTGCCGAATCACGTATGGGATCTGGTAAAGGGACAGTTGATTATTGGGTTGCGACAGTAAAGCCTGGAACAGTTTTATTTGAAATTAGTGCTGTTCCAGAAGAAGTTGCACGTGCTGCTTTTAATTTAGCAGCGTATAAGTTACCAATTAAAACAAAATTTATTATTAGAAACGATAATTAATATTAATAATATATGAACATATCTAACTCTACTAGTAACGATAATATGTCAATGTCGACTCAAGAATTGATTAAAGAGCTGAAAGAGGCAGAAAAGATATTATTTGATTTACGGTTTAAAAAAGCTACTCGTCAACCATTTAAACCACATCAAATTAAAGCTACTAAAAAAAAGGTAGCAACATTAAAGACTACTTTAAGAGCTAAATTTCTAAATTAGTTCTGAAGATAAAAATTTAGTTTGGGCTTTGATAAGTAGGTCCTTTGAAAGGATATATATGAAAATTATTATACGTATATATTTATAAATATACTGTTACTAATTAATATACTAGTTAAATAAAAAATACTGGCAAATAGTTTAAATAAGGTTCAATTTTTGGAAGCTAAGATAGTGTCCCATAGTCTTATAAAAAATTAAATAGGAGTTTTAAAGTGCCTGTAAAAGAAAAAATTGGTATCGTTATAAGTAATAAAATGCAAAAAACTGTGGTTGTGAAAGTGGAAAGTCGCTACCCACATCCAATGTACTCAAAGACAATGATCAAAACACGTAAATATTTAGCTCATGATGAAATGAGTGAATGTAATATTGGCGATCAAGTTTTAGTACAAGAATGTAGACCACTTAGCAAAAAAAAACGCTGGTCAATAGCTAAAATTATCTCAAAATCATCGTTAATTACCTAAAATTATCTTTTTATGATTTATCCACAAACAATGTTAACTGTAGCTGATAATACAGGTGCAAAAAAAATTATGTGTATCCGTGTCTTAGGTGGAAATCGAAGATATGGGAAAATTGGTGATACCATTATTGGTGTTGTTAAAGAAGCTATTCCTAATATGCCAATTAAGAAATCGGATGTTATTCGAGCAGTTATAGTAAGGACATCTAAAACTATCCGTCGAGCTGATGGTATGTATATTCGATTTGATGATAATGCGGCTGTAATTGTAAATATGGAAAATAATCCACGTGGAACGCGTGTCTTTGGTCCTGTTGCTCGTGAAATTCGGGATAAGAATTTTTCCAAAATTGTTTCATTAGCTCCGGAGGTTTTATAAATGCCAAAAGGTAAAAAATTACATGTTAAAATTGGTGATAATGTAAAAATTATTTCTGGTTTTGATAAAAGTAAAATAGGTGAGGTTACTAAAATTTATCGGAGCACAGGAAAAATTTTAGTAAAAGGTGTTAATTTTAAGTTTAAACATATTAAACCGAATAGTGAAAGTGATGTTGGAGAGATAAAACAATTTGAAGCTCCAATTCACCATTCCAATGTTAAATTAATTTAAATTATTTTAAATAAAGAATATGCGTAGTCAACATTCTCTAGAAGAAATTGCAGAATTATATGGCCTATTAGAAAATATAAAGAAAGAGTATGAGAACGGTATTCATTCTGTATTAAGAAAAAGTAATCCAGAATTATTTTCGAATCCCCATACGATTCCAAAACTTAAAAAAATTAGTATTAATAGGGGACTAGGTTTAGCAGCTCAAAATACTAATATTTTGAAAAAAAGTATTACCGAATTTACTCGAATTACAGGTCAAAAACCGTTAATTACAAGAGCAAAGAAAGCTATAGCTGGGTTTAAAGTTCGAGAAGATATGGAGTTAGGGTTATCAACTACATTACGTGGTGATAAAATGTATAATTTCCTTACGAAATTAATCTTTTTTACTTTTGCACAAATCCGTGATTTTCGAGGGTTATCAGTTAGAAGTTTTGATAAAGCAGGTAATTATACATTTTCGTTAAAAGAACAATTAATTTTTCCAGAAATTGAATATGATGATGTAGATCAAATACAAGGTTTAAGTGTAACTCTTGTGTTAGATTCAGCAACACCAAAATCTCGTTCCAAAACGATTGATAGAGTTTTAAATGGTATGATTTTATTAAAATTCTTACGATTCCCTTTAAATGATTGTGGATATTATGATAAATATTCTTCTTTTGGAGAAATTAATCAAGTATGGGATAAGAAAAAACACTTACGTCGTAAGCGTTGGTCACAAGAATAAATAAAATGAGATTAAGGAGTTACTAGTGGTCACAGATAATATTGCAGATATGTTAACTCGTATACGAAATGCAAATATGGTGAAACATCAAATTGTTAAAATACCAGCAACAAAAATGTCAAAAGCAATAGCTGGGATTCTTAAAGAAGAAGGATTTATTGAAAATTTTGAAATTTATAGTGAAAATTTATATCACTACTTATTAGTATCATTGAAATATAAAGGTCAATCTAGAGAAAGAGTTATTGGTAAAATTACACGGATTAGTAAACCTGGTTTACGGGTTTATGTTAATTCAAAAACTTTGCCTAATGTGCTAGATGGTTTAGGAATTGCTATTCTTTCAACTTCTAGAGGAGTAATGACAAATACTAAAGCGAAAGAATTCGGGATTGGTGGTGAAGTTTTATGTTATATTTGGTAATTGGAGTAAATCTATAATATGTCACGAATCGGAAAATTACCAATTAAAATACCAACAACTGTAGATGTTACAAATGAGAATTCAATTTTAAAAGTACAAGGAAAATTTGGAACATTAGAACGAATAATTCCAGAAACTATTGGAGTTGAACAAACAGATGGTAAGTTAATTGTAAGTTTAAAAAATGAAACGCGGGCTAACAAAGCTTTACATGGTTTGTATCGAACTTTAATAAATAATATGCTTGTAGGTGTTTCAGAACAATTTCTTATAACTCTTATATTACAAGGTGTAGGTTATAGAGCCAGTGTTCAAGGGAAATTTCTTATATTAAATTTAGGTTTTAGTCACCCAGTAAACATAAGTATTCCAGATGGAATAACAGTTGAAGTGGCTCAAAATACAACTATTAATATAAAGGCATGTGATAAGGAACAGTTGGGGTTATTTGCAGCAAAGGTTAGATCATGGCGCCCACCTGAACCTTATAAAGGAAAAGGAATACTTTACAAAGGTGAAAAAATCTTACGTAAAGCTGGAAAATCGGGTAAAAAATAAAAATTATTAAGTTCTAAAAAGTATATTATGAAATTTTCAAAAAGAGTTTTATTAAGACTTAAAAATAAAAATAAAAAACTAAAACCTGATAAGTATAAAAAGTTAAAACGCGAAAGTGTGAGAGGATTAATAAAAGGAACAGTAGAACGACCACGTTTATCTGTTTTCCGTTCTAACGAACATATTTATGCACAAATTGTAGATGATACAACTTCTAAGACACTTGTTTCTTGTTCGACTTTAGATCGCGATATCAAACTTAATAGTAAAAATGGTCGTACATGTAATGCCTCAAGACTTATGGGACAAAAATTAGCAGAATTAAGTAGAAAAAAAAATATAACAAAAATTGTCTTTGACCGAGGTCCATACTTGTATCACGGCCGGATAAAAGCTTTAGCAGATGGTGCTCGAGCAGGTGGTTTACAATTTTAACGAATAATTAAAAAATAACAACTTTTATGAGTACCGAGTTAAAACAAGTTAATAAATTAAAAAAAACGTCCCGTCGTAATGAAAATTTAAATGATGCTAAATTTGTTGAACGGCTAATTAAAATCAGTCGTGTAACAAAAGTAACAAAAGGTGGAAAAAAATTAAGTTTTCGCGCTGTTGTTGTTATTGGTGATGAAGATGGGCAAGTTGGAGTTGGGGTTGGTAAAGCTGAAGATGTTGTTAACGCTTTCAAAAAAGCAAAAACAAATGGGAGAAAAAATTTAATAAAAATCCCAATTACAAAATCGTTAAGTATACCACATGGTGTTATAGGCAATCAAGGAGCTTGTAAGATTATTATGCGACCGTCTATTGAAGGTTCAGGGGTTGTTGCCGGTGGTGCAGTTAGAACTGTTTTAGAAGTTGCTGGAATTAAAAATGTAATTGCGAAACAATTAGGTTCTGATAACTTATTAAATAATGCACGTACTGCAATTGTAGCATTACAAAGTTTGACTACTAAGTCACAAGTTTTAGAAAAACGTGATTTAAATTAATACTTAAAAAGTCATATAAATTAAAAGTATTTGAATTTTAAACTATTAAAAATAAAAATGAAAAAGACCGACGATATTTTATTAAAACGTCTTTTATTAAGTGTCGGAATACTTCTATTTATCCGAATGGGGACATTTCTCCCAATTCCTGGTATTAACCATGGGCATTTAGCCTTTTATATTCAACAACATCCGATTACAAAAAATTTAGTAAGTACTTTTTCAGGGAATGATACATTTGTAATTGGATTATTTACTTTAAATATATTTCCATTTATAAATGCTTCAATTATGGTTCAGTTAATAACTGGGTTAATACCTAGTATTTCTAAACTACAAAAAGAAGGAGGAGGTGAAGGTCGAAGAGCAATCACAAGATTAACACGTTTAATTACATTTGGGTGGGCTTTAATTCAAAGTTCAAGTATTGCTTTTTATTTAAAGCGTGTTTTGTTCGATTGGAATCCATTATTAGCTTTTGAAATAATTCTTTGGCTTAGTACAGGTGCAATGATAGTTTTATGGTTAAGTGAATTAATTACAGAATATGGTTTAGGTAATGGAGCATCGTTATTAATTTATACAAATATAATTTCAAGTTTACCAAATTTAGGTAAGAAGTTACTGAGTGAAAATACTGGGAATTTGACTATTGTATCTGGACTTGTAATTGCAATATTATTTTTTATTGCAATATCGGGTATTATTACATTACAAGAGAGTGCACGAATTGTGCCTTTAATTTCTTCAAAACAACTTGGCCAAAGTCAGCCTTTAGTTTCTAAAGTTAAATCAAATAACTATATTCCTTTACGTTTTAATCAGGCTGGGGTTATGCCTATAATTCTGACAACTGCAATTTTAGTTTTACCAAATTATATTACTAGTTTAGGAGTGTTCCCACTTTTAACTATCCCTATTTTTTTAAAATCATCAAAAATTATCTATTGGGTTAGTTACTTTATATTAATTTTAACTTTTAGTTCATTTTATTCAACGATTGTTTTAAATCCTAAAGATATTGCCCAAGAGTTACAAAAAATGGCGGTCAGTATACCTGGTATCAGACCTGGTTTAGCAACAACATTTTATTTAAAACAAGTTATGAAACGGGTAACATTTTTTGGAGCTATCATCTTAGCTATATTGGCAACTCTTCCAAATGTTATTGAAGGAATTTTAAACGTTTCAAGTTTCAATGGATTAGGTACTACATCATTATTAATTTTAGTAGGTGTTGTTCTAGATATTTCACGTGAAATGAAAAGTATCATTCTTTCTAATATTTACAATGAAAGATTTGATTAAAGTAAGTAAAAAATTTATTTATTAATTCAATATTTATAACATTAAAATGAAAGTTCATTCTTCAATTAAAAAATATGTTATAAATGTCGAGTAATTAAAAGCCATGGAAAGATCATGGTAATTTGTTAAAATTCGAAGCATAAACAGAGACAAGGTTAATATTTAAAAGGAGTTAAGTAAGTGGTAAGATTACTAGGTATAGATTTGCCAAAAAATAAACGAATTGAATATGCACTTACGTATATTCATGGAATTGGTCTTACATCGGCAAAAAAGATTGCTCAATTAGCAGAAATTAATCCCGAGACTAGGACTAATGATATCACTACAGAACAATCAGTAGCGTTACGAAATATCTTAGAAAATTTTGAATTAAGGTTAGAAGGAGATTTACGACGTTTTAATGGGTTAAATGTAAAACGGTTAAATGAAATAAATTGTCATCGAGGAAAAAGACATAGAAATAGTTTACCTGTTCGAGGACAAAGAACACGAACAAATGCTCGTGCACGACGAGGAACGAAAAAAACTGTTACTGGTAAGAAAAAATAATATTCTTTTGTTGGCAGTTATACTAATTAAAAATATTAATTTACTATGGCACAAAAAATCCGGAAACCGGCAGTAAAAAAAAATAGAAGTAATCTCGGAACAGGAGTTGTTCATATTCAATCAACTTTTAATAATACAATTGTTACAATCACTAATATAGCAGGAGATACGATATCATGGGCGTCTTCTGGTAGTTCTGGGTTTAAAGGTGCACGTAAAGGTACTCCTTTTGCTGCCCAAACAGCAGCAGAAAAAGCGGCCTTAGAAGCTTTAAGTACGGGTATAAAAACCGTTGAGATTTTAGTAAAAGGTCAAGGTTCAGGGCGTGAAACTGCTATCCGTTCAATAGAAGGTACGGGTCTAGAAATTCTTTCAATACAAGATATAACTCCGGTACCACATAATGGCTGTCGACCAAGAAAACGTCGACGCGTATAAGACTATTTACTTATAAAATAAATAAATTATGAATTCCACAAAAAATTTTATCAATAGTTCTAATTTATTAATGGAATGTTTAAAATCAGAAAAAATTGAATCAGGTCCCATGTATGGGCAGTTTTTAATTAATTCACTTAGTTCTGGTCAAGGGATAACAATTGGAAATTTATTGAGACGAGTTTTATTAGGAGATTTAAAAGGAACTGCTATTACAGGTGTTCGAATTGCTGGTGTAAAAGATGAATTTTCATTAATTCCTGGTGTTCGTGAAGATATTCTTGAAATTTTATTGAATTTGAAAGGGATTATTTTAAAATCGGACACATCTACTAGACAATTCGGGCGTTTGAGATTACATGGTCCAGCAGTTATTACTGCTAGCTCAATTCAATTACCACCAGAAATCGAAATTATTAACCCTAATCATTATATTGCAACAATTTCAAGTTCTCATATATTAGAAATAGAATTTAAAATTGAATCTGGGACAAAATATAGACTAGCTAATGAACTTTTTTCTGATAAATTTGAAGACTTCATAGAAACAGATGCAATTTTTATGCCTGTACAAAAAGTAGATTTTAAAGTTGAAAATGTCTACGACAATTCAAATAATATCAAAGAGCGTTTATTTGTTGATGTTTGGACGAATGGGAGTATTTCACCCGAGCAAGCAATTTTTTCGGCATCTAATTTAATCATTGAGTTATTTAAGTCTATTAGTGAACATAAAATTAAAAAAGAAAAAGAAACTATAAAAGAAAAAAGTCACGTAAAACCTATAGATCCATATACTCATATTGCTATTGAAGAATTACAATTATCTGTACGGCCTTATAATTGTTTAAAAAGAGCTCAAATTAATACAATTGGAGATTTATTAGAATATTCTCCAGAAAAGCTTTTAGAATTAAAAAACTTCGGCCGAAAATCTGCCGATGAGGTTTTTGCTACTCTTAAAAATAAATTAGGAATAGTTTTAAAATAATTATTTAGTTTAAATTTAATTTTATGAATAAAACATTTATTCCAACTGCAAATTATAATAAAAGAAAATGGTATGTTATTGATTGTAAAGATAAACAGTTAGGGCGGTTAGCCTCAACTATTATACCATTATTAACAGGTAAATCAAAACCTATTTATCACCCATCTGTGGATGTCGGTGATTATATCATATTAATCAACAGTGAATATTTAAAACTTGATCATGATGTTGCACGATTCCATGTTTATGAACCTGGACGTCCTGGTACATCATTAAAACGGTTAGTAAATATAGTACCGAAACGAATTATTGAGAAATGTGTTTTTAATATGTTACCAAATGGATTTCCAAAAAAACATTTGGTAAAACGATTAAAAGTTTACCAAGGTGACCAACATCCTCATGGAGCACAAGACCCAAAACTATTAGACGTGCTTTAATCCTTTAATTAACGAACTAAAAAATTTATGAATACAATTTTTCAGAAAGATAAAATTGGACTTGGAAAAAGAAAACGTGCCATTGCACGAGTTTTTCTTGTTCCCGGCAATGGAAAAGTAACCATTAATAAAGTTTCTGGTGAGAAATATTTACAATATAATACGAATTATTTAAATGCAATTTGGTCACCATTAGAAAAATTGAATTTAAAAAATCAATTTGACATTATTACAATTGTAAGAGGCGGTGGTTTAACCGGGCAAACTGATGCGATTAAATTAGGTGTTGCCCGTTTAATATGTAAAATGGAAAATGAAAACCGTTCAATTTTAAAACCATTTGGTTTTTTAACTCGTGATGCACGTATTAAAGAACGTAAAAAGTATGGTTTACGAAAAGCAAGAAAAGCATCACAATACTCAAAACGTTAAAAATTTAAAAATATGCCAAAACCTGAAATTCACCCGACTTGGTTCCCAGATGCTCCTGTTATTTGTGAGGGAAAAACTCTTTGTTCTATTGGTTCAACCAAACCGCAGTTGCAACTTGATGTTTGGTTAGGAAATCATCCTTTTTATACAAACTCTCAGACACTTGTAGATAGTGAAGGGCGTGTAGAAAGATTTATGAAAAAATATGGGTTACAAACAAAAGATAATTAAATTAATTAAATTAAAATAAATGCCAACTATTCAGCAATTAGTTCGTTCAAAACGAATACAAATTAATAAAAAAACGAAATCACCTGCTTTAGTGAATTGCCCCCAACGACGTGGTGTATGTACACGTGTTTATACAACAACACCTAAAAAACCAAATTCAGCAATTCGGAAAGTTGCCCGTGTTCGATTAACATCTGGTTTTGAGGTAACAGCATATATTCCAGGTGAAGGTCATAATTTGCAGGAACATTCAGTCGTCCTAATTCGAGGCGGTCGAGTAAAAGATTTACCTGGTGTTCGATATCATATAGTTCGCGGCGCATTAGATAGTGGAGGTGTGAAAGATCGCACACAAAGACGGTCAAAATATGGAGTTAAAAAACCGAAAAGTTAAATACTAGTTTAAAAACTCAAAACTATTTATTAAAAAATAATTATTAGTATGTCACGTCGAAACATTGCAAAAAAACGATTTCCTAAAGCAGATCCTACATATAATAGTTACTTGGTTAGTTTATTAATAACACGAATTTTAAAGTCAGGTAAAAAAAATTTAGCCCAAAATATTGTCAATGGGGCTTTCGATATTATAAAATCAAAAACAAATGAAGATCCATTAGTGATTTTTGAAAAAGCAATTAAAAACGCTAGTCCAGTCGTTGAAGTAAAAGCTCGACGAATCGGTGGATCAACGTACCAAGTTCCAATTGAAGTTAGTAGCTTTCGAGCAACAAATTTAGCTTTACGTTGGATTATTCAAAATTCAACAAAACGTGTTGGGCGAACAATGTCAATTAAACTAGCAAGTGAAATTATTGACACGGCAAACGATATAGGTAATACTATAAAGAAAAAAGAAGAAACTCATAAAATGGCAGATGCAAATAAAGCATTTGCGCATTTCCGTTATTAATATTTAATTAATAAGGATTATATTTAATTTCGCTAAAAGCAAAGAGATTTTTATTATAAACATTAAACTTCAAAGGAACTTTTTGAAATGGCACGTGAAAAATTTGAACGTACAAAACCGCATGTTAATATTGGTACTATTGGTCACGTTGATCATGGTAAGACAACCTTAACAGCAGCCATTACTGCAACCTTAGCTTTAGATGGTGAGTCTGTAGCGAAAGATTATGCAGATATTGATGGTGCGCCGGAAGAACGTGCTCGTGGAATTACAATTAACACTGCACACGTTGAATATCAAACTAAAAGTCGTCATTATGCGCACGTAGATTGCCCAGGTCATGCTGATTATGTAAAAAACATGATTACTGGAGCAGCACAAATGGATGGGGCTATATTAGTTGTATCTGCTGCAGATGGACCAATGCCTCAAACGAGAGAACACATTTTACTAGCAAAGCAAGTTGGTGTTCCACATATTGTTGTATTTTTAAATAAGCAAGATCAAGTAGATGATGACGAATTATTAGAATTAGTAGAATTAGAAGTAAGAGAATTATTATCTACTTATGACTTCCCAGGGGACGATATTCCAATTTGTCCTGGGTCAGCTTTACGAGCAATTGAAGCCATTTCTTCTAACCCATCACTTGAACGTGGTGATAATCCATGGGTTGATAAAATTTATGCTTTAATGGATGCTGTTGATTCATATATCCCAACACCAGAACGTGATATCGAAAAAACATTCCTAATGGCAATTGAAGATGTATTTTCAATTACTGGTCGAGGTACCGTAGCGACAGGACGAATCGAGAGAGGAGTCGTTAAAGTTGGGGACAATGTTGAAGTTGTTGGAGTTGGTGAAACTCAAACGACAACGATTACTGGTATCGAAATGTTCCAAAAAACATTAGATGAAGGTTTTGCTGGCGATAACGTTGGTATTTTATTACGTGGTGTTACAAGAGACGATATTGAACGGGGTATGGTATTATCCGAACCAAATACAATTTTACCTCATACAAATTTTGAATCTGAAGTATATGTATTAACGAAAGAAGAAGGTGGACGTCATACACCATTCTTTACAGGTTACCGACCACAATTTTATGTAAGAACAACTGATGTAACAGGTTCAATTGAACAATTCACTGCAGATGATGGTTCTATTGTAGAAATGGTAATGCCAGGAGATCGTATTAAAATGACTGCTGAATTAATTTATCCAGTTGCAATTGAAGCAGGTATGCGTTTTGCCATTCGTGAAGGTGGTCGAACAATTGGGGCTGGCGTTGTTTCTAAAATTGTTAAATAATTAAAGAAGTTTATGGAAATAAAACCGAATGAAAAAATTCGTGTCCGATTAGAATCGTTCAATTATGAACTGCTAACCACATCGTGTCAGAAAATAATGGAGATTACTCAAAACAATAATGTTAACAATGTTGGAGTAGTTTCATTACCTACTGATAAACGAATCTATTGTGTGTTACGTTCTCCTCATGTTAATAAAGATTCACGAGAGCATTTTGAAATTCGCATTCATAAGCGAATTTTAGAAATTTATTATGATTCATCAATAAATATTTTTGATTTATTAGTACAATCTGATTTACCACCAGGTGTATTATATAGAATCTGTTTATCATAATATGATTAATTAAATAAATGCAACCAATTGCATTTATTTAATTAATCATATATTAAGTATTTAGCGAAATACTTTTTGTCATTTAAATATTTTATATTTTAAATGGGGACGGAGGGACTTGAACCCTCACGCACTATCACTAGGCAACGGATTTTAAGTCCGTCGTGTCTACCAATTCCACCACGTCCCCTAACTGATATGTAAACACAGTATATTTTATATGTTTATAAAAAAGCAATGGTATTGAACTGTATTTAAAGGCGGCACCCAGATTCGAACTGGGGGTAGAGGATTTGCAATCCACTGCCTTACCACTTGGCCATACCGCCAAAAATACAATTGTTCTTTATTATAGAAATTATTATAATTAAAAATTATTTATTATGCAACTATGGAAAAAATACATTATATAAGTTATAATTTTTTATAAAGAGCTATTACTATATAATTTAATTAATTTCAACGTGAATAGAAAAAGAAATTATTAACAATAAAGAATCTCATTTTTATTCGATAAAAATGAGAAAGGAGATAAAATGTTTGAAAAATTTACTGAAGGTGCTATTAAAGTAATTATGTTAGCACAAGAAGAAGCTAGGCGAATGGGCCATAACTTCGTAGGTACTGAACAATTGTTACTTGGTGTAATTGGGCAAAGACATGGTATAGGTGGGCGCGCATTAGCGCAATTAAGCATAACATTAAAGAAAACACGGAAAGAAATTGAAAAATATATAGGTCGTGGAACTGGGTTTGTTGCTTCTGAAATACCATTTACCCCACGTGCAAAACGTGTCTTAGAAATGTCAATTCATGAAGGGCAAGATCTTGGCGTAAATTATGTCGGAACAGAGCATGTTTTATTATCATTAATAAACGAAGCAGATGGAATCGCAATGCGAACTCTAGATAAATTAAGAGTAAATATACCTAAGTTACGGCATTTAATTTTAACTTATATTGAAGAACAACAAGAAGATATTTTGAAACCGCCATTAACTGAACAAGAAAAATGGGCTATTGCTAGGGAAAAATCTGGATTAAAAACGCCTGCTTTAGATAATTATACCGAAAATATTACAAAAGACGTTATGAAGCAGCGTGTCGACCCGGTTATTGGTCGAGATGACGAAATAAATTCTCTGGTTAAAGTTTTAGGTCGTCGTCGAAAAAATAATCCCGTTCTAGTGGGAGAAGCAGGGGTTGGTAAAACTGCGTGTGCTGAAGGACTTGCTATATTAATGCAAACTATGGACTGCCCAGAGTTTTTACTAGAACATACTATACGGGCTCTTGATCTTGGTTCAGTTTTAGCTGGAACAAAATATCGCGGGGAATTTGAAGAACGTATGAAAAATATTATTGAGGAAGTTAAGCAACACGGAAAAACGGTTTTAGTAATTGATGAAATTCATACATTAGTAGGTGCAGGTGCAGCCGAAGGCGCAGTTGATGCTGCGAACCTTTTAAAGCCTTCTTTAGCTCGTGGAACTTTACGTGTTATTGGTGCTACTACGTTAGATGAATATCGTCGGTATATTGAAAAAGATCCCGCATTGGAGCGAAGATTTCATTCAGTTCTTGTAGAAGAACCATCTGTAGAAACAACAGTTAAGATTCTAAATGGTTTAAAACCTGAATTCCAACGTCATCATGCTTTATCGTATACTGATACGGCTCTTGAAGAAGCTGCAAAACTTTCAAGTAGATTTATCGCAGATCGTAATTTACCTGATAAAGCTATCGATGTAATTGATGAAGCAGGTTCTCGTGTTAGATTACGAAATAATTCATTACCTCTAGGTTTACAAAAGTTACTTGTCGAATTACATGCGACTATCAAAGATAAAAATGATGCGATTGGTGAAAATGATTTTGTTACTGCAAAATTGTTAGTTGAACATGAAATAGAAGTTCGTACACATATACGAATAATGAGATTTGCGTTAACCACGAAAGAAAAATATGCGAAATACGCAAATCCGGATGGACCGCGTTTTGACGAAGTTACAGAGTCAGACATTTGTAAAGTTATTTCTGCATGGAGTGGTATTCCAGTAACAAAAATCAATCAGTCAGAAAATGAACGTTTGAAATTGATGGAAAGTATTCTTCATGAAAGACTTATCGGACAACATCATGCAATTGTTGCTGTTTCGAAAGCAGTGCGTAGAGCACGAGTTGGTATTCAAGACCCCAAACGTCCAATTGCAAGTTTTATTTTTGCTGGTCCAACCGGTGTTGGAAAAACAGAATTAACAAAAGCTTTAGCCGAATATATGTTTGATGATGAAAAAAGTCTTATTCGGTTTGATATGTCTGAGTTTATGGAAAGACATACGGTCGCAAAACTAATTGGGTCACCACCTGGTTATGTAGGTTTCCAAGATGGGGGACAATTAACAGAAGCAGTAAGACAAAAACCATATTCTATTGTTCTGTTTGATGAAGTTGAAAAAGCACATCCCGATGTTTTTAATTTATTTTTACAAATATTAGATGATGGTCATTTAACGGATTCAAGTGGTAAACTTGTTAGTTTTAAAAATTCTATTATTGTAATGACAACTAACTTAGGTTCTAGAGTTATTGAAAAAGAATCTCCAGTTCTCTCAAAAGACAAAATTGGGTTTGGTCGTAGCTTTGATACAACGGCACTAGAAAGAGAAAGTAAAAAAATTGAATTACTAGTAAACTCAAATGGCACGTTTTCATTAAAACCACCAATTAAACAAGAAATAACAGCAGAAGATGAAGAAAAATTTATTAAAATAACGGGATTAGTACAAGAAGAATTGAAAAAATTCTTCCGCCCAGAATTCTTAAATCGAATAGACGATATCATTGTTTTTAATCATTTATCTAAACATGATATTTGGGAAATTTGTGGGTTAATGTTAAATCAATTATGTAAACGATTGAAAGAACAGGGTGCAATTTTAAATGTGGATAATGCAGCACGATTCTTCCTTACAGAAGAAGGTTATGATCCTATTTATGGTGCTCGTCCATTACGTCGCTCAATTACAAAATTCTTAGAGGATAAATTAGCTGAAGCTTGTTTAAGTAATGTTATACATGAAGGTACAGAAATAAACGTTACACAACAAATAAAACCAACTGCTTATGGAAATAGAGAATCATACTCATTAGTATTTGATGACATTTATACAGAAGAAATTTTAGTCGAATTCGATTACAGTGGTGTAGATTTCAGTAAAGTACAAAAAAAAGAAGAACCGGAAAATGGTGTTGAAGAAACCGAAAGTACATCTAAAGTAAAAACGGAAAGTACTAGTACTAAATAAAAGGAGGCTATATTTAAATAATCTTAATAACAGTACTAAATATTATTTTATACATTAATGTATAAAATAATATTTAGTATTGATAACTAAATATTTTTATATTTATTATATTTGACTAATTTGATTGATAGGAGAACTAGGAGTGGCATAGTACTTTTTTTCCATTCGACCAGCTAAGTACCCTAATCGTCCAGATTGAACTCCTAATTTCATTGCTAGAGCCATTTGTTCTGGGTTTTTTGCTTGAGCGACGGCTGTATTTAGTAAAATCCCGTCAGCTCCTAATTCCATTGCCATTGTAGCTTCACTTGGTGCCCCAATACCAGCATCTACAATAACAGGAATATTTGCATTTTCAATAATAATTTGAAGATTAGCTAAATTATTCAACCCTTGACCAGAACCGATTGGTGAACCAAGTGGCATAACAGTCGCACACCCTAAATCTTCAAGGTGTAATGCTAACATAGGGTCAGCATTAATATAAGGTAGAACAGTAAATCCTTTTTTTACTAAAAATTCTGCGGCTTTCAAAGTTCCTATTGGGTCAGGTAATAAATATTTTGGATCAGAAATAACTTCTAATTTAACAAAAAAATTATCTTCTTGACCTAATTGACAGGCTAATTCATGACCTAAAAATGCCATTCGAATAGCATCTTCAGCTGTTTGTGAACCAGCTGTATTTGGTAATAACCAAAGGTTTTCCCAATTTAAAGATTTAAGAAAACTAATATTATCTTGAGTTATATCTGTAGGTAAACGTCGAATAGCTACTGTAACGATTTCACATTCACTTGTTTTAATACTTTTTATTGCATCTTGGCTAGTTCTGTATTTACCAGTTCCTAACATTAAACGCGACGAAAATGATTTATCCCCAATCCTCAAAGGGTCAAACATATTGTTCATAATTTTTTGTGACTTTAATTTATTTTAAGCTCCCCAGGTAGGACTTGAACCTACGACCAATCGGTTAACAGCCGATTGCTCTACCACTGAGCTACTGAGGAAATATCTATTACTCATATGTTATCATATCTTTATTTCTAATTCAAGCTAATAACGTAAAAAATTATAAATTTTTTACGTTATTTGTTTTATTTAAAACTAAAAATCTTAAAACATTTGAATCGAATTTTAGACTACTTGAAAAATTTTCTATGTGTTTTGGGATGCTTGAGAAATTTATTTGAATAAAATTTCCACGTTTTTGATTTGCAATTTCGTATGATAAATCGCGTTTACCTCTAGAGATTACTGAAATCTCAGATGCATTCAATTTTCTCAAAGTCTTAGCATAATTAAAAGCCCAAGTTTTTAATTCATTATCATTAAATTCTTCTGTTAGAAGAATCATCATTTCGTATTTTATTGTTTTTGACATAAAAGGCATTAGTATAAAATTAAAAATTATATTAATTTAATTAAAGTATAGTGTCAAACTTTATTTAAGAGTGAGTTAAACTTTGTTATGATTAATAATTATGGTATTCTGAATTATTAATCAT
>Ga0209279_10000214_pt1 | contig 40167 bp, 42 predicted proteins | sample CoawatmetaG00DNA_3_FD_187508 | JGI IMG/M metagenome (GOLD analysis project Ga0209279, IMG submission 187508) | Marine microbial communities from the West Antarctic Peninsula - Coastal water metaG006-DNA (SPAdes) (version 2) | ecosystem: Environmental > Aquatic > Marine > Coastal ...
ACACGCTCTGTATTAGATAAATGTTTACCGGATACTATGTCGTTTTGTATACTTTGAAGCCTAGGTGCGTATAGGTTATCTGCATACTTATCAAGACCTAGTTTACGTTCTTCTGGCGTAGTACCACGAAGTTCGGCAGCAGCTCTAGACATTGCTTTTTTACGTTCAGCAACTCTGTTTTCCACTGCCGATTTAGACAGCGGAGTTGCTTCCAAGTGCTTACGGAATAGCTTGGTATCGTAAGAGCCACTGTCAATACCAGCAAGTAACTCACCACGCTCATCCATAATAGCTTTCTGGCCATTAAGAAGGTACTTAGAAGACTCGGCGTTTAAATCATTAATGCTATACTTGTGGTTTTTTATTTCCCCACTCATAGCGTACTTGTTAAAGTTTACGTTAGCTGCTCGTTTATTCTCAGCGTTATCAAATGTAGTCTGTGAACGTAGTTCCTGCTTAAGTCTAAGAGCTTGTGCATCGGCTTGTATTTTAGCCTGAGTTTCCCTATCTACTTGTTGACCGTACATATTAGATAGGTTGTTTAAAGATGCTGTAATACCTTCGGTAGGGTCTACTAAAGTGCCTACTGCTGTTTGTTTACCGCCATATCCAGCCATAATTACGCCATCCCAGTTTGAGCTTTAATAGGTTTAGTAGCACCACCTAAGTTAGCTATCGTTGAAGCTTTAAAAGCATTATCTGTAGCTTGCTGTGCTATGTTTTGCTTAAGACCTGCTGTCTGTGCTTTCATATGCTTTTTCTTGTCACTATACCCTAAAAGTTGCATAGCAAGACCGCCTAGTTGAGCGTATCCTTGAAGAGATTCACCATCTACACCAAACCCCCAATCGCTGCTTTCAGGGTTTTCAGTGCCAACAACAGAAAGACTGCTGGGGGACGTAGATTTAAACTCTTCTGAAACAAACCCACCTGTAGGATTTCTCCAATCAAAAGCTTTAGTAACAGGTACTGGCGCAGCTGATATTACACTACTAGCTAAGCCACCAGGTACAGTGTCTTCACCTAACAAACCATCATCTGTAACGGAGCCATTGAAATTTGTTTTATATTCGGTAAGCTTTTTTAAGTCAACCATGTCAGATTCCTTATTTACTAAAGTTTGTTGTAACTATTGTAGTTATTGTGATTATTATACTACACGAACCTCATGCCTTCAAACATAGGGTCAGTGTACTCTGCTTTTCTGAGTGCTTGTAAAGTTGTTTTCTGACTACTTCCAGTATGGTGTGTACCTCCGCTAGGCTCATAAGGTAAGTCATAAGTACCTGCGAATATTGAGTTATCTACTGTGTATGGGTTGGCATAAGTATTCATGTAACCCTTCATAACATCAGTTTCCATAGCTCCTTCTTCAGCTAATTTATCATACTCGGCCTGAAGGTCTTTATTCTTGCTTGCTATAGTATCTAATTTTTTAAGTTGTACATTAGCGTATACACCAGCTATTTTATTTATAGTCTGTATCGTGTCTGTATTTAATTTACCATCCATAGCATCAGCTATTATTTCCCCTATAGGGCCAAATACGCCAAGAACTAAATCAAAAATATACTCTGATATATATTGCTCTACATAATGCTCTATAGCAGCTTCTACACCTTTAGTAGCAAAATTAGTAACTATAATGGCAATAGCTGCAATTGTTACTAATGGCTCTATAGCTCCACTTACCCAAGCAAAAGCCATAGCCCAATCAGTTGCGCCCATAGCACTTAAAGCTAATGTAACTAATGATACAACTAATGCACCTACCATGATAGCAAATGCAGCAGCCATAAGTTGTGATGAGAATAGTTGACCACCTGGAACAAACGCGAGTATTACAGCTATTATAAATACAACAAAGGCCAATGCTTTTTTGTACCATTTTACTTTTTTCTTGCGATACCCAGTGTCTAACAGGCTGAATATGTAAGTGTTTAAATCTACATGTGTCGTACCAAAAGAACTTGGATTATCTATAACAGCTGCTCTCAAATACCAGCTATTACCACTCTTAAGCCAGTAACTATCATATATGCTGACATCTGGTGATGAGTATTCCCATTCAATGTATTCTCTAGTTACTATGTTCTCATAGCCAGATTCTGGAGAATCCTCATAGAAAGTAGCTCTTTTTGTATCACTTTGTGTTACATGTTCATTACTGTAGTTTACACCTTTAGTCACGGCATCATTAAAGTTGAAAAAACTTCTTATACTTTTAGGGAACTGTTTAGTATCCATATCATCAAGTATACGAATTACTACAGCATCAGTTTCGGTAAATGCATGATAAGGTATCTCTATTGTAACAACTGCTGTACTGTTAATAACTCCATTACTAAATACGGCATCACCTCCTGATAAACCTACTTCAACATCCTTTACTGTGCACGCAATACCTACATCTCTTAGTGCATACCTAGAAATAACAGCTAACCAAGGGTCATCGGGAGATAAATCATCCTCATCAGGAGTCTCAACTTTAGTGGTAGGGTCAATAAGTGGTCCTTTATTTATTACCCCTACACCTTCCTGAGTTATCCTATTAGTCAGCCACAAGGACTCAAAATTGTCTATAACAGATTGAGCTACTACTTCTTTAGGTGCTGACCAGTTAACTACTGGTACTCCTCTTTGCCCATCAAACCTATCACCTACAACAATAGATGTTGTCAGTGTAAGGTTAGAAGGTCTTGGACCATCATTAGTGTCCCACCACATACTATTTAAGTTATCTACAACGAAACTTGTGTTTATGTCAGGCTCTTCTGGACCATTATTTTTATTTAATGTAAACCAGGCACTTCGCAATCCTTTACCATCGTAATCCTTAACATCATCCCACACCCCTAAAAACCTGAACAATTCTTCAGCGTTAGCAGGGCTGTTGGCTTTAGTGTGGTACACACGGTTAAGGTTTAGTACTTCTACACCATCAACTGTTGTTGTACCCCACAACCTCTTAAGCTTACGGTTAGCACCAGTTTTTGCTATAAACGTATCTACTACTTGTTTGCCTCTATCAGGTTGTGGTCTTTTGATAGGTTACTTCCTTATCTATTGTAGTTGGTGAGGTTTTCACTTACCTAAGCGTCCGGCACTGTAAACGGAGTAGGTATAGCTTCAGTAGCAGTACCACTAGCAGCATTCAAGTTTTCTGCACAGTTTTTTACCGTGTACAGTAAATCTCTTTCAGGAGAGTCGGTAGCAAAGCTAAATACTCCTGAAGCTATTACAGTACCTAACATTGATGCAGAACCTGTAAGTGCGTTAGCCCAAGCGTTATACGTATATCCTTTACCCTGCTCTACAGCAATTTCTTGTTGGGTATCACTAAGAGTTGTGTACGCCCCATGAGTAGCTGTAACTCCTGTAATACCTGTAGCACCTTGTGTAAACGTGTATGAGCCATAATTTACATATGTATCAGCAACAACTTTATGTATAGCTGCTTTTGATTCATTAATTTTAGATGTTAGTAAGTTTTCTTCTATAGCTGCATTGGTAGTTTGCTGTGTAACTAGCAACATATCATTCCAAACTTTACCTGTATCATTAAGAGCTAGTAATGTATCAGTAGCCACATCGAATGTACCACTACCGAACATGCGATGAGATTCAATCTTAGCTAACCTAGTTTGCCATTTTACCTCATCTGCTTGTGCAGTCTTTAGCAGTAACTCTTGTTCTAATATAAGTAACTGTTGGTCTAATTCTAACTTCTTTAGGGCTAATTCTTTCTCATACTTAGCCCAATCCAAAGCACCATTCATAGCAGCACTAGTGATACCATTTACAGCACCACCAATAATACTACTTATGATTTCAGATTTTTTAGCGTCATCTAATGAACCATCAGCTACTAATTCAATAACTGTTTCTTTTGCTCTTATGTACACAGAATCCCCATTAAGGGACTGCTTAACTAAGGCGGAATACTTATCAAGTATATCTAAAGGTATGCTAACTGTACTTGTATTAGCCATTATTATGCTCCGGTGTAATTAGGTAGGTACTTGAATGCTGGGTCTGCATCTCGAGATGTTTCAGACTGCTTCATAACATTATCAAGGCCAAGTTTAGCAGCCTGTTTATCTTTTAACACTCTCTCAGTGTACATACTTGCACGCTGTTCAGTACTTGTAACTAGTGCATCATCTAACTGAGTATTAGCTCGTACAGTGGAATCTACTGTTTCTACTAGCTGAGCAGTCTTTATTTCTTCTTCAGTACCCAGGATTATTTGTTGTAAGTCAGAGGTTTCTTTTTCTTCATCAAGCAGTACACGCTGTTTAGTGCCAGTAGCTTCTGCTTCGGACATTTGACGTTCTTTTACATCAACACCTTTTTTGATATCTAAAATTTGGTTAGCTATTACGCCGTCTACCCCGTTGTTTAGTGCTTCCGACTCAATCTGCTCTTGTTTAAGAAGAACATTCTTAGAAGACTCTGCAGTGGCTATTGAAGTTTTAGTTATTACATCTAAGTTCTGTGATGTTTTAAGGGTTGTACCAGCTACAATATCAAGCAACTGCTTATCCAGTATCCCATCTAGTGTATTCTGCTTATCTTCTGACTCAGTTTTCTCTATGGTAAGTTTAACGTTCTCTATTGAGTTCAAAACTTCTTGTTCAGCATTAAGTACATTCTGTTCTTTAACAAGAACATCTTGGGAACCTATAGCTATCTGTGTGTCTTTAAGTAACCTATCTTTAATACCATTCAGTACTAGTTCTGATTCCTGACTCTGAAGTAAGTCAACCTGCTCCTGTATTTGTAGAAGCTTCTCAGGGTTCATAGAAGTAGCTTCAAATTGCTTAAGCTCTTCTTCTGTATCTAGCAACGTTTGCTGCTTAATATTGGTAGTGTGTTGGTCAACTTGTAAGGTAGTATTCTCATAAGACTTTATAAGTAAATCTTCAGCTAATATAAGCTGTTGAGCATCTGAAGTTTCTTTTTGCTCATCAAGAAGTATACGATTCTTAGCACCGGTAGCTTCTTTCTCAACCATATCACGTTCAGAAACATCAACCTGTTTGATAATCTGAAGACGCTGTTCTGCTTTTACAAGATTATCAGCTAATACACCAGCTACTTGAGCCTCTGTAAGCTCATCTTGCATGTGGAATTGTATACTTTGTGCAAGTGCTGCTTGCATGCTTCCAAGGTATACAGTGGCGTAGTCAGTGCCTGTAATTCTGTTGTTTAAATACTGTGTTTCTATTTGACCGTTAATGCTGTCCATCAACTTATCGAAAACGCCAGTACCTCCAGTGTTAGTTACGTCATCTATATTAATGTCAGCCATAGTTATTCCTTAAATGTTATAAAATTCTAATTTGTTTGCTATACTGCACTACTAAAAGCTGCGCTACAAGACGCTAGCCTACTCAATGTGTTTATTGATACTCTCCATAAGGACATCGAATGTACCTGTGTTACTGCCATTTGTTACGTTTTCTATATTAATATCAATCATTACTGTACCTTTCTTGTAGGTAATAAACTACTATTACGTTATTATATTATACCCAGGTATGAATACAGAAACAAAATTATGTATAAAACTGCAATAGGTATTGCTCTGCTTCTATCAGCTTGCTCGTCTACATCCTCTGTACATACTTTAAGTATACATGGTGTAGAAAGTGGAATGATTACATTACTAAAAAGCGGATATAACGTAAATGGTACCCGTATATGCATTTACAAGCTTAAAAACACATCTAACATACACATTGATGCACATGATGTAGGTAGTATAAATAACTTTACGTGCCCGAAAGTATTAAGTATAAATTAGTTACCGTGTTGTCTGTTATAGGCTTTTAATTTTTTGTAAAGTCTTTTGTATGTCTTTACTTCTGTATATGTCACCAATAATAGCTACTTTAAATACGCCTTTTTCTTTTACTTCAAAAGCGTTTTCTGCTGTAACACCACCTATAGCCACAATACGTTTTTTAGTGTTCTCTACTACACACTTTAAAGTGTTAATATTTACAGTACCATCAAAAATGTTTGTGTTAGTGGTAGTTTTAAACATTGGTCCTACACCTAAATAGTCAGCATTCTTATAGTAGTCTGTTCTCAGTTGATTTATGCTGTTTATTGTGTACCCTATACTGCAGCTACTTGGTAGTACTTCTCTTGCTTCTATTATACAAGTATCAGTGGGGCCTAAATGTACACCGTCAGCATTAAAAACTAGAGCTGCTTTTACATTATTATTAACTATAAAAGGTACGTTATAGTAACTACACATATGTCTTAGCTTCCGTCCTACGGCGTAGTAGCCTTCACCTTCCCAACAAAATTGAAAAGTATCTATTCCATTTTTTAGAACTTCTAAGCTTATATCAAATACCTTAAGTCTATGCTCTTTAGTGTAGCTAGTTAAAAATTCTATATCCAAGGTACACCTAGTAAATTCACTTCGACCACGTTTCCATAAGGTTTATTGCTGTAGTAGACAACCTCATCCAAAAAAGGGAATCCGGTACCTAACAGTACCTCCAGTTCTTTTGGAGGAAGTGAGTAAGCATTGCTTACTGGTATGTTTTTTTGCAGCAGCTCACCTGTTTTAGACGTTTTATCGTGACCTTTATTCAGATATATGGCCTTTACTTTTTTAGTAACTAAATCTAGTTCCTCAGAAAAACACTCATTACTATTAGTTATCCTATAAAAGTCTGTAATTTTATTATCTTTGTATTTTACAGAGTACCAAATGTTTTCATGTTTCCATGCAACTTGTACAGAATCATACATATTTGTCGATAAGTTAAAAATACACAAATACGGTAGAACATCACAAGTTTTATCATAAGGTAAGTCAAAAGAGTTTTCTTTTACTAGGTCAGATAATTTTTCTATATCTTCAGACAAGAATACATCATATATGTGTTTTTTAATGTTACTGTTTGTAGTGTTTAAAACATCAAATACAGCGTTATTGGCAGGTACATAATCATCACCGTAAAATCGTATATTAGGGCTTAAATGTGAAAACATGCCTACTTCTACATCGTCACTAAGATTGTAGTGGTCTAAGCATAAGTAGTCATACGTCTTTGTTGCGTTTTCTATACTGTCATTAACTATTGTGACCTTATTCTTTGGTAACTCTGTATCGAGATAAAGGGCTATAACCTCTTTACTGATTTCATACACTGTTACACTAGTCACGTCTTTGCTTATGTTTAGTATAGTAGTTACCACACCAAGACCGAGGCCGGACACACACACATCACCTTTTACACCAATAAATTGAGAAGATAAATTTTCTATATCACGAATATTGGTGGTCATCCAAACCTTATCTTTTTCCTTTAGTACATAGCTATTATTACTTACACAGATTTCGAAATCGCCAAAAGTACCTGCTTTTAAGCCTAAAAACATAACTGAGGTAGGGCTTATACTACTATTAGTAGGTATAGTAGGTAGAGTTTCTGTGTCCTGTACCTTTTCTACTTTGCCGACACTTTTATCATCTTGCATAAAGCTTATAACTCTTTTCACTTTACCTTCGTTGTTTTTTACAACTAACATGACGCTCCTAGTTATTGAAATATAGTGTATGGTACACTGATACTGGCGTAAAAATCACCAACTATTATACCTCTATTCTGATTAAGCTCAAAATTAGTAGAGGCAAAGACGTGAGCACCAGCAGAATCCCTTCCTACATAATAAGAGGATATAGCGTATGTGTCTCTAATAGGCAAAGGTCCGCCTGGTGATTGGGAGGTAGGCTCTATAACCAACCAAGAGTCTTTACCACTAGCTAATGTGTTTGTTGTCATTGCTACATCCCTATCAAAAAATACACCATTAGCAGGTGCTACCTGGAAATAACTACTATAATTTAGTTGCCCTGAGCTTGAATAAACCTTCAATCCATAACCACTAGAAATATCAGCTACTGCATCTGCACGTCTGAATACTCTATATTGCACACTACTAGCTGAAGCAATAAGCTTAGAGTTTGGGTGTTTGATTGTACCATACCTCAAACGAGCCAGTCTTTCGCTAGGTTTTAACTTTATAGATACAATGTCATCCTCTCGTAACTGTGGGTATGAGTTGTAGTGATACCACTGACTATTAAAAGAGGTTGCTGCTTGATAAGAATCATAGTACATAGTACCTTCCTCTACCACTACATAAACAGGATACTTACTACTAATAATACTCTGGTCTAATCCATTTTTTATATATAGCCCATAACCACTTTCTGCAGGGACTACACGAAAAAACCATATAAACTTTATAGTACCATATTCAGTAGGAGCTGTCTGAGTACCCCATGCAAACCCATTACGAGTAGTTACTTTTATCCTACTATTACCGTCATCAAAAGATAATGCATACATTGACAAATACTGGTTACTCTCGTCGTCTACGCGTAAAAACCCATTAGTACGTGACCAACCTGCTGGATAGGCTACGTAGTAAATAGTATCTACGTTATCTACAAATTGGCAGTTTATTGTAGTGGTGCTTATGTAACTGGCAGGAGTTATTACCTCAGCATCATAGCTTCCTGTGTTTAAACTAAGACCATAACTCATGATACTAAATCCGATAAGTGTTTATAGTGAAAATAATCTTTATTGTAATACATTACGCAAGATTCCCTAGTTTAACTCTTAAAACATTACCATCCCAAACTTCTATACTGTCGCTACCAATAACCAATCTAGAACCAGAAGTAGCACTTTTTACATTTAGTGTGCCAGAAAAAGTAGCATTTTTACCTATTATTATATCTGATACTAAAGCTGAAGAAGCAATAGTTCCTTTAACTACTTGGTTACCATTTACAGTAAAAGTCCCTTGTGCAGACCAACTACTGCCGGTGTACTCGTATATGTGGGTCCATCCATTAACAGTATCAGTATTTGTAACTACTAATGTATCTCCTGCTATTTCTGTATCATAGTTAGAAGATGCTGCTGAATTCCAGTAAGTACCACAATCACTTGCAGCAGCTGCTGTAGACAAAGAGTTTAAGTCAGCTGAATAACTAAGTACCGCAGTTCCTCTAGGACCCTCTGCCCCATCAACAGCTGCGTTTACATAAGCTGTAGCAGCAGAGCCATGCTCTACTTTAATATTTTTAGCAAATGCTAAACCGGTAGTTATATTACTTGGATAGTGATAAACATTAACGTAGATAGGAGTACCACTTGCAGCATCTGCTGGGACAGTCATAGTAGCGCTTAGTCTTTCGTAAGAAAGACTTACAGACCCTACACTACCAGAAGCAGTCCAAGGAGTATTATATATATATAACCTCGACTGCGCCTCAGCGGTTTTAGCATCACTGTCTATTTTTAAATCAGCAGATACCGTGAGTACATCTCCCGCACTCAAATCTACGCCTACCGTACCTACTAGCCTGCTATAAAAGCCATAAGCATTACTGGATAATTCTGCTGCCCCCTTTTTCAGAATATTGGCATTTACACCGTCAGTACCGTCTTCACCTACAAATTTTACATAAGTAAGACCACTAGGTACTGTTGTAGGAGCAGTGACGGACCAATCATAGAAGTTCACATACTCCTGAGAGATGTAAGTGAATGTAGCGTTAAGACCAGCAGTGTTATCAGCGTATATAGGAAGCACACCTGCACTATCTCCGTTCTCGCCTACAAACAGTGTGTAAGTTAGCCCAGAAGGTATAGAAACTGGTGCCGATACGGTCCATTCATAGTAGTTAGCATAACGTTTAGTGCCTTGTGTAAATGACGTATTAGTTCCGGCAGCATCATCTGAATATATGATAGTTATACCAGAAGCATCTCCAACACCTCCATCAACTACAGTGGCTACTTCACCATTACTGAACGTTAAAGTTGTAGCATCTCCGACTTTACTGGCCACAACTGTTAACGCATCAGGAGATATACCATCTACTCGATGTGAGTATACTATTGCTGTAGACCAAGAAACGGATACACTGGTTTGTGTAGAATTGCCTGTAACCAGTGCTGTTGAAGCATAAACTTTTTGGTTATCTGCAGTAATGCTGGGTACACCTACAGCCCATCCTGTAGACCCGACAGTTAATACACTGGTTGCTAAGTTGTACGTACTGGTAGGTAGTGTAGGAGCAGCCCCAGTAGTTGGTACACTGTATATAAATATTTCACGAATTAGCGGATAGTCTATTATTCTTTTATCTGAGTATACTGAAGATTGTCCACCTTCACCTACCACATCTTTGATTGACCATAAATCTCCGGCACCTGCTGAAACACTACTTACATCTGTGTACCAAGTATCAGCTCCACCAGGGTCTGCAGGAGTTGTAGCTTTACGTGTAAACAGGAAATCTGTGTACCCACCGTCTACACCTTTTTCACTAAGTGTAGTCCAGTAGTCTCCGTCTGCTATGGAGGTTTCTGCAGGAACATCTTGTAGTGATATATAACTAGAACCTTCAGAAGCGACTAAGTCCCCACTGTCATAGACAGCGTAGTAGTCGTGTAAACCTTTCGGAGTAGTTTTAGTAGCTTCTGTATTTTCTTCTCTTAATACTATACTTGAAGACAGTCCTGTGCCTGTAACTTTAAATACCGCTTTTACTGTTGGGTGTTCAGGATTCACTATTGAAAATGTCTTAGCACTGACCCAGAACTCACTATCAAATGCAGTACCTTCTGTTAGCCCATCATTAACTTGGGTAATACCTGATGAATCAAGACCAAACCCCGACTTGTAGTACGAACCGCCTAAAATTACGGTGCTGTCGTAAGCAAACTTATTCTCAACAGATAAGCTTGATGCATCAGCATACGTCCTACTTGATACAGCTAGGTCATTAATAGACGCAGCTACGTGTCCATGTTTGTTGTTAACAGCATTATTTAAGTCTACAAACCACTTACTTCTAGAAACTACAGCTGCTGCGCCAGTAATATTCCATATACTGCCATCAAACCTATACTCCGTAGTATCTCCAGTTAGTGGGTCCAATACACTAAGAATGTCGCCTAAAGCTATAAAAGTACCATTACCGGAAACTTCTGGTACAGGTTCTTTGTCACCCCAACCAGTAACCTTCCTATAAAGCACACCACCAGTAAACCAGAACGAAACAAAACCAGCTGCGACTGTTTCAACAACCTCAGCAACTATCTCTACGTACTGCGCAGGGCTGTTAGTTATAGCACCTCCAACATCTAGGTAGTTTCCATCAGCATCTGTATCGTATTCTGCTTCTGATACAACAACATCATAATTAGCAGGTGCAGTAGCACCAGACCATGCATAGAAACTAGAAATCTTACCGTCAGCAGCACCTTGTGCAGTCTCAGCTACCTTAAGAGACTTAAGCACATCTGTCTGTTCTATAACTGACCAACTATCTGTAGAGCTGCTGTACCAATACCCATTATCGGTAGTCCTGTTGTAAGCTATATTACCATTAGCTGCCTCAACAACCTCAGCAGTAAGGTAAGTTGCTTTAATATTATCTAGCTCTGCGGCTTCTAAAGATAGGACAACATCAAAAAAGTAATACTCTAGTTTACCGTCTGTCTGGTTTTGTAGTGTGGCAACTTTAGGGTTCACCTCACCTACGAAAGCGTCTAAATTCTCTGTATACTTCGTAGCTAAAACCCATACAGTACCTACGTAAATGTAAACCTCACCAACAATCTTAGTGGTGTCTGTAGGTGCTACATTAGGTATCCACATGTCACGCTCTATCATACCAGTAGGAGCAGCAGTGTTGAATATTGTACGTTTACCGTCAGTCAAATCTCTTAAAGCAGCTATATTTCCTGTAGAACCTGTCTGTTCTGTCCAACTACTGGCACCATATTTATACACTTTGACTACATCATAAGTGACACCATTAGTGGCAGTAGATAATGTAGTCTCAACATATAAATCGTTAGTTTCCATTCCTGTTTCTGCGTCTACGTCACTGCCACTGAATACAGTAACAACTCCATCCAGTTCATCAGCAACGTAAGCTGTAAGAAGAGTAGTTCCATCTATCGTAGCCGTGCTTAAATCTATGGATACTGTGCCGTCTGAAAGACCTGTCTCTAACAACACAACTCTGGTGTCATCAGTGTATTTGGTAGCTAAAAACCACCCACCGTTATATTGGTATAGTTCACTAGGAATATATGTTAAGTCATCTGAGCCGGTAGTAGGTATCCATATATCATTAACTTCACCGGCTGGTACGTCATTTGATACATTTCCGTATATAGTTCTTTTACCATCTGCTACATCAGATAACGCAGTTATATTATTATTAGTGGTGATACTAACCCATTTGAGTCCTGCACCTAGACCACTATTATACTTATACGTGTATACAACATCATATGTAACGTTACTACCACTAACGGATTTTATATCTGTAGTATTCCAGATGTATATGTCGTTATCTTCAACACCTGTAGGCAAACCATCTGCTGGTGCTACTGTTCCACTGTACACATGAATACGCTTATCAGCTTCTGAAGCTATATAGCTTACTAATGTAGTATCAGTAGCCCCTATTGTTATAGTAGATGCATCTAGTGGTATTGAACCATCCTGAATTCCAATAACGATATCGTCATTAGTATAATCTACTTCAATCCATGTAGGAGTAGCAGTATCTGTACATTTGTATATCTTGCCTACTGTGTATGCCCCTGATGTACTTGAAGGTATCCATAGGTCATCAAGCTTAATTTTCTCATCAGTTACATTTGGAGCATTATTAGCAGCATTTCCATATATAGTTCTTTTTCCATCAGCTAAATCGAAAGCGTTTCTAGAGATATCCGAAGATACTGTCCAAGTGTAATCAAACAGTGCAGCGTTAGGTGACTCTATGTATTCATATACTCTACCTTGAGAGTAAGCACCATCAACGTCACAGTACCAGTAATCACCACATCTAAAATCACTAGGTACAGAAGTACTGTCACTAAAAGGAGGTGTAGCACCACCGAAATACGTGTCTACTTTACTATCTACTTGGTTAGACAGGTTATCTGTTATTGCATCATACCTTGTTGCCTTAACCCATGAAGAACCACTGTACCTATATATCTCATTTTCAACGTACTCTATTACATCAGTGAACGTTGCTGAAGGAAAGAATAAGTCATTGTCCCTAAAAGGATTAGTGATGTCTTCAACAGGAAGGCTATTACCACTGTATATGGTTCTCTTACCATCAGATAAGTCTGCTAATGCTGTTATGTTGTCATTACTATTTATCTGAACCCAATCAGTACCGTTGTACTTATATGTATTGATAACATCAGTAGCAACTCCACTATTCCCAGTAGCTGTAGTACTTTCTATGTAGATATCGTTAGTCTTCATACCTGTCTGAGCAGTCTTATCTGTACCACTAAACACTACGACTTCTTTATCTATTTCACTTGCAACATATGATGAGAAAGATGTAGTTCCTACGTATGCTTTATCTAAATCTAGTTTCGTATTACCATCAATAAGGAAGCCTTCCACTAGTGCATCATCAGTATACTTGGTAGCCAACTCCCAGTCTGGAGCAGAGTACGATTCACCCAATAATTTTGGTGTTACACAAATATTTAACTCGCCTGTAGGACCTTCTGACCATAAATCACCTACATCGTATGGTGCAAACGGAGTAGTTGTGAACACTCTACGTTTATTATCGGCTAAGTCATATGCATTAAGTGCTTGTTCGTATGCATCTTGTGCAGCTTGGTCTATAATTACTGACCACGTAAATCCTTCAGCATCCGTAGAGTAGTACGGACCTGTAGAATCTACTACGGTTTTAATAAATTTGTAGCTTGCAATATACTCTTTAGTTCCGTTACTGGCAGTACTATATTTTATGTACACATCACCTATGTGAGCTAACCTTACGTCTTCATTTCCAGCTGTGTTGTCATCACTCCACCAACCTGCATAAGGCTCTGCTCCAGTAATTAATTCTGCAGTGAGTGGATTTTGTGGATTAAGTATTACATCATACTCATCAGACACTGTCTCTATAACACCATCAGTCTGCTTTTCTACAACAAGAAGTCGTGAAAGTATGCCTGTACCATCAGGTGTTCCTGTGCCGTCAATTAACCCTACTTGAGTATGTAACCCAGTAACTGCACTAGCCACACCTGACAAATTACTTTCTTGGTCTTCAAACGCAGTTGTTAAAGCATTTAAACTTATAGCAGTAGAGCTATCTAAAGCAGCTACTGTGCTATTAACTGTAGTTATCTGTGAAGATATATCAGCAGATAGCGTTGCATTTAAGTCTGTAACTCTAGTAGCCATAGCTAAGTCATTACCTGCTACAACAACATCTAAATCAACTATCTGTGCAGTATGCTGGCCAACAGTTGTGTTTAAAGTAGCTAAATGCTGACCTATATGAACACCTAGAAAAGCGTTAAACTGCAGTTCTTCAACATATGTATTAGCAGCTACGTCAATAGAGGCTATAGCGTTTCTTACGTCCTGTACTAAAGTATCGTAATCTACTAGTCCTGCGTCTACTGATGCTTCAACGGTACTTTCAATTAGGTCAGTAAGCCATGTAGGTGCGTCACCTGAAGCTATATTAATATAGAAAGAATCTCCTACTATAGAGTACTCTTTCTTTACTGCAGTAATTTCTTTGGGGGGTAAGGTATCTACTGTATGGTTGCTTGTATCAGCAGATATTTCAGTAGCTACGTCTGTAACTATCTCAGTAGTATCTAATATTATTTCAGTAGTTGGTGTAGTTTTAATCGACATAAACTTCTGGCACCTTAGCTATGAAGTCTCCGTTATTTACGGTACTGCATGTTAGAATAAGTTTGTACACAGGTCTTAAGTAGTACCTGTCTACTTTAGTGCCTTTATCAGCTACAAGGTTCGCTGTATCAGCTAGTGGTATTACTAGGTTTACTTTACCGTTAGGAGCATCTTCTACTACCAATGCTTGATTGGTTACTTGTGCGTAGGGTACATCACCATCCAGAGACACTAAGTCTGCAAAGAATGTATCACCAACTTCTATAGTTAAAGGAAGAGTTGAGTTATCTTGCTTTATTGTGAAGGTAAAGGTGTTATCAGAACCCTTTGATATTGTAAACTTGGTAACATCGCAGCTCATAAAGAGTCCTTAAATAAAATTTAAGAGGGTTTTTACGCCCTCTGTATACTGTTTTACATATCAGTTATTTACTATCTTCAAAGTTGATATTATAACGTGTACGTAGTCTTGTACTTGTTAACCCAGTTTTAGTATTACGTATATGTAGAGGAATCATAACCTCTTTTAGTACGTCAATATGTCCTTGGGCTACTTCAATTTTTTCATTTAACGGAAGTACACGGGTACCTAAGTCAAAAAATTGGTTAGAGCAGTTAACTAAACATGTAGATGTGTGGTTGTTTACTCTTTGGTCATTATCCACGATTGAAATTATTCGTGTCTTACGTGCAGCTGCTTCACGTTGCTTACGTATATCTAATGCTTTATTTGTGCTTTTTGGTTCTACTTTAACTTCTACTACAGTAGCTTCTTGTTTTTTAATAATTGCTGCTAGTGCAGGGCCTGAAGTCTCTTGAGCTTCATAATGCTCATCAATCTTAACTTTTAATTTATCTACACCTATCTGTGCATTGTGCTTAATACCTAATGATGCTGCTTCGCTTTTTAGTTCTTCTATATCTGACATGGTTCTAATTCCTAAGAGGGTTTTTAGATTAAATTGTTAATGAGTAATTATATTAAACTGTGTGTTTAATGTAAAGGTACTACGTAAAAAGCCCTCCGAAGAGGGCTATAAAACTACCCGGTAAATACTATGCTGAAGCAGATACCATTAGTTTAAGTAACTTATCTTCTTGCAAGATGATACCTGCGTAGAAGAAGTTATACGAGAAGAAACCGTTTGTACCGTAAGTGTTGCCACTATCGATTTTAGAAGGAGACTTCGAGTTAAACTTAATTTTACCTTGACCTTTAAGACCAACTGTAGCAAAAGAGCCTTCAGTAGGGAAAAGGATAGGGAAAACATCGTAGTTAGTACCATCATTAGACAAGCTAGCAGTGTTACCATCAGAAGATGTAAGTGCACCAGCACCGTTGTAAACTACTGCTGATTCTGATTCGATGAAGCGTACTTCATGCATAGCACCAACTTCGCCATCAGCTAATGTATCTGCTGAAGCGTATTTGTGAGATGCAATGTAGCTGAACTCTTCAGTAGAACCAGTACCACGAGTGATTGTTTCTAAATCACCTTTAACGTTTGCACCGATAATTGCGTAGTACGCTTTAGCGATAGTACGTGTATCAATCTTCACGTCACCAGATACTAGCATGGTGTTTTTCTTAGCACGGTTACGCACTAGTTTACGTACTGCTTTACGCATTAAATCGTAGTTTACAGTTGAACTGCCATCTACAGTTACGTTAGAGGTAGCAGAACCACCAAACATTACGTTACCAGTAGCTAACATATCACGCTGTAACAAGTCTTCTTGACGAGAGTTTGCTAGCTCACCAAGTTCTTCACGATAGCGTACTTGCATTGAATCTTCAGAGAAAAGTTCAACTTCATCAGTGTAGTCAATCATTTCGCCGTAACGTGCTAAGCTTGTTTCCATAGTTACTTTTTTCAAAACAACTTTGTTTACGTTAGTAGCACCTTCACCCAATGAAGCAGCAGCATCTAAGCCAGTAGTGATTGCGTCAATAGAACGAGCACTTAAGAAACCTTTGTCGCTAAACTCAGCATCATCTAAAGCACGGTCATATAAATGTAAGAACTTAGAGATTTTAAAAGTCTTACCCATTTTCTTAGGCATAGACTTACGGTCAGCGAACTGGCCATATAAGTTTACACGGTTAGCGGCTTTAACACCTGCACGGTCATAAAAATGAGTTACTGTGTTACCAAGAGCAGTGCCCTTGTTAACGCCATTTTGCATTGTACCGTCAACTGTTGCGGTAGTAGTACCGTTACCATATGTATTAGACATAACATTTTCCTATTTAGTTTTAGTAGGGCAGCTATAAACTACCCGAAAGTTTTTACATTGAGTCCTGTAGGTTCTTATACCACGCATCAAAACTTTCGTCTGATTCGTCAAGGTAGTCCGTAACACCACTGGTAGCAGAGGCACTTTTCGTAGGTGCTGCTGCTTTACGTTTGGCTGAAGCTTTTTGAGCTGCAACACGCTTACTAGACTCAGCTTTAGCATTAGACTTTCTAGTTTCTTCCGCTTCTTCAGCTTCGGAGTTCCTCTGGATAGTTTGTTGCTCTAACTTTGTTGCCTTAGCAGCATCTTGTTTAACTTTAAATGCTTTTGTATCAGCCTCTTTACTAAAGTGTTGCTGAGCAGCCAACTTATAATAGTCTAAATCTGCTTTAGTTCCACCATCAAAGACTTTTAGCTTTTCAGCGATAGGCTGTAATGTTCCATACATCCCACTTTTCACGTCTTCGTGAAGTAACTTAATCATGTTAGGGTCTTCTGCCATGGTATTCCATGACTTCTCATCCCATTCCTTAGATAAAATATTATGAGTTGTCGTGTACTCAGTATCTTTGCTTATTTCGTCAACAATATCTGAAATAGCCAAAGCACCTTCGTCTCGACCATAATCCTTAGCTTCATAGCCACTATCTGCTTCCGTATCTAATTCGAGGGTATCAGTACCTGTTCGTTTTAATACTTCAGTAATAGCATCTTTGTCACCCTTCAGCACGTCAATCATAAGACTGACATCGGCGTGATTAAGTTTAGCGTCTTCCATTGCATCTATGGTTTTACGCCAAGGTTTGATGGCTTGCATCTTTTTGGTGTAATCCATAGCTTTCCCAAATATCTTAGGAAACTGGTCTACTATCTCATCACTCGAAAATTCATAATCTTTCCCATTTGCTTTGAAAGCATATGAACGTGCTGGTTGCGGTTCATCTTCAACTTTATCAGTCTCTTCAGAACTTTCTTCTTCTTCTGATTTAGCATCCCCGTCAGGATTATCTACGTCAGTTTCAGCAGTGTCGTCTTCAGTTACTTCTTCAGTTTCATCTTCTTCGCTAGCATCATGGTCAGAGGCCTCAATTTCACTTTCGGTTTGTTCTGCACCATCTTCTTCTAATTCATTATCTAGTTCTACTGTTTCATCAGCGTCTTCTTCAGGACTTTCTGATTCTGCAAATTCTTCTGTTTCAGCAGCTGGTTCTGCTTCTTCAATGTCGGTATCGGGTGACTTTGCACTAGCAACAGCTTCTTTATAAGCAGCTTCTAGGTCTTCGTCAGACATATCCCATAATTCATTATCATCCATCTGAGTGCTCCTTACTCTTCATCTTCATCTGGTTCAGGTGGTATATTACCTAAATTTTCGATAGTGATGAAATGGTCTTCAAGTTGTGAGATAGCAATTAAACTTTCCATCACAGCACTTCTATGACCACCAGACACTACAGCATCTTGTGCTAGTAGACTAACTCCGTTTATAGCTTTATCTTTAAAGTAACCTTCTAAAATTACTCTTTGGAATCGTGGGTCTTTTTTAAGAGCTTCTAAATCTTCCCACATTTTTACCCAGTATTCATTTTCCACAGTAAGAATTTGTTGTTCATTTTCATTTTCAAGGTTATTCATTATTTGAATCCTTTATCCTGTTAGTTTTTAGTAACGTGCAAATGCAGTAGTTACCGTCTGAGCTTATTATATACATGCTTTACAGCGATTTACAATTTTTTCGCCTTATTGCCTGGTTTTTTACACTTTTTCTTCTTAGTTTTAGGTTTATCTACTGTGCCACCGTAGTAGTGAGTAGTACTCTGCCCTTCACCACCTGCGTAGTGATGTGCTAAACCATCAGCCATAACTACTGGCCAACCATTTGTTGTGCAAGACCGCCTTGGCCTTGTTGGGGTTGTGCAGGAGCTTGTTGTTGTGCTGCCATTTGCTGTTCAAGAATAGCGATAGCTTCCATAATCATTTCAGGCGGAACACCCATCTTCTCTAATTCTTCTGGAGGAATACCTTCCATAAGTAAGGCAACGATTTCTTCTATTGATGGCATTCCTCCTTGAGCTGCTGTTGGTGCTTGCTGCTGTGTTTGTGCCATACTTGATGCTAAACCTTCCATAATGTACTCCTGATATAAATTAGTATTGGGTATCTAAATAGTTATTAAGGTCTTCAACAGCTGCAGCTTTATTGCCTGCGTCAAGCTCTGCTTCGCCTTCTTGTTTAGAGTTGAATTGTGATTGTATAAACTCTTGCTCTTTTGCTAAGTTGTTAACAGGCTCTCTATCTTCAGTACCTATAGCCTTTGTAAACCAATCAGATACACTATCCGAAGCTCTACCAAGTTGGCTGCTTATGTCGTCAATGAGACTAGGGCCTTTTGGTTCTCGGTAGTTAATACCCTGATTTATGTTATCCTGCATTTGTACATCTGCTAGAGAGCCTTCCGATATTGGGCTATAGTCATCAAGTACTGCCATATCTAGTTGTCTAACTACGTCGGCATAAGCGTTATTAGCTCCAATGCTTTCAGACTCTGTGGCTACTGCACGCAACTCATCGTTTTTTGATTTAGCACGATAAGCAGCAAGTTCTTCTCTGTCTATTTTATTTTGTCTAGCTTTGTCTATGTAACTCACGATAGAACTCCTATATTAGTATCGCCAGCTTTATACTGAGCGAACATTTGCATTAAGTTAGCTTTATGGTTAGCTTCAGCGAGTTCCATTTGCTGTCTGTGTTTTATATCAGCAAGTTCTACAGACTCTAAGTGAGAGAAACCTTCATCTTCTTTAACAAAGTTTAAGTCAGCCATGTCAGCATCGCTATTCATACGCCTAACTTTAGCATTTTCAACTGCTGCTTTAGCTCTCTTAAGGTCAGCATCAATCAAGTTTTCACCAGCTCTAGCATTTCTATCTTTAACTAAGGCTTTAAGACTTTCGTTTTCAAGCATCAAGTTTTCCATTTGAAGTTTCTTCATTTGTTCTTCAGCTGGGTCTACTTGTGGTTGGTATTCTCTAATACGTTTAGCTTGTTCAGGCATACGCATTAAGTCCATTATATCAGCCATTATTTCACGTCTAACTGCTGGGTCTTCATTAGGACCAACTGTTTGAAGTAAGAATGAAAGCTCTTGGGACTTAGCAGCGTTATCCTCTGCAGTAGCTATTGTTACATCAATATCTACTCGACCATCTAGGTCATCACGACGTACAGGAACGAATTCATCATTAGTAACACGTACAACTTCTTCGTCTTCTAAGAATTCGGAGTTATACGACATCCATTTACGTATTAAAGGTTTGATTAAGTTTTCAGCTACGTTACGAACTAAGTTCATTCGTCTAACTGCTGTGGCATCCATTGCTCCACGAGCGCCAGTAGCTGTATTACCTAAACTACCACCATTGATTCCACCACTAAAAGATTTAGTACCAGTAATAGATTCAATCTCATTATTCATGAGGCCAATCATGTCGAAAGCTGAGCCAGGTATTTGGTTGTAAGCACCTTGCCAGAAGTCATTTAAAGTGCCATTGAACTCGAAGTTCTGACCACCTAAGAATTTCTTACGGTTAACAGGGTCTAATGCACCTTTACGTGTAGCAACTTGGCCGTTATTAGATTGGGCCATGTTATCAATGATTCCACGAATAACTGCTGTCTTAACTTTCTGATTATCACCAATAAGTTCGGCAGTAGCTTCACCGTGTATCTTGAAAGGAATACTATTAAATGGAACTATAATGAACGGAGGCTTACCGTCTGGATATGGGCTTGAACTAAGTCTAACAATAATATCGTTAATCCATGCACATACGATAGGTTCTGCTATACCGTCACCATTCATATCGTAGTTACCCCAATACTCATAGATAACTAATTTTTTTCTAGGTTCATCTGTAAACCTGAAGTCTGTGTCATCTTCTGAGTCATAGTCCATGTCTTCAGAACTTTGGCCTGCTACTTTATCTAAATTTTTGTACCTTCCGTCTGCACGGAGACTGGATAGGTTAGTTTCGTAACGATGAATAATGAACTCAGCGTTATCTAAATTATCTTGGCATGTTGGGTCAACGTAGATATCTTCATTACGACATACTTTAGCAGTTGGTTGGTTTTTAGTTACAACCATTTCAGTAATTTCTTCTTGGATTACTATTTCATTACCTAGCTCATCTATAACTACTTTATCAACTACTGACTGTACTTCTTTCTCTTCAGTGTCCCAACCAGTCTGTACAACTAATGTACCTTCACGGTCTAATACTTTTACTGATTTGGATATGAAATTAAACCTATCGAATTTACGAGTAAATTGGGTATTAAGAAGAAGTTCATTCTGCTTAGCTGCAGCTTCATCTTCCCAAGTAATAGGGGTACATTTGATAATATCTGATGTACTAACGAAAGGGTCAACAATAGTAGCATGCTGCCATTCTGATTGTTTTTTAATGTCTCTTGAGACAATAGCCGATTTACCCTTACGCTCATTGCCATAAGGTGCACCGTCGTACTCAGCTTTCCACCTACCAATAAGTGCATCTTGAGAATTTTTTAGGGTTTCTGCCGATTTCATGTCTGCTTTAAGAGCGTTTAACAATTCGGCTTTTTTAACTTTCATATTTTCCCTTGATAACGGTACAGCAGTATTAGTGCGGAATTGTATCAACCACCTTACTTACTGTCAATTTAATACCTAATAAGCTGCCTTACAGCAGCTACGTTAGCATGTTTGTAGGAACTAAGCCTTACTGCTGTGCTTTATTTTGGATGTTAGGAAATCTAGCTTATTTTGGGTGTATGAGTTAACACCGAGTCTTTGCCGTGTATCAGATAATGTCATAATTTCTTTTATATAGTATTCACCTGTGATGTACTCTCTATCGTTAGCCTGGAACTCTGTAAATGCGGAGTTCACATCGCTGATTAAGTTAGCTTTTTCAACTACGTTCTTAAGGACATTTATGTGCTCCTTGATTTCAGTAGTTCCATTATCGCAGCTAGTCCTGTCTCTCTGTATTAGTTCGTAAAGAACAATCAAACCTAGCAGTGTAATAAACGCTATTATCCTTCCATTTTGTGGGAGCTTTAGTGTAATAAGTTCTACAACAAAAGGGTTAGCATCACTGAACACAAACAGCAGAGCTATTAGCATTATCAGTGTTTTAGGACTTACAAAGCCTTTAAGCAGGGTTATGATAGTGTTCATTATTTACCTATATTGTTATTATCACCAAAATTGATGAACGCAGTACTGCATATATAAAGTTTAGTAAGTCTACTATTTTATCCTTGACGTAGCTAGCTAAATCAGTAAGTTAGGCAATCTCTATATGACCTCCATCCCACCCGTGAAATATAGTACTTCCAAATGTACCTCCCCATACTAAATCCAAACCCATTTCTTTAGATAGTGTGTTGAATACTCCGTACAGAATTGCTAAATGTACTGGGTCCCAACTAGTATGCCCATCTATGTAAGCGTAGAAGTCGAATGCTTTACCGCTCTGGTGTTTGCTTTTTATCTTTACACCATCACACTTACTAACTTCCTTAGCAAATAGTCCTGCTTGCTGTTCCGATGTTCTTATACCTCCGTCTTTAGGGATACCGAAGTCTATCGGTGTAACCAGTATAGCTTTTTTTATTAGCGTAACTAGGAGAGGGTCTACACCCTCTATACGTTTAAGTGAATTTGAGCTTAACTTAAATTTGTGCATCTACTTACCTTTCAGTTGTGTTAAACCGTATGAACCAAAGAAAAAAATTGATATAGCGGTAGTTACTGTTATCATCAATGTGCTTGTAGCCAACTCAAAGTAGAACGTAGCTAACTCCATATCAAATGGTGCTGCTATACAACAAAACAGTATTAAACCTGCTTGTAATTTAATCCACATGACAGCAATAGCTCTACGTGTCCTGGAACGCTCTGTGTTCTCAGATAGCGTACTTTCTACAAACTTCTGTACACTGACAACAGTTTTACCATTTGCTTCCATTACTTCTTCTGGTGTAAGTTTCATGTTACCAATCCAACCACCTACCTGAGATAGTAGACCCTTGTCTTTATCCATTATATCATCTACTACTTTATTACTGCTAAACCAACCCATAATATTCTCCTATTTCTTGTTGTTACATGCAGCTAACTTCGTCTGAGTCAATCTCACAACTGTGGCCAACTTACTGAGTAAGGAAAACCTTCTTGTGCTGTTACATCCCTCAACGCTTCTCGGTATGCCGCAACCTCTGGTGTAAGGGTGACATCAGACAACGCCATCCAGTCTGTGTTAGTTAACAGCTCAGTACGCTGTTTACGGACATTCTCTGATACGTGTTCAGTAGGTAATTTAGCTATTACGTAACCAGTAGTCCACTCCCCATCTACTAAGGTATAGCCCGAATCCTTAGGGTAGTGTGTGTTTTTATCATACTCTGGCGTATCTAGTACCGTAACTACATACACTCCGTAACCTAGTAATGTCTCACTGTCCATTTTTTTAGGAAAGCTAACATTAGGATGTTCTTGTCTTAATTGAGTAAGGCTGTATTGAGTAGGCTTACCGTCTATTAGTTTGATATACATATTTATCCCCTTTAACTTATTATGTCGAGGTACACATTCAGCGTACCAATGGTTGCTCCTAACCTTGCTTCTGCAAAGCTAAGTGTTGGTGATGAGCTTAGTGTTTTGCTTGGTGTACGTAACCAAAACTTTTTACTTGGAAACCCTGAACCGTTACCACTAGTCTCAGCATACACATACCAACTATCATCGACCCCATCTGCATCAACCCTACCAGTACCGCTGCTAGGTGTACCACCCGTGTCTCTATTCCAACTACCGATGGTTGTACCGGCTACCAGCCCAGACCACGCAACACTCGGATATGTATCTTCCTGTGCCGTACTTACTTCCATACTGTGGGTCGAACCTCCAAAGGTAGAAAGAGTGCCATCTACATTAATAGTATCCAACTGCATATCACCCGTATAGCTAGAGCCTCCAATATACTCAAATACTACCCTAACTGTCTTACCTGCATAAGCGGAGATATCTATGTTATGTGTAGTCCATGCGTTCACTTCACCTGATATTGTCAGTAATGGGTCTGTTAGCCCTAGTGATGTACCTCCTGGGCAAGTTCCCCATACTGGGGTATTGGCTGTTATTAGTGCGCTATTGTGACTGAAATAGTTGGCCCCTCCGATTAGGTTAACGCACCAACCTGATAAATCTTGATTGAAGTTGGTAGCTTCTTGGAACATGTAGTCCATAGTATTAACATTACTTACATCCCAAGAACTAATATCTTGATTGAACTGAGTAGCAACACCGAACATAAACCTCATAGTAGTAACTGAACTAACGTCCCAGCTGCCAATATCTTGATTGAATACACTGGCGTATGCAAAGGTTCCGGCTAGGTAAGATACATTAGCAGGCAAAACTAAAGGTACTTGCACTAAGTTTGTCGCGGAGTAGAAAGCATTGCTCAGGTTAGTGATGCCTAAATCACCAAAACTTAAACACTTTCTAATCTTATTATTATGTGTGTAGACTTCGCCATTCCCATGCCCGTACCCATCCAGACTACCTGTAATAATAACCTGATACACACCGCCAGTAGCGTAAGAGTGGAGTTTGTAGCCAGTGGTAGTATAGGTGTCGCTAGTGCCATCACCCCAATCTACTAAAACATCCACATCTGAGGATAGTGGAATACCCACCTCAGTTGTCCCATCACCTAATGTTGTATCGAACTCTAAAGTAAAAGGTTGTACGGGACAGGTTCCCCACACTGGGGTATTAGATACGGTTAGTGCACCATCAGTTTTAAAACCTGTAGGTTCGGTAAGCATTGTAGGGACACACCAACCTGATAAGTCTTGGTTGAAAGTAGTGGCCCTGTAGAACATATACGTCATATCATTAACATTACTTACATCCCAATTATTTATATCTTGATTGAAGCTATAGGCATAGAAGAACATGGCTCGCATATTAGTAACATTACTTACGTCCCAAGAACTGATGTCTTGATTAAAGTTATAGGCTTCGTTAAACATACTTCGGGTACTAGTAACATTACTTATATCCCAATTACCTATATCTTGGTTGAAGATATGGGCCTTGAAGAACATATAAGACACATCAGTAACAGTGCTAGGGAGTTCATCAGGTACTACAGTTAAACTACTACAATCCCAAAAGCAGCGATGTAAAGAAGTAATTCCTAAGTTCCCAAAGCTGGTACACCTAGTCAGTTTGGCATTATGAGGTGGAGTAAACACACTCCCAAAAGCCTCCAATGCACCTGAAATTCTTACTGTGTATATTCCACGCACCGAGTAGTTGTGGCTTGCCAGATTTGTAGTAACTGCATGACTAGAGCCATCTCCCCAATTGATTGTCACATCTACTGAGGTGACTGAGGTGCCATCACCAAGAGCTACTGCTATGTCATTTGAACCATCACCTAATGAGGTATCAAATACTAGAATAAGGTCGTCACTAGCCACACTGTCTGCGGATGCTGCTAATAGTGTTTTATATAACAACATTAGACTGCCTCCCCTATGTAAGCACCAACAATGTATTGGGCAGACGGTGAAGACACCTTATATAGCACTATAACGTCAGACGTATAAGAAGAAGATACTAATGTAGGGGCTACACCTGTTACCCAACTGATGGAAGGCCAAGTAACTGGATAAGTCCCTCCGTTTGATAAGTGTAAGATTATGTACTCACCTACGCCTATAGACTGCGTAAATGTTGTAGCGCCACTTAGTACTTTAGTTTGTATCGTACCATTTGTTGGCTCTAATACCGTCCCTGTTAGGTTATAAACTTCTTCAGTTATAGAGCCTGTAAAAGATACATTATTAAAGTCAGGTACACCGCCGCCATTGACAACCGTTACATCTAAAGTAGCATCTCCCATATTAGTAAACGTGGCAGAACCAGTAGCATCACCTGACAACGTTAGTGTCATATCATGCGTATTTGGCAAATATGCATGAGTGTGGCTTGATGCTGCCGCACCTATATTTGCCGCTGTTAAATTACGAGTAGCTACAGTAGCATTGGCATCCGTAACATGACCATTAGTATCAGTAGTGACGTTAAAATCTAAATCACTAATTACTGTTGCTCCTGATAAAGGACCAGTATCTAAGTTAATATCATCGCCAGCAAATGTTGGATGGGTGTATGTGTAGTTGTTAGCGTTAGTTGCACCAGTATAACCTAAGTTTGCTAGTGTCAATGTACGTGTAGATATAACACCGTTAGCGTCTGTAACGTGACCTATACCATCTGTAGTAACATTAATATCAATATCACTTACAACTGTAGCGCCTGTTAACGCACCTGTGTCTACACTAAAGTCATCCCCTGCGTATGTAGGGTGATTGTAAGCAGGTCGCCATGTATTAGTATCAGTAAATACGGCTCCTACAGGTACAGCAGTCTGAACCAATGGATGACTCACGTTACTAACTTTTGCGGTGTTAGCAACTATCGCAGACGTAGCGCCGGTCATTTGTGTCTCAATATCGCTTATACTTGCTATATCAGTAAGGTTTTCTGTTATTTTACTCATACCACTTCTCCTCTATTCAGTAACGCTATAGCTTCATTCCTTAGTGCTATAGTTTCTTCTGGTATAGCTATACCTCTAGATAATAATCTAATTTCATACCAGTCAGTATCGTTCAGATATTGTTTAGCAGATTCTGATGCAGTAATCACCTTACCGTCAACTTCCATATAAGCTTCAGTGAGCTCAACTGCCATATCCAGATATTTATCATTAACCTCTTGAGTCTTACTTTTCATAAGAGGTATATCACTTATATATTCTTTATGAATAGCCTTTCTCTCGGCTATTAGTTGTTCAGTTATATGGGTAGGCAATAATGAAAGTTTTGACACCCCTTTTAACCTATTAAATATATCTTCGCTTGTCATTTTATTATCCTTCATGATTAACATCCCGTACAGCTAGTCGGGAGTGCTGGAGTGTTAGCACAAGTTAGTACTGCGGATTCATTGAAGCCAGTACAAGATGTAACAGAACTTACGTCCCATGAACTTATGTCTTGGTTAAACTCATATGTTTCACTAAACATAGCCTCCATATTCGTAACAGAACTTACGTCCCAAGAACTTATATCTTGGTTAAAAAACGTAGACCGAAACATAGCCTGCATATTAGTAACTGAACTTACGTCCCATGAACCTATGTCTTGGTCAAAATACGTACTAGAGAGCATGTCCTGCATATTAGTAACTGAACTTACGTCCCATGAACCTATGTCTTGATTAAAATACGTAGCCTGAAACATACCAGACATATTAGTAACAGAACTTACATCCCAAGAACTTATATCTTGATTAAAAGGCGCAAAAGTGAACATGTACTGCATATCCGTAACAGAACTTACGTCCCATGAACCTATGTCTTGATTAAAAAACGTACCATGAAACATGTACTTCATATTCGTAACTGAACTTACATCCCAAGAACTTATATCTTGATTAAAATCCGCAGCCTGAAACATAGCCTCCATATTCGTAACAGAACTTACATCCCAAGAACCTATGTCTTGATTAAAATCCGCAATCTGAAACATATACTGCATATTCGTAATAGGTACACTTGTGTATATACCCTCGTTAGGTACAAACATATATCCAAGGGTACTTCTAGCTGGACAATAACTGTTCGTAGGGTCAGTAGCTTCCGTAGGTAATGGGTAGAAAAATCGTGGAGCGTTAACAGTTATAACAAAGTCATACTTCTTAATTACTATAAAATCGTCTACATTGGCTGCGTCATTTAATACTACTGATGTACCGTTAGTCGCCACAAAGTCAGAACTTGCTAACTCTACACCATTACGAAGAACGTCAATCGAATTAACATCGTACGTTACGGTAAATTCAGTTTGTCCTGCGCTAGCTATAAACTCGTCTTTAACTATGTCTATACCTAAATTTTCCCAAGAGGCAACACTTCCGCTAGTTGATAAGAACTTACCAGCATGACTCGTTTGAGTAGGTAAAGCATCAATCCCAGTTAACTGAGAACCATCTCCAGTTGGGCTTAATACTGTTGTACCGACATCTCCATCTTTTAATGTGGTGGAATCATCGTAAACTGTATCAGTAAACAATGCACCTACAGGTACATTAGTCAATACCTGCCCATCGTCTACTTTACCATCAAGTGCAGTTTGTAAACCCGCAATACCAGAGATACCTAATGCATCAAGTGTAGTCTTATTAAGCTTAATAAAATTTACTATTTCTTGTAATGTATCAAGAGTACCGTCATTAGACGTAACTAAAGCTTCTAAGTTATCTAACTTACTCTTATCTGCGCTTGTCATTGCACCTGCTAATGAAGTTGTAGCTGCATTAAGTACGCCATCCGAACCATCTGAGCTATTAACTGAGACAGTAGATGAGCCATGAGTTAGTGATATGTCCGTATCAACATTAGATACAATTCCTGAATATAGACTGTTTACTGCATTATTATTCGAATTATCTGTGCCTGCCACATCTACATTCAAGTTTGTTCTAGCAGCACTAACACTAGTTAAGTCAGACAAGTTACTAGTCTGTATTAAAGCACCTGAAAGGGAGGCATAAGCTGCTATCCATACTGAACCTTCATACACCTTCATGGTGTCTGTAGTGGTATTAAAATATAGAGTCCCAGCAACTAAGGTACCGCCATCATTATCTAATGTAGGGTCAGAAGTTTTAGAACCTAGGTAGATACCTTCAAACTGGTCTAGTATATTAGAGGCGCTAGCAGCACTGGTAGCTGCATTGCCTGCACTATTAGATGCTGAGGTATCACTAGCAGCAGAGTTTGCTGCACTTGTTGCTGCACCTGATGCACTTGATGCTGAGGATGTAGCACTGTTAGCCGAACTAGTAGCACTAGCTGCTGAACTTGTGGCACTAAATGCTGAGTTACCCTCAGACACTGAAGCTGCTGTTTCTGAAGCGGCTGCGTTAGCTTCACTTGTAGCTGCATTAGTCTCACTGCTAGAAGCGTTGGATTCACTTAAAGCTGCGTTAGTTGCTGAAGTAGCTGCTTGAGTTGCACTTGTAGCAGAATCACCTGCACTACTAGAAGCATTATTTTCACTAGTAGCGGCATTAGTCTCAGAAGTTAAAGCATTAGCTTCACTTGTAGCTGCACTAGATGCACTAGTAGCAGCGTTTGTTTCTGAAGTTTTAGCGTTATTTTCTGACACTAAAGCAGCAGCAGCTGACGTTGAAGCTTCATCGGCTTTAGTTACTGCGGTGGAAGCTGCAGTAGACGCTATACCTTCACTAGTATCAGCATTAGTGGCAGAAGTAGATGCGCTATCAGCACTTATAACTGCTTCCCCTGCTTTAGTTGTTGCAGTTAATGCAGCAGCTGTAGCAGATGCTTGAGGGTCTTCCCAAGTAGCACCATTATAGAAACGTGTGTGGTTTAGCGTACTGTTAAAGTAAATAGCACCTGTAAGTAAAGCAGCACCATCGTTATCTAACGTAGGGTCACTAGCTTTAGTTCCAAGATACCTGTCATCAAAAGTATCATATAAGTTTTCAACAGCAATCTTATCTGCGGCTGTACTTGCAGCATCTGAAGAAGTCTGTATTTGGTCAGCGTTAGTCTGAACCAGGTCGTCAGCTACTGCGGTTCTATCTAGGCCCGTCTGTATTCTGTCAGCCTGTGCTGATTGTTGGTCTGCGTCTGTAAGTACTAAATCTGCGGCAACAGCAATTCTATCCAAACCTGTCTGTACTTTATCAGCCTCTGCAAGAATTACATCAGCGTGAGTTAACACAACGTCTGCATTTGTTAAAACTACATCGGCATTTGTTACGCCTACTGCAGCAGTAGTTGATTGTTGGTCCAAATCTGTTTGAACTAAATCTGCTGCTACAGCTGTCCTATCCAGACCGGTTTGAATTCTATCTGATTCAGCAGACTGTTGGTCAGAGTCAGTTAATACTAAATCAGCAGCTACAGCAATTCTATCAAGTCCAGTTTGAACTTTATCCGCTTCGGCCAATATAACATCTGCGTGCGTAAGAACTACGTCAGCGTTTGTTGATATAACATCTGCGTTAGTGATAACAACGTCAGCGTTAGTGATAACAACGTCACTAGATGTGGCCTGTTGGTCTAGGTCAGTTTGAACTAGGTCAGCAGCAACTGCTATTCTATCCAATGCTGTTTGTGTAGCATCAGCATCGGTTAAACCTTCACTTACTAATGCGGCAGCAGCTGAGCTTGCTGACAATGTTTCTGAGTTAGACGCATTAGTGGCTGCTGTTTCTGCATCTGTTTTAGCTGTCTCTGCCGCTAAAGCGTTAGCAACAATAGCATCTTCAAATGACCCTACTACTACAGCACTGGCTGCAGCAGCATCAGCACTTACTACAGATTCAGCAGCTTTAGTTGTGGCCGTAGAAGCATCAGTTTCAGCTGAAGATTCAGAAGCCGCAGCTGCTAGTTCACTTAACCTTGCAGCTGTCTCGCTACTATCTGCGTTAGTTTCTGATGTTTTAGCGGCTTGTTCACTAGTAATAGCAGCAGCAGCTGCATTTGTAGCAGTTAATGCATCGGCTTCAGCCGAACTCTCAGAAGAAGCAGCATCAATAGCAGACTGTGCAGCAGCAAGTTGACTTATTAAAGCAAGAGCTGCACTACTAGAAGATTCTGATGCACTTGTAGCAGCATTAGTCTCTGACGTAGCAGAAGCAGCTTCACTGGCTGCAGCAGCAATCGCAGCGTTAATAGCTTCACTAGTATCTAAGGCGTACCATGCGTTATCGCCTAAGTCATAGTACGTGATAACTTCAAAACCAACAGAAGTGTTGAAAAAGAAATCACCATCTTGTAGAGCTGAGCCGTCAAGTCGTAATTCTGGTGGTGTATCTGCTGCACCTAAGTATTTATAGGTAACTTCAAGTCCTTCAGACGCAGCCACGATAGCATCTATATTATCAGCTACAATTTTGATTGTGTCATATTTACTGTCTGTAGCTCTGTCTATACCAACGCCAGTATTTTGGAGTGATGTTATTCTACGCATTAAGCGAATCCTCTATCAGTTACACGACCAGACATACTCATTGAGTCGCTTGGAAATGCTACACCTAAGTCAATAGCCTTTTTACAGCTTCGTTCAAATCTGGCCCAGTGGGCATTGTTCTCTGCTTGAGAATCACTCTTAATGCCTAAGTGTGCTCGATACCCTATATAGTGCAGTAAAGCATCTATCAATACTTCAGGTAAATCCAGCGTTGTTGTACCATCTGTTGCTTGTACTGTTGTAATTACTGCAGGTTTTGTAACATATAATATTGCTATAAAAGAACCTGTTGAAGGAAATGGTACTTGTATAGTATTCCAATCATTGAAAAATATACTATACTTATCATCTTCGTTGTTTATTCCAATAGGTGAGTAGTCTGAGTCACACAATTCAGGAACTTCACCAAATGCACAAGTAGCGTACATAAAGTTAGCAGGCATATCATAGTAAGGTTCTGCGTCTAAGAGTTCTACGACGTGTTCTTCAACTTTTACAGGAAAGCGCTTGTAAAGTTCTAACATTCCTAAGTTAAGAAATGCGACAATAACATTGATGTCATCTTTGATGGAAACACTAGACAGTTCACTGTATTTCGCTAAATTTACTACGTCTTGTATTACCATGACTAGTTCCTATTGTTATAGTTTTGTATAGTTTCAGGTGGGGTATAAGCAGTTATATACCCAAATATAACTGCATTATATCATAACGAATTAAAATACATTACTGTTAGTTTCTTGGTAATAATCATCATCATCTTCACCCCATACTGACTCCCAAATAATACCATCCTCAGTTATTTCTGATATAGATAATTCTTCTGTTGAAGCTGGTGCATACACATCCATTTCTGATAGCTGATTAAGTAAATCTATAGCATCATCATGAAGTAAGGCACCTACTCCACCTGCGAGCGTAAATCTACTGAGTTCATGGACCAGTTCCTCAACTAGGGTGAATAGTTTAGGATTAGAGCTAGCCAACAATTCAGGTCTTGGTATCCATACTTTACCTTGCTTAAACTTAGGCTGTACCCCGGTAACGAATCTGTGCACCTTATCTTTGAGTGGACGAATACCCTCTTCTTTGCTTCCAGGTTTCTTGGCGAATGTGAACCATATGTTTCGTTTAATCATCATCTCACGCATGATTGATATAAACCCTCCCTGCTGTCCAGAGCTTTCTATACCTACACTCAATGGGTCCCACTTCTTAGCGTACCTAAATACATCATCTATGTTTTCTTGCATAGTTTGACGAATACATTGACCATCTACTAGGAGCCAATCATTATTACTTGAGATGGCCCATACAGCTATCGTAGAGTAATCTGCTGACTTCTTGGTACTGGTGGCGAAATCTGTAGAGATATAGTAGTTATATTGATGTCTGTTCTTCATAAATACAGAAGGGTCAAACCACATAATGTCACTTTCATCAACCAACAACGTGGCCAAATCGGTAACCTCTAACATATACTCTTGATAAAATAACTGAGTAGTACCGGCAGATTTAAACTGATTGTACATATCACTAGCGTATTCAAAATCAAAGTTATCAGGCCATACACTATTATATTCTTCTTCAGGTACAGGGAATTTGTCACATAGAGGGAATCTCACCACACTGTAACTACCGCTGTTCTTGAGTTTATGAAGTAAGTCATCCTCACTTATAGGCGTGCCTATGTAGATAACTTTATGTTTAGCTTTCAATGCAGGTAATGCAGAAGCGAACCAGTTAGTCTCAATAGTTTTACGAATTGTTTCAGAAGTAGCCGAGTCATTATGAAGAATATCATCTGCTAAAAGTACGCTTGGTCTGTGTCCAGATGGTGACCTTGCTCCACGCCAGTTAACATTCATACCTTTTCCGGCTACAAACATTTCCACACCATCAGAGTTAACTAGCTCCATTTCCTTATCTGTTACACGTTTAACTTTTAGTACTTGGCCAAGAAACGTAGAGTTTGAAATCTTACTAGCAACGTTCTTAAAAAATTGTTTAACGTTACCTTCAGCACTGGCACCAAGAAATATAATAAATGGGCATTTACCAAACCCTGGCCATTCACCTAGAGCTGCTGCAAAAATTACAGCATACTCAGCAATGGTAGATTTACCTACACCACGACAACACTCTTCTAAAACATTTCTATCTGCTTTAGCAGAGCTAAATAGTTTGTCAGCCATTTTGTAGTGTATTTCAGGAGAACTAAGTTCTTCATTACCGGTAGCTCTTATAAAAGCTATAAATTTCAAGGCTATAGCGCTAGGTATGTACTTTTCAGGTAAACCCTTCATAGCTGATGTTATTTGATTGAGTTCCATCAGTATTACTCCACAGTATCTTCATGTTCAATAACTTTTAATGAGCCTAGTGTTTCTAGACTTACGGTACCACTTTCCATCATACCCATCTGCCTAGTTACTATTTCTGCAAGCTGGTCATTAAGTTGCTGGACTGCAGAGTCTTCTTTAATACCTACGTCTAATTCAATCTTCATGTGCTCTGGGCCACTAGTTGCAGCTAATAATTCTTTGGCAGCACTAACTCTATCTCTGTCATACCTACCGTTTTCCATAACATCAGCCAATACACCCATGGCCTTATAGCGTTGACCTGCAAATATTAAATCGAGAGGTACTTGGCTTGCTGTAAGTATATCTACTACAAGCTTAGAGCGTCTATACCTAGAGGCAGCGCTAGTAAGTTCTGCGTATTGTGGATGGTCAGTCTCTAATTCAGCTCGTAGTATTACGAATTCTCTGTCATAAAATACACGCTTATAAGCTTCTGTGTAATTTGATTCATTACTGACTACGTAAGCACAAAACCGGATAGCATTTAGGTATTCTGGAATTGATGCTCTTGTACCTTTAATAACGTTTTCATAAAGGGCGGCTGACTGCGCTAAAGTTTCTCCTTGAAATTCAGGCTCACTAGCAGACCTATTTATAATGTCCACCGCTTTCTGAGTAATTGAATTTTTCTTATTAGGCATTAGCCTTTTCATGTCTTCTAAAGTAGTCATGCCACTCATAGTAACTCCATCATGTGTAAATGTGTGTACTTAAATTTTCCTAAGTTTACCAAAAAACATGATTATGGGCAAGAATGCTACAACTTCTTGTTAACTACGAAGAACGTACCTGATTTCTTTTTAGGTTTTCTAGCTTTTCTAGGCTTAGCCGGTTTGACTAACTTATCGTAAGCCTCTGTGACTAAATCTACTGGGACATCAAAGAACTCTGTGTAACCACTAAACTTTTTATCTGGTCTGTGGTTATGTGCTTTGAATAGTTCATGAAGTTTTTTCTCTTTACCGTAGATATTGGTAGTGGTTGTAAATCTACGTGGGTTACATAGCGGGAATACTCTGTACCTTTGAAATATACTCACTAATATCTCAGCTACTCTTTCCTCTATGGACCTTGTAGTGACACCTATTTTTATTAATGTCTTACCTTCTAGTTCAAAAAGTAACACGTAAACAATACCTCTAGTCATCTTCAAAGGATAACTCCTCATAATCATTTTCTTCTAAGTTATCTAACTCTTCTTGCAGTAATTCTTTTATCTCTTTATAGGTGAGTTCGGCTTTATAGGTCATGAGTAGTTAACTTTAGGAATAAAACCAAACTATACCACAAGAATTATGTCTGTAAATACTTAGACTTAACAAGAGCCGCTACTTTTTTACCTAACGGCGTATCCGGGTGTAGGTTTGAACCAGTGTCTTTGGCCATTTTAAATAGCTCCCAATATTCACTCTCTGCCGCTGCATTATTAAAGTATTCTTCAAGATTGGTGGTGTAATTTCCAGAACTGACCGGTTCAGGTTGCACTTCAACTACTTGTTTAGCGTACTTACGGTTAGCTTTTAAAGTTCTCCATAAACCATTAATAGTTCCGTAGTCCTCTACCTTTTCAAATTCAGCGTTATATAGTCTGACTTTATTTTGGTGAAGTAGAACTTGAAGGTACTCAGGATTTTCTTTTTCAATGAAACTAATCTTACTAACATAGTTAGAATTTAATCTACTGAAGTGCTTTGGCATATCTGACTTAGTAACACCCCGTGCTTTACATATAAGGTAGGCTTCTGTTTTGGCTGCATCAACATCTGTAACTTTATTGATGGCATTACTGGTTATAATGGCTAGTGCTTCCTCATCACTAATATTTCCAACTTCCCTATAAGTAACACCAATCCCTAAATCTATACATGCAAGGTATCGGTGCCTCCCGTCAATAATTTGGCTATTTCTTAAAATAATCGGTACTAACTGGCCATTAGTAGAAATATCATTCTTAAGTTCTTCTAATCCTTCAGCAGTATATGTCATTGTCAGTGTCGCTAGTGAATCTACTGTAAGGTCAAGCGCATCTTCAAAACACAGTTCTAAAATACTACCCATGAATCAGGCCACCCGCGTAATTTTGTATGTCTTCAGACAGTAAACGTATATTATGACTAATCAAACCTCCATTTATAAGGCAACTACCATCGGTAAAACTTATCCTATCTTTAGCTACATTCTCTATAACTAAAACCTCTCCTGTCGGAACCTTAATAACAGCACCTACACCAACATAACCATCTACTGTATCTACATGCGTCTTACTCAATTCCTCCCTAATCATTGTCTTAATCAATTCCTGGTGTGAACCACCATTACCTCTAACTGCTTTAAGAAATTTTATATCATCTACCACCTCACTATCTATCCGCATCATTGAACTGCTCATATCGATTCTACCTCCTGACCCGTAGCCTTAGCTCTGGAATCATACATCGATTTATAATTAAGATAATCTTCCTGATGTATCTTAGCCGCAATCGGTTTATCATCTTCAACTGCCTTCATCCACTGTTTATGCGAATGGTTCATCTTATCTTCATAATATCTAATCATACTCATTCTCTCTTACCTTCTAATTAAATTTAAAATTAAACATCATCTTTACGTCTACGTAACATCATGCCAGGGTTCTCATAAATATTACCAACAACTTCCAACTCATTACCAACCAGCTCAAAAAATGGGGTGAAAGACTGACTTCCAATATCGGTAATACCAAAACAGGAACGGTTAGACGTAACAGTGCCAAAATAACCAGGCAACTTAAGAACATCACCTGCATAAATATTAGTGCCATCTTTATCAACCAAACCCACAAATTGCATAAGCCCACTAAACGCCCAATCATCAGCACCATTATCTTCAATACAAGCATCCAACCACATAGCAGAACTGCCATCATAACTAACAATTAGGTTATGGACCATACTCTTTCCGTTCCAACCTCTAAACTTTATATCTTTCATGCTATAACTTTCCACAACTGTTTACAAACTAGAACCAGTGTATAACAAACCACACATATTGTAAATAAAAAGGCTTATATTTTTATAACAGTTATAAATTTATAACATACTATTTCACCCTCATTTATAACCTACACTATGTAGTTACTTGTAAGTTATAATTCCGTACAAAAAACATACAGCAACATACTACCCCCAAACAGTTGAGGAAAGATTGCGAAAGCCATTTAACTACGGGGTATAAGCTTGCCCTTACAGTCCTATATCTACCGATTAGAATCTTGCCGTAAGCTCTAGCCATAAGATTCTAATAAACTACCGCAGCATTAGCTTGCACCTCCTTACACCGTAGATAAACGAATTCCGCAATATAGCCTAAAAAGCAACCAATTTGTATAAGCTAAAAATACTAAAATTTTTTTAGTAATGTGGGCTGTTCTTGACCTTCAGTAGATGAATTTACCATAGGGTGACCCTAGAGGGTGAGGCTTCCTGTGGTGAGTACTGTAAAACCAAAAGTATGTAAATATTGTATAAATTTATTATAAGGGTATTACTCACCTAAAGTTCTATAACAAGATGGAGTACCCCCCCACTTTAAACACATAACCATCTTTATTACTTACTCATATAGCAGTCCTATACTCAAGGCTATTCTACCCCTCTGACGTGAGAGCGTGCTGCCTGCTGGTAGTCTTATGAGTGGTATAAGTACACTCGTGCTTACCTATATTAATGGAGTAAACGTTATGGCTGCTAATACAACTGTAATTCTAGTACAAGCTATCAATCTTAAAGGTGAGAAGTCTGAGCCTATCAAGATGTACCATACGCCTAATGGTGTGTTACGTGGTGAGTTTGTACTAAAGGTTACCGATGCTGGTGTTAATCAGAATGGATACTCACAGGTACGAGTAGGTAACTTTGGTCTAGGGTTGGTTGGTACACACAGTGCTGATTATGTCGAAGATAAGCTTACTGGCTTTAGACGTAAGAGCGGTGAAGAAGTGTATATAAAGGCTGAGAAGTATGTGGAGGAATTCGCTACTGCCAAAAGTCTTGATGCTATTACTGAAGAGTTCTAGCTAACAGTTGAATACTTAATAGGTAGTGCAAGTGCCTATTGTGAATTCAATTAACGTTAATTATATTAAACAAATTAGGAGTCAATTATGGCTGTAGCAAAGAAAGTTGAAGTAGAACAACCGGTTGTAGAAGAACTAACTCACTTACAGCAGCAAATGTTGAAGCTTATGAGTCAACCAAAGAAGAAAGAAAAGAGTTCTGGATTAGGCTTTATGTGGAATAACACCACTACAGCTGTTGGAGAATTATCGGGTACTGTGGCGGAAGCTGCTACTGCTACTCGATTAATGGCTAGCTTAGGTGTTGCTCAGGCAATGCAAGCAAATATGGAAGCTGACCAAGAATTACTATCAGCATATGGTATTGAAGCAAACGGTTACGAGGCAGTAGAAGCCGCTAAACTACTTAAGAAACTAATCTTAGGCAGATAATAATTAACGTCCGAGATGACACTAAACTATTTGGAGTATTATTATGAGTGCTGTTGAAGTGTTTGCAGATGTATTGGTTGATGATTATGGTCTTAGTGGTGCTATTGTGTACTGTAGAGAACATGAGTTATGGTATGAACTTGAGTACTTACATACTAAGTAACAGGTTTGGTAAATTAATCAAGAGTGGCTTAGGCTGCTCTTTTTTTTTTTCTCCCCTCTACCAAGTTCAAAAAATAATGACATCACACTCAGTTCAAGACAACACACACAGACATTACACAAAGGTCAAGACATAACACTCCTTGTGGATAGTCTTTGTGATACTTTCTAAGGGATAGCCTTTTTCCTCTCTCGGAGTCTTGTGATAGGAGCTACAAGAATAAGTGTAGTGTTAACTATTAATTTAAACTAAATAAGAGGTAAATGATGGAACTATTAATATTAATAATAGGTGTAGTACTGGTGTGGAAGTTTTCCAGTGTGCTCAATGCGTTGAGTATGGCTGGCAGAACTAAAGCTGAAGTAATGTGTGAAGAAGTATTGATGGATGCTGCTGAAGAGCGTACTCAATTAGTTACTGACTTCAAAATAAAGATAGAAGGCAAGGAAATATCATCTCATCAAGAAGTGTTAACGATGTTAAAGATGAAAAAATAGTCCCTAATGTGAGGTGGTCAAATTGACGAAAAAGTAGGGATTATCGCTATTATTTACGATTCTTTCAATTCCACCCCAATTTAGCACTACCTCCAATTCAAGTACACACCTTCACACACAACAAGGATAAATAATGGTTAACCTAAACCATACAGGACCTCTTGGTAACAAGTCCTGCAGAACGCATAAACATAACACTCAATTATGTACAGTAGAATTCACTACTATTTTAGGCTTAACGCAAACAGAGATAGTTAAATACAATACTGATGATGACTTAAACCGTTGGGTAACTAACTATAAATTAGCTTATTGCCCAAGTGCTACTCATAGGGTTGACTCAGTAAGTAAAGCTAAAGTATCAGATAAAATTAATATTGCTTAAATACCGGAGAACAGTATGACAACCAAAGAACATATGCTCACATACAATGAAGAATGTACTAACTGTGGTATTAACCTAGTAGTAGAACCTCGCAGGAACTCATTAGGTACCACTTTATGTACTAACACTAAGTACGGCATAAGGTTAAGCATTAAGCAAACAGAGGAGCTTATAGAGCAGCTCACTAACATAGTAAAAGAATCTAAAGGATAGAAATTATGCATTTATACAAAAGCTGGGACGACAGCTATTACTTAACAACTACCTATGACGGTGAAGTTGGCCACATAGTAAGCGGTCTAAGCATAAAAAGCGTAAAGGTCATATATAAACATGCAGGATTTAAGAAAACTTTGTCTGTAGTAAAAGCCATGCTAAATATGCGCTCTACCACTACTGTTTACACTATAGAAGGGTATTAAGGACAGAAATTATGATGTTAATAACAGGCGCATTAGGCTTAACAGCAATACTATTTGGACTCTACGCAGTAGTGTTCATTATAGCTGTTATACATAAATTAATTACCGGTAAACCAATGTAAGGATAGAACTATGAAAATTGAAGGTGAATTTCCGTACAACAATGATAAAAATACTCTTGTACAAAATGGAACTATAGATTTCTCTCACGGGGAGTTAGAGATAGGTATTGTAGGTAGCGACACTATGGAAATAGAGTTAGATATGTTCAGAGGTGAGGACATAGTGGCTTTAGCCGCATCTATACATCAGTTCGGACTTAGTAAAATACGTCATGAAGAAGCAAATCCAGGCAACAGTATTATTATAAGAACTCAATCAAGTTACTCAGTATAAGGATAGAACCATGGAAACTAAAGTTGATATTACTAAAGATGTACAGGCGTTACATAAGTTTAATGAAATCAAAGAATTAACTACTGTGCACGGTGAGATAGTTAAAGTGGAGGTTAAAGAATCTACTGAGGGTGATACATACTACTTCTTACCGGATGATAGTGTAATTCATGAAGATAACTGGAATGAAATTGATAGTGCTAGTGGAGACTATTGGACGTATCAGTTTGGTTATGAAGATGAGCAAGTACTACTTGACTACTACTTAGGTGAAGCTGACCAACAAGCAGTTGACAACGTGTGTCA
>Ga0209279_10000220_pt1 | contig 39806 bp, 38 predicted proteins | sample CoawatmetaG00DNA_3_FD_187508 | JGI IMG/M metagenome (GOLD analysis project Ga0209279, IMG submission 187508) | Marine microbial communities from the West Antarctic Peninsula - Coastal water metaG006-DNA (SPAdes) (version 2) | ecosystem: Environmental > Aquatic > Marine > Coastal ...
TTAGCATCTATTCCTTGTGCATACTCAACTGCAGAAAACTTACTGGAACGTTCAAATGTTATTCAGAGTGAAGTTGTACTAATTACTGGAGCTTCTGGAGGAGTAGGCTCAGCTGCAATTCAGCTTGCTAAGAGACGTGGAGCAAAAGTTATTGCTATTGCAAGTTCCAAAAAAATAAATGATGTCAAAAAAATAGGCGCAGATATTGTTATTAAGCGAGGTGACAGTCTAAGTAAAGTCCTTGGGGTTGAGAGTGTTGATGTGGTAATTGATTTAGTAGCTGGGAGTCAATGGGGTGAACTGCTTGAGGTACTTAAAAGAGGTGCTCGATATGCAGCAGCAGGGGCTATTGCTGGGCCTATAGTTGAGCTTGATATTAGGACTCTATATTTAAAAGACTTGACATTAATAGGGTGTACTTTTCAGAATGCACAGGTCTTCAAAAATTTGATTGGCTATATTGAAAGAAATGAAATTAAACCTCTGGTTGCAAAAAGTTATCCACTTAAAGATATTATTAATGCTCAAAAAGACTTTTTATCCAAAAAATATACAGGCAAGCTAGTTCTTGTTCCATAGTTAATAAAAGCTTCTGTATCTAGGTGATGCAAAAGTTCTTCATACAGTATTTTTCATATAAACATGAAAAATACTATATTTACTTAATTCCTTATATTGTTGATAAATCAATAATTAAGAGTAAAATTTATTATTTTGAAAATCAATAATAATAATGTCTAATCTTTCAAGTAATTTCATAGCTGGTGACTGGGTTAAAGGCTCTAGTTCAGTAACTAATATCAACCCTTCTGATACTAATGATGTGATCGGTGAGTACGCTCAAGCAAATAATTCTCAGCTAGAAGATGCACTTAACTCTGCTCAAATTGCGCAAAAACAATGGGCTGCTACTGGTTTAGAGCAGCGACAAGCTGTGTTGATGAAGATTGGTGAAGAGATGATGGCTCGAAGTGCTGAGTTAGGAGAGCTCCTTTCTCGTGAAGAAGGTAAGCCAGCAGCAGAAGGCAAAGGAGAAATTTATAGGGCAGGTCAATTTTTTACATATTATGCAGCAGAAGTACTTCGTCAAAGTGGAGATACAGCAGATTCAGTTAGGCCAAATATTGAAATTGATGTTCGTCGTGAAGCAATGGGAACAGTTGCAATTATTTCGCCGTGGAATTTCCCTACTGCGACTGCAAGCTGGAAAATTGCTCCTGCATTAGCATTCGGTAATGCAGTTATTTGGAAGCCTGCTAATCTAACTCCAGCAAGTGCAGTAGCATTAACAGAAATCATTGCAAAACAAGATATACCAAAAGGATTATTTAATTTAGTTATGGGATCTGGACCATCTATCGGTCAGGCTCTAGCTGAAAGCCCAAAAGTTCATGCTATTAGCTTTACTGGATCGTATGATGTTGGACTTCAAATAGCTAGCGCTGCGGCAAAAAACTTAACTAAATTCCAATTAGAATTAGGCTCTAAAAATCCATTAGTTGTAATGGATGATGCAGATATTGATGTTGCAGTTGCAGCAGCGACTGGCGGTGCTTTTGGAAGTACGGGTCAAAAGTGTACTGCCTCATCAAGGTTAGTTGTTCATGCATCAATTCATGATGAGTTTGTTGATCGAATGAGTCAATCTACTTCAGCTCTTAAGGTTGGACATGCGCTACACGAAGGGACTCAAATTGGTCCAGTAGCAAGTCAGCAGCAACTTGATTCAAATCTTAAATACATGTCTTTAGCTAAAGAAGAAGGCTGTGAAATAGTATGTGGCGGTGAAAAACTGGAGCTCGATAATCCTGGCTTTTATATGCAGCCTGCTTTATTAGTTGGCGGTAATAACGCTATGCGAGTGAACCGAGAAGAATTATTTGCACCTATGGCTTGCGTTATAAAGGTTGCGGATTATGACGAAGCTCTATCAGTTGCCAACGACACAGATTTTGGTCTTGTTTCAGGCATCATTACTCAGTCACTATCACGAGCAAGTCATTTTCGAAGAAACGCAGAGAGTGGTTGCGTGATGGTGAATTTGCCAACGGCTGGTACTGATTATCATGTCCCTTTTGGTGGTAGAAAAAACTCAAGTTTTGGTCCTAGAGAGCAAGGATCATATGCAAAAGAGCTATATACTCAAGTTAAAACTTCATATATTTCTAGCGGAAACCCATAATGGCTCATCCATTACTTTTTATTGACGCACTTCAGTACAACAATTGGAGTGAAGAGGTCTTCAAACAAATTAATGATGGTGGTCTTAGTGCGGTCCACGTTACAATTTGTTACCATGAAGACTTTAAGGAAATGGTGAAAAATGTTATTGATTGGAATCGCCGTTTTGAAAGTTTTTCAGATTTAATTTTTCATGGTAAGTCTGCAAGTGATGTTCTTAAAGCTCAAAATGAGGGACGAACTGCAATATTTTTTGGGTTCCAGAACTGTTCACCAATTGAAGACGATATTGGATTGGTCGAAATATGTCATCAATTGGGCGTTAGATTTATGCAGCTCACATATAACAATCAGAGCTTATTGGGCACAGGTTGTTATGAAGAAAATGACCCAGGTATCACTCGAATGGGTAAGCAAGTAATTAAAGAAATGAATAGAGTTGGTTTAGTGGTTGATATGAGCCATTCTTCAGAGATTTCTACTCTTGAGGCGATTGAAATCTCAGAGCGGCCTATTGCAATTACCCACGCTAATCCAACTTTTTGGCATCCTGCATTAAGAAATAAGTCTAATAAAGTTCTTAAGGCCTTAGGAGAAAGTGGCAGTATGCTTGGCTTTTCAGTCTATGCGCACCATCTTAAAGATGGCACTAACTGTTCACTAGAAAGTTTCTGCAATATGGTTGCCGACACTGCCGAAATTATGGGTGTTCATAATATTGGTATTGGAACTGATTTATGCCAAAATCAGCCTGATAGTGTCGTTGAATGGATGAGAAATGGAACTTGGACAAATGAGCGTGACTTTGGAGAGGGCTCTGCAAGTTTTGCAGGCTTCCCTGATCAGCCAAAGTGGTTTCGTGATAACCGTGATTTTTTAAATATTGCAACCGGCCTAAAAAGTGCTGGTTTTAATAGTAATGATATAGATTCAATCATGGGTAAGAACTGGCTAAACTTTTTTGAAGCATCATTTGAACCTTTATAATTGGAATTATGACTACAGAAACTGCAATTATTGATATTGAATCTGATTTTATGAGATCACCTGAAAAGGTTATGCGTCTTGAGAGGATGGGTTCTTCATTTCCGACTCGCTTAAGTTTTATGCGAACGCTTATAAGGCGAATGGCTCGTGAGAATTGGAAATTTGAGAGAACTCGTCGAGAAGTTGATAAAGATGGTTATGGTTTAAGTATTTATGCTGTGACGACTCCACATAGGACATATTCATTGGTTGCCTTTACTCAAAAAATACCAGATGAAATGAGAACTGATAGAGTTATTGCAGAAGTATGGGATGCAACTTTTAATCTTTTTGATGGTGTGCCCACGCAAGAAGATATTGACTATTTAGCAAACAATACTCCCAAGCAGGAAGGGGGTCGATATAGACCAAGTGAACTTGCTTTAGCAAGAGCAAACAAAAGTTTAAGAGTATTTAAAAATGCAGTTGACTCTTTATCAAAAGGTCAGCAACCAGATATCGATTTATTAACTTCTGTAGGTTATTTAATGAGAACTTCTGCGGTTTATGGAAGTGGAAAGTTTGGCTGTGCAGATAGAGCTAAGATTGCTGATCGTGATGAGTGCAAGGCACCGTTTCAAATGGAGTTGCTAACTGTTTATTTAATTCGCTGGTTTACGATTGATTCAGTTGAAGAGCTTGCAAAAGAAAGAGGCGGTAAAAAAGCAGTTAAACTTGATAAAACTACACGACAATTTATTGGTGTGGGAAATGCAACAGGTTTGGGTATGGCTCCATTTTTACTTAAACACCCAGCATTAATTCATAATTGGGTTGTTGCAAAAGAGACTGCATTGGCAAGAGTAAGATCAATTGAAACACCAATTGAAGGCACTCTTAAAGTTTTTTTAAAGTCACTGCTTCAGGTTAGCCAGCATGTTGATGAGTGGAATGTTGAGGATACTGTCCAGGCTGATAGAATCTCTTGCTTAACCGACGAGATACAAGCACTCAGGATTTGGTGTGAAGATGAGTTTAATATATCTAGACCCTATCCTTGGAATGGAATTTATCAGTTTGTAGAGGATAATTTTTCATTAGAATGCCAAGAGATGGTCGTTTCTTTAATTATTGAGCCTCATGGTTCATTAGTAGATGATCTTGCAGAGACAATGTCAACTAATTTGATTCCAACATTCAATGCTGATATGTCATTAGCCCAATTAAAAGAAGTTGTTGAGGATTCTTATCAATGGGCTACTAGTATTGATTTTTCTTTAAAAGAATCACAGCACCATTTTTGGTACTATTCTGAAGATAAGCTGGAGCCTAGGTTTGGCTCTAAAGGAATTGATGATGGCGTTGAGCAAGAGATGCCGCTTGCTATTGGTAGAGATGTAAGTCAGCTCAATAAAGTATTGTCATCCACTTCTAATGAAATTTCAATCAGCGAGTTTGTAATGATGTACCCAGAATTTAGACATATCATTCGTCGAATTCAAAATACTTTTGTAAGGCCTTATTCTGAAGTTCAGGATAATTTATTAAGTGAATCCATGAGGCCACTAGATTTATTACGTTTTAAGTTAGCCTTTTTCGGGGCTTCAAAGTTTGATCCAAAGTCCAACTTATGGACTCGGATATCAATGTATCAAGGCGCTCCAATGCCTGATCAACTGTCAGAGCCAAACCATGATTGCTGGTCATTTCCAATTGCGGGAAGACCCCAGTCATTTCCGTGTATAAATTGCACATGTCAGAAAGTTATTTAACAATTTCATTAAATGAAGTCCTTTTTTATTTCACTAGAGCAGCCTTTGGTGTAGACGCTCCTATTGGTCTTTCAGAAGACTTTGCAAGAGCCAATATGTGGATTTCAGAAAACGGTTTTGACCCTTCACTGTGTAGCTTAAAAGCGCTTGATAATCTAGATAGTCAAGCAAGTAGTTTATCGATTAAATTTGAAAAAACAAAAGAAGGGGGGCATTTATTTTGTCCAGAGGGAAAGCTCTTATCTTCTTTAGAGGCTTCTGCAAGCAGTGTTGATTGGGTTGAGATTAATAGCGGAGTAAGTGAATTAAAAATTAGTAATGTTGATTCTCCATTTTTAGTTATTTCTGCTCTTGGAGCTAATAAATGTAATGGGTTAAAAGTAGTTTGGACTGATCAAGAAAAAAATCAATTTCAAGTTAACTTAACTGATAGTGAAGAGTGGGAAGTTTTAAGCTCATCATCTAATCCTATAGAATTAAGTAGCAACGCTGATGTGTTAATTTCACCTCTAGAAATGAGTGATAAATCCTATAAAGGTAAGAATATTAAAAAATTTAACTTAGCTGAAGAAAAATTAAGAGTACTTCATAATGGCGTTAAAGTAGAGGAGAATTGGCAGGCAATTTATAGCTACTTTTCACGCTGCTTGGTTAAATCAAGTGCTGCTTCTAGAGCTTCAGGTGCAGGCGCGGGACTAGTTGATACAGACTAATTTAGCACTCAATAAAGCTTACAGCCAAACCGCCTAATGACGTCTCTTTATATTTTGTGGACATATCAAGGCCAGTTCTTTTCATAGCGGCAATACACTGATCTAGAGAAATTAAATGTTCACCACTTTCCCTAAGCGAAAGTGAGCTGGCGGTATACGCCTTAACTGCGCCAAATCCATTTCTCTCAATACAAGGAACTTGAACAAGACCCTTGACTGGGTCGCAAGTCATCCCAATATGATGTTCTAGAGCCATTTCTGCAGCATTTTCAATCTGAGCAGTTGTGCCGCCTCTTACAGTGCATAAAGCGGCAGCAGCCATTGAGGATGCAGAGCCTACCTCACCTTGACAGCCAACCTCAGCACCTGATATAGAGCTGTTATGCTTTATTAGTCCGCCGATTGCAGATGCTGTTAATAAGAATTGACGAACTTGTTCTTGAGTTGCTGACTTATGCTTATAAAAGTAGTAGAGAGTTGCTGGAACTACACCTGCTGCTCCATTAGTGGGAGCAGTAACAACCATATGGCCTGCAGCATTTTCTTCATTAACTGCCATGGCATATGCACAAAGCCAGTCACTCGAATTCGTATTTTCTGGATCACTCTGGAGGCTTTCATGTAATTTTTTTGCGCGCCTCTTTGTATTTAAACCACCCGGCAATATGCCATCAGTTGCTAGACCACTTTCAACACATGTTTTCATTGCCTCCCAGATAGTATCAAGTTCTTTATTCAGAATTTTTTCCGGAATATTTTCTATTTCATTGGCAAGTTTCATTTCCCAAATAGTCTTACCATGCTTTTTAGACATTTCAAGCATCTGGTCTGAATTATCAAATGGGAACGGATAAGCCGAGCTAGATTCTGATGCAATCGGCGCTTCAATATTATCTATTTCTTCTAACGTGGATATAAAGCCTCCACCGATAGAGAAGTAAGTATGAGAAATTAATATTAAATCAGAATTATCAAGTAGCTCAAAAACCATTCCATTAGGATTTTGCTTTAATGAGTTTCTGGTATCAAAAATAATATCGTCTTCTGAAAAGAATGCAACTTTTTGATTTTTATTGATATCTATACTTTTTGAGTTCCAAGTTCTCTCTATGACTTCATCCATATTCTCTTTAATGATGGTATTTGGAAGATATCCATTAAGTCCAAGAGTTACAGCTTTATCTGTTGCATGCCCTATTCCTGTATAAGCTAAAGAATTCTTTAGAGTACATCTAATATGATGTGTATCAACAGTAGGGTTTGAATCTAAAAAATTTCTGACATGCGTCATAAAATCATTGGCAGCAACCATTGGCCCCATGGTGTGCGAGCTTGAAGGCCCAACACCAACTTTAAATAAGTCTAAAACACTTATAAACATAATGAAATTAGATAGAAAACATTATTATTATTCTACATTAGAATTTCAATTTCACTAATAAAAAAATTCATTGTACGGTGAATTTCTTATTAGCTATTTTTAAGAGAATTACCTTAATAAGTAAATTAAAATACCAATATCAATTTGATAACAAGCGTGGGTTAAAGTATGTCAATATTATTAGCTTCTACAGACTTCTGGGAGGATATGGAGGTTTGGTCAAATGGCCTTAAAAATGCTATGCCAGAAATGGATATAAAAGTTTATCCTGATGATGGAGATGTTAACGAAGTTGAATTTGCTATTGTCTGGAAGCACCCTCGAGGTATATTAAAAAAATATCCAAATTTAAAAGCTATTTTATCTTTAGGGGCTGGAGTTGATCATATTATTAGTGATCCTGACTTGCCAGAGGGGCTACCTATAATTCGCCTAGTTGACAAAAAATTAACTCATGAAATGTGTCTGCATTCATTGCACTGGGTTTTGCATTTCCATAGTGATCAATATCTTTATAGATCACAACAGCTTAAACGCCAGTGGATTCAGCAAAGCTCTATTCAGACAGAGGATCGAACAATTGGTATTATGGGCTTAGGTAATATTGGAAGAAGTATTGGCGAATTATTAGTTAATCAAGGTTTTAATGTAATTGGCTGGGGGGCTAATAAAAAATCTTCCATTACAGGTATTCAATATTATTTTGGTCAGGAACAGCTTTCTGATTTTCTTAGCAATACAAATATTTTAATTAATGTTCTTCCTTTAACATCAAATACTGCCAACATCCTTACAAAAAATGAGCTCAGCCTTCTTCCAAAAGATTCCTTTATTATTAATATTGGTAGAGGTGGGATAATTGATGAGGATGATTTATTGGCTCTTCTTGATGAAGGGCATATTAAAGCAGTTGCTTTGGATGTATTTGCTCAAGAGCCATTGCCAGAAAATAATTCACTTTGGGAGCATCCTTCGGTTTATATAACGCCACATATTGCAGGTCAAAGTAATCCAAATTCAGCCGCACAAACTATTTCTGAAAACATCCATCTTATTCAAAAAGGAGAGTTGCCTTATCCTATATATAGCGCCTCTAATGGATATTAACTCTGTTAATGAGCTTTGTAATTAATATAAGGAGGATTGAGTGATGTTTTAACTATTATGTTGATATTCATTTAATTATCCTATTTATGTCAATTCAAGACGAATTGAATTCAACTAAATAAACTATTCTTATATAATATGGCTTTTTGAGACAAATTATGATGTCTAAAGATCAGCAAATTAAAACCACTCCTTTGTATCAAATGCACTTAGATGCTGGAGCTAAAATGGTACCATTTGCTGGGTATGAAATGCCTGTAAGTTACCCTCTTGGGATAAAAAAAGAACACAACCATACTCGCGAAAAAGTAGGACTTTTTGATGTCTCCCATATGGGCCAGATAAGGTTAGTTGGTATAAATGCAAAAAAAGCACTTGAATCTTTAGTTCCAGTTGATATTATTGATTTACCTTTAATGAAATTGCGCTATGCTTTATTTACAAATAAATCTGGCGGTGTAATGGATGACTTGATGGTTACAAACCTAGGTGATGAAGAACTATTTTTAGTTGTAAATGCTGGGTGTAAGAACGCTGATTTTGATCATTTGCAAAGTACTATTGGCGATGATTGTAAAATAGAGTTTCTTGAAGATGTCGCTTTATTAGCATTGCAAGGACCTTTAGCGCATAAAGTTTTATCTGAAATTGTGCCTTCTATTAGTGAAATGACTTTTATGACTGCTAAAAAAGTAGCAATAAATGGAGTTGATTGTTTGATAACAAGGTCTGGTTACACAGGAGAAGATGGTTTTGAAATTTCAATACCAGCTAAAGACTCTGAAGAATTAGCAAAGCTTTTACTTTCTAACAAAGAAGTGGAATGGGTTGGTTTAGGCGCAAGAGACTCTCTTCGCTTAGAGGCCGGATTATCTCTTTATGGACATGAGCTCGATACTAAGCATAGTCCTGTTGAGTCGTCATTGAGCTGGGCATTGTCTAAGATAAGGAGAGCTGGAGGAGAAAGAGAAGGCAATTATTTAGGCTCTAAAACTATTATGAATCACCTTGATGAGGGGACTGAATCAAAGGTTGTTGGTTTGCAACCAGAAGGAAGAATGCCGGTTCGCGATGGAGCAGTCATTGAAGATGAGCTGGGTAACAAAGTAGGGATAGTAACGAGCGGCGGTTTTGGTCCTAGTATAAATAGACCAATTGCTATAGCAAGGTTACAAAAGAGTTTTATAGAAAAGAAAGCTAAGCTCTTTGCACTAGTAAGGGATAAAAAAATTGCAGTTGAGGTTGTAAGTCTGCCATTTGTTAAGCAGAACTATTACAGAGGTTAAATATTATTATGAGGAGTAGTAATGAGTATTAAATTTTCGGAAGATCATGAATGGATTCAATCACAAGGAGATGACTTAGTAGTTATTGGGATAACAGATTTTGCCCAAGAGCAATTAGGTGACTTAGTTTATGTTGAGCTGCCAGAAGTTGGAGATGAGTGTAGTCGCGGAGAAAATATTTCCGTAATTGAGTCAGTTAAAGCAGCTTCAGATTTAGTTGCACCAGTTTCAGGAACTATTATTGAGGTTAACAGTCGTTTAGAAAATGAACCAGAGCTTGTTACAGAGGATTCTATGGGAGATGGTTGGTTTATTAAGGTGAGATTATCAAGCCCTGAGGAATTAGATGATTTAATGGATGAAAGTTCTTACAACGTGTTTATTGAGGAATAAGGAAAAAGTTTCATGGCTAAAAAAATTGAAGATTTATTAAATAACGATGCTTTTACTACTAGGCATATTGGTTCTTCAACTGAGCAAAAAAATCAGATGCTCGATTATCTTGGTTTTGATAACTTAGATAAGTTAATTGATGAAATTGTGCCAGATGTTATTCGCCGTAAAAAGCCGATGAATATAGCTAAAGGTATGTCGGAGTTGGCAGCCCTTAAAAAATTAAGAAATCTAGCTAGAATGAATATTCGTTATAAGTCTTTCATAGGCCAAGGTTATTACAATTCAATTACGCCCCCAGTAATACAGCGTAACGTCCAAGAAAACCCCTCTTGGTATACTGCTTATACTCCTTATCAACCAGAAATATCTCAAGGCCGGTTAGAGGCGTTGATGAATTTTCAAACAATGGTCTCAGACTTAACGGGGATGGATTTAGCCAATGCATCAATGCTAGATGAGGCTACTGCTTGTGCAGAAGCAATGACTTTGTGTCATCGAGTTAGTAAATCTAAGAGTAATGTCTTTTTTGTAGCTAATGATTGCTTTATTCAAAATATCGAAGTAATTAAAACTAGAGCTGAGCCACTAAATATTGAGGTTGTAGTTGGTGATCCTCAGGTTGATCTAGAAGAGCTTGATTGTTTTGGAGCGTTATTGCAATATCCTAATACTTATGGTGGCTATAGTGACTACTCAAATTTAATAGAGGCAGTTCATCAAAAAAAAGCACTCGTTGCAGTTAGTGCAGACTTACTTTCTTTAACCCTTTTAAAACCACCTGGTGAAATGGGCGCAGACATAGTTGTTGGCAATACCCAGAGATTTGGAGTGCCAATTGGTTATGGTGGTCCTCATGCTGCTTTTATGTCTATTAGTGATAAATATAAAAGATCTATGCCTGGACGCATTATTGGAGCGTCAGTGGATACTAAAGGTAGGCTTGCATATAGACTAGCCCTTCAGACTAGAGAGCAACATATTCGCCGTGAAAAAGCTACCAGTAATATTTGTACTGCTCAGGCTCTTCTAGCAATTATGGCAAGCATGTATGCTGTTTATCATGGACCGGAAGGCCTTAAAAATATTGCGGATCGGATTTTTCGTTACTCAAGTGTTTTTGCTGATGGTATGTTAGAAATGGGATTTCGTGTTTTAAACGAGACTTTTTTTGATACGTTAACTATAGAAGTAGAGAACTCTGATGCTGTAGTTATGCAGGCTGAAAAGAATGGATATAACATAAACGTTTTTAGTAAAACACTTGTTTCAGTTTCATTTGATGAGCTAAGTACTCCTGAGGATATAGAGTACTTATGGAAAATATTTAATACAGAATCTGACCTAAGTACACAAATTATATTTGAAAAAAATAAGACTCAAATTCATAAAAGTCTAAAAAGAAAATCAAGTTTCTTGACGCATAGTGTTTTCAATACTTATCGGTCAGAAACAAATATGATGCGATATATTCGGTATTTGGGAGATAAGGATATTGCACTTGATCGCTCAATGATTCCTCTTGGTTCATGCACAATGAAGCTTAATGCTGCAGCTGAATTAATACCAGTTTCTTGGCCAGAATTTTCTCAGATTCATCCAGCAGTTCCAATGAATCAAGTCATAGGTTATCAGGAAATGATTAGTGAGCTTGAAGAAATGCTTTGCGAAGCAACAGGTTATGCGGCAATATCTCTTCAACCTAATTCAGGAGCTCAGGGAGAGTATGCGGGGTTAATTGCCATTCGTGCTTATCATCGAAGTAGAGGTGAAGAAAATAGGAATATTTGTTTAATCCCATCTTCTGCTCATGGTACTAATCCAGCATCTGCACAAATGGCTGGAATGAAGGTTATCGTAATTGATAATGCAGATGATGGCAATATTGATCTTGTAGATTTAAAAGCAAAAACAAAAGAGCATGCTGATAATTTAGCTGCAATAATGATTACATATCCTTCTACCCATGGAGTATTTGAAAAGGATGTAAAAGAGGTTTGTGAAATTATTCATAATGCTGGTGGTCAGGTCTATATTGATGGTGCTAATATGAATGCAATGGTTGGCGTTTCTGCTCCAGGTGAATTTGGAGGTGATGTTTCACACCTTAATTTACATAAAACATTTGCTATCCCTCATGGTGGTGGAGGCCCTGGAGTCGGGCCAATTGGCGTCAAAGAACATTTGGTGCATTTTCTACCAACAACGCCATTAAATAATACAGATGTTGGAAGCATCTCTGGAGCCCCATGGGGTTCTGGAAGTATTTTGCCTATCAGTTGGATGTATATTGCAATGCTTGGTAAGGAAGGTCTTTATGACTCTACATGTAATGCAATCTTAAATGCAAACTACATATCAAAGAGACTGGAAGAGCACTATCCGATTCTTTATAGTGATGAAAATGGCAGGATTGCCCATGAGTGCATTATTGATATTAGACCTATTAAAGATACAGTTGGAATCAGTGTAGATGATGTAGCTAAGCGACTAATTGATTATGGTTTCCATGCTCCAACTATGTCGTTTCCAGTAGCTGGAACGTTGATGATTGAGCCAACAGAATCGGAGTCATTGGACGAGCTTGATCGGTTTTGTGATGCTATGATACAAATTAGAAAAGAGATACTTAAAGTTGAATCTGGAGAATACTCTACAGAAGATAATCCACTAATTAATTCTCCACATACTTTAGAAATGGTAACATCATCGCAATGGAATTTTTCATATTCCAGGGAAGAGGCAGCATATCCTGTTGAAAATTTAAGGCGAGTTAAATACTGGCCGCCAGTTTCGCGAGTGGATAATGTCTATGGTGATAAGAATCTTATTTGTTCTTGTCCAAGTGTAGAAGATTATAAATAAAAATTTTATGACATCATTTTTGATTAGTGTTTTAGGTGACGATAAAGCTGGGTTAGTTGATGGTCTTTCAAAGATTATTTTGGCTAATAATGGTGACTGGATCGAGAGTAATATGTCTAGCTTTGAAGGAAAGTTTGCAGGAATTCTTAAGGTTAATGTACCATCCAAAAATGCCACTCAATTAAGTAAAGATTTGGTTTCATCGTCTTTAGGGCTGCAAATAGCGTGTGAAGAAACCTCACCATTAAAACAATCTAATGTAAAGAGCTACAACATTGAACTTATTGGTCAAAATCATGTTGGTATTATCAATAAACTGTCTCATGTTTTAGCAGATGATTTGCAAGCAAATGTAGAAGAGTTAAAGACCGAGATAATTGATGCCTCTATGTCTGGAGAGCAGCTTTTTAAGGCGCAAATTACTCTTCATTTGCCAGTCTCTCTTGATGAAAGTCTTATCAGAGATAAGCTTGAGCAAATTGCAGATGAGATGATGGTAGAGATATATTCTTACGAAAGTTAGGACAGATTAATTAGTAAGCGCTATCATTTCTTTTTGATCTAGAAGCTTCCATGAGCAATAAATGGACCATTTTTGTAGCTAGATTTTCCATAGCTAAATGGCTCATTATTTGGATGCGTAACTGAGCCGCCTGCACATCGTAATACAGCATCACCAGCAGCAGTATCCCATTCCATAGTTGGACCAAATCGAGGATATACATCAGCCTCACCACAAGCAACTAAACAAAATTTTAATGAGGATCCAATGGAAGTTGTATTTTTAATTTTATGATTCTTTAACCAAGAAGTTGTTAACTCATCACGATGAGAAATGCTCGCTACAGCAACTGCTCCAGAATGAGGTAGTGTGCGAATAGCTATAGGTTTAATTAAGTCATTTGACTCTTCGAAAGCACCTGTAGAAACTGAAGCAAAAAACATTCGGTTGAGTGCTGGTGCATATACCACTCCTAAGGTTGGAATGCCATTTTCAATAAGTCCAATATTTACAGTAAATGAACCTAAGCCATCTTTTTTAAGGAACTCTTTTGTGCCATCAAGTGGATCAATGAGAAAAAACTGATCAGTAGCTTTTGAGCTATGACTACTCGAGTCTTCTTCTGAAATTATTAGAATTTCTGGGACAATCTCTTTAAGTTTTTTAAGAATTACAAGTTCGGCTGCTTTATCAGCCAGAGTTACTGGAGAGCCATCTTGTTTGAAGTCGACCTTTATTGAATTGGCATAGATTTTCATAATCTCATTGCCAGCATCTCGAGCCGCTACTTTCAACTCTCTTAATAAATACGAGTAATCAATAGTTTCCATTTTTTTGAGTCAGTGTTTTTTTAAAGATATTAAGTAATAATATTATGCTCTGGTCCAAATGGAAATTTAGTGATGTCATAGGCACTATCATCAGTTAATACCATAACATCATGCTCACGATAGCCACCAGCACCAGGCTGACTGCCTGGAATCATAATCATGGGCTCCATAGAAACAACCATATTTTTTTGCAGTACTGTATCAATATCTTCTCTTAGCTCAACTCCAGCTTCACGACCATAGTAGTGAGATAGAACTCCAAATGAATGACCATATCCAAAAGTTCTACTTTCAAGTAAGCCATACTCTTCGAAAATTTTATTTAGCTCAAGAGCAATGTCTTTGCATGCAACTCCAGGTTTAATAAGTTTCATTCCTTCCTCATGAACCTTTACATTAATTTCCCATAAACGAAGCGATTCATCATCAACATGATCATAAAATAATGTTCTTTCAAGTGCCACATAATAGCCTGCAATCATTGAAAAACAATTAAGACTTAAAATATCACCTTTTTGAACTTGCCTAGTAGTCACAGGGTTGTGGGCACCATCAGTATTAATGCCAGATTGAAACCAAGTCCAGGTATCCATTAGTTCTGAGTTTGGAAAGCGCTTCGCAATCTCCCTGACCATTGCCTGTGTTGAATGAAGAGCTACTTCATGTTCAGGTGCGCCTTCTTTAATAGCATCAACAAGGGCAGCACCACCAATATCACAAACATTTGCTCCTTGAATAATATGAGCAATTTCTTCATCTGATTTGATTGAGCGCATCTTCATACAATCAACTGAGATATCAATAAAGTTAGATTTATTAAATGCTGCTTGCAGCTTATCTAGGCGTTCTTTAGTTATATGATCATACTCTATGCCAATTTTATCGCCATTACTTACAAGCTGCTGCAGGGCATAAAAAAAACTATCTTTTTGCCAGTCTGTATAGACTAAGTTTTCACCAAAAGTTCTACGCCAAGGCTGTCCACCATCGATATTTGCTGTCACAGTTGTTGCTTTATCTTGAGTAATGACAAGCGCATAAGGCCTTCCAAAAGAGCAATAGAGAAAGTCACTGTAATAATTAATGCCATGAATAGATGTAAAAATTACGCTATCAATATTATTTTGCGCCATATGAGTTCTGAGGCGCTGCTGGCGATTTTGGAATTCTTTATCACTAAATGTATGGATTACATTATCACCATTGGGTATAAGTATTGATCTTGGCATATTCATAGCGACTCCTTTGATTGAGTTAATTTGTGCAGATGTTAGTCATTTTAGTTAAATATAACAAGCTTTTTTTAAACATATATTTTAAGCTTTTTGAAAAGGTAATTATGGCCTCCGGCTTCATACATCAATTTTATTGAGGTTTCTTTAAAATACTTTCACGTATGAATGTATAAAGTCCTGAAGCAACGATAATTGCTGCTCCAATAAGGGTAAAGCTATCTGGCCTTTCTCCAAGAACTATGATTGCTAGAAGCATTGCGAATACAATCCTTGAATATCGGAATGGAGATATAACTGACATTTCACCAATACGTGATGATATAACAAGTGAATAATAGGCAATTACCCCAAAAGTCGACGCTCCAATAAAATACATAATTTGATTAAATGATGGAGCTATCATTGGCGAGTTAAATGGAATAATCAAAATACCTGAGATTCCAAAAGCAATAAAGGCATATAAAGCAATCGTTACTGAGGGAAGGTTAACCTTCATTGCGCGAGTTGATAAGTCTCTTGCTGCTAGAAATAAAGCTCCAAGCAATGCGAATATTGATGCCGGCATAAATCCACCATAGCCAGGACGCAAAATCAATAACACACCCATAAAGCCAATAAATACTGCAGTCCAGCGTCTCCAGCCTACTTTTTCTCTAAAAAATATTACAGCGCCAATAGTGACTAGTAAAGGCGTTATTTGAAGAATAGCTGAAGCGGATGAAAGCGGCGTTAAAGCAATTGCTGTAACAAAAAATACCGCGCCTAGAAGCTCACAAATTGTTCGAATTATTACATGCTTGTTTAATAGGTCTTTATGAAAAATTGGCGCTCTCTGAAAAAGTGCAATTATTAGAAATACGATACTTCCAGTAAAGCCAAGAATTATTATTACTTCTGAAATTGGAAAGTAAGCCGAGAGCATTTTAATAAATAAATCCTCAAATGCAAATCCAGCCATTGCAAGAATCATGAATAAAATACCTCTTAAGTTCTCCATAATTTTGTTAGGCCTGAATGTTTAAAGTTAAATTTTAACTGCTACTATGCTTTGAATTTACTTATTTTTTGTACAAATAATAGTATTAATTTTAGTGACTCTTCTTGGCATGTAAAAAAATGATTGACAGATATATATTTTAAGAACAAAATGCGGAAATAATTAGTGTCAATCTTTATGTTATGTAGGGGTTTTGTGCAGAATAGATATTTTCTTGGATTTTTATTAGTCGTTATCAGCGGAATCATCTGGAGTTTTGGTGCGCCCCTTGTTCGCCTATTAGAAGATGCTGAAAACTATAGGCTTCAATACTTGCTTTATAGGGGTTTAATAATCACATCAGTGATTCTCATTTATGTGGCATTTAGAGAAGGCAAAGATTTTTTTAATACGTTTAAGAGGATAGATTCTTGGAGTTTGGTGGGTGGTGTTGTAATGTCATTTACATTTTTTGGCTGGATTTACGCATTAACAACAACAACAGTAGCTATTACCTTATTAATGCTTGCTTTGTCACCAGTTCTTTCTGCATTTTTAGGCTTCCTTATTTTAGGTGAAAAGTTGAGCCGCATCACTTTTATAAATATGTTGATTGTTGCTGCTGGAATTACAATTATGGTTTGGGATACTGAAAAATCAACTACTTTATTAGGAGTTGCTTATGGTTTCTTTGTAGCTTTAGGCTTTGCAATATATACAATTACAATTCGAAAAAATCCTGAAGTACCTAAATTATTAACGCCTGCTCTTGCTGGCTTTTTTTGCATGTTATGGGCATCGATTTTAATCCTAGTTAGTGGAAGCAGTTTTGAAATGGCTTCAGCCAATATTGGAATTAGTATGATGCATGGCTTTGTGGTTGGAGTTGGACTTATATTATATGGCTTAGGTGCAAAATATTTGCCCAGTGGGGAGCTTGTAATGCTTTCATTACTTGAGGTTGTTTTGGGTATTTTTTGGGCATGGTTGCCAATTTTTGGCATTAATGAGGTGCCAAGCACAAATACTTTAATTGGTGGTTGTGCTATCTTTATGGCAATTATTTTTCAGGGAATGAATGCTAGAAAAAAACATGTAATTCCCATGCCTTAGGGCATTATTTTTTGATTTTATGCAACTAGATTTTAAAAACAGTCTGTTTTTCTTTTCTAATTTTTACAACCGCTCAAGGCAATGATAAAATTGTGAATAATTATTTAAAAATTAAGTTGAAGCAAGATGAATGAATTAGTTTTTCCTAATATAAATATTGAAAATCTTGATAGATGGGCTGGAGACTTTTCGTCCCTTGAATGTATTGAAATCAAAGATGAAACTCACAATGTTAAGAGCTTTACTTTTAAGTCAAAGAAAGATGCTTGGTTTCAGTTTTTACCGGGCCAGCATACAACTTTATTTTTAAACATAGATGGTATTGAGGTTATGAGAACTTACACCATAGCTTCAAGCCCAACTCGACCGCATACAATAACTATTACTAATAAAAGAATGAAGGATGGGGTTGTTACTAACTGGATGCATGACAACTTAAAGATAGGTGACTGCATTGATGCCCTTAATATTGGAGGCTCTTTTAGTGTTGCTCTTGATCAGCCTAGACCTAAAATTCTGCTCATGTCAGGTGGAAGTGGTATTACCCCAATGCTCTCAATGACAAGATACTTTATTGATTTGTCTATAAAAGTTGATTTAGTCTTTATTCATAATGCACAATCTCCCAAAGACTTAATTTCAAAAGAAGAGCTTGAGTTTTATGAACTCCATCAGACTAACTTTAAAAGGCATTTTATATGTGATATACCAGATTCTAAATGGCAGGGTCCAAGTGGATTTTTAAGTTCTGAACTGCTTTTAGAGCTTGTTCCTGATTTCACTGATAGAGAGGTATATTGTTGTGGGCCAGAGCCTTATATGCAAAATGCACAAAAGATTTTAGAATTGAATGGTTTTGATATGTCTGCGTATCATCAAGAGAGCTTTGATATTGAGAGTTCGACTGCTCAAAGTAATATGGCAGTTAATATAGAATTGCCAGAGCATAAAGTTCCAGATAGTGGAATAAATGAATATAATGTCACCCTGTCAAAGAGTGGTGAAGTGGTGTCTTGTGGCAGCAATTCGAGTATATTAGTTTCAATACAAAAACAAGGTATTACAGTTCCCTTTGCCTGCTCTATGGGGTTATGTGGAACATGTCGTACGAAGATGCTAGAAGGTTCTGTGGAGATGGATGCTCAGGGTGGACTTTTAAAGTCCCATGAGGAAGAGGGTTATATACTTACTTGTTGTTCTTATCCTACAAGTGATGTAGTCCTTGATTTATAGTTTTATTGGTCGAGCTTAAATTATTATGCAAAAAAAATATTCTTGGTATTCGTTATTAAAGGCTGGATTAGGCAATCAGGAATGGGATCAAGCAATTCCATTATCAAAACCTAAATCTAAGTACGATGTTATTATTATTGGTGGTGGCGGCCATGGCCTTGCTACAGCTTATTATTTAGCTAAAGAGTGCGGCATTACAAATGTTGCAGTTCTCGAAAAAGGCTATATTGGTGGTGGTAATACTGGCAGAAATACAACTATTATCCGTTCAAACTATTTGAGAGATGAAGCTTCCAGTCTTTATGAACACTCCATGAGACTTTGGGAAGGACTTAGTGAAGACCTAAACTTCAATGTTATGTTCAGTCAGAGAGGAGTATACAACCTTGGACATACTCTGCAAGATATGAGAGATATAGAAAGAAGAGTAAACGCTAATGTTCTAAATGGTGTTGATGCTGTAGTCGTTGATCATAAAGAAATAAAAGAACAAATTCCAATTATTAATACTTCTAAAAATGCAAGATACCCAATTATGGGGGCATCTTTCCAGGCGCGCGCTGGAGTTGCTAGGCATGATGGTGTTGCTTGGGGTTTTGCTAGGGCTGCTTCAAATCTTGGAGTTGATATCATACAAAATTGTGAGGTTATTGATATAGAGGTTGAAGAAGGCCGAGTTAAGGGCGTTAAGACAACCCTTGGTGATATCATGGCAGATCGTGTTGGCTGCGTTAGCGCAGGACACTCTTCAGTTGTTGCAAAAATGGCAGGATTAAGGCTTCCAGTTGAAAGCCATCCTTTGCAAGCATTTGTATCTGAAGCTATGAAACCAATTCTTCATACGGTAGTTATGTCAAATGCTGTTCATGGCTATGTAAGTCAGAGTGACAAGGGAGATTTAGTTATTGGAGCTGGTATTGATGGATACAACTCATATGCTCAACGAGGAAGTGCTAAGATAGTAGAGCATTGCGCTGCCGCCATACTTGAATTATTTCCAATCTTTTCAAGAGTTCGTATGAACCGTCAATGGGGCGGAATAGTCGATGTTTGCCCTGATGCTTGTCCTGTTATTAGTCCAACAAAAGTTGAAGGACTTTACTTTAACTGTGGCTGGGGAACTGGAGGTTTTAAAGCAACCCCAGGTTCTGGGAATGTTTTTGCTCACACCATTGCTCAAGATAAGCAACATGAGTTAGCAGTTCCATTTCATATTGATCGTTTTACAAGTGGTGCTCTTATTGACGAGCATGGTGCAGCAGGAGTTGCGCATTAGTTATTTATAAAGGTAATATTATGTTTTTAATAGATTGTCCATATTGTAAAGAATCGAGAGATCAAAATGAATTCTCCCCTGCTGGAGAAGCTTTCATTGCTAGACCTCAGAACCCTGAAGAGCTAAGTGATGATGAATGGGCTGATTATGTATTTTATCGAACTAATCATAAAGGGGATCACTGGGAACAGTGGGTGCATACTAATGGATGTCGCAAATATTTCTTAGTTAAAAGATCTACGATTAGCCATGATATTCTTGAAGTTGCGGCTTTTGGAGAAGTAACAAGTGAGAATAAATCATGAGATTAAAGAATCATAAGAGTGACTATATAGATCAATCTGAAGGACTAAGTTTTATATTTAATAATAAGTCCTATAAGGGATATAGGGGCGATACCTTAGCTTCTGCATTAATAGCAAATAATGTTGTTTTCTTTGCTAGAAGCTTTAAGTATGGACGTAAACGTGGGCTTATGGGTGCTGGTGTTGAAGAGCCTAATGCGCTTGTTTCACTAGAAATTGGTGGGCGCTATACGCCTAATTTAAAAGCAACTGAAGTCATGCTTTATGATGGCTTAAGTGCAGTGAGTTCTAGCAATCCAAATTCATTAGATCTTCGCGCCTTAATTAAACCATTACATCGATTTATGCCAGCGGGCTTTTATTATAAAACCTTTATAAAACAAAAGGTTTGGGCAATGGTTGAAGATAGCCTAAGATCACTTGCAGGTTTTTCAAAAGCACCAACTGAAAAAGATGAGGATCTTTATGATCATATTTTCCATCATGCTGAGGTACTAATTGTTGGTGGTGGTGTAGCAGGAATAACAGCTGCATTAGAAATTCTCAATAACTCTAAAACAACAAGGGTGATTCTAGTAGATGAGAGAGCGCATTTAGGTGGAGAATTATTAAATGAATTTAAAAGTGATGATACTGCCAGTAGTTGGCATCATGATAATCTTAATAAGTTACTGGAATTTAAAAATATAGCTAACAGTCGTTTGAAATTGCTCTCCCAATCAACTGCCTATGCTTGGTATGATCATAACTATATAGAAGTGTTACAGACTAATGCCACTGGTGAGTCACTAGTGTCAGGAAATACTCAAGCGGCCAGGAAAGTGCTGCATAAAATAAGAGCTAAAGAAGTTATATTAGCAACTGGTGCCCACGAGCGTCCTATGTTATTTGAAACTAATGATTTGGCAAATATAATGTTAAGCCAGTCTGTTAGGCGTTATCTTAATGAATTTGGTGTAATCTCAGGTAAAGATGTTATTTTGTATGGAAATAATGACAGCATTTACAGCACTGCAGTTGACATAAAAAATAATGAGATTAACTGTAAAGTTATTGATGTTAGGCCATCTGGCAGTGAGAGTAAAACCGTTTTAAAAGCAAAAAAATTAGGCATTGAAGTTCTCCAAGGTTATGCTGTATTAAAAGCACATGGTACAAGCCTTATAAAAGGTATCGAGATTTCTAAGGTTGAAATGCAGGGCAAGAAGTGGAAACTTATTGGTCCTTCAAAAAAAATAAATTGTGACTTATTAGCATCATCAGGTGGTTTTAATCCTGTAGTTCATCTTGATTGTCATTGCGGCGCAAAAACTTTTTTTGATGAAGGCTCGCAGGCTTTCTTGCCACAAAAAGAGCGAAAAAATAGACAAGTATGTGGCTCAATAAGTGCTATTGGATTTTGGAAAGATGCTGTAATTGATGCAAAAAATAAAGCTCAATTGACGCTTGTATCTTTAGGGGAAATTAAAAAATCTACCCAAGAAAGTATGGGTGAAAATTATTTAGACTACTATAATGCCAGTCAATTTTTTATGCCAATAGAAATTCTTAATAAGCCAAAAGTATTTATTGATATGCAAAATGACGTGACTACTTTGGATGTTGCTCTTGCAATTAGGGAGGGGTATCGTTCGATTGAGCACATTAAGCGTTACACAGCTATGGGGTTTGGAACTGATCAAGGTAAAACTGGTAATATTAATGGTATTGCTGTTGCAGCTGAGTTTCTAGATGTTCCTTTGTCTGAAGTTGGAACAACAACATTTCGCCCTGCCTATACTGGAGTTGATTTTGGTGCTATGGCTGGGAGGGAAGTGGGAGGTTTTTTTGATCCCCAAAGGTATACAACAATCCAGGATTCTCATTTAGAACAGGGAGCAGAGTTCGAGGTTGTAGGGCAGTGGTATCGACCTTGGTACTATCCCAAGAGTGGAGAAGATATTCATCAAGCTGTTAACAGAGAGTGTCTTGCTGTTAGAACCTCACTTGGAATGATGGATGCATCGACTCTTGGAAAAATTGATGTTCAGGGGAAAGATGCTAGAGAATTTTTATCTAGAGTTTATACCAATGCTTGGATGAAGCTTGCACCAGGAAGTTGTCGTTATGGTCTTATGTGTAATGAGAAAGGAATGATCATTGATGATGGAGTTTCAACCTGTATCAATGATAATCATTTTATTATGACTACGACAACTGGAGGCGCGGCAAGTGTTTACTCTACTCTAGAGATGTGGCTTCAAACAGAATGGAGTGACTTAGATGTTCATCTTAGTAGCGTTACAGATCAATTCGCAACTGTGGCAGTTGTAGGCCCAAATGCACGTAACTTGATGAAAGTTTTGTGCCAAGACGTTGATTTTGAGCGTAATAATTTTAAATTTATGCAGTGGCGACCTGGAACAGTATGCGGGGTGCAAGCAAGGATTATGAGGATTAGTTTTTCTGGTGAACTTGCTTATGAAATTAATATTGAAGCGAATTATGGTCGCTATATTTGGGATGAAGTTGCATTGGCTGGAAAGCAATGGAATATAACGCCTTACGGAACTGAATCAATGCATGTACTTCGTGCGGAGAAAGGTTTTATTATTGTTGGCCAAGATACTGACGGCTCGATGACGCCAATGGATGTCAATATGAATTGGATCCTTGCAAAAAATAAACCCTTTTCTTATATTGGTCGTCGGTCTTTTAGCATCTCTGCGCTCAATTCACAGGATCGCTTTCAACTAGTAGGTCTATTAACTAAAGATACTGATGTTGTTCTTCCAGAAGGCTCTCACATAATTAATAACAAAGGAAGCTCTATAGGTTATGTCACCTCCAGTTATTTCAGTCCTATACTTAGAAGGTCAATTGCAATGGCCCAACTTAAGGGCGGACTATCAAAAATAAATGAAATAGTAATAGTTAAAATTGTTCAAGAGAAGCAAGGCTTAAAGGAAATTCCTTGTGAGGTTTCTAGTAGCGTCTTTTATGATACTGAAGGTGAAAAGGTAGATGGCAATGAATAATCAAACTGAAGCGCAAATTAATATGCCAGGATTTAGATCTACATTTGATTCTCTTATCGATGAAGATGGATATTTGATAAATCAAGAAAATCTTAATTGCCGTGAAATTACTGATAAATGTTTGTTGGTGTTAAGAACGTCTAAAGATTCTAAGAAAAATAACAAAGCTGCGAAAGAGGTTTTTAATACTAAGCTCCCAGAATCTCTTAGTGTAATTACTGGAGAAAATGATTCCAAGTGTTTTTGGATAAGTCCTGATGAGTTTTGGCTGCTGCATAACTCGGAATTTAAAGCCAGCCTCCTAAGCAAGATTAAACTACTTCCAGAAGGAATGTCAATGACAGATAATTCAGCCGCATATGGTATTCTAGAATTTACTGGTTTGAGAACAGATAATCTATTAGCTAGATGGATGAGTTATGACCTTAGTGGTTCACTTAAAGAAGGAAAGGTTATCTCAACAACTTTTGGGCAGGCACCTGTTATTATTTATCGTGAGAATAACAAACTTCTAATGATGATTAGACATTCATTTTCACACTATGTTGTTGGGTTGTTAAAGGACAGTGCAAAAAGAGTATAAGCTTTAATATTGATTAGGTATTAATTATGGATAAGGTCAACTTTACAAGCATGGAGAATGGGACTAGTGAGGAGTATTCTTTTCTTGATACCCTTGAGAACCAATATAAAGCAGATCTTCCAAAACGCTTAATTTCTGCTTTGAGAAATCTAAATAGCAGTCTTTCTGGTTATCAAATTAGTCGACTTGAGCATTCTTTACAGGGAGCTACTAGAGCGTATCATGCTAAAGAAGATTTAGAAATAATTATGGCTATTTTGTTTCATGATATTGGTGATGAGTTGGCGCCCTATTCTCATTCTGAAATGGCCGCGTCGGTACTTAGACCATTTGTTTCTGAAAAAGTTTATTGGATTATCAAACATCATGGCGTTTTTCAAATGTATTATTATGCTCATCATACTGGTGGTGATAAAGATGCAAGAGAAGTTTTTGCTGATAGTCCATGGTATGAGGATGCAATACAATTTTGTCATAAATATGATCAAAACTGTTTTGATCCTGAGTATGACTCTAAGCCTTTAGATTTTTTTGTTCCTATGGTTAATAAATTTTTTGCTAGACCTAGAATGGATGATCCTGAAGAGCTTGCAAGATATGGAAATAGATAGTATTTAAATTTATAGAGGATGTAATAGTGGTTAATTTTTTTCTTAAGTTTACAAATCGCCAAATACATTTAATTATTTTTTTACTTGTTGGCTCGCTCCTCGGCTATGCTGCCTATAGCATTAAAGTTCTTGGACTTGAGGCTTGTACGCTATGCATAACTCAGCAGTTTTTTTATTGCTTGATAGGGGTTAGTTCATTTATAGCTTTTTTGCATAATCCACATATTCAAGCTAGTAGACTATATTCGCTTTTTATAACTCTTTTTGCTATTGCAGGAGCGTGGATTTCTGGTCGTCAGGTTTGGTTGCAAGGACTACCCGAAGACGAGGTTCCACTCTGTGGCCCTCCTCTTGAATACATCATTGATGTGTTCCCATTTGCCGATGTTTTAAATGCACTATTTATGGGTGATGGTAATTGCGCTGAAATACCATGGCAATTTTTAGGTTTGAGTATGGCAGGATGGTCTTTTATCTTTTTTATAGCTATTATCTTTCTTAGCCTCTTCGCCTTATTAAAGAATAACTTTTCTAATTAGAATTCAAGGTTAATCTACAATTTCCAAAATAATTAGTTCTGTGGTAAGATTATATTTCAATATAAAACAGAAGTAATTGTATATTTGGCTGATTTTAAAAAAACAGTAGATAAACTATTCGATTCCGCTGATATTCAAATCAACGGACCACGCTCGTGGGATCCTCAAGTTAATAATGATTTATTTTATGCCCGTATTTTAAGTGGAGGATCTTTGGCGCTTGGTGAGAGCTATATGGATGGTTGGTGGGATTGTGATTCATTAGATCAATTTGGAGATAAGCTACTTAGTGCACGAATAGATAAGAAAGTTAAAATAACAAATCCTTATTTTTTAATGAATATAGTTAGAGCTTATTTATTCAATGCCCAAACAACAAAAAGAGCTTATATAGTTGGAACAGAGCATTATGATATTGGCAATGATTTATTTTCATTAATGCTTGATGAAAGAATGAATTATTCTTGTGGGTATTGGAGGAAGGCAGAGAATCTGGAGCAAGCTCAAATTAATAAGTTAGATTTAATTTGCAGAAAGCTTCATCTAAAACCTGGAATGACTATTCTAGAAATTGGCTGTGGATGGGGGAGTTTTGCAAAATATGCTGCTGAAAATTATGGAGTCAGTGTCCATGGCATAACTATTTCAAAAGAACAAGTAAGTTATGCAAAAAAATCTTGCGAAGGACTTGATGTATCGTTCGAATTAAAAGATTACCGTGAGCTTAATAAAAAATATGATTGTATAGTTTCAATAGGAATGTTTGAACATGTGGGGTATAAAAACTATAGAAATTACATGAAAGTTGTAAATAGATGCTTGAAGGATGATGGTTTATTTTTACTTCACACTATTGGAAGAAATAACCCAGGACGCGCAACGGATCCATGGATTAATAAGTATATTTTTCCAAATGGCATGTCTCCCTCTTCAAGTCAGATTTGCAAATCCATCGAAGGTTTGTTTGTTATAGAAGATTGGCACAATTTTGGACAAGATTATGATGCAACATTAGTAGCATGGAATGAAAAGTTTCAAAAAAACTTTGATACATTAACTGAAGTATATGATGAAAGATTTAAGAGAATGTGGGAGTACTATCTGTTAATGTGTGCTGCTGCTTTTCGCTCAAGAAAAAATCACTTGTGGCAGTTTGTACTTTCAAAGAAAGGTTTAAGAGGTGGCTATAATTACAAAAATAATTCGAGATTTAGTGACCAAAAAGACCCTCTATCATCGCAATAGAGTCACAGCCTGCATCAAGTACACTTTGTTGATTTTCAAAAGTAACTCCGCCTATACCAACAATAGGAATATTAATATTACGTTTAATATTTTGAATTGTTGAGAGCGAACAATAAGCTGCATCAGGTTTAGTTGAAGACTTAAAAATAGCACCTAAAGCAATATAATCTGCACCATTATTTTCAGCTTCTATAGCAAGTTCAAGATTATTATAGCATGACACACCGATAATAAATTTATCACCAAGCTCACTTCTCGCAGAATGGACATCAACATCATTCTGGCCTAAGTGAACTCCGTTAGCACCAATTTTCTTACAAAGGTTGACATCATCATTGACTATAAATAAAGTATTATGTTGTAGGCATAGTTCAAGCAACTGTATTGCTTCATCTAGCTTACGTTTTTCGTCTTGAGTTTTACGGCGGTATTGGAGAATATTTACTTTATGTTTTTTAATTGCATTCTCAATAAGGGTGATATTCAGGTCTTTATCTGGAGTGATTCCGTACAGACCTTTTATTCTTTGATTTAACATATCATGGCTCTTTTTCAAACTAAGAAAATTCAATCATTTATAGTATTCATTATAGTCTTAGTGGGTGTTTTGTGGATATTTCAAGATAATTTTGTAAAGCTATTGGCGTTCCAAAAAGTTACAGAACAACTAGTCTCAACTGCTGAAGAGGTTAAAGAGACTGCTTATCTTGAAAAAATAGATAATTTTATTCTCAAAGAATATTCAAATCAGCAAATTTTATTGCACACGATACAAGCTGATACTTACTATAGCTATAAAAACTCTCCAGTCCAGATTCTCCAAGTTGAAGTTAAAACATTTAATGAAATTCAAGAAGAAGGGCTAGTGCTAACATCAAACCGCGCAGAAATTCTTAAATCAGGTGAGATGTTTTTTAATGGTGAAGTGAAAATTCAAACTAAGACAGGGGTTTCACATGAGCTTGATACTGAGTCATTAATAGTTCTCAGTGATAATGGTCAAATCAAAAGCAATAAAGAAGTTACGTATTTAGGTGAGACAGCTAAAATCATTTCTGAGGGAATGGAAATGAGTATTGATAGTGATACAATGTTTTTAAGTGGTAATGTTAAAATTTTTGAAGATTCTGGTGTGACAGTTGATACTAAAAACTTATACATTAGTCATAATGCAGGTGAAAAAATATATAAAAGTAAAGAGAAAACAGTTTATCGTTCAAAAGACACTATCGTTAATTCAGAAAATGGTATTGATATGGATATGAATATACAGCTTATTAATCTGTTAGGAAAAGTAGAAGTCTTGAGTGGTCCTGGAGGTATCCTTAAAAGTACTAATGTTATAATTGATCAGTCTAATGATGGTGAAGTCTTAAAATCTAATTCACTTTCCCACTTTAAATCAAATACTGTTGACATAAAGGCAAAAAAAATGCATTATGATGCTGTTACAAAGAAACTTCAATTAATGAATAGGGTTGTAGCTGTTTATGAATAAAATTATTTTATTAATTTCCATTTTTTTTACAACGTTTGTTTTTGCGCTCTCAGAAGATGCAAAGCAACCCATTGAAATTGAAGCTGAATCTGTAATAGTTGACGAGATATCTGGGTTTAATGAATTTAGTGGTAATGCTGAGGTTAGGCAAGGTTCACTCTTGATGACTGCAGAGCTTATTCAGGTTCAAACTAATACAGATGGGGTTGAAACTATGAAAGCAACAGGGACAGTTGATAACCCCGCTAAGTATATTCAAAGTCAAGAAAATCAGGCCCGATTTATAGAGGCAACAGCTACATTAATTACCTATGATGTAAATAAAGGTATGATTTTTTTGGTTGGGAACGCATACTTAATTCAGGGATTTGACTCATTTAGTGGCGATACACTAACCTATGACATCAATAACGATAAAGTTATTGTGAAAGGTTCTGAGGATGGAACTAAAAGAGTGAAGTTTAAAATCGATCTCTAGATAAATTTATAATTTAACTAATTAGTGCTAAAGTAATCCTATCTTTGACCTCATCAAGAGAACCAACTCCGCTTATAGCAATAAACTTTGAGCCAGAAGCAACTGCTTTTGCGTCATCACGATAGTATTTAACTAGAGGTTCAGTTTGTTTGTGGTAAATTTTTAAACGTCCTCTAACAATGTTCTCATCATCATCAACACGTTGAATCAAATCTTCACCAGTTAAGTTGTCCTTACCTTTTGATGTTGGTGGGTTGAAGGCAATATGATATGTTCTACCTGAAGGTAAATGAACACGGCGACCAGACATTCTAACCACAATATCATCGTCTGGAACTTTAACTTCAACAATGTAGTCAATCGTAATACCTTGCAACTTAAGAGCATCAGCTTGATTGATAGTTCTAGGAAATCCATCAAGTAAATACCCATTATTACAATCTGGTGATTGAACTCTTTCTTTAACCAAAGCAATAATTATCTCATCAGGCACAAGATTTCCAGCATCTATAGTTTTTTTTGCCTCGAGTCCAATAGAAGTTCCTGCATTTACTGCTGCTCGCAACATATCACCAGTAGAAATCTGGGGAATATTAAATTTCTCACAAATATGAGCCGCTTGAGTGCCTTTTCCGGCGCCTGGCGGCCCTAATAAAATAACATTCATATGGGCACTCTTTAGTTAAACTTCAAAAGGAGGTAATTTTTTCTTAATTTTTGATTTTTGCATGACGACATAATCAGGTAATCCATTATTATACGGTGGATAGTTCTCACCTTCAATAAGTGGAAGTAAATATTCACGACATGAACTGGTAATTGAAAACCCATCGTCTGAAATATAATTTTCCGGCATCATTTTTTCAACGTTAGCAATGTCTTTTAATTCTCCATAACCTATTTCCCATTTATAGGGATTATTAGATATTCTAACAATTGCAGGCATAATGGAATTTTTACCATCTAAGGCCATTTCAACTGCCGCTTTTCCAAGAGCATAAGCTTGTTCCACATCTGAATTAGAGGCCAAATGACGAGCTGATCGCTGAAGATAGTCTGCTACTGCCCAGTGAAATTTATAACCTAAGGCTTTCTTTATTATATTTGCAACAACTGGTGCTGCACCTCCCAATTGAGCATGTCCAAAGTCATCACGAGTTCCCTGCTCAGCTAGAAATTTTCCATCAGGCCACTTTGTTCCTTCTGAAACAACAATAGTGCAGTAACCAAAATCTTTTACATTTTTATCAACTTTTTCTAAGAATTTCACTTCATTAAAGTCAATTTCTGGAAAAAGAATTACAACAGGTATTGATGAATCAACAAGTCCTCCAGCAGCAGCTATCCATCCAGCATGACGGCCCATTACCTCAAGCACAAAAATTTTGGTTGACGTAGCAGCCATTGATGCCACATCAAAACTTGCTTCCATCGTAGAGACTGCAATATACTTAGCAACTGAACCAAAACCAGGACAATTATCAGTTACAGGAAGATCATTATCAACAGTTTTAGGAATATGAATCGCTTGTATTGGATATCCCATGCTTTCAGATAGTTGAGATACTTTTAGGCAGGTGTCTGCTGAGTCACCACCACCATTATAAAAAAAATAACCTATATTATGAGCCTTAAAAACTTCAATTAGCCGCTCATATTCAGCTCTATTTGCTTCAAGAGATTTCATTTTGTAGCGACAAGATCCAAACGCACCTGAAGGAGTATGAATTAGTGCTGCTATATCTGCATTAGTTTCAACAGATGTATCAATTAGATTCTCAGTTAAGGCTCCAATGATTCCATTCTCACCTGCAAATACTTTACCAATTTTATCTGGATGTTTACGAGCTGTTTCAATAACGCCACTAGCTGAAGCATTTATGACTGCTGTAACTCCACCTGATTGCGCATAAAAAGCATTTTTCATAATATTTTGTTATTAGTTATAGTTTAAATAATAAGGAGATAGATTTAAGCGCACTTCATTATTCATCCCGATTATGAATTTCTCTTCTAACTTCACAGAAGTATAACATTCGGAGTAAATATAGCCTTCAATAATTCTATAGTGCAGTTTAATTATATTAATATTAAGTATATTAAAGAAATATAATTTTAAAGGGGATAAATTAAGAATTTGTATCAATTTGTTTCATTATTAATCTGTAAATCACTAAAAGTCCTTTTTAAGGCATTATTTCAAGAAAATTCTCAATATTTATAAAACCAGGAACTGTTTTTTTATCAAGCATACTGCTTGGTTTATTTATTGCAATTATATTCTTAATTTTAAATTTTGAAGCTGACTCCAAAACATCTAGGGAGTCGTCAAAAAAAATTGTTCTTTCATTATCAAACTTAATTACTAAACTCAATTGTTCCCAAAATTGTTGCTCTTGTTTTACAACTCCAAAATCATGGGAAGAGATAATTCCATCAAAGTAGTTTTCCAGTTTTGACATTTGCATTTTAAGTGCAATACCTTTTCGATGAGCATTAGTTACTAAGTAAATATGCTTTTCTTTCGATCTTGCTGTATTGAGGAAATTTAGAACATGGTTATGTACTTGGATTAAATGTGCAATATCACCTTTTAATTTCATGATGTCAAAATCCAGTCTTTCCTCCCAATAATCCAGACAATACCAAGTTAATTTGCCCTCTTGTGATTCAAGCATTGAAATTATTATATTTTTTGAATCCTCGAAGCTAACATTGTGCTTTTCAGAATAAACTTTTGGGAGGTATTTGAGCCAAAAATGTAGATCGAAGTTTAAATCTAAGAGTGTCCCATCTAGATCAAGCAAAATAGTGTCAATTTGATTCCAATCAACGTAAGAATGTAGTTTATTTTCTTCGCCAGGATGTGCCATCTATACTATCCTCAAGAATAATTCCAAGTGTTAAAAGTTCATCACGAATCTGATCAGACATTGCAAAGTTTTTTGAGGCTCTAGCCTCTTCCCTCTGATTTATTTTTATAGAAACTTCAACCTCTGATAATTCTGAGCCTTGCTGGAGGTATTTATCTGCATCATATTCCAGGATACCAAGGTAGTTACCTAATTTTTTTAATAATTGAGCTAAAGATTTGGCATTCTCAGAACTCTTTGAGCGTTCAATATTTACTTGCTTTGCAATCTCAAATAATATACTTAATGCGATAGGAGTATTAAAGTCATCATTTAACGCGGCATTAAATCTGTCTTCATACTCAAAATGCTTACCTACTTGGGCATCTATTTCTTTACCAGAAGAAAAGCCTTTTGTTGCAATATAGAGCCTTTTTAATGCAGATTTTGCACTTTTAATATTAGTGTCACTAAAATTTAGTGGAGAGCGATAATGGCTACTTATAAGAAAATATCGTAGAGTTTCTCCATCATATTTATCCAAAACACCACGGATAGTAAAGAAATTTTTAAGTGACTTACTCATTTTTTCGTCATTAATATTAACGAAACCAACATGCATCCAAGTGTTGACAAATTTGCAATCATTTGCACCCTCTGATTGGGCTATTTCATTTTCATGATGAGGAAATGTTAAGTCCATTCCGCCTCCATGAACATCAAAATGATTTGATATAAAGTGAGTAGACATTGCTGAGCATTCTATATGCCAGCCTGGCCTTCCTTCTCCCCATGGCGATGACCATTTAGGTTCATTAGGCTTCGCTTTTTTCCAGAGAACAAAATCAAGAGGATCTTTCTTATTACTTTCAATATCTACTCGGGCGCCAGCCACTAAATCATCTAAATTTTTTCCAGAAAGTTTGCCATAATCTTTAAATTTTCTAACAGAGTAAAAAACATCACCATTTTTGCCTTGGTAGGCTAGACCCTTCTCTGAAAGTGATGCAATCATATCTATCATTTGATCAATTGAATCAGTAGCTCGCGGCTCAATGTCAGGGCTAAGAACTCCAAGAGCTTTTTCATCCTCATGCATAGCATCGATAAATCGATTTGTCAGAGAGTAAATATCTTCATTATTTTCTATTGCCCGACTAATAATTTTGTCATCAATATCAGTAATATTTCTTATGTACTGAACATTTGGATAGTTGCGTCTCATGTGGCGCGTAATAACATCAAACATAACTAAAACTCTAGCATGTCCCATATGACAAAAATCATACACAGTCATTCCACAAACATAAATCCCAATATTATTTGGATCTATTGGACGAAAGTCTTCTTTTTTATTTGTAAGTGTATTATAAATTTTGAGCATTGAGATATTTTATACTGGATTATCTTAATTAATACTAATACCAGTCATATTTGTTCTAACTATGATTATCAATTAATCACTAACAAAATGTATAATTATTTTTAATATTATATTGGCTAAGGCTTATCAAGCTACCTTTGCGACTCTTTAAAAATTACTATGAAAAAATATAAATGTAATATGTGTGGCTGGATTTATGATGAAACTAAAGGAGTTCCTGATGAAGGGATTAATCCTGGTACTAAATGGGAAGATATACCCAGTGATTGGGTTTGCCCACTTTGTGGTTCTGGTAAGGAAGATTTTGATATGGTTGAAATTTAGATTCAATACAATTGAGCCAGCGTAAAATACATTATTTAAAGCATTAACTTCTAATCAAATATGTCAAAAATATTAATTCTACCAGGTGACGGAATAGGTACAGAAATTATAGATCAAGCGGTCAAAGTAATAAATTCATTAAATTCTAACCATGAAATGGGGATGACTCTTGTTAATGGACTGATAGGTGGAATCGCATACGATGAAACTGGATCTCCTCTTCCTGAAGAAACTATCAAGATAGCTAAGAGTTGTGACTCAATACTATTAGGCGCAGTTGGAGGGCCAAAATGGGAGTCACTAGAGAGAGATTTAAGGCCAGAACGTGGACTCTTAGGCATTCGATCAGAGCTTGATTTATTTTCTAATTTAAGGCCTGCAATTCTCTACCCACAATTAGCAAGTGCGTCGAGCCTTAAAACTGAAATTGTTTCTGGTTTGGACCTAATGATTGTTCGTGAGCTGGTTAGTGGTATTTATTTTGGTAAGCCAAGAGGAATTGAAATCAGAGATGGAGAGCGCTTTGGAATTAACTCAGCAACCTACTATGAATCTGAAATAGCACGTATCGGACATTCTGCTTTTCAAATTGCTCAGAAAAGAGGAAAGCGAGTTTGCTCTGTAGATAAGGCAAATGTTCTTGAAGTTTGTGAGCTTTGGAGAGAGGTTATGGAAGAGGTTTCATTAAGCTATCCAGACGTAGCTCTTTCCCATATGTATGTCGATAATGCAGCAATGCAGCTTGTAAGAGATCCCAAGCAATTTGATGTTATGGTTACAAGTAATCTTTTTGGAGATGTTTTGTCCGATTGTGCTGCAATGCTTACGGGGTCAATTGGTATGCTGCCATCTGCCTCTCTTGATAAGAATAATTTTGGAATGTATGAACCTATCCATGGCTCAGCACCAGATATTGCCGGAAAAGACATTGCTAATCCACTGGCAACTATACTATCTGTTTCAATGATGCTTAGGTATTCGCTTAATCAAGTAGAGCTCGCTGATAAAATTAATTCAGCTGTTAGTACAGTATTGGATAAAGGCTACAGAACAAAGGATATTTCTGCAGTGGGTGATAAAGTAGTTGGAACTGAGGAGATGGGTGATTTAATTGTTATGGCTTTAGAGTCTCAGTAGAGCACCTCTTCACTATCAATAGATCTCCATAAAAACCAACAGGCAACTGATCTGTATGGACGCCAGGTATCTGAAATTTCTATAATTTTATCTATATCAAGTTTTTTACCATCGTTATAAAGTTGGTTCATAGCTCTTATAACACCAACATCTTTCAGTGGAAAAATATCTTTTTCTAGTAAGTGGAACATACCAAACATTTCTGCAGTCCATGAACCAATACCTTTAATGGTAATGAGCTCGTCATAGATATCAGGATAATTTCGCCCTTCCCAATATGAATTATTAGTAATATTTTTAGCAATAAAATGTTCAGAAATGTTATAAATATATTGTATTTTTTGCTTCGATAAGCCACATAATTTTAAATTTTCTCTACTCGTCAATAGAACTTTATTGGGTTCAATAGTTTTAACTAGAGCAACTATTTTATTCCAAACACTCGAAGCTGCCTGAATAGATATTTGTTGACCAACTATTGAGCGAACTAAAGTTTCATAAGCCTCACCTCGAGATGAGATAGAGTAATCTTTATACTGGTTAATAATACTACCAAGGCTTTTATCTGTTTTAGTTAAATAGTTGACTGAGTCTTGCCAATAATCTGGATTTTTCATAAGAAGTGGGGTAATTTATATTAAAAGAATTTTTTATTTAAGGATAAATATTTACTGTATCTGATTATATGTTTAAAACGCAGTATCGTATAATCTGATTTATAACATTAACCAGTAATTAAGGAATCAAATGAGTATAAAAAAAAATGTAGCATTTATTGGACTTGGAACTATGGGCTATCCTATGGCAGGTCATCTAGCTAAGTCAAATCTATTTAACTTAAGAGTGTTTAACCGCTCTCCCCAAAAGTCTACTGAATGGAGTAAGGAGTATGAGGGTGAGGTTTCTAGCTCAATTAAAGACGCAGTAGTGGATGCTGATTTTGTTGTTACATGCACTGGAAAGGATGAAGATATGATGGAAATTGTGTTTGCTGAGCAGGGAATGATCAAACATCTGAAAAAAGGATCAATCTTCATTGATCATACGACAACCTCTTATAAATTAGCTAAGCACTTAAATGAGTCATTAGCTGTTAAAGGAGTGTCATTTATTGATGCTCCTGTAAGCGGTGGAGAGGCAGGAGCAATTAATGGAATGCTTAGTGTTATGGCAGGCGGAAGTATGGAGGTCCTTGAAGAGTCAAAAGAGTTGATCAATGCCTATTCAAAAAATGTTACTTATATGGGAGAATCTGGAAAAGGACAGCTTGCTAAAATGGTAAACCAGATCTGTATTGCAGGTTTGCTTCAAGGATTATCTGAAGGTTTGTTGTTTGCAGAAGCTGAAAATCTTGATATGAGTAGTTTACTATCAGCAATCTCTGGAGGAGCAGCACAATCATGGCAAATGGTAAATCGAGCTGAAACAATGCATCAAAGAGAGTTTGATTTTGGCTTTGCTGTTAAGTGGATGGTAAAAGATTTAGGCTATTGTATTGATCAATCTAGCTCTAATAATTCAAAACTAGGATTTACTAAAGAAGTATATGATCGATACGTTAACTTAATGGATAAAGGCCACTCTGATAGTGATACTTCGTCCTTAATGATATTTGATGAATTGAACAAATAGTTATCTTATTTTTTTGATGTATTGCTGGCTAGAATATTATCCATACTCATTGACCATGATGATAAAGCTTCTTTTTGATTTAATTGATTAACTAAGCTTTCAGTAATTCCTCCAGGTGTTGCTACTTTAGATATGATTTCACTTAAAGTCTCATCACTTTCTAGAGCAATTTCTATATTTCCTTTAAGGGTTTCTAAAAGAAGATTTTGAGAAAATTGTGAAGATAAATTATTATCTATAAACCATTTTGAAAGAGTTTCAAAGAGAACAAAACTCGCTCCTGAGACTGCTCCAATAACTGCAGCAACATTAAATTCTTTTTCTGTTTTACAATCAAATACAGGGCCTAAAAATGATAGAAATTCATGCCATTCAGGGTTTTTTGGAAACAAAAGACTAGGTCCCTTATTGGATGCATTTGCATATCCTGGCATCATTGAAGTATGAACTGCCTTGCAGTTAGTTGATCTGCAGATCGCCTCTCTTGTTATTCCTGCCATTGCAGATAAAATACTATTTTCTTTTCTAAAATCTAGATCACTTAAGATTGATAGTGAGTTATTTGATGGTAAGCAGATAAATACCAGATCACACCTATCTAGGAGATCTTGATTACTTTGTGCAATTTCTAAATTAAATTTATTTTTTAGTTTTAACCCTCTTTCATAAGATCTTGGTGACAACATGAAATCGAAAGGAGCGCTTGCCTTGTTTATCCCAATGATAATAAATTCTGCGAGTTGACCAGTGCCAAGTATTCCAATTTTCTTTCGTACTTGAGACATTCTTAAGGCATTTCATCCAGTGTTTCAGATATTGCACGTGCAGTAACTTCAATGTCTTCTTCTGTATGAATAATTGAAGATAATGAGTGTAATGTGGCAGATGGATTCATATAAATTCCTTTATCAAAAAGTCTCAATGCAAAATTTCGAAATTTTAACCGATCTACACTTTTACAAAAGTCACGATAATTTGAGATTTCTTTTTGGTCTGTGAAGAAGATTTGAAACATGGAGTTTACTCCCTGGCATACCATCTTATGTTTATTATTTTTTTTGGAAATAGATTGGATTTCTTCTGTAAGTTTAATGCCAAGATCTTTAATTTTGACAAAACCTGCTTGATTGTCATCTAACATTGTTGTAAGCATTGTTTTACAAATATGCAATGCTAATCGACCTGCATTATGTGTTCCAAAATGAAGAACTTTTCCCCACTCAAGGCCAGACATTATTTCATCAGACCCACCTATCGCTGCCATAGGAACACCAGAACCTAGTGCTTTTCCATATGTAACAATATCAGGTTTCAAGCCATAAAGTTCAGCACATCCACCCGCAGCAACTCTGAATCCAGTAACAGTTTCATCTAAATAAAATAAGGCACCATGTTGGTTACATAGCTCTTCAATTCTATTAAGGTATCCTGGTTTTGGTGCTATCACACCCATATTTGACATAATGCCTTCAGTCACAACACAAGCAGCATCACGTCCATGAAGAGCCATTGCTCTCTCTAGGGCATCTAAGTCATTCCATGGAACAATAATGGTATCCATCCAACTTTCTTCTGTCATTCCAGAGCTATCTGGAATTCTTATTGGAGAATTAGGGTGGCCTAATGAAGTTATAGGCTGAGGGTTACTGTTAATTAATACAGCATCCCACCATCCATGATAATGACCTTCAAATTTAATAATTTTTCGACGCCCAGTATGCCCGCGTGCAAGTCTAATTGCTGCCATAGCTGCTTCTGTTCCTGTGTTGGCAAATCTGACTTTATCAACATGCGGAAGTAAGTTTACTAAGATTTCTGCAACTTCTACTTCTACTTCTAAAGCAGTTGCAAAATGACTTCCACGCGCAATTTCTTTTGTAACTGTTGTCACAATTTTTGGATGAGCATGCCCTAATGGAAGAGCTCCAAATGCCATCATCCAGTCTATATACTCTCTACCATCTACATCGTATAATCTAGAACCTTCACCATGAGACATATATCTAGGGGTAGTGCCAAATGCAGCAGGACCTCTAGAAGCTGATGAGACTCCCTCTACTAAAACTTTAGAACCTCTTTCAAAGAGACTTTCAGATGTATTTTTTTTCATTTATTCAATTCCTAAAAAAAATATATTGTAATTTCAATATGTTTTTATATCTTTATAAAAGTGTTTTGAGATATTTTTAATGACTATTAAAGCCAATTATTGATATGTTAACATTTTCTTTTTTATTACAAGATTAATATTTACTTAAATTTATCTTTGTTATTAAAAAGTAGTAAACCAATGGCATAATATTGCTATGCGAAAAAAGCCTAAATTAACAAATATTCATACAGTTGCTCAGAGTCGAATTTTTAATCTTGAGTCTATGGATGTTGAATTTTCAAATGGCGCAACTCGAATTTATGAAAGGTTGATGTCTAGAGGAAATGGAGCTGTGTTGGTAATTCCAATGCTTGATGATGATACCGTTCTAATGATTTATGAATTTTCTGGCGGGACTGAGCGATATGAGTTAGGCCTAACGAAAGGGAAGATTGATAAGGGCGAAACTCCTATTGAGGCTGCTGGAAGGGAATTAAAAGAAGAGATTGGTTATGGCGCCCGTAAGCTGACTTTTCTAAAAACTATTACTCTTGCTCCAGGCTATCAATCAAATGAAACCCATATTGTTCTTGCTGAAGATCTTTATGAGGAATCGGCTGAAGGAGATGAACCAGAACCTCTTGAGATTGTTCCTCATAAGCTGTCTGAACTAGAAACGCTTACCTATAATGAAGATTTAACCGAAGCCCGAAGCATACTTGCTTTGTATATGGCAAGAGAGATTATTCAAAGTCGATAAAGGGTGACTGAAATACCACCTTCTTTTTGGCTTGATGAAAATAACACTGAATTTCCAAAGCTTAGTCTTGCACTTACAGAGCCTAACGGCCTTATTGCAATTGGAGGTAATTTATCTGTTGAAAGATTACTGAAAGCTTATTCATTAGGAATCTTTCCATGGTATGGTAAAGATGAGCCTATACTTTGGTATTCACCTGACCCAAGAATGGTTATTACACCAAGTAAATTTCATCTTTCAAAGAGTATGAAGAGAATCATTCAGTCCTCTAAATTTGATGTTTTTATTAATACCTCCTTTAAAGACGTTATTGTTCAATGTCAAAAAATAACACGACAAGGGCAATCGGGTACATGGATAAATAATGAGATGATTCAAGCTTATTGTAAACTTCATGACGCTGGGTACGCGCACTCATATGAGGTTTATGAAAATGGAGAGCTTGTTGGTGGGCTTTATGGTGTTGCTTTGGGAGGTGTTTTTTTTGGTGAGTCTATGTTCTCACTAGTAAGCAATGCATCAAAAGTTGCTTTTGCTTATTTGCTTCAGCAGAGCCGATATAAATTAATTGATTGCCAAATTGAGAATAAGCATTTAGAAAGTTTGGGGGCATTCAAAATGCCCAGGGATTTGTTTATACAACAGCTTAAAGCCTTTGTGTAAAATAGTGCTATTGAAAAAAATTATCTGAGGCCCCATGAAAAAGCTATTTAAATTTATTGTACTGGTAACGTTTGTATTCACTTTGTCAGCATGTGGCAGAATGGGTGATTTAATTCCTAATGAAAGTAGTCAGGTAGATTCTGGAGAGTCAACCTCTAGCACTTACTAGACATATAATTAATTGAATTCATTTTATTTTCAAAACAAATTATTACACGCCGAGTCTGTATCTGTTTCAGACTTAATGGCAGCGTATGGCTCGCCCCTTTATATTTATTCTAAAAGTCAAATAGAGTTTAACTGGCAACAGTTTGAAAAATCCTTTGGTACGCATCCCCATTTAATTTGTTATGCTGTAAAGGCCAACTCAAATTTGGCAGTGTTAAATGTTCTTGCAAACTTAGGCTCAGGATTTGACATAGTATCAATTGGTGAGCTCGAAAGAGTAATTGCTGCAGGTGGCGACCCAAAAAAATGTGTATTTTCTGGGGTTGCTAAGACTGAATATTCGATTCAAAAGGCACTTGAATATGGAATTTACTGTTTCAATGTTGAATCTGAAGCAGAGTTAGACCGAATTGAGTCTGTTGCTGCTTCACTAAAAATGAATGCTCCAATATCAATCCGGGTGAACCCCAATGTAGATGCAAAAACTCATCCATATATCTCGACAGGCTTAACTGAAAATAAGTTTGGAGTTGGAGTTGAGTTAGCTCTATCTTTGTATAAAAAGGCAAACCTTTCAGATTGTCTTGAAGTCCTTGGTTTAGATTATCATATAGGATCACAAATTACAGATATTTCACCTTTTTTAGAAGCACTAGACAAGGTACTAGAGCTAATAACAAAGCTTGGAA
>Ga0209279_10000221_pt1 | contig 39772 bp, 32 predicted proteins | sample CoawatmetaG00DNA_3_FD_187508 | JGI IMG/M metagenome (GOLD analysis project Ga0209279, IMG submission 187508) | Marine microbial communities from the West Antarctic Peninsula - Coastal water metaG006-DNA (SPAdes) (version 2) | ecosystem: Environmental > Aquatic > Marine > Coastal ...
AGCAAAACAACCACAGCGCCTTTTCTAAACGTTAGCAGTAAAATGGGTATTAAAAGCAATGCCAGTAAATATCCTTGATCGTCCCAGAGGTCAAATGATCGATCAGTTTGTTGTGTTGAATCGCCAAACAATGATTCCATTGCCCCCAGCAGATTATCAATATCACGGTCATCGTTGCTAATGGTTTGATAGTTACCTTTGTTGGCGCTGGCAAGACGTCGCAAATCACTAATGTTGAGTTTTGGAATAATCACATTGCCACTGCGCGTGTCTTTAACAAAACCGCCAGACCCTAACGGAATAGGTGCGCCGTTTTCTGTTCCTACTCCTAAAATCGATAGCCGGTATTCACCTTTATCCTTAACGATGGATGTAATTTCAGAAATGGCAGAAGGGTCAACACCATCTGAAATCAACAATATATCAGCCTGTTGATAGCCACCACTGGTTGCTAAATTAACGGCGACCTGAATAGCATCTTCTATGTTACTTCCATACTGCGGCAACAACCCAGGATGCAGTACGGGCACCAAACTGACGATGGTATTGCTATCCTCGGTAAGCGGTGAAACGGTGTGAGCGTCGCCACCATAGACCACAAGGCCACTGACACCTTCAGTACGTCGTTTTAAAATATCGATTAGTTTGTATCGTCCTCGTACCAATCGGCTGGGTGCAAGATCTGCAGCAAGCATCGATGGGGATAGATCAAAAACAATAATTAACGCGCTATCTTGCCTGTGTACAGGCTGAGGCAGTTGCTCCCATGTGGGTCCGGCAAGACTAGTAATACAAATAATCCAGGCAAGCGTTAAAGTGGTAATTAAGGATTTAGTGCTGAGGCCTTCACTTGGTGCTTTGCCCTGCATCAAAAAGGGCAGCAACTCGGGGTTAATAATGGTTGCCCAGTTACCTGCATGATGCTTATGCCAGCTATAAAAGCCAACAATGAGAGCCACGGGAGCTAGGCCCAAAAACCACCAGGGTCGCAAGAAATGGAAGACCTGCCATGCGTTAAGAGCACTATCTAGCGTTAGATCAAACAAGTGAACCCCTTCTGCTGCGAGCTGCAGCTATGGCAAGACTCAAGATAAAACTAACCCCCAGAGGCCAATGGAACAGTGATGCTATAGGTCGAATGGTTTCTGAGTCCTGCTCGATAGGCTCCAATTGATTAAGTTGTTCATAGATGCCTGTCAGTTCTTTAGGGTCTCGGGCTCTAAAATAAATACCCCCGGTGGCGGTAGCAATGTCTATAAGTGTTTTTTCGTCCAAGTCAGCGCTTGGGTTGATAACATTTCGACCAAATAGCCCGCGAGATTCTTGACGCTCTGCGCCTATGCCGATCGTATAGATTTTTACTAGAGCGCGACGTGCTAGATCGGCGGCCTCTATTGGGTTGAGTTCACCGGCATTACTAGAACCGTCGGTCATTAAAATGAGAACACGATGATCTTTGGGGCGATCTTGCAGTCGTTTAACCCCTAGCCCGATTGCATCGCCGATAGCGGTGCCGTTGCCAGCAAAACCAATTTGAGCTTCTAGTAACAGTGTTTGCATGGTCTCGCGGTCAAAGGTTAGCGGCGTTTGTAAGTAGGCTTTTTCACCAAATAGAATAAGGCCTAGCCGATCCCCAGCACGCTTAATAACAAAGTCTCCAACTACCGCTTTCACCGCAACCAATCGATTGACTTGCTTCCCACCAATGACCATATCATCCCTCTCCATACTGCCGGAAATATCTACGGCAATAAGAATGTCACGCCCATTGGCAGGCAGCACTACGGGTTCGCCAACATAAACTGGTTGAGCTACGGCCAGTAGAGTACACAGCCAGCAGACGGTGAGTAAAAAGAGCAGTACGCGATTGTACCAAGTGGTTGCTTTTAAGGTGCCCTGATCACCCGCAGCGGCGGCCAATAGGGGCGCGCGCAAGGCCTGTATTTTTGTCTCTGAGGGTTTCCGTAACCATCGATAAACAAAAGGTAATGGCGCCAGCGCAAGCGCCCAAGGCCAGACTAAACTCAACATTGCCTCTGCGCCTTAAGTTTGTCCTCAGGATAATGGCGCTTAACCCAATATTGACTGCTGTCAAAGAGGTTGTCTATGATCAAATCTCTATTATGATCGTCTGAGATCTTTCCGTAGAGTAGGATATCAATATTATCGGGTAGTAATTCAAACAGGGGTTTGTCACAGCTGCGTTGCAAAAATGCCACAAAGGCACTGAACTCTAGGCTACTGAAGAATTGGCTGGGGTAGGCGCTATTCACGGCCTGCTTCAGTATTTCAAAAACCATGACTATTTTTTGGTCATTGGTGAAGCTGAGTTCGTTATTAAGTAAAGTCAGTTTTTGAAGCGCCTGACGACGGTATAGGTTGGCACGCCAGCGTTGCACAGCTTTACTAATAAACCAGATAGCCAAGGCAAGACAAAGAACAATAAGCACCCACCATCCGGGAGCCAGTGGCCACCATAAGATAGGCTCGGGTAGGTGGATATCGCGAAGCTGTGCTAACGGATCGTTTTCCATGCGTTAGTTGCCGCGCGCTTGGGTGCGACGCTTACCATAAGCTTTGTGTAATACGCTCATGACATTATCAGATGTATTAAAAGGCAGTAGACCGGCAGAGAGCTTTTCGCTCATTTTGCGTAACCGTAATCCTCGCTCAGCATAAGCTAGCTGAAAACGTTCGCGTAATTGTTTATTGCTGGTGTCTAGCAGGGTCTGCCGCTGTCCATCACTGACCGCATAGAGAGAGGGCGGCGGTAACTGCTGTTCTATATTATCAAATACTTGGCAAAAGTTGAGATTGCCATGCCTGGCTAGCTCAAACACATGACGCTCGCAGTCGTCATTAAGGTCATGAAAGTCGCTAACGATAAAAATGGTACTACCTGGCAGTACAAAGCGGCGAGCCTCCTCAAGGATCTCAGCCAGACTGTAGAGGTCGGTTTGGGGGCCTTCGGTTTGCTGAATATCCAATAGTTTTGCGCTGTATTCTTGAAGCCCATGTATAAACTGCAGTACAGCATGATGGCTACGTCTAGCTTTGACATCCATCTGTTCTTGTTGGCCAAAGATCAAACCACCGGCACGATCATTCGCCGCTAGGCCAGCCCATGCGAGCGCGGCTGATATTTCGCAGGCCACAACTGATTTAAGTCGTTGACTGCCAAAAAACATAGAGCTCCGCAAGTCGCTGATAACCAGAATGGGCCGCTCTCGCTCTTCGCTGAATATCTTCGTGTGTGGCACCTCTGTGCGTGCCGTAACCCGCCAGTCGATACTGCGAACATCATCCCCTGGCTGGTAAATACGCACTTGATCAAAGTCCATACCGCGCCCTCGAAATCGAGATTTATGACCACCAGCCAGCATTTGACGCGCTTGTATTTTGGGGAATCCAGTAAGTTCTCTCGCGCCATAACGCAACCTAATCATCTCAGATAAGCTGGCGGTGGCGGGATGCTGTTGGTCGTTATCGATCACACTCATAGGGTAGGGTCTTATGCCGAGGGCACGGTCTCTATTAACTTGTCGATAACCTGGTTGGCGTTAATGCCACCGGCTTCAGCTTCAAAGCTAAGAATTAGACGATGCCTAAGCACATCATGGGCCACCGCTCTTATATCGTCTGGCGTAACAAAGTCGCGGCCTTCCATCCAAGCAAGTGCTCGACTGCATTTATCTAGGGCAATCGTCGCTCTCGGACTGGCACCGTAATCTAGCCATTGACCTAGCTCACCGCTGTAAGCGGTTGAGTTGCGAGTGGCAAGAATCAGTTGCACCAAGTACTCTTCGACAGCTTCAGACATGTGAATTTTATTAACCTGTTTGCGCGCATCAAAAAGGCTCTTTTGCGTTAGCGGCTCAACTTTGGTTGTCGGCTCATTGAGCGCTTCTTGACGAGACAGAGCCAAGATTACTCTTTCGGCTTCAGGTGCGGGGTAGTCCACTAGCACATGCATTAAGAAACGGTCCATTTGAGCTTCGGGCAGCGGATAGGTACCTTCCTGTTCAATGGGATTTTGCGTCGCCATCACTAAAAACAATTCGGGCAGCGGGTATGTATTTTTACCCACCGATATTTGACGCTCTGCCATAGCTTCTAGAAGTGCCGATTGCACTTTAGCGGGCGCCCTGTTGATTTCATCTGCCAGCACCAGGTTATGGAATAGTGGGCCGGCTTGAAATTCAAAGGTACCTTTTTGAGGACGGTAGATGTCACTCCCTGTAATGTCAGCGGGAAGTAGGTCAGGCGTAAACTGGACCCGATGAAAGTCTGCTTCCATGCCTTCGGATAGAGTCTTGATGGCTTTAGTTTTTGCCAAACCTGGGGCTCCTTCGACCAGTAAATGTCCGTCGGCGAGGAGCGCAATCATCAATCGTTCTACGAGATGCTCTTGGCCGACAATCTTACTTGCTAGCCATTCTTTTAGTCGGTTAATATCTTGTTGCACAACTTACCTCTACTGTGTTGGTCTGACGTTTCTAGGGGCGATGATTTTAATCGCTATACTGTCAACAAACAAATACTGATGGAGTGATTTATACACTGTTTACATTCTGGCAACAAAACTGCAATTTAATAGATAAAAAAGCAACAATATTGATACACACGAAGATTGCATTTTGTTACTTTAGAATAAGGTATTCAATGATGCCTATGCTAAAGACTTTTAAAAACCAAAAAGGTTGCATAAATTTCTCATGGATGTGAAACAAGATAATCGACGTACTCAGCTTATCGATTCTTTGACTAAACTCGCTCGCGGCAAATTAAGCAAGGCTCGTGGTGCGCTATTCCAAAACTTTATCACTAATGCGATACATTTTTACCCAGATCAAGATTATTTAAATAGGCCGCCTGAAGATATTTTTTGGAATATTTGGGGTTTGTATAGTTTTGGTGAACTGTCCTTTGACCGCAGTATAGAGTGCTCTCTTAGCGCTCATCAGGCCAAGGTAAAAGTGTTTAATCCAAGCGTCGAGAGTGATAGCTGGTCAAGTCAATACACTACAATTTATATTAATCAAAAAGACATGCCCTTTTTGGTCGATTCATTGCGCATGACGTTAAATAGACGAGAGCTAAATATTTATACGCTGCAGAGCAATTTAGCCTGGGTTGTGAGAGACACTAACGGGGTGATAAAGGATGTGCACCCAGCGTTTCTAGAAGGCGCAACTTATGAGGCATTCATTACCATTGAAGTAGATATGCTGACCGAGCGAGAATTGGAGGTTCTGCAACGAGAGCTTCAACTGGTGTTGGACGATGTTGATACAGTGGTAGATGACTTTGAATTGATGCGCTTGCGCACGGATAGATTAATCAAAGATCTCAAAGAAAATGCACCTAAGGTTGAGCAGTTAGAAGAGTCTATTGAGTTTTTAGAGTGGATCAACAATGGCTATTTTGTTTTTACCGGCTATGCAGAATTTGAGCTTAGCGTTGATGACGAAAAAGTGTATCTAAATGAAGTTCCAGATAGCGCCTGCGGCCTCTTGCGCAAGTATGGAGGTGACCTGCGTAAGGAATCTGTTGATCAGTTGAGTAAGGGTGTTAAATCACTCTACGAAGATAACCAAATTCTCACGGTGACCAAGTCGTCCAAACGCTCACGAGTGCATCGTGATGCGTACTCTGATTATGTTGTTATTAAACGTTTCAGTGATCAAGGCGAGCCTATAGGCGAGGTAAGGTTGCTGGGACTCTATGCCTCCCAATTCTATTCGTACAGTCCAAGAAGAATTCCAATTCTCAGGCAAAAAGTTAATTGGGTTTTGGGCCGCGCTGGATTTAGTCCGACCAGCCATGATGGCAAAGCATTGCTAACGATCTTGGATTCGCATCCAAGAGAGGAACTTCTGCATATTAGTCGAGAGATTCTCGCAGATACGGCGATTGGCATTTGGCAAATTTATGAGCGCCGTGTGGTAAAGGTGTTTGTTCACCCAGACCCCTTTGATAAATTTGTAAATTGTCTTGTGTATTTACCTCGTGAGTCATACAGCACGGATGTAAGAGAAAAAATACAACAGCGAATTGGTGTGGCCTTAGATGCAATAGAAAGCGAGTTTACAACGGAATTTATGCCTGACTCAGTCTTAGTAAGAGTTTATTTAGTGTATAAAATTCAAAATAGATGTTATCTAGAGGTGGATGCCGAATCACTGCAGGGATTAGTAGAGAAAACCATCCGCGACTGGAGTGAAGAGTTTCATGACCAGGCGCTGAAACAATTTGGCCCGGCCGAGGGCGCTACTCTGTCACGCCGATTCCACCGAGCATTTTCTGGTGCTTACCGCGAGATTTATGAGCCTGACCTCGCCTTAAAACATATAGCATTGTTTGACTCACTAGATAGTTTGGATGACGTAGCTATCGACTTCCAGCAGAACCAGATAGGAGCCGACAATCATCTTCGCTTAACACTTTTCCATAGAAGCGCGCCTCTAGAACTGTCAGACATGATTCCGATGCTGGAGAACCTAGGGTTTCGAGTGGTCATGGAGCGCCCTTATTCGATTCGGGCAGAGTCTGAAGATGTCATATGGATGCAAGACTTCGACTTAAGTTTCTCACTCGATGTCGGTGTTGATGTCTCTGCGGTGCAAAACAGCTTTAAAGATGCCTTGCTGCGCGTCTGGCGCGGTGATGCGGAAAATGATAGCTTTAACCGCTTAGTCATCGGTGCTCGACTTGACTGGCGTGCGGTGGCAATGCTTCGCCTTTATGCCCGTTATCTGAAACAGCTGAGCGTGCCCTATAGCCAAGATTTTATTGCCGACACCTTATCTAAGCATTTAGACATTACGCGAAATTTAGTTGCCTTGTTTAAAAGCTATTTTGATCCCCGCTATGCTTCTGAGGGTCATTTTGAAAGAGCCGAAGGCTTGGTGCTAAAGATACTTGGTGGGTTAGACCTCATCGCTAATATTAGCGAAGATAATATTATTCGTGGCTACCTTGAATTAGTTCAAGCGACTCTGCGAACCAATTTTTTCCAAACCGTCGAAGACGGTACGTTTAAGTCCTACATATCAGTCAAGCTGGCCTCCCAGCAGATTAGCTTGGCACCCAAGCCACGTCCGGTTTATGAGATATTCGTCTACTCTCCGCGAGTTGAGGGCGTTCATCTACGTGGAGGTAAAGTCGCCAGGGGCGGGCTGCGTTGGTCAGATAGGATTGAAGACTATCGAACAGAAGTGCTTGGCCTAGTCAAAGCCCAGCAGGTTAAAAATGCGGTTATTGTGCCCACAGGCGCCAAAGGGGGCTTTGTGGCTAAGCAGGCAAATCCTGCCGCTGGACGCGAAGCCTTTGTTCAGGAAGGTATCGCCAGCTATATGCTCTATGTACAGGCCTTGTTAGATATTAGCGACAACCTGGTAGACGAACAGTTGGAACCGCCCCTAGAGGTGGTGCGTCGGGATGGTGACGACCCCTATCTAGTCGTGGCCGCAGACAAAGGTACTGCGACCTTTTCTGATATTGCCAATGAAATCTCTGAAGTAAATAATTTCTGGCTTGGTGATGCTTTTGCGTCAGGTGGCGGTAATGGTTACGACCATAAAGGCATGGGGATTACCGCTCGTGGTGCTTGGGTTGCCGTGCAACGACATTTTCATGAGATAGGCATAGATATTCAATCCCAAGACTTTAGCGTTGTTGGTGTTGGTGACATGGGTGGAGATGTGTTTGGTAACGGTATGCTGCTGTCTGAACATATCCAACTGCTGGCAGCCTTTAACCATCTGCATATTTTTGTCGATCCGGCCCCTAATGCTCAGACAACATTTCCTGAGCGGCAGCGGCTATTTGATACCCCAAGATCTACCTGGGATGATTTTGATAAAACCCTAATGTCTCCAGGTAGCGCAGTGTACTCAAGAAGCGCCAAATCCCTAACACTTACGCCAGAGATTAAAATCCGCTTTGGCATCGACAAAGACAAGGTAACTCCTACAGAACTGATTAATTGTATTCTTAAAGCTGAGGTGGACTTGATCTGGAACGGTGGCATTGGCACCTATGTCAAAGCATCTTCAGAAAACAATGCAGAGGTGGGCGATCGCGCCAACGACGGGTTAAGGGTCGATGGCCGTGAATTGCGCTGCCGAGTAATAGGTGAGGGTGGAAACCTCGGTATGACTCAGAGAGGCAGGGTAGAATTCTGCCTTCGCGGAGGCCTGTGCAACACCGACTTTATTGATAATGCGGCGGGAGTAGATTGCTCTGATCATGAGGTCAATATAAAAATATTACTCAATAAGCAGGTTTCCTCCGGACTCCTGGATATAGATCAAAGAAACACACTGCTGGCTTCCATGACAGATGATGTAGCTGGGTTGGTGTTAGACAACAATATACGACAGACCAAAGCCATAAGTTTGGCGATGGCTCGAAGCAAACAGTACCATTCAGAATATCAACGCTACCTTGGCTGGCTTGAGGAAGGGGGTCAACTTGATCGAGATCTAGAATTTTTACCTAGCGATGATCAGCTTGTCGACAGAATTAATCGCCAACATCCCAGTTGGACTAGGCCAGAACTGTCAGTGTTGATTTGCTACTCTAAAGTGATGCTTAAAGAGGCTCTGGCTGAATCCAATTTATTGGCCGACTCCTGGCTTGCGCAGTCAGTTATAGATTACTTCCCGGCGGCTATAGTCTCTGACTTTGGCGAGGCGGTAAAAACCCACCCTCTGGCCAATGAAATTGCCGCAAATCAAATCGTCAATGACCTGGTTAATCGGGTTGGCTTCAGCTTTTTCTTTAGGCAGATGGAGTCGACTGGCGCATCCGCAGAAGACGTTGTCAAGGCATACACAATAGTCACTGAAGTGCTGGGTATTAAAAGTCTGTGGCAACAGATCGAAGAGCATAACTCTCAATTGCCCTCGGCCAACGAACTAGAATTGCTACACATTTTGGTCAGGCTGACGCGACGGGCCACGCGGTGGTTTTTACGTAATCATCGATTAAATCTAAGCTGCGAGTCTCTTATTGCGCAGTATTTACAGCCCACTGAGGCCTTATTGTCGGAGCTTTCGGTCCTCCAGAAGGAGCAGTGGAATGTTCTCTGGAGTGGCGAGCGCGATGAGCTCACAGATATAGGTGTAGAGCTTAAACTAGCAGAGCGGCTTGCCGCCACTGACAGTATGTTTATGAGCATGGGGGTGGTTCAGACCTCTCTAGCACTAGACATGCCAGTGCAACAGGTTGCCGAAGTGTACTTTGGCCTTGGCGAATCCCTATCTTTAGATTGGTTTATGGCTCAAATAGTGGACTTGCAACCCGATAGCCGCTGGCAAGACTTGGCTCGTGAAACCTATGTTGACGATCTTGAGAGTCAGCGACGTAGGCTTACCGCTTGCCTGTGCAGGCTAGGTATGAGTGATTCCTCAGCAATGGAGACATGGCAAAATCAGCATCAAGAGCTCATTCATCGCTGGAAGTTAATGGTGAAAGACTTGCGTAAGGCATCCCAGTCTGACTTTGCCATGATATCAGTGGCTCTCAGAGAGCTCTTAGATCTAGTTCAGGCCTCTTTGGATACTTAGTTTAAAAACAATGTAGCTCAAGCGGTGACAGCATCTTTGTCGTCGCTTGAGCGTGCATATGTCTAGCTTTTTCTCTTCCAGTCAGTGGTTTAGGATTAGATTACCCGCCTTCTGCTGGCAAGTATTAGCGTTATATCCCGACCACCCATCTTCTCTCCCTTCACGCCATCCGCGCAACCAGTGATAGGCCATTGTTGTATTTTCTTGGTAGGGGCAGACGGACAGTGAACGGCCTTGAATTGCAGTTTGGTACCCCTTTACATACGAACGATGCTCAGGGTCTCTCTTGTGTTTCTTCATAGACATCTCCTTCTCTACTTAGATCAAAGTCGATATAGGTATCATCTAGTGCCGCGCTGATAAATGGTTGAACCGCTGGGTTATAGATGAAGTCTTATTTTTAAACAAAATAGTGTAAAGACCTATATCATGTGCTCTCTCTTACACACTCAAAAATTTAGACTTGTAATTGCCATATTAGTTCAGATGTTTTTCGTCTATGTATATCGGCATTTATATCTTAAAGTAATCAAAAGGATAATTAAGTGGCTCAGGTATCTTCGCAAACAGATTGGCTCGCGACCTGCCCTAAAGGGCTGGAGTTGCTGTTGGCCGAAGAATTACAGGCTATTGGTGCTGAAGGGGTGAAGGAAACAGTGGCCGCTGTGCACTTTCAGGGTTCGATGGAGGTTGCTTATAGAGCTTGTCTTTGGTCCCGCCTAGCTAATCGTATTTTGATGCCCTTACATAGTTTTATGCTCAACGAGGCAGATGATTTATATCAGGAGTGTAATGACATTTCTTGGGAGTCTCATTTTTCGGCAGCACAAAGTATTGCCATCGACTTTATTGGAACATCACGTCTGATTGATAACACTATGTATGGTTCTCAGCGGGTTAAAGATGCCATTGTCGATCGTATACGTCGTATTGAGGGGGAACGTCCAAATGTTGACACCAAAAACCCTGATATCCGTATTCAGGTCCGTCAGCATAAAGGCCGGGTGACGGTTTCTTTAGATATTTCCGGAGAAAGCTTACATCGCCGTGGTTATCGTACAGGCCAAGGTACTGCTCCCATTAAAGAAAACTTGGCTGTGGCGCTGCTACTTAGGGCGAACTGGCCGGCTATGGCCGCCGAAGGTGGGGCGCTGCTTGATCCGATGTGCGGCAGTGGCACATTGATTATTGAAGGCGCAATGATGGCGGCAGATATAGCGCCAGGCATGCTTCGTGAGCACTATGGCTTTGATCAGTGGATTCAGCACGATGCGGAACTGTGGCAAAGCTTGATTGATGAAGCTCATCAGCGCAAAGCCACAGGACTTGAAAATCTAGAGCTCGACATTCGTGGTTATGATGCCAACCCGAGGGTGCTTGAATACACCACACAAAATATTGAAAATGCCGGGTTAGATGGGCATATTCGTTTGGCGCACAAACCGATAGACCAGTTTGGTAAACCAACGGCAGAAAGGGGGTTGTTGTTAACTAACCCGCCTTACGGTGAGCGTTTGGGTGAGGTTGACGAGTTAATCCCCCTGTACCAAAAATTGGGCACAGTACTACAGAAGAATTTTCAAGGCTGGCGGGCCGCTATTTTTACCGGAAACGTGGATCTTGGGCGTGAAACTGACCTATCACCGACGAAGCAGTACAGCCTATTCAACGGCACTATTCCCTGTAAGTTGCTAGTGTTTGAGGATATGACCTCAAAGTCTGCGCAAATTGCTGCGCGATTAAGTACCCCTGCGCCAGCACAGCAGTTAACCGAAGGCGCCAGAATGGTGCTCAATCGTTTGAAGAAGAATCAACGAAAACTCGATGGCTGGCGTAAAAAGTCGGGCATCAGCTGCTATCGACTTTATGATGCTGATATTCCTGAGTACGCGGTAGCTGTGGACATCTATGATCAGTCAATTTACGTGCAGGAATATGCGCCACCAAATACGATCTCTGAAAAGGTAGCGCGTGAACGATTCGGTGAAATCAAATTGGCAGTCAAAGAGTTTTCAGCGAACTTTAGGGGTAAAATTCACTATAAAGAGCGACGCCGCCAAAAGGGCGACAGTCAATACGAGCGTCTCAATGATGGGCCTAGTGATACCATTCATGTCAGTGAAGGCAATGCACAGTTTGAGGTGAATCTGTCTGACTACCTAGACACCGGATTATTTCTAGACCATCGCCCAGTGCGAGGCCTTATTGGTGAGATGGTTAAAGGGAAAAGCTTTCTCAACTTGTTTTGCTATACCGCAGCGGCCTCCGTGCAGGCCGCGATGGCGGGCGCTAGCCATTCGCTAAGCATCGACATGTCAAACACATACTTGGACTGGGCGCAGCGTAATTTCGACCTCAACAGTCTGCGTTCAAGCAAGCATCAACTGCTCCGGGCTGATTGCTTAAAATGGTTGGAAATTGAAGGCGAGCTGTACGATGTCATCTTCTTAGATCCGCCTACGTTCTCTAATTCAAAAAAGATGGATTCTGTGCTCGATATACAGCGCGACCATGGTGATTTGATTCGCTCCTCAATGGCTAAACTTGTGCCTGGCGGCACATTGATTTTCTCTAATAATTTCCGTAAATTCAAAATGGATGAGCTAACGGTACGCCAGTTTGACTGCCAGAATATTACGCCACAGACATTGGATGTGGACTTCGTACGAAATCCTAGAATCCATAACGTGTGGAAGATAAAACGCCGCGACACCTTTGGTTAGGTTTGTGATATTCCACGTGCCGCAATCTAATGGGGATTCTTTCAGTGGATAAGCCAAAAATTCAAGCGCTGGGCGGCAATGGACCAGCTGATGATCCCACCTTTTTGGCCGAAATTGCCGCTTGGTGTAGCGAAAATAATAGTCAGTTTGATAACTATGGCCACGGCAGCTTCATTGAGGGTTTTGAAGCTAAGGTTGCTAATTTATTGGGTTTTGGAGCCGCTCGATTTATGCCCAGCGGTGTTCTTGCTCAGTTAGTTGCTCTGAAGATATGGTGTGACCAATCTAGCTACAATCACTTTGGGATGCATCCCACATCTCATTTAGAGCTTCATGAAGAGCATGCTTATGCTCACTTGTACCAATTGCGAGCAACACTAGTTGGCCCGAAAGATTCGCCGCTTTTGGCAAAGCACATAAGAGGCCGAGATGAAAACTTGGCGGCACTGCTTGTGGAACTACCTATCAGAGAGTCTGGAGGCCAATTACCCGGCTGGGATGAACTCGAAGAACTCAAGGCTGAGGCTAAAAATCAAGGTATGCGCTTGCATCTTGATGGAGCAAGACTATGGGAAGCAGGCCCTTTTTATGGCAGAGACTACAAAGACATATGCCGCGGCTTTGATTCTGTGTACGTGTCTTTTTATAAGGGTATTGGGGCGTTGCCGGGGGCCATGTTGCTTGGCTCAGAAGATTTTATTGATCAGTCCAAGCTTTGGCAACGCAGGGCGGGTGGCACTATTCAGACCCTTGGGCCTCAGATAGCCTCTGCAGCAATGCTCTTGGATAAGCGGCTCAATTGTATGCCTGACTACTGGCGCCGTGCCAAACAGCTGGCAGTGATGTTTCAGGATATTTTAAATGTACGCTGTGTCCCTAGTGTGCCTCAGGCTAATATGATGCATATTTACCTGCCATTCTCAGCGGATAGCGCTAATGCGGCCAGAGATCAGGTGATAGAAGAGCAGGGGATTAAACTTTTTGGTCGAGCCATGGTAGCAGGTGTTAAAGAATCTTATTTTGAGTTATCGGTTGGCGACAAGTTGCTGGGCACTACCGATCAACAGGTCGCGGAGCTGTTTGAGCGCTTCATGAGTATTGGAAACCAACAGGCACTGGCCCATGGCTAGTTTAGATTTGCAACATCCAGGAGTCTAAAGTGAACGCTGAGATCATTATCTATACTGGCCGACAGTGCCATCTTTGCGATCAAGCCAAAGATATATTGTCGCCCTTACTGGATCAAAAAAAACTTCATCTTAGAGAGCTTGATGTCGGTAGCGACGTGACTCTCCAAAAAAAGTACGGTCTGCGTATTCCTGTAATAGTTCTACCCAACGGGCAGGAAAAGGGTTGGCCTTTTACTGCCGCTCAAATTCTGCGCTTACTAGGATAGGGTAGCTTAAGACATAGATTGAGCAATGTAGCGATCTAAGGCGTTGGCAAATTCCATACGGTCTCGCTGGGTTAGGGGTGGTGGCCCTCCACCGACGTGAACGCCGCTGTTGCGCATTGAGTCCATGAAATCACGAATATTCAGCCGCGCCTTTATGTTCGCCTTGGTGTAGAACTCGCCTCTTGGATTTAGCGCTTTGCCTCCTTTGTCAATGACCTCTGCTGCTAGTGGGATGTCGGCGGTAATGACGAGATCATTTTCCTGAACCAATCCAACGATGTGGTTATCGGCAACATCAAAGCCCTGACTTACCTGGATAGAACGTACGGTGGGAATTCTAGGTATAGACAAAGACTGATTGGCAACTAAAATGACTTCAATTCCTGTGCGTTGTGAGACGCGGTAAAGGATATCTTTAATAACAGTTGGGCAGGCGTCCGCATCTACATAGATTTTCACAATAGCGATTTTCCCTAGATTCAAAAGATCAATTATAACCTAACTTAAACCTACAGACAGGCTTGTAAAGCAGGGCATACAAGGTAAAATAGGCGCTTGAAAATTTAATGCATGTGGCCCTTGGTATGGGTCACCACTGATAGGAAAGTACAATGCCCGCTATTACTCTGCCTGATGGTTCCAAACGCATTTTTGAAAACCCCATTTCGGTCGCTGACGTGGCCGCTGACATTGGCGCCGGACTGGCTAAGGCCACTCTTGCTGGTGTGGTCAACGGTGAGGTGGTAGATGCTTCTTGCGTTATAACTGAAGACGCTACGCTGTCGATTGTTACAGACCGCTCTGATGAGGCGCTGGATATTATCCGCCACTCTTCTGCTCATTTACTGGCTATGGCTGTTAAACAGTTATTCCCTTCCGCTCAGGTGACTATCGGTCCGGTGATTGACGATGGTTTCTACTATGACTTTGCCTTTGAGAGGGCATTTACGCCAGAAGATCTGGAGGTTATTGAAGCACGCATGGCGGAGCTGGTTGCGGCGGACCACAGTATTGCGCGCGAAGAATGGGACCGCGATGAAGCGGTTGCGTTTTTTAAGGGCATTGGCGAGGAATATAAGGCGGAGATCATTGCTAGCATTCCAGCTGGGGAGCCTATTGGGCTTTATCGCCAGGGCGATTTTATCGACCTATGCCGTGGTCCTCATGTGCCATCGACGGCTAAGTTACCTGCGTTTAAATTGACTAAAGTTGCCGGAGCTTACTGGCGTGGCGATAGCAACAACGAAATGTTACAGCGTATTTACGGCACGGCTTGGGCCAATAAGAAAGAGCTAAAAGCCTATATTACCCGCCTTGCTGAAGCGGAAAAGCGTGACCACCGTAAAATCAACAAAAAACTCGATCTATACCACATGCAAGAAGAGGCGCCAGGGTCAATCTTTTGGCATCAAAAGGGTTGGAGTATTTATAAAACCATTGAAGCGTTTATGCGTGACAAACAGATTGAGCAAGGCTACCAGGAAATTAAAACGCCACAGGTAGTAGACTTTAGTTTGTGGGAAAAGTCTGGTCATGCGGACAAGTTTGGCGATGATATGTTTACCGTCTCTACTGAAGATCGCAACTATGCGATTAAACCTATGAACTGTCCGTGCCATGTACAAGTTTTTAATCAGGGCTTGAAAAGCTATAGAGATCTGCCTCTTAGGTTGGCTGAATTTGGGTCTTGCCATAGAAATGAACCCTCAGGGTCTTTGCACGGTATCATGCGGGTGCGTTCTTTTACTCAAGATGACGGACATATCTTTTGTACGGAAGATCAGATTCAGTCCGAAGTAGCGGAATTTATCGATTTTCTGCATGAGGTTTATGCAGAATTTGGTTTTGATGAGATCATCTATCGCCTGTCGACGCGTCCTGAACAGCGCGTAGGTTCAGATAAAGATTGGGATCGAGCGGAAGAAGCCTTGGCTCAGGCTTTAGATGCAAAAAAATTACCATGGCAAGAGTTGCCAGGAGAGGGTGCCTTTTATGGCCCTAAAATTGAATTTTCTTTAAAAGACTGCATCGGACGAGTGTGGCAATTAGGCACAGTTCAGGTTGACTTCTCAATGCCTGGTCGTCTGGATGCACAATATGTTGCTGAAGATGGAAGTCGTCAAGTTCCGGTGATGTTGCACCGGGCAATATTGGGCTCATTTGAGCGTTTTATCGGTATTTTGATCGAACATTATGAAGGTGCTTTTCCGTTTTGGTTATCACCCGAACAGGCCGTTGTGATCAATATTACCGACTCACAGGCCGAATATGCGCAAGAAGTGACCAAATTGTTGCAAAATAATGGATTTAGAGTCAATTGTGACTTGAGAAACGAGAAGATCGGCTTTAAAATTCGCGGTCATTCGATTCAGCGAGTTCCTTACATTCTCGTTGTCGGTGATAAAGAGAAAGAGTCGCGCACGGTGGCGGTCCGAACTCGGGATGGAGAAGACCTTGGTAGCATCACTTTAGACCAAGTTAATAGTCTATTTACCGAAGCTCTAGGACGTCGCGGGCGTGTTTTTGTAGAAACGGAGTAAAGCTTATTAAAAAAGACAGCAAGCGGGCACGTCTTAATGACGACATTACCTCACCCGACGTTCGGTTGGTGGCCTCAGATGGTAGTCAGGTTGGTGTAGTGACTCTTCAGGAGGCACTAGATGCAGCACAGAAAGAGACCTTAGATTTGGTGGAAATTTCTCCAGATGCAGAGCCTCCCGTGTGCAAGATTATGGACTACGGCAAGCATGTCTTTGATATAAAGAAAAAAGTTGCTCTGCAAAAGAAAAAGCAAAAGCAGACTCAAGTAAAGGAAATGAAGTTTCGACCCGGAACTGATCAAGGTGATTACGACATTAAGTTACGTAACTTGGTTCGGTTTTTGGAAAATGGTGATAAAGCTAAAGTTACTCTGCGTTTTCGTGGACGTGAAATGGCTCACCAAGAGCTTGGTATGGCAATGATGAAACGTGTCGAAGCGGATCTCATCGAGCTCGCCCAAGTGGAGCAATACCCTAAGATGGAAGGTCGTCAAATGATCATGGTATTGGCCCCACGCAGCAAGAAGTAGTAATTAACGCGACCCGCGTTCAGCCACATGTTTTGGCAGGCTGTCCGGGCGTATCTTCTTGTCAATTAACCTCACTATTATCGGAGAAATGAAATGCCAAAAGGTAAGACGCACAGTGGAGCTGCAAAACGCTTCAAAAAAACGGCTTCGGGCTATAAGCATAAACACCAGCACAAAAGCCATATTCTCACCAAAATGACTACAAAACGTAAGCGTCAATTGCGTGGCACGAGTATTTTAAATGCTTCTGATAAGCCTCGCGTAGATCGCATGTTGCGGAATGTTTAAGTCACTTAACTAATTTTGGTAGGAGAATATTATGGCTAGAGTAAAGCGTGGTGTTGAGGCTAATCGCCGACACAAGAAAATTTTAAAGCAAGCAAAAGGTTACTACGGAGCTCGTAGTCGCGTTTATCGCGTTGCCGTTCAGGCAGTAACCAAAGCAGGGCAATATGCCTATCGCGACCGTCGTGTTAAGAAACGTACCTTCCGCAGATTGTGGATTGCACGAATTAATGCCCAGTCCCGTGTGGAAGGTTTGTCATACAGCCGCTTCATTAATGGCCTAAGTAAGGCAGGTATCGAGCTAGATCGCCGCGTGCTTGCTGATTTGGCTGTACATGATAAAGCAGCGTTTGGTGCGGTTGTTAATCAAGCCAAGGCCGCCCTGGCGTAGTATGAGCCTTAGTTAGGCGCTTAAACTGACTGCTTTTTTGCAGGTCAAAATAGAGCGAATCAGATAGGGAATGGGCATTAGCCCTTTCCCTATTTTTTTATCCAGAATATGATACCCACTACTGATAAATAAAGTGAGCCCCAATGGTTGAATTAGAACTGATTGCCAAGGAAGCCCAAGCTGCCATTATCGCTGCTGCTGATTTGACCGTTTTGGAAAATCTGCGCGTCGAGTACCTCGGTAAAAAAGGTAAGTTAACAGGGCTTCTTAAAGGGTTGGGAGGTTTGTCTGCGGAAGATAGACCTGCAGCGGGGGCAAAGATCAACGAAGTTAAGCAAAGCCTTCAGGGGCAGATTAACGATCAAAAGCAAAAGTTCGAAAGCGTCGCCCTAGATGCTAGGTTAGCCAGTGAAACCATTGACGTTACATTGCCTGGCCGTGGAGAGGATGTTGGAGGGTTACATCCGGTAACTCGTACTATGGAGCGTATCGAAGCGTTTTTTAGCCGCGTTGGCTATGACGTGGAGACAGGTCCTGAGATTGAAGATGACTACCACAACTTTGAGGCGCTCAATATTCCCTCGCACCATCCTGCTCGGGCAATGCATGATACGTTCTATATTAACCCGACCACCGTATTGCGTACCCATACATCACCCGTCCAGGTTCACACTATGGAGCGGCAGGCCCCTCCTATTAGGATTATCTGTCCGGGGCGAGTTTATCGCTGCGATTCAGATTTGACGCACACGCCGATGTTTCACCAGGTTGAAGGCTTGGTTGTTGATAAAAACATTAGTTTTGCTGATCTAAAAGGGGTAATAGACCAATTTTTAAAGGCTTTTTTCGAGGCCGATCTGCCTGTGCGTTTTAGACCCTCGTACTTTCCGTTTACAGAACCCTCGGCAGAGGTGGACATACAGTGTAACAATTGTAAGGGAGACGGCTGCAGGGTTTGCAGCCAGACTGGATGGTTAGAAGTTATGGGCTGCGGAATGGTGCACCCTAACGTGTTAGAGCACTGTTATCCTGACAGTGACACAGATGAACTGACCGGCTTTGCCTTTGGCATGGGTGTCGAGCGGTTAGCCATGTTGCGCTACGGCGTTAATGATTTGCGGTTGTTTTTTGAAAATGATCTCCGCTTTCTCAAACAATTTTAAGCTGGGATAACGTATGAAATTTAGTGAATCTTGGTTACGAAAGTCGGTAAATCCATCGATCTCCACCGAAGAAATGGTTGCTCAGGTGACTATGGCAGGCCTGGAGGTTGAAAGTGTCGAATCTGCAGCGCCAAGTATGTCTGGCGTGGTGGTCAGCGAAATCATTAGCGTTGAGCAACACCCAGATGCAGATAAACTAAGAGTCTGTCAGGTGGTGGGAGGTGAAGCCCAAGCACAGGTAGTCTGTGGTGCGCCCAACGCACGAGTCGGCATTAAAGTTCCCTTTGCTGTTGTTGGCGCGAAATTGCCTGGCGATTTTAAAATCAAAAAGGCCAAACTACGTGGTGTTGAGTCTTTTGGCATGCTTTGCTCGCAAACCGAGTTGCAGTTAGGCGATGACGATAGGGGCCTGTGGGAGCTTCCTGCAGATGCACCCGTAGGTGCTGACCTAAGTGAATATTTAGATCTCAACGACAATATTATTGAGGTTGACCTTACGCCAAATCGTGGTGATTGCCTTAGCATTCGTGGTTTGGCTCGTGAAGTGGGCGTACTTAGTCAAGAGGCAGTTATACAGCAAGCCTGTGCCCCTGTGGCTGCGACTATAGCCGACAAGGTGAAAGTGACCCTTGAGACTCCCGATGCTTGTGCGCGCTATGTAGGTAGGGTTATTCGCGGTCTTGATCTTGGTCAGCCGACACCTCAGTGGATGCAAGAAACATTACGTCGCAGTGGAGTGCGTAGTCTGGGTCCCGCCGTGGATGTGACTAACTATGTCTTGCTTGAATTAGGTCAGCCAATGCATGCCTTCGATCTATCTAAGATTGACGGCGATATTATGGTGCGTATGGGCCGTGATGAAACACTAAAACTACTCGATAGTTCAGAGGTTACTGTAGATAAAACAACGCTTGTGATTGCTGACCAAAGTAAAGTGTTAGCAATGGCTGGAATAATGGGTGGCGATGAGTCCTCTGTTGGAAATGGCACATCCGATATCTTATTTGAAAGTGCTTGGTTTAATCCTTTGGCAATAGCAGGTAAGGCGCGTAATTATGGCAAGCACACCGATTCATCTCATCGCTTTGAGCGAGGGGTTGATTCTGAGCTTCAAGTTGGTGCTATTGAGCGCGCTACGGCTCTAATGCTCGACATCTGTGGCGGCAACCCCGGGCCAGTGTCAGTTACAGAGTCTGCGAAGCATTTACCTGCTCCAGCCACCATTAGACTGCGTGATGAGCGCTTGGCGCAGCAACTTGGTGTCTCTATTGCTCCTGCGGATGTAGATGATATGTTAAGCCGCTTAGGGCTGATATTGGCTGAGCGAAATGATAAAAGCTCTGCTTGGGTTTCGCCCAGTTGGCGCTTTGATTTAGCGATTGAGCAGGACTTGGTAGAGGAGGTAGCTCGCATTTATGGCTACAACAACTTGCCAACGTCGACGCCTATAATGGCCTTAGAGTTAGAGTCTAATGCTGAGAGTGTGCAGGGCATCAGTTTGTTTCGAGCCCAGCTCGTTGGTCGCGGTTACCAAGAGGTGATTTCCTATAGCTTTGTTGATCCAGAGTTACAAAAAATGATTGAACCAAATCTGGTTGCAGTGCCCCTGTTAAATCCAATTTCAGCAGATATGGGAGTTATGCGTACTAGCTTATGGCCTGGCTTACTTAATACTGCTGTTTATAATCTTAATCGACAGCAGTCGCGGGTTCGAATATTTGAGGTTGGCCAGTGCTTTGTGCCTGGGCAAGAGGGTACTTCAAGTTTGACGCAAAATACTATGCTGGGTGGATTGCTCTGTGGTTCACGATCTCCTATTGGGTGGACCGCGGGCAAAGATAAAGTCGATTTTTATGATATCAAGGGTGATATAGAGGGGTTAACTGGGCTAACGGGATTACAGCACACCTTCTCTTTTAATGCGGCGGTTCATCCGGCGTTACATCCTGGTCAGTGCGCCCAGCTTACTCGAAATGGTGAGGCTATCGGCTGGGTTGGACAATTACATCCGCGAATTAAGAGCAGTCTTGGCATTGATCCTGACGTATATCTGTTTCAGATTGATGCTGACAAGATCAGCGAAGTTAGGATCCCGATACACGAAGAAGTAAGCAAGTTCCCCGAAGTGAAGCGTGACTTAGCCTTCTTTATTGAAGCGTCGATAGGGGCACAAACCTTAATCGACCATGCCAAGAATGTGGCGGGCGATCTACTAGTGGGTTTAAAGTTATTTGATGTGTATCAGAGCAAAGATGTTGAAAACAAAGGAAAAAGTATCGCTTTAGGCTTGACGTTTCAGCATAGTTCGCGCACTCTTACGGACAAAGAGGTCAGTGAAGCAATTGACCGAGTGGTGTCTGAGCTGGCCGCAGAGTGTAAGGCTGAACTCAGAGCATGAATGTATTTAAGCCTATGAGATGGGACAGGTGTTATTAGATGGGTGCGTTAACGAAAGCCGATTTGGCAGAAATGTTGTTCGATGATTTGGGCCTCAATAAGCGGGAAGCCAAAGAAGTCGTTGAGATGTTTTACGGTGAAATCTGCACAGCCCTTGAAAACAATGATCAGGTCAAAATTTCTGGATTTGGAAACTTTGAGCTGCGTGACAAAAGTAGTCGTCCTGGAAGAAACCCCAAGACGGGTGAAGAAATACCTATTTCTGCGCGACGTGTCGTAACATTCAAACCTGGGCAAAAGCTCAAGGCTCGAGTTGAGGCATATGCTGGAACCAAGTAACAATAACCAACTCCCTGCCATTCCTGGCAAACGATACTTTGCCATTGGTGAAGTCAGTGAGCTCTGTGGGGTCAAGCCTCATGTGTTGCGTTATTGGGAGCAAGAATTTCCGGGGTTGAGCCCGGTTAAACGACGAGGTAATCGTCGTTACTATCAGCGCCAAGATGTCGTGTTGATTCGTCAGATTCGCTCTTTACTGCACGAGCAGGGGTTTACTATCGGTGGGGCGCGTCAAAAGCTTGATGACACACCCGGTAAGAAAGAACTTACTCCCTACAAGCAGCTTCTCGATCAGACAATTTCTGAATTAGAAGATGTTCTGAAAGCCTTATAATAAATTTCAAAATTTGACGTCAAAGAAATGCTTTTTGGTTGCAAAAAGAGCCTTTCGCTGTATCATTGCGACACTTAAATCGGGGCGTAGCGCAGCCTGGTAGCGCACTACACTGGGGGTGTAGTGGTCGCAGGTTCAAATCCTGCCGTCCCGACCACATATCAATACGTCAGCACACACTGATGTCCTCAAGGCCCTGTTATTCAGGGCGATGTCCTCAAGGCCCTGTTATTCAGGGCTTTTTTGTTTATCCTTAGTCCATAGTTGCCCCTTTGAGTCCGGTACCCTCTGGGAATAAAGACGTTACAAATTGCGGTATTTTGTATCTATTTGCATACGAGCTTTAATTTTTAAACGAGACGACGGATATGGCTGTTGTGCCATTATCATCATGGGTCAATAACAACTCATCTCGGCCATCATGGTCTAAATCATGGACCATGAATCCAGTTCGACTATCCGGTAGCGCTAGAGATAATTTTATGGCTTTTTTGGCAAACATTGTCTGACCTTGCTGCCCAGGATAAACTAGCAGCGTACGGTCACTTTTTTGCACCAACAGATCCTTCTGTCCATCACCAGTAACATCAGCACCGAGTACGGCCGGAATAAATAAATCACCACTGCCAAAATCAAAGCGTGCTGATATCGTCTTGCTGGTGCTAGGTTTAGCAGGAAATTTACCGTTAATCATTTTGTGGATTGAGACATCAACAGAGACTGATCGAGTAATCAGCGCTCTAATGACCGCGCCTATACTTATATCTACCGACGTCACAAGGAACTCTTGGTTGCCGTCACCAGAGATATCTAACCGTTTATTGTCGAACTGAAAACCGTCGGTGCGAATAGTTGAAGAGGGGCTTTCTGGAAATTTAAGAAGATTATTTTCATCCACTGCGCCGAGGTAAACCTCATACTCAGATTCCCAGCCAAAGATCCCCTCGGCCTTGATCCGTTTGACAATAAGATCACTAACACCATCGTTATTAATGTCCATAATTTCATCTAAAAGCCTATTTTTACCATTGTCGTTTTTAGTATCCTCACCAATACTAATCTGAGTATAGCCACTTAACATGTCTTTAAGGTTGGCATCCAAATTGACAGGCACCTTAGAGAACTGGCCGAGGTTATTTTGTCGATGTACTTCAAAATAACCATCTTGCCAAAAAGCAATATCATTATGACCATCATTATTTTCGTCAATAAGGAAGGCCTCTTCCGCGCGGTAAGCAACATAACGTGCAGTCTCACTGAAGCTCATATTTGGTCGGGGGCCGACTAATTGAGGTTCCTGAAAATCATCATCCCGCTGCAGTGCGACTGCCCAACCATCAAAGTTAGGCATTAAGAAGTCATCTAGCCCATCACCATTAATATCGGTAAACATGTCCATCAGTGGCGATGAGCCCCAGCTGCGTCCAGAAAACATCGATGAAGTTTTGAAGAAAGGTTTGAACGCTGAGCTTGCTTCGTCTAAATATACGAGCTGTGACTCCTGCAAGCCCACCAACTGGATACTGTTAGTACTTTTTATGGTGTCGACTAAATCCATAGAATCATCTAGAGTCTTTTCCAGTGTGAGGTTCCATTTTGAATCACTACGCTTAAAAATCTTGATGGTCCGTATGGGCTCAGTGCCAAGTTCTTGTATTTGTTTTTCTAGTTGATTGATCTCCGGGGTCTCTATGATGAGCAGTTTGGTTACATTCGACGCTTCAATCGAAAAAGGGATAACGTCGATATTGTGTTTGGAGCTTACTTCGATAGTCTCAATATCAAAGTCTAAGGCTGCCAGATCGGCAGACGACGTGATACCAATAACGAGTAGGACCTTCGCGGCGATAAAACTTAGACGGACTAATTTCATTGATTGATTAAAACTCTCTGTGTTTTTGGATAATTGAAGTGTTGCGTGGATAAGTAGTATTAAACTTTATCATGATATATGTGACGATATATCAAATGAAAAAGATTCACGTGGAATTTATCAATAACTTACAGCGTTATCTCGCTACACTAGGGATGTAGCGATCGTTGTTTCAAATACTGCCGTCCCGACTATATTTTAATTCAACAGCATACCTTTATCTCCTTGATGGCTCGCCAATCTGAGCTTCTTTTATTTATCCTTAAGTCATAGTTACTCATTTTAATGCGGTAGAATACGGGGATAAATACGGTATAACACTAGAGAGATTTTTTTGACATGAGTAATGAAGACAGATTGCCAATTATTGTTGGCGTAGGACAGGTCGTCGACCACTGGGATGGCAGTGATCTAAGCCAATCGCCTAGTCCAATAGGCCTGATCACCAGGTCAATAAAGCGTGCTCAGGCAGACGCTGGGCTCAGTGGGCTAGAGAATAAAATTGATACATTGGCGGTTGTAAGGGCTTGGACCGATTCCTTGCGAACGCCATTTGATCCATTTGGGAAAGCCAATAACTTTCCGGCCGCAGTTATCAAAGCTGCGTCTATAACCCCTAAAAAAATAATTTACTCAACGGCCGGCGGCGAACAGCCGCAATCGCTTGTGAACGAATTATCTGAAGACATCGCACGGGGTGATATCCGTATGGCGATGATTACAGGCGGCGAGGCGTTATCTGCCCTCAAAACAGCGTTGAAGAACAAGCTTTCTCTAGATTGGTCATCTGATGTTGATGCAGATATCGAAGATCGTGGCGCAACAACTGACTTTATATCCATGTATGAAATACTTAATGGCATGGGGTTGCCCTATCAAACCTATGCGTTGATGGAAGAGGCATTGCGCGGCCGGTTAGGAATGTCTAGGGCTGAATATCTTGTTTACATAGCGGGTATATGCGCGGGTCTTTCTAAGACAGCAGGTCAAAATTTATTTTCGCAATTCCCTCAGGTAATGCCAGCCGAATTTTTAGCTGAAGCGTCGAAACAAAATTATCCTATATGCGATCCCTATTTAAAATGGCACATTGCCCAAGACTCCGTGAACCAATCCTCGACGTTAATTCTCACTAGCGTGGGATATGCAAAGGAACTCGGCATTGATCCTGATAAATGGATATACCTCCATGGGTATTCGGATGTAAACGAGAAACTTGTTTCTGAGCGCCCAGATCTGTCTAAATCTAAAGCGCTTGAGTCAGCCATATCAGGTGCAATTGATAGCGCGGGCATTACGACTGACGATATAGCATACCGCGATATCTACAGTTGTTTTCCTATTGTTGTTCACTTAGCTGCTGACGTGTTGGGGTTGGACCCAGTTCAAGATCAGATGAGCGTCACTGGAGGCTTGCCGTTTTTTGGCGGAGCGGGTAATAACTATTCCACCCATGCAATTGCGACTACCGTGGAACTTCTTCGCAAAGATAGAGAGGCTTACGGGCTGGTACTGGCCAATGGTGGCTTTATCAGCAAGCAATCTGCGGGTGTATATTCGGCAAAGGAGCCAGATACTTGGAGCCAAATTTCCAGTGAACACTTGCAGGTCGGAATAGATGCACAACCCAAACATACTCTGCTGAACGAAGATTGTACTGCCGTTATTGAGGCCTACACAGTGCGACATGGCCGGCACGGTATTGATCATGCTTATTTATTTGCGCGCAATGCTGAAGGCCGAGTTATGGCAACGGTACCGGCCGATCACCGCGCCACTATGAAAGCCCTTCATACATTTGATAGCCCTGTTGGCCAAACGGTTAATATTATTCATCGAGACGGTAAAAATATTCTCGCAAACCCCCATAAACTAGGAGCTCCTATGCTAAACGATTTCCTCACCCGCGAATTTAAATATGTACAGCTTAAAAGAGAAGGCAATGTGCTTGAGGTAATGCTCAACCGCCCCGAAGCTTACAATGCACTTTTTAGTGCGGCCCATTTTGAATTAGCAGAAATTTTTGATGAGTTCGAGCGCGACCAAGAGCTCTGGGTTGCAATCATTACCGGTGCTGGAGAAAAAGCATTCTGTAGCGGTAATGATCTTAAGGTATCCGCTGGAGGTGGTGATATGTCCATACCAGCCTCCGGGTTCGCAGGTCTATGTTCCCGAACTGACCGAGAGAAACCGATTATTGCCGCTGTTAACGGTGTCGCCATGGGTGGTGGGCTAGAAATTGTTTTGGCATGTGACATCGCTATAGCTGACCCTCTGGCGAGTTTCGCTCTGCCTGAAGTTAAAGTTGGTCTGTTTGCTGCCGCTGGAGGGCTGCAACGTTTAACTCGTCAGATCGGAGAAAAAGCCGCCATGGAGTTGATATTGACTGGCCGTAAAGTTGGTTCTGATGAAGCTTCAAAACTGGGATTGATTAATGCTATCTCTGAGCCTCAAGGGGTCATGAAGGCTGCCAGGGATCTCGCAGCAACAATTGTGGGAAATTCACCGACCTCTGTGCGGGCCTCCAAGCGTGTCCTAAATGCCGTTGATAATTTAGGGCGTTGGGATAAAGCTCTTGAACTAAGCAACACGGAATTTGTTCAGCTTATAAAATCTAAAGATGCCCGTGAAGGCATGACTGCATTTGTACAAAAACGAAAGCCTAATTGGGTGAACGGATAGACTCTATTGGAGCTTTTCACCTAAGACTGGCAAGTGATCGGTGACCCTCTTAATAGGGAGTGAACTCGTCATGGTAATGAGAGGTAACCCACGCTAGGGATACTCAGCCAGATCGCTGAATATCCCTGTTAACTGTCTTATCCCTTACTAGAGAGGGTTTGGCACAATGAGTACCTTGCCGTTTCTAGCCGGTTGTGCTGCGCGCGAGACTGCCTGTTTGATCTCATCAACACTAAAACGCGAGTCAACATTGGCTTTTAAAACACCCTTCGCAATTAGTGGAATAATTTGCCCGAAAGCAGCCTGCTTTGTTTGCATATCAGCTGTCTGGTACCACTTGTAAAGCCAAAAGCCACGCAGGCTAATGTCATTAAAAATAATCTTTCCTGTATTCAAACTTGCGGGTTTTCCGGACAGCACACCATAGGCAACCAGGGTGCCGCCATAGCCAAGGCTATCGGCTAGTCGAGTGTAGGTATCACCGCCAACAGGATCCAGTGCGAGTGCAATATGCGCATTGTCCGTTGCGCTGGCGATCCGTACCGCAAGATCAGGTCCATCGATCAACACTATATCCGCACCCTTGGCCAGCAGATCATCGGCTAGGCCTTCACGGCGCACAACATTGACTGTCTTAATGCCACGCTGCTTAGCAAGCTGGATAACATAGCCGCCAACAGCAGAATTGGAAGCGCTCTGCACAATCCATTGACCTTCTTCAATATCGACAAAGCTGGTCAGCATAAGTAATGCCGTTAACGGGTTAACCGCTGACATGGCCAGCTGTTCAATCGCTGAAGACTCAAGTGGCCCTAGGTTGGGTAAGGGAAGAAAGCCTGTTGCCGGTGCGACTATTTCCTCACGCCAGGTTCCTCCGCTGGCGAGAAGTACCAGTTGGCCGACCGTCAAATGTTTCACTTCTGCAGACACCTCTAGTACCCGGCCAACGCCTTCACTGCCGGGATTGGAGGGTAATACTGGATCGACACCATACTGGCCGGATATCTGTAATAGGTCTGATGGGTTAATTGGCGAGGCCAATACGCCGACCCTGACTTCACCGCTCTTTAACGGCCGAGAGCGCTCTTCCTTTATTTCGAGTACGTCTGCAGGATCACCAATTTGGCTAAATTCGATGTACTTATGCATCTCTTGCTGCTTGGCACTAGTGTGGTTGTCTGCGAGCGAGAAAGAAGTAACACAGAGGGAAAGCGCTAAAATTGTAATAGATAAAGATTTCATAGTTTTGGTCCGTTACCTGTTTTGGTTTGTTAAACATAACACCGAAAAATTAACCGGCATTACAGTTTGCTGGTGGAACGTTGTTATGAGTGATGTCTACGTAACTACTCGTTTTCTGCCGCACCATGATGAGTGATCTACTGTGTCAGGGTGACTATTGGTTCTTCCTTATATGGTCAGGGGCTATCATCCCGCTCAAACCAGCGACCCAGATAGATACCCACCATTGACCAGAGCGCGGCTATACCAGCCCCAACCACGGCGACAGCAGCCAGCCCTAGTCCCAAGCCTTGTGTTAGCCCTGTGAACAGCCAGGCCATTAGCATATCTCCGCCACGATAAGCGACAATGTCGATGACCGGTTTTGCTTTAAAGCGAGTTTCTCGATCTACCCGAGTAAATAGCATTTCGCGGGCTGGTCTTGTGACGGCGTAGTTTCCTGCGCGCCGCACTATCTGTAAGGTCACGACGGCCGCTAGAAACGGTGAAATTGCGAGTATCAGTAAACCAACACAGAGCAGTACGGGCACCAACGCAATGGTAACCGGCATACCAAATTTACCTACAATTCGACCCGTTGCAAATAACCCTGTTGCAATTGTTAGTATATTGACGGCTAGGTCCATTTGCGCCCACACGGCAGTGCGTTCCACGCGGCTTAGTTCGCTGAGTAGGTTCTTTAACTCGAAGTAAACAAACGAACTGATGCCAGTATAAAGAAAAATAAATAAGCCTATGGCTAACAAATAAGGATTTGCGAAAAACATCTTAAACCCCGAAAAGGGGTTGCCGCCAATGGCGACATTGGACTTTCTTAGTTGCAAATCTTCATTGCCTAAATCGGATGATTTCAGTGATTGTAAATAAAAGATGATGGGTATCGGGATCAACAGCATTACACTGGCTATCAGCATTAAATTGTCTGTCCCCAGAGACGCCGAAAAAAACGAAGGTATAAAGGGACCGATAAGACCGCCAACACTGGCACCTACGGCAATAACACTAAATAGCCTGCCGGCCTGTTCTTTGTTGAACAAGTCCGACATGAAGCTCCAAAATACTGAAATGTGGAAAAGGCTGAAAACACTAACCCATACATAAAATGATTTATCGATTAATGTTCGATCGCCAGAGGTCGAAGCCAGCGCATAAAAAACCACAAACGTTAGTGCAAAAATACCGTACATAGCCGGTACTAGAAGCTGGAAACGAAAACGTGAAACAGCGATACCATAAACGGCGACGACTGCGGTACTAATAAAAAAGTTGAGAGTCCATAACCAGCTAACTTCAGCATCCGTCCAGTCGCTGGCCATGGCATCGCGGACGGGTCGAAGAATATAGTAGGCAGACATCAAGATGACAACAAAGAGAAATGAGCTTAAGGCAGCTTTAACTTCGTGATCTTCAATATTTAGCGACATTTGTAGCCATCTCATATCGGGTTACTGCTACTCACTGGCATTCCTGTCTCCTATGATAAAACTGAATACGTTGCATTTTTAACTTGTCGCTGTGAATAAATGTCAACATTTTCCTTGGCCAGTATGATATCGGCTAGGACAGTTTTAACAAGTAGGCATGATAATCATACTGGTATATAAATACAGACTAAGCAACCCAATTACTAACTCTTTATACAGACTAAGCAACCCAATTACTAACTCTTTAAAGCTGATCGACGGCAAGTGAAAAAGATTACTGGGATTCCATTTTGTAGTGGTCTAAAGCGACCAGTGATTACGTAAATACCGCAGGTTTTTAATAGATAGGGTATTTGGTATGACTAGTTTAAAGAAAGCACTGTTACCTTATGGAACAACCTCCAGTTCTCCCTCTATCGTTTTGCCCGATACTGCGCTATTTTTGTCAGAACGTGGGTCCCTGACCAAAAACTATTTTGAGAATGCTGTTGAACTATTAAATAGAGAATACGACGCAATAAGAAGGCTTGCTGAGTTAAATGAACTTGTCTATAACGCCTCTTATAACTTTGTTCCTCGTGTTGGCCAACGCTATCATCTTTATCAGAAAGTTGATGGTGGATACCTGCTAAGTATGATTGAAAACTGGAAGGCCTATGAGTTTGTCGTGTCTATAGAGTATACCGCCGACAGTGTCTGGAAAGATGTTACATCCCTTTAGAATATGCTCCTACAAATAGCAGCGCTTTTTAGCCTGCTGGTTTGTGTTCAGTGAGAGAAAAACCAATAGATCCCTTTTCAAAGAGCACATTTTGCTGTGGGCGTCTCAACGTTGATCTCCATAAATCGATATTATCACTTGGTCAACGGACAACGCCGTCACCTCTTGATCGTAGTAGGGGTGCAATGATGGCTAAAGGCTTATATGATCGGGTATAAATTAGAATAAATTAGATTGTCTTTAGTCGATTGGGGTGTTGGATTGGAAAAAGTATTAGTGACCGGGGCTACGGGTTTTATAGGATTGCATTGCATACAGCAACTATTGAATCGGGGTTATTCGGTGAATGGCACTGTTAGATCATTGGATAGAAAAGATGAGGTTATAGCCTCGCTATCGTCCCACAACACCCGGACAGAAAACTTGTCACTGTTCGAAGTGGATCTTAACAGTGACAGTGGCTGGAATGAGGCTATTACTGACTGTAATTATGTGCTGCATGTAGCTTCTCCTTTTGTGTTAACCGACGAAAATGAGGAGTTTTTCGTAAAGCCGGCAGTTGATGGTGTTCTTAGAGCGCTAAAATTTTCTAGCGCCCACAACGTGAAAAAAGTTGTGCTAACGTCCTCTTTTGCGGCTATTCACGAGAGCGTAGATGAGATGCAAGAATCCTTTAGTGAGAAGGACTGGTCAAACCCTAACAAGCCAGGAATCAGTTTCTACGCTAAAAGTAAAACCATGGCCGAGTTAGCTGCGTGGAATTTTATCGAGACACAAAGCCCTGCATTTGGTTTAACCGTAATAAACCCTGTTTTAGTAATGGGGCCATCTTTGTCTAAGGATATCGGGACCTCAAATTCTGTAGTACAAAATATGATTAGTGGCTCAGTGCCTGGCACAGCCAAGATACACATTGGGATTGTTGATGTGCGAGACGTTGCTTCGGCACATATTCTTGCTATGGAAAATAGGGCAAGTGATGGTGAGCGTATTATAGTTTCTGAAAAAGAATTATGGATCCATGAGGTGGCGGTGATTCTCAGAGATGCTGGCTTCAACAAAACCCCTAAACTTGTGTTCCCTAAATGGTTAATGAAAATAGTTGCCTTTTTTCGGAAGGATTTGGCATTAATGATTCCAATGATCGGACGCAGACGAGATGTGTCGAGCGTAAAAGCCAAGGACTTACTAGGGTGGAAGCCTATAAAAGCAGAGGTGTCTATCATTGATACAGCGGAACAGTTAAGAGACTTCGGGCTTCTCTAAAGCAGACCAGGAATAAGTGCTTTTCTGTTTTTAGGATAATCCTTGAATTTGTCTCGATACCATCTGTGATTAGCGATAGCCCTTGGGAATAAGTTAGCAATAGTCCAGGCTAGGAACACAGCGCCAGAAATACTCCACGTAAGCACAGCCCACCCGACCCATTCAATGATCTCTCCAAAGTAATTGGGTGAAGAAACATATTTATGTAAAAAGGTGTCGGGTAAATGGTACCCAGGGCCTTTTTCTTTTTTCAGTGCTGCAATACTGTAATCGGATTTTATATTGATAAACATTCCGGCGATAAACAAAAACATTCCAATAAGGAACGGGGTACTTTGTATCCATTCAGTAGGGTATTGAACAAAGTAAAAAATACCGAAAGCTTGAACGCTGACGTTGCCAATATTAAAAAAGAATGCAGTTATTGCAATGCTAAGTGGCATTTTATGATTGGTCATGCCGATATAAAATGGGTATATAAATGTTCTGTGGATGTAATGAGTTAACCAGATCATCAAAAAGACATGATGAACAATCATTAATTGATCTCTCACTATCAGACCATAGATGATCATTAACATAACGCAAGGCGATTCCATGAAGACCCAGCCGACTTTAGCTGATATCGTTGGTCCCCAACCATCTCTAATGTGTCTACCATAGGGCGCCGCTCTAAAAAACAAATAAATGCACGCTAACAGTGCAACAAATGACCAGAGGGCAATCAGTAAATTAAAGGTACTCATTAACCATAGTTTACAGCCAAAGCTGAAACGCATAAACAAAATATGTCCTTTGATGGGATCTCAAGCTCTAAGCAGTTTCAAGTGGCTGGCAGAAGAGAAGGTGGCATAAGTTAACGCGTCAGCTTTTGTTAGAGATAGATGTTGCGGAATAGATGCAAACTGACCTGAAGAAGTTTCTTTGAGAGTCTCAATTAATTGACACTTAATTACAGCTCTGATTTTAGGGCGGCTAGCCAGTAAAGTAGGTCTTTAAATACTTCGGCCCGGTTGGTTTCATTGAGAATTTCATGTCGGGCCTCCTGGTATAAACGCACATCGACTCTTTTAATTCCGGCTTGAATTAGCGCGCACTTCAGCTTTTCAATGCCTAGGCCTTGCTTGCTTACCGGATCAAGAGCGCCAGATATCAAATAGATAGGCAACGTTTTATCGATCGAGGCCATAGCTTCTGGACGCGACAAATCGGCCATCCCGGCAAGAAAATCACACCAAGATTGGGTTGATAGCGGGCCACCGCAGTAATAATCGTAGACATACTGATCAACGATTTTTTCATCTCTGGACAACCAGTCACTGACTGTGCGGTTAGGCTTGAAAGCGTTATTAAACGAGCCAAAGGATAATTTCTCTAAAACACTACTGGGGTTTCGAAGGCCAACTCTCCAACGCTCAAAATGAGCGACATACGAAACGTTTTTATATAGTGAAGGAGTGTCATAACTTGACCCAGATAGAATTAACCCGCATAACTTATGGTTAAATGCGTCGGGAATTTGGCTGGCATATTTCTGGCAAAAGCGCGTCGCCATGAAGGATCCCATGCTATGACCCATTAAAATAAACGGTAGATCTAGTCGAGTTTCAATATGATTAATAAGTTGCCATTGGTCATCAACCATTTGTTCCCAACCACCGGCGTCAGCCAGATGATAGCTGCTGTCCATGGCTTTTCCTGTCTGACCATGACCGCGATGATCACCTGCCGTAACTAAAATACTCTGCTGGTTCAAAAATTCTGCGAATTCTGCATAGCGAGCGCCATGCTCAGACATGCCATGCATAATATGTAACCAAGCGACTGGATGTTCTGGGACCCATTGATAATAGTGATGCTCACCTGGCTCACCGCTGGAGAATGGCAGTGTCTTTCTTTCTAGTGCACTCATATTTATGTCCTTCTTAGCGCAAGGCAAAGACTCAAAATAGCGCTACTTTTTATATTTAGTAGTTATTTTAATACTAGCACAGCTTATGAATGTAATTAGATGACTATGGTAACCTTATTTTTTTACTGCTCTATCTGGGCACACCCTCCGAAAAATACTCTTTGGATATATTATGTTGAGGATAAATGGACATTTAGGGATGTCGCTTCTGGGGTGCCTGCGTTTGCCTTGTCGATCACCTTAGGCATAAGCGAGATCGAGATTTTACTAAGCTCGTTCCGCTCAGATCGCATGGGGATCTTTAGCCCTGAAAAATTAATCGAGAGAATTAAGGGGCAAGCTATTCTCATAGCCGCCCCGATATCTTATTTTTATTAAGCTAGGCTGGGAGTCCCGTACTTAGACATTATTATGTCTACCTTAGAAGGGCATATGTTGACCTTTGATAGATCACCTTGAATATGGGGTAGTGCTAAGACACGTTTGTCCATAACCTTAAACCATAGCCATGGAATATAAGCCAATAAGTACATTCCAAAATAGCCATTAGGTAACTCTGGGATGTCGTCAAAATTTCGAAGACTCTGGTACCGTCGTGCTGGATAAGCGTGGTGGTCTGAGTGTCTTTCAAGATGGAATAGCACCAGATTGGTGACAATATAATTAGCGTTCCATGAGTGACGAGGCGCGCATCTCTCATACTTACCATTTTCTTTTTTCGCTCTTAGTAAGCCGTAATGCTCAATATAATTCGCTAAGGTTAGCTGAGACCAGGCCCAAAAATTGTGCATCAATAAAAAGGGCACCATGATCCAGCCGAAATAAGCGACTAGAGACCCTTGTAGCAAGATACTGATGGCGTACGACTGTAAGATATCATTGTGGCGGCTCCAAAATGAAAGGCCTGATTTGGTCAGCCGATCTTTCTCTAATTGCCAGCCTCGCAGAAAAGTACCTGAAATTTCCCGGACAGCAAAGGCGTACAGAGACTCACCGAGTCGTGAACTCGCTGGGTCTTCTGGTGTCGCGACTAAAATATGATGGCCTCGGTTATGCTCTACCGAAAAATGACCATAGGCTGGCACGGCTAAGACAATTTTCGCCAAGACAATTTTCGCCAACCATTTTTCTATTTTAGTGTTTTTATGGCCCAACTCATGCGCAGTGTTGATTCCAATACCACTGTAACTGCCGGCGACTAAAGCAACGACTAGCATAGACAAAACACTTAATTGAAAAGTCCCTACTATCCACGCAAATGCAAGCAACACAATAAAATGCATTGGTACTGTGAGATAAGTGAGAATTCTGTAGTAGCGGTCTTCCTCAAGTTGAGGCACTAACTCTTCAGGTGGATTGCTACTATCGGAACCAATAGCCCAGTCTAATGCCGGTAAAAGAAGATAATTTATCCCTAGAGGGATAGCCAACAGGGCTTCGATACCAGTTTGTGTGAACCAGTAAATGGTCGTTAGCGGCATAAGTGGAAACGTTATTGACATAAACCAGAGATATCGCTTTTTATCGGTGTAGCTTATCTCACCTTTTTCTGGGTGATTCATTGAGTAAGTAGCCATTCCTATCATCCCTTAGCTAGTGCCATTTTGTCTTATAGAGAAAGTATAGTTGACAGTTAATTTCTTGGGAGGGTTAAATAGCATCAATATAGGGTTCTTTTGCCGTCAATTTAAGGTTCTTTTACCGTCATCTGTCAGGTTTTTATGTTCACATTTAGGTGTTAGTTTATGTACGGACTCATTTTGCCAGAACTAATAGGGTTGTTAAGGGAGCAAGGAGTTGCCGAAGATGACCTTCTAAAAACTACCCGGCTAGACGCTATTGATTCCACGCAGCCGTTTTTTTTAACCAGTCAACAAGCAGATATCATTTGCAGTAATGCCATCAAATTGTCAGATGATAAAGCTCTTGGGCTCAAGCTTGGGGTCAGGTTAAATATGGTGGCATTGGGGATATTAGGCTATGCGTTGATGACCAGTGACACGGTCGGGGACACGCTAAAATTATTACTTAGATATAATCAAGCGATACTCCCGAGTATGACTATTGACCTAGTTGCGGATCAGAGCGGGGTTATATTAGTTGGTAAAGGCCGGCATTTACCCAAAGAACTGGAGAGATTTTATGCTGATACGCTCTACTCGGCAGTGGTCCATAATTTACGTATCTTAACGGGGGAGGTGAATGTCTCTTTTAGCTTAGGTCTAGATTATAGTGCGGGAGAAGAGTCGAAGCTATATGCCTCTGTATTTGGTTCAAAATTAAGTTTCATGTCGGACAAACCCGGTCTTAGGTTCGGCCTGGATGGGTTGGCAACTAACATCTCTACGTCGAATCCGCTAGCGCAAAACATTTTCCAAAGAGAGTGTGATCGTATTATGTCGGCTGACAATCAGCTTGGCTTGGTCAGTGAGCGCGTAAAACAGATTCTTATAGGTGCGAGGTTAGACTTCCCCTCAAGCGCCTCAATTGCCGACAAGCTGCATATGAGCGAGAGTACTCTGCAGAGGAGATTGGCAAAAGAGGGATGTCGTTTTCAAGAGCTTCTTGATCAGGTTAGATACCGCTTAGCGCTAGAATATTTACAGAGTACTCAGTTGCCAGTTACCGAAGTGGCTGTGCTTTTAGGCTACAGCAGTGCGGCCAACTTCCGGCGATCTTTTAAGCGATGGAGCGGATTGACCCCTGTAGAAATTCGAAACCAGGTAAAGGTTTAGTAATCACGTTCAAATTAATTGAATTTAATTTTTAATCGCATCGGTTATATAGGACAAAAACTCAGAGTCGCTCCAACTTAATGGCGGTAGTGTCTGATGATAATTATTACCAGTCCTTACAGAGTTTGATCCCACTTTTTTATAGGTGCTGTTTCTCACGACAACTAAATCTTGATCTTGAAAGACATAAATATTATTTTTATTTAACCCTGAGGCCCAAAAATATCCTTTTGAAGGCTCAATCCTCCACTGCAAAGCATAACCAGGATTATTAGTTCCTTCAGGAACTGTTGTTGATTCCTGGATCCAATTTTCTGAGATAATTTGTTCATCCAACCAACGTCCATTGCGAGCATAGAGAAGACCAAAGCGAGCAAAATCTCTCGTTGTAGTATCCAAACAGCAGTAGGTCAGTGCGTGGCCATGCTCATCTGTCCACCAATCAGCTTGCATGCCAATTTTTGAAAACAGGTTTATGTCAGCGAAATCAAGGACGCTTTGTCCCGTAGACTCCTCTAATATTCCGGCAAGAAGCATGGAGTCAGCATTTTGATATGCCCAATTATCTGTTCTTGGGCTTGTTTCAGGTGTTCGTGCCAAGGCATAAGCTAATTGGTCGCCATCAATGCCGCCAGCATAGATACTCGCATCTCCATTCTCAGCCTCTTTCAGACCTGAGCGCATTTCTAGAATCGCTCTGATACTAATCTCGCTTTTATCAGTATTTATCCAGGGAGTTAAATAGGTTTCGGCTGGGACGTCTATAGAGTTAATAAAACCATGATCTAAGGCTATCCCAATAAGGGCACTTGCAAATGATTTTCCGGTTGACCAGCTGGTTGCCAAGCTATCTTGTGACTCTCCATCTGCATAGCGCTCCCCAATAATCACACCATGACGAATAATGACAACACCTTGGGTGTTGCGGCCCGTCTCAAAGGCATAATCCAGCGCCTGATCGATCCCGTCTTTACTAACATTGACGTCGGCAGGCACATATGATTCCCAGCTTACATCGGGGAAGGTGCTGATATCTGGAAGTGCGTCACCTAAATCAATGACAGGTAAAACAGACGGAGAGCTTGATCCTCCACCACAGGAGATCAAGTTTGCCAAAATCAAACATAAATACAGTTTTTTAATGCGCCTAACGCCTAGAATTAATCGCGGCATCTTACCCCTCCACCATCTAGACCATATATTAACTAACTAAGACACATTTGCATCTATATTTTAGTTTGGTACAAATAATGATTTTAGCCGTATTTAGTCGAGTTGTTACAAAAGGGGCGTCTAATTGGGAAAATGTAAACAGTTTCATGAAGCTGAGCTGTCTCGGATTGTCGAAATGGCGTGGGAGGATAGAACACCGTTTGAGGCGATTGAGTTAAGTTTTTTGATCAATGAATCTGCCGTTATTACCATAATGCGCTCCGAGTTGAAGCCTAGGTCTTTTCGCTTATGGCGAAAAAGGGTGTCTAGCAGGAAAACTAAACATTTGGCATTGCGATCACCTGAAGTAGGTCGAGGTTATTGCCCAACGCAATATAAACAAAGGTAGGAGATAGTTGAATATGGGTAGATTGACGGGGTTAATCGGCGGCATGGCATGTTTGAGTTTGACTATGATGGCTAACTTTATAGTGGCGGACGAAATAATGATTGATAATTTTGAGCCTGACTCAGAAGTTCGCTGGGATTATTTCAGTGACCAGGTCATGGGAGGCGTATCTGAGGGGTCTGCACGCATGGGTAGTGACAATGGTGAAGCCTATGCACATATGACGGGCGACGTTAGCACGGCCAACAATGGAGGGTTTATACAATTGCGAACCCGTTTAGCCGTAGGCGCTGATAAGAATGCTGCAGGGATCTACGTCAAGGTGCGAGGAAACAGTCAAAAGTACTACATTCATCTGCGTACGAGAGGCACTATGCTACCTTGGCAATACTACCAGGCCGCCTTTGATGTTACCGAGGAATGGCAGACCATAAAATTACCCTTAGACAGCTTTAAGCCCTCTGGTTCTTGGTTGAGAAAGACAGCGTTACCTAAGTCGATACGCAGTATCGGGATTGTTGCTTACGGGCGAAACCACGAAGCTGATATTCAAATCGGTGAAATTGGCTTTTTTTAGTCAGGTTAGCTGAATCAGCCATTATTTAGCCTGAAGTTTTGGAGCGTGCAGCGAAAAGAGCTAGTTGTTCTTCTGTGGCTGGAGATTGGTATTTTGCTTTCCATTCAGGAAAGGGTATACCGTAAATAATTTCGCGTGCTTGTTCGTAGTCGATCTGGATTTGACGCTCTACTGCTTCCGATACGTACCACTTGCTCAAGCAATTGCGGCAAAAATTCGCGAGATTCATTAAATCGATATTTTGTACATCTTTGTTTTCATCAAGATGTTTCAGCAAGCGGCGAAACACAGCGGCTTCCACTTCAGTTTTGGTGGTTTCATTCATCATCTATTGAGTCCGATAAGGTCGTTGTTGGTTGGGTAGTGTAAACGAATTAATGTGAATTGAAGAGCCCCGATGGGTAATTCAAACGCCTGATTATTGGACTTGAATGCTGATGTTTTACATGTAAAGGAGCGGTTCATTGTTAATGTTTTGTGATACCCTTGCCGGTAAACAATTATGACCTCCGATACGTACTGATTTTGGGCCTTGCAGCCTGGTTAAGGGAACAATAATGACTATACATACATCTCTTTTGTCGATGATTGGCAACACGCCAATGCTAAAACTCACAGCGTTTGATACTGGCCCTTGCGAACTCTTTGTTAAACTCGAATCACAGAATCCTGGAGGCTCAATAAAAGACAGGGTAGGTCTGGCGATTATCGAGGAAGCAGAAAAATCAGGTGAATTAAAAGCTGGTGGAACCATCATTGAAGCCACTGCTGGTAATACCGGTATCGGACTAGCGCTGGTAGCCGCTATCAAGGGATACAAAATTATTTTGGTGATTCCAGACAAAATGAGCCGTGAGAAGATTCTCCATCTGGAGGGGTTGGGAGCTGAAATTGTATTAACTCGTTCCGATGTGCCAGAAGGGCACCCTGAGTATTACCAAGATTTAGCTAGAACAATTGTTGCCAAAACGCCGGGTAGTTTTTTAGCCAACCAATTTGCTAACCCTGCTAATCCAATGATTCACCGCACTACCACAGGGCCTGAAATTTGGGATCAGATGGATGGTAATATCGATGCAATGGTAGCAGGTGTGGGTTCTGGTGGAACAATCACCGGTTTAGCGGAGTTCTTTAAAGAAAAGAATCCAGACATTCAAATGGTGGCCGCAGATCCTGAGGGATCTATTGTTGCAGATGCTGTTATTAAAGGGTCATTTTCTTATGATGGCGGCTCCTGGTTGGTTGAGGGAGTAGGTGAGGATTTTATTCCCGATAATTTAAACGTCGACTTGCTTGATGATGCTGAAGTGGTGACCGACAAAGAGGCTTTTCAAACCTTGCAGATATTAATAAGAGAGGAGGGGGTTTTGGGAGGTTCGTCTACAGGCACTTTGGTTGCGGGCGCTGTGAAATGGTGCCAAAAGCAGACTAGTCCCAAGCGCGTAGTCACCTTTATTTGTGATACGGGCAATAAGTATCTATCGAAGGCATTTAACAAATCTTGGCTGCATGATAACGATTTGCTGGAAGTTGAGATAGCGGGCGATGTAACTGATTTAATTAATCGTCGTGCTGACCAAGGCGATATGATTAGTGTCACGGCCTCTGATACCTTGCTAACTGCCTATAAAAGGATGAGAGCGTCCGATATTTCTCAGATTCCTGTACTTGATGGAGAAAGACTTGTCGGTGTTTTAGACGAGGAAGATTTACTATTCAATGTGAGTAAGAGTGAGAAGGCTTTTACTCAACTGGTTACCGAATTTATGGTGACTGACCTTGATGTTTTGCCGGTAGGTGCTTCAGAAGAGGATCTGCTAAAAACATTAACTCAAGGCAAGGTTGCTATTATTTATGACGGGGATACCTTTGTGGGCTTTATTACCAAGGTAGACCTTATTAATCATTACAGAACAAAGATTAGCAAAGACTAGAGACGATTATGAAAAATAGCACAAAAAATAAGGGTTTTGAAACCAAGGCAATTCACGCAGGCCAGCAACCCGATCCAACGACAGGCGCAATTATGACGCCTATTTATGCCAGTTCTACTTATGTGCAAGATAGCCCTGGCGTACACAAAGGTTATGAATACTCCAGAAGCCATAA